>Ga0194062_1000167_pt1 | contig 27098 bp, 20 predicted proteins | sample SepL2225m_MetaG_FD_155481 | JGI IMG/M metagenome (GOLD analysis project Ga0194062, IMG submission 155481) | Anoxic zone freshwater microbial communities from boreal shield lake in IISD Experimental Lakes Area, Ontario, Canada - Sep2016-L224-25m | ecosystem: Environmental > Aquatic > Freshwater >... | reverse complement strand
CATAAAAACAAGGCCTTTCTGGCCAGCAATATTCTTGGCAGCTTCGAACCGTATGACCGGGCCGGAATTATCAATGCGGCATATAATGCTGCAAACTCAGTAAAAGAAAATGTGAGCATCTCCGGTGAGAATTTTGAAAACAAGGAAAAATTAGTTTACAAGCACCAGATCGTGTTCCATAAAAAGTTCACTTTCTCTATTGCCTGTTTTCTATTGTTTTTTATCGGAGCTCCCCTGGGTGCCATTATCCGTAAAGGCGGACTGGGAATGCCGGCGGTCATTTCGACGGTTTTCTTTATTTTATATTGGATCATTTCATTTATCGGCGAGAAATATGCGGCTGACGGACAGGTTCAGGTGTGGCAGGGAATGTGGCTGGCTTCGGCAGTTCTTCTCCCTATCGGTATCTTTCTTACACGGAAAGCCACCAATGATGCCTCATTACTTGATGTCGAAAGCTGGATGAAATTCTTCCAGAAGATTTTCCGTGTCCAAACGGATCAGGGTTTATGAAAATATTATTTCTTTGCAACAAATCGCCCTGGCCGCCCAAAGAAGGCGGGCCTATTGCTATGAATATGATCATCAGGGGGATGCTGGATGCGGGCCATTCAGTCAAAGTGCTGGCAGTCAATTCGTTCAAATACAATATTAATCCCGCTGATATCCCTTCCGAATACCGGGATAAAACCGGGATAGAGCTGATTGATGTCGACCTCAGGGTGAAACCATTTCCGGCTCTTCTAAATCTGTTCACCAGCCATTCATATCACATTGAACGTTTCGTCTCAGCCTCTTTTTCTCAACGTCTCACTGAAGTACTGCAGGAATCGGAATACGATATCGTACAGTTTGAAACCCTGCTGATGGCTTCTTATATTGATGTCATCCGCAAATATTCAAAAGCAAAAATCATTCTCAGAGCTCATAACATCGAGCACCTCATTTGGGAAAGACTTGCTGCTACCTCAGCCAATCCCCTGAAAAGATATTATCTGAACCATTTGGCCCGGACTTTGAAGCTGTTCGAACTCACGGTTCCTGATCTTGTTGATGGCATTGCCGCAATCAGCGGAAACGATGCGGATTTTTTCAGGTCCCATAGTGAGAAACCGGTTGTTGCAATTCCTTTTGGCATCAACCCTGAAGATTATAAGCTGAGTACACACAGGAATGAACATCCAACAGTTTTTATGATAGGTTCCATGAATTGGATACCGAATCAGGAAGGCATAAAATGGTTTTTACAAAATGTATGGACCGATCTGCATAATAAATTTCCGTCAGTTAAATTTCATATTGCAGGAAGGGAGATGCCGGCATGGATGAAACGTCTTTCCCTGCCGAATGTGATCGTTGAGGGTGAGGTTGAGGATGCTTCACTGTTCTATGATGCACATGACATTATGATCGTTCCATTGTTTTCGGGAAGCGGGATCAGGATCAAGATCATTGAAGCAATGGCATATGGCAAGACCGTGGTTTCAACTACGATGGGAGCTGAAGGGATTGAATATTCCCGAGGCGAGAATCTTCTCATCGCCGATGTGGCCTGCGAGTTCTTCGAGATGATATCGGTTTGTATTGAACATCCTGAGATTCTCCGGAAAACAGGGATGAACGCCAGAAAGCTGATAGAATCAGGATACGACCGAAAAAAAATCATAGAAAAACTGCTGGCTTTTTACATGAATCTGACAGCTTAAGCAGGATTTTCCTAATTTTGCCATCCACAGACCCGACATGAGAATCTTTGTTCTTCTACCACGCGTACCTTATCCCACCGAAAAAGGGGATAAACTTCGGGCATTCCACCAGATCAAGCAGCTTTCACGGCAGCATGAGATAATTCTCTGCTCGCTGAACGATAGCGTGCTTCATAAGGATGCCCTGCATGTGCTCAAAAAGTATGTGAAGGCTGTGCATGTGATCTCCCTCAATAAATTCAGCATACTTTTTAATATTGTGAAAGCTTTTTTCGGTGGCCGTCCAATGCAGGTGGGATATTTCTATAGCCCTTCGGCAAAAAAACAGGTACTGAAGCTGATCAGTGCCTATAAACCCGATCATATTTTCTGCCAGCTGGTCCGTGTCGCGGAATACGTGATGGATGTTCCAATACCGAAGACCATCGACTACCAGGATGTTTTTTCAAAGGGTATTGACCGGCGGATAGCACTTTCCCCCTTTTACCTCAGGCCTTTTCTCAGGATGGAGCATCGCCGGCTTCAGAATTATGAACGGATGGTGTTTGACCGCTTCGATAACAAGATCATCATTTCGGAACCCGACAGGGATCTGATACCTCACCCTGATCGTAACAATATTGTGGTTGTGGCCAACGGGGTCGATACCGATTTTTTCAGTCCGATGGTCAGAGAGAAAAAATATGACCTCGTCTTTACAGGCAACATGGGGTACCCTCCAAATATAAACAGCGCAGAATACCTTGTGAATCAGATCCTGCCAAAACTTTTGACACATAAACACGATCTGCGCCTCCTGCTGGCCGGCTCCAATCCGAATATCCGTGTGATGGTGCTGAAATCAAATCAGGTCGAAGTAAGCGGATGGGTTCCCGATATGCGTGAATGTTATGCAAGCGCAAAAGTGTTCATCGCTCCAATGCAGATCGGCACCGGCCTTCAGAATAAATTGCTCGAGGCCATGGCTATGCAGATCCCCTGTATTACTTCACCCCTGGCCTTCCAGGCGCTTAAAGCAAAGTCAGGTGAAGAAATCCTGGTGGCTGAAACCCCCGAAGAATATGTAAAGCAAATTCTTTTCCTGCTTGATAATCCTGATAAAGCGAAAGAAATCGGCCTGAACGGCTACCGTTTTGTTCATGACAATTTCAGCTGGGAACGGGAAACAGCGAAAATTGAAAAACTGATGACAGAAAGCCGGATGACTGGATAGCTGGGTGGCTGATCGCAGATATTTCGCCATTTCGCTATTTCGCCATTTCGCTATTTATTTATTCGTAAATCTTAATATGTATGTCCGACGACCGTAAAATCATTTTCTCCATGGTGGGAGTCAGCAAGACATTTCCACCGCACAAACAGGTGCTGAAAAACATTTACCTCTCGTTTTTTTACGGCGCCAAGATCGGAATTATAGGCTTGAACGGCTCCGGAAAATCGACACTTCTGAAAATTATTGCCGGGGTCGAGAAATCGTTCCAGGGCCAGGTTGTATTTTCACCGGGCTATTCGGTGGGGATTCTTGTTCAGGAGCCCCTGATCGATGAGACAAAGACCGTTCGCCAGGTCGTGGAAGAAGGGGTTCATGAAGTGGTGAGTCTTCTGAAAGAATATGAAGAAGTGAACCTGAAGTTCGCTGAGCCTATGAGTGATGATGAGATGAATAAACTCATAGAGCGACAGGGGGAACTTACTGAACTGCTCGACCATCATAATGCATGGGAACTCGACAGCAGGTTGGAGCGGGCCATGGATGCGCTTCGCTGCCCCGATGAAAATATGCCCGTGAACGTGCTTTCAGGCGGAGAACGCCGCAGGGTTGCTTTATGCCGGCTGTTGCTGCAGGAACCTGATATCCTGCTGCTCGACGAGCCTACCAACCACCTTGACGCCGAATCAATACAATGGCTGGAGCAGCATCTGCAGCAATATAAAGGAACTGTAATTGCCATCACCCACGACCGTTACTTCCTTGATAATGTAGCCGGCTGGATTCTTGAGCTTGACCGCGGAGAAGGAATACCCTGGCAGGGAAATTATTCCTCCTGGCTCGATCAGAAGTCGAAGCGCCTCGCTATGGAAGAAAAACAGGAAAGCCGGCGCAGGAAGATCCTCGAGCGTGAACTGGATTGGGTGAGGATGTCGCCCAAAGCCCGCCAGGCTAAAGGAAAAGCCCGTTTGAGCTCCTACGAGAAACTTCTCAACGAAGATGTAAGGGAAAAAGAAGAACGGCTTGAACTATATATTCCCAATGGCCCCAGACTCGGCAACCTGGTGATCGAAGTCAACGGGGTATCGAAATCCTTCGGAGATAAACTGCTGTATGAAAACATGAATTTCGCCCTGCCACCTGCAGGAATTGTGGGGATCATCGGCCCCAACGGCGCAGGCAAAACCACCCTGTTCCGGCTGATCATGGGTAGCGAAAAACCCGAAAAAGGTGATTTCAGGATCGGCGAAACAGTGAAACTGGCCTATGTAGACCAGGCCCATACTTCCATTGACCCTGAAAAGACTGTGTACCAGGTTATCTCCAGGGAAAGTGAGACTATTCAGATGGGAGGAAGGTCCTTGAATGCCAGGGCCTATGTTGCACGGTTTAATTTCACCGGGGCCGACCAGGAAAAAAAATGCGGAATGCTTTCGGGAGGTGAAAGAAACCGCCTGCACCTTGCATTGACACTAAAAGAAGAGGCTAATGTTTTGCTGCTTGATGAACCAACCAACGACATTGATGTAAACACCCTCCGTGCCCTCGAGGAAGGTCTTGAGAATTTTGCCGGTTGCGCAGTGATCATCTCGCATGACCGCTGGTTCCTTGACCGGGTGGCTACCCATATTCTTGCGTTCGAAGGAGATTCACAGGTGTATTTCTTTGAAGGATCTTATTCCGATTATGAAGAGAACAAGAAAAAACGGCTCGGGGATGAAGCGCCGAAACGTATAAAATATAAAAAGCTGAAAGCCTGATTGCTCGCTATTTCACTATTTCGCTACTTAATATATGGTCCGTATCGACGAAACCCTTCTCGACTCTGTGAGTTCCCAGGCCAGGTCCCTGCCCCGCCTCCGGAAGAACCACAACTTCCATAAGGAATATTCAGATACCCTCCAGAGGCTGCTGAATGCCATAGAACCTCTTACTTACATTCAGCCTCATAAACATGAGGATCCCGATAAACGGGAGGTGTTCCTTGCCTTGCGTGGACGTATCCTGGTTGTGGAGTTTGATGAATCGGGAAATATCGCCGATCATTTCATCCTCGATCCTCTTAAAGGGGTTTTCGGGGCGGAAATCCCCGAGAAGACATTTCATACTGTAGTTTCCCTTGAATCGGGTACCGTCGCATACGAGTTAAAGGATGGTCCGTACAGCCCGATTGACGATAAAAATTTTGCTGCCTGGGCGCCTAAGGAAGGCTCACCGGAGGCTATACCATATCTTGAAAACCTCCTCTGCATGCTTCATCTCGTGATTCAATAAATCGGTATTAACCCCAGGGCAAAGCCCTGGACCCGGGTTCCGCCCCAGAGTGGCGGGGAATTTACCGGGAGTGATTAAATCGGTATCCCGGTTCGCCAGAAACGTTCACCCTACACTTTTACATTCCCGATTTTTTCTATATTTGCACAAACACCTTTGAATGTCAGTGCAAAAACCTACCATACCCAAAGGAACCCGTGATTTTACTCCGGCCGAAATGGTCAGGCGTAATTATATTTTTAATACTGTACGTTCGGTTTTTGAGATCTTTGGCTACCTTCCCATAGAAACTCCCGCCATGGAAAATCTTTCAACCCTGATGGGCAAATACGGGGAAGAAGGCGATAAGCTGCTGTTTAAGATTCTTAACTCCGGCAATTATCTTCATGGGATCCAGGATCAATGGACTGTAAGCCAGCAACAGTTAACCCAAAATCAGCATTCCTCATCCAGCAACCCTGATTTTGCGGCGATTACCCATCACATCTCCGAAAAAGGCCTCAGGTACGACCTCACCGTTCCCTTTGCCCGCTTCGTAGTGCAGCATCAGAATGAGCTGGTATTCCCTTTCAAGCGTTACCAGATCCAGCCCGTTTGGCGTGCCGACAGGCCGCAGAAAGGGCGGTACAGGGAATTTTTCCAGTGCGATGTGGATGTGATCGGGAGTCCTTCACTGCTGTATGAGGTTGAACTTATACAGATCATCGACGAGATTTTTTTCCGCCTGGGTCTTAAAACCACAACTCTGTTCAACAACCGTAAGATCCTTGCCGGCATTGCTGAAGCTATAGGTGCACCCGAGAAACTTACCGATATTACTGTGGCTATTGATAAGCTGGATAAGACAGGTTTGGAGAAGGTGTGCCAGGAGCTCAGCGACAAAGGTCTTAGTAATTCTGCAATCACTGCTTTGACGCCTGTGCTGATGATGGGAGGCAAGATCAGGGATAAGGTTGCTGTTCTTAAGCCCTTGTTCCGCAATTCACCAACAGGGTTAAAAGGAATTGAAGAGCTTATCAGACTTTGCAGCCTGCTGAAAGGACTTAATTTAAGGAGTAAGTGGGACTTTGATGTTAAACTTGCACGTGGCTTAAGCTATTATACCGGAACCATCATCGAGGTAAAAGCCAATGACATTGCAATGGGCAGTATCTGCGGGGGTGGGCGTTACGACGATCTTACCGGTATCTTTGGACTGCCGGGGGTTTCGGGAGTGGGCATTTCCTTCGGGGCCGACCGTATTTATGATGTCATGAACGAACTGAATAAATTTCCTGATGCCATTCAGCATACTACCAGAGTTTTATTTGTTAACTTCGGTAGCGAAGAGGAAGTATATGCCCTGGGACTTCTGGCTGAAGTGAGGAAGGAAGGTATTTCATCGGAAATTTATCCTGAAGCTGTGAAGCTGAAAAAACAACTTGACTATGCCAACCGTAAACAGATCCCTGTTGTTGCTTTGATCGGGAAAGAAGAAATGGAAAGCGGCATGATCACGGTAAAGGACATGAGCAGCGGGGAGCAAAGCATGATAAGCCGTGAGGAATTCATCAGCAGACTTTTACAAGTAGCGAAACTCTAAAATATAAAATCATGACATTAATTATTAAAGGTTCCGGGCTTACAATAGAAGATATTGTTCAAGTTGCCCGCCAAGGAGAAAAAGTGCAGCTTGACACCCAGGCTGTTGAACGTATCAATAAATGCCGCGCCATGCTTGAACGGAAGATCGAGGCTCATGAGATCATGTACGGCGTAAATACAGGTATCGGAGAATTTTCGGAAGTCGTGCTGGATGATAACCAGGTACAGGATTTCCAGAAATACCTGATCTATAACCATGCTGCTGGTATAGGTGATCCTATGCCCCTCGATTGGGTTCGTGGAGCCATGCTTGGCCGTATCAATGTTCATGCTCACGGGAACAGCGGTTCGCGTTTAGAGATCACTCAGACCCTGGTTGACATGCTAAACAAAGGTGTGACTCCGATGGTATGCCAGAAAGGTTCCGTTGGCGCCTGCGGCGACCTCGCCCCTATGTCGCAGATCGCCCTTCTGATGATGGGTGAAGGTCAGGCCTATTATGAAGGGAAACTTTATGAAGGGAAAGAAGCGCTGGATCTTGCAGGTATTCCGGTGCCCGGACTGCAGGCCCGTGACGGACTTGCAACCATCAACGGATCCAATGTGCTCACCGCCATGAGTGCTTTATTCCTTTACGATGCCAACAACTGGCTGAAACAGGCCGAGATCGCTGCGTCGATGTCGCTCGAGGCAATGAAAGCCAATATGAGACCCTACAGCCCCAAGCTTCACGAGATCCGTGGCTTCAAAGGCGCTGTACGCTCGGCTGCCGCTATACTGAAATGCGTGAAAGGCGGTGACCTGGCTGAACTTAAAGTTAAATGCAAGGTTCAGGATGCTTATTCGATGCGATCGACACCCCAGGTGATCGGCGCTGCACATGACGCACTAGCTTATGCACGTTCGCAGGTGGAAATTGAGCTGAACGGAGTCGGCGACAACCCCATTTTCTTCCCCGATGAGAACCTCCAGCTTTCCGGAGCTAACTTCCAGGGTTCACCGGTTTCGGTTCCCATGGATATGGCGGGTTATGTGATCACCATGGTCTCGGTGATGAGCGAAAGGCGAATGAACCGCCTCAACCACCCTGCATTGAGCGTAGGTCTACCGGCGTTTCTGACTAAAGGGGGGGGGATGTTCAGCGGTCTTATGCTGAGCCAGTATACTGCCGATATGCAGATCGTGGAACAGCGTATCCTTTCTATGCCTGCTTCAATTCAGTCGATCCCCGCTGCCGCCGACCAGGAAGATTTTGTTTCGATGGGGATGAATACAGCCCTGAAGAATTTTCAGATACTCGACAATGCATACGGGATTCTTGGAATAGAACTGATGGCTGCTGCACAGGCTCTGGATTTCCGCGAATATAAATTCGGAGTGGGAACGACAAAGGCAAAAGAGGTGATACGCAAACATGTGGCCTTCCTCGAAATTGACAGGCCTCTGTATCCCGACCACAATAAGATGAAAGAACTGGTGAAATCATGTGAAATACTCGATGAAGTGGAGAAAACAGTAGGCCGCCTCGAATAATGGAAGAAGAACTCAAAACCCCCGAGCCGGCCCCCTGGCCCCCGCCTGTATCAAGGCCAAATATGCTGACCGTCCTTTGCATTCTTACTTTTATCAATGGCGGTCTAACCTTGGTCTCAAGTATTTTTGTGGGCGCTTTCTTTGAGCAGTTTGTGGCTATAGCATTGGAATTTGCTGAAAAGTTCAAATTGCCAGGCCTTGAAATGATCACCGAAGGCAGGCCTCTCTTTTTCTTCGTGAATGCAGTCTTATATGGTGTTTCTTTTATAGGCGCCTTGCTGATGTGGAACCTGAAAAAGAATGGATTCCACGTTTACACTATAGCGCAAATCTTACTGATCCTTACTCCCATGTACTTTTTCCACCTTCCGGGCCCGTCAATTTTTGATATTATTCTGTCGGGGACTTTTGTAATCCTTTACTCAACACACCTTAAAATCATGTCATGATCTATTCTTTTCGCTATTTCGCTACTTAACAAATGGATCTACATCACAATAAACCCTCGCCCCTGCCTAAACATGACCGTCCGTTCTTGATGACCATACTTTGTCTTTTCAGCTGGGTTTACTTTGGATTGCTTTTCGCTCTTTTTATCACCGGACTTATTTACTCAGGATGGGTAACCGATGCCATCAACCTCTACACCGATGTAAGCCAGTATTCAAAAATCGGGGTCAGCCTGGTTCTGGGTATCTCTTCAGTTATGTTTTTACTGGCTTTAACAGGTAGTGTTCTCCTCTGGAAGATGCGCAGGCCCGGACTTTATGTTTTTGGGATTTCAGCCCTGCTCCTTATTTGTCTGCAGATCTACCGGCCCGGTTTATCCTTTTCCGGAGCCGGTATTTCCATCGCCCTGTTTATTTTATTTGCTTTATATTACAGAAGATTGCGGTAGAGGGAAAAAAAAATCATAAGTTTTTTATTTTTTTTTTGTGATTCCCCTAACAAAGTTGTAAACTTGCCATTCATTAAGTGGCAATTATTTCATCATTCTATAATCCCAAGCAATACATGTCACTGAGTATAAACACAATTACTAACAAAAATCAACGGTTATGAGAAAATTTACGCTGATCCTTGCGTTACTGCTTATGGCAGGCCTGCAGGGAGTATTTGCTCAAACACGCGTCATCTCCGGGACGGTTACCTCTCAAGAGGATCAACAACCGATACCGGGAGTGACTGTTGTGGTGCCTGGTACCACTATCGGTACCAATACTGGTCTGGATGGCAAATATGTACTTGCTGTTCCAACCAAGTATACGAGTATTACTTTTTCCTATGTTGGGATGAAGACCAAAGAGGTGCCGATTGGCACCTCGACCACTCTTGACCTTGTTATGGAAAACGACGTCATGAATATGGATGAGGTTGTGGTTACAGCAATCGGTATTCCAAGGGAATCCAAAGCTCTATCCTATTCTGTTCAGGAAGTCGGATCAGATGAAATCATGAAAGCATCCCGTACCGATGCTGTCAATGCCCTCCAGGGCAAGATCTCCGACGTACAGGTTATCAATTCGGCTGGTGTCGCCGGTGGTGCTACTTATGTGCAGATCCGCGGGGTTCAGTCAATCAACCTGAACAACCAGCCTCTGTATATTATCGACGGTATTCCCATCTCGGGAAGTGAAAGTGGCGGTATCTACGGCGTTGACGGTGTTGCAACCTCCAACCGTAATATTGACATCAGCCCCGATGATATCGAATCGATGAACGTTCTTAAAGGAGGTGCAGCAACAGCCCTTTACGGTTTACGTGCTGCTTCCGGAGCCATCGTGATCACAACGAAAAAAGGGAAATCCAGTCCCGGGAAAAAGATCAGCGTCAATTTCAACACCTATATCCAGTTCGACAAAGTAAGCATGCTCCCGAAATTGCAGAATGAATATACTCAGGGACATTGGACCGGAGATTCAGCAAATTCCGCAACATGGTTTTCAGGTGACAGGCTTACATGGGGACCTAAAGTCAGCGGCATGTCGTTAACCAAGGATCCCTCGGTATGGAACACCTGGAAAGATTTCGATCCTGCCGGCAGCCTTGTACCCAATAGCAGCTCATTACCCAAATTAGGTGCAGCTCAGACATACAACCCATATGACTTCTTCCAGACCGGCGTGACCACAAACAATTCCATTTCACTCTCGGGTGGTACCGATGTGTCGACCTTCTATTTCAGTTTCTCCGACAACCAGTCAAAAGGTGTGGTTCCCAACAATAAATTCCGCAGGAACACATTTAAAATCACCGGCGACACCAAACTCGGCGAAAAAGTCAAACTCAGCGGATCGGCCAATTATATGATCACCGGCGGTGACCGTATACAGCAGGGATCCAACACCTCCGGTGTGATGCTTGGTCTGCTCAGGACTCCATCTACTTTTGACAACGCGGCAGGTTATTTACTGCCGACCGAGCAAAACGGAACGATCCAGAGGAGCTACCGTCATGGCCGCGGTTACGACAACCCCTATTTTACCGCGAATAAAAATAAATACTCCGACCAGGTCAACCGTCTGATCGGTAATGTTCAGATCGATTATTATGCATTAAAATGGTTATCGGTCACTTACCGCCTCGGTGTTGACTGGTGGGGCCGCAAATGGAACGACCAGATGAGCATGTTCTCGTCTACCGCTTATCCCGATGGCTGGAACAGGGACGGACAGGAGATCAGCAAGGACCTGAACTCCGACCTCATGATCAATATCGACAAAGATTTCGCAAAGGATTTCAACTTCAAACTCCTGCTTGGTCAGAACATGACCCAGCAGTATTATAAAGGACTCCAGGCTAGTGCTAACGGCATGGTCATTCCCGAATATTACAACCTGAATAACGGAACCACTATCAGCGCCTTCACAACGACTTCACAGGTCAGAAGAGCCGCTTTTTACGGTGACCTGCAGTTATCGTATAAGAGTATGCTCTACCTGAGTCTGACGGGCCGTAACGACTGGACAACCACACTGCCACAGGGAAAGAATTCATTCTTCTATCCTTCCGTTGGTCTGGGCTGGATCTTCACTGAGCTTCCTGGCCTGAAAGGCAACAAAGTACTTCCTTACGGAAAGATCAGGGTTTCTTATGCCATCGTTGCAAAGGATGCTCCACCTTACAGCACGATCACCTATTACAATACTCCCGGCGTACTCGATGGCTGGACAACCGGCCTCTCGTTCCCCTGGAATGGCAACAATGCTTTTGCCTTAAGTAACAACCTCGGAAACAACCAGTTAAAACCCGAAAAGACAAAAACCTTTGAAATAGGTACCGACCTGAAATTCTGGCAGAACCGGATTGGATTCTCGTATACCTTCTTCAATAATAAAGGACAGGATCTTATCCTCTCCGTTCCTATCGCGGCAACAACCGGTTTTTCATCTACTGTAATGAACGCAGCATCCATGACTACTTATGGTCATGAAGTCACCCTCGATGTGATTCCTATCAAATCAAAGAACTGGAAATGGGATATCATTATTAACTGGTCACAGATCAAAAACAATGTAGATGCTCTGGCACCTGGTATTAACAATGTGTTCCTCGGTGGTTTTGAAGGATCCGAAATTGACGCTTTTGCCGGTCAGCCTTACCGTACTATTTACGGGTATGACTGGGTAAGAGATGCCAAAGGCAATATGGTGATCGGCGACGACGGCTATCCTATTATGAAAGATAATATGACCGCACTGGGTAACGTTGACCCGAAATGGACTGCCGGCGTTGGGACCAACCTCAGCTGGAAGGACCTTAGCCTGTACCTGCTTCTCGACATCAAATACGGCGGAAAAATGTGGAATGGGACCCGTGGCGCTATGGATTATTTCGGAACTTCACAGGGAACAGCCAGCCGCGATGAATGGTACACTTTCTCTGGTGTAAATTCAAAAGGACAGGTCAATAACATCCCTGTAAAGCGTGACTATTACTGGATGACACAGAACGTAGGCAGCGGATTCACCGGACCTATGGTTGATTATGTTGAAAATTCAGGATGGGTTCGCTTACGTACGGTTTCATTATCGTACAACTTTACCAAACTGCTGAAGAAGACCTTCATCAAAGGGCTCAGTGTGTATTTCACCGGGACCAACCTCTGGATCCTCACAAAATACCAGGGTATCGATCCTGAAACCAACCTGCTCGGAGCTTCCAATGCACAGGGTATCGACTATTTCAACATGCCCGGCACAAAAAGCTATACCGTTGGTCTGAACTTAGCCTTCTAAGCCATTTCAGAATATCAGATATAAAAATTAAAAAAAAACAGATATGAAAAACATAAACATAAAATTCATAGGGCTGGTTTTCCTGGTGGCTTTGGCGCTTGGTTCATGTAAAAAATGGATCAACACCGACCTCAATGTAAACCCTGATTCCCCATCTGATGTGCCCATGAGTTCGATTTTGACAGGTGTTGAGGCCAATATGGGTTACAACACCATCGGCGGGAATGACCTCTGCAGGGTAACTTCCATCTGGATGCAGTATTTCCAGGGAATTGCCCGTCAGTCGCAACAGACGACAAACTATTATCTGCTCGAATCAGATATTAACAACCTCTGGGTGACTGATTATACCAATACGATGATGAACCTTCAGACCATCCTCGGAAAAGCATCCGGCAACCCCACTTACAAAGGTATTGCTGAAGTGCTTCTCGCAAATACACTCGGTATAGCAACCGATGTATGGGGCGCTATACCTTATTCCGCAGCATTCCAGGGAGTAGCTAACCTTACACCTACATTCGATTCTCAGGAATCGATATATAATACCATCTATAGCCTTCTTGATGATGCCATCGTACAATTAAGCAATGGCGACGCTCCTGTTGTCGCCGGTGACGTAATGTACGGAGGCGAACCGCAATTATGGCTGCAGGCTGCACATTCGCTTAAAGCCCGCTACCTTCTGCATAAGTCAAAGATCGACGGTACTTCCTGGGCCAATGCATTGGCCGCACTTGAGGGTGGGATCGGCAGCAATGACAATGACCTGCAGTTCGATTTCTTTGATGCAGCCAACGCGCAGAACCCCCTGTACCAGTTCATGAACCAAAGAGGTGATATTACGATGCACAAAGTGTTCATCGATACCCTTCTGAACGTACGCCATGATCCCAGGCTCCCGATGTTTGCGGGCGTTTCAGGGGACACTGCCAGACCTTATTACGGCAATGGATGGAATGAAGTAGACGGTTCAGCTTCCCTGCCCGGCAACGCCGTTGCAGCAGCAGATGCACCAGTCCCCTTTATGACCTATGTTGAGACCCTGTTCATCGGGGCTGAATGTCTATACAAAACCAACGCTCCCGTGTCGTCTGTCAGGGCTGCCCTTATCGCTGCAGTGACTGCTTCCATGGATAAATGGGGCGCCGATTATTCGGTCTGGATGCCTATCTATACCACGTATATCAGCTTTGCATCAGGTGAACCTCTTTATAAGGAAATCATGACCCAGAAGTGGATCGCCCTTTATAACCAGGCCGAATCGTTTGTCGACTGGAGAAGGACCGAAAACGTTATTGGCCTTCAGCCCAATCCTTTGCAATCAGCTCAGCGGAATGAAATTCCAAGACATTACCCTGAAGCTCAAAGTGAAGTGAACTATAACCCAGCGAATACTCCCGTTGTCAATCTCTGGTCGAGAGTATGGTGGGATTCTCCATTACCTGATAAAAAATAATTCTTATCATTCATAAAAAAAGGCGGCCATGGCCGCCTTTTTTTATTTCAGAAATGCTTAACCCAGCATCGCCGGCGTATGATCAACTTTCCATCAAAGTTCTTCCATATCGACAAGGCTTTTGAATTATCTTCCAGCTGGGGGTTTGAATAGGCTTTCTTAATACCATATTTGAGGTAGGCTCTCTGAAGATCCCTCCATATAAGAGCCGCAGCACCTTTGCCTTGATAATCGGGATGAACGCCTACAAGGTACATGTCTATCTTATCATTAAAATACACCGATTTAAGAATATGAATCCAGCCAAAAGGGAGGATCCTTCCATTCGACTTTTGCAGAGCACCGGTCACTGATGGCATCGTCACTCCGAACCCAACCACGTCATCTTTCGGATCAAGAACAAAGGTTACAAACTCAGGACGGATGAAGCCGAAATACTGCTTTACATAATCCTCCATCTGTTTCTCATTGATAGCCGCGAAACCATAAAGCTCAGCAAATGCATAGTTCAGCATAGCGAACATTTTCTTGGCATATGGCATAAGATCCTTTCTGCGTTTAGCCTTCAGTACTCTGAGATGAAATTTCTCTTCAACTATCTTTGCTGTCCGCTCTACCTTATCGGGAACTTCAGGTGATATATCAAATTCATACTGAACCCAGTCGGCCGCTTTCACGAATCCCATCCGCACCATATGATCAACATAATACGGGTAATTGTATATCGAAGAAAGCGTGCAATGCTGGTCGAATCCTTCGATCATCATGCCCTCATTATCCATATCGGTAAACCCAAGAGGACCCTGTATCCCTTTCATCCCCTGTGCCCTTCCCCATTCCCAGACCGTATCAATAAGCTTCCGGGAAACCTCCTCGTCATCAATAAAATCGATCCAACCGAATCTGACAAAATCTTCGGCCCAGCGTTTGTTTGCATGCGGGTTGATAATACCCGCCACCCGTCCTACCAGCTTCCCGTCCTTGTATGCCAGCCAGTATTGGGCTTTGCAATAGTCGAAGGCGTGGTTTTTTTTGGAAGAGAGTGTGTTCTTCTCATCCATAATAATAGGAGGGCACCAGTATGGATTGCCTTTGTATAAATGAAGGGGGAAAGTGATGAACTTATTATACTGTGCGGATGTGGTGACTTTTCTGATCTCTGTCATCAGCGAAATGATTAATTACAACCAGGATTCTTTCCGGTACCATTCCAGGACCTCTTTCACGCCTCTGTCGAGGTCATACCCGGCCCTGAAATTAAAATCTTTCTGAAGAGCATCAACCTGGCAAGTCCAGTTCGTGCTTTTCATGATATTGAACTTATCGGTATTCAGGGTAGGCATCTTACCACCCAGACTCATCAGTTTTTCAAGCGCAAAAGCGATCCCTCCTACAAGTCCGAGCGGCAGCGTGATCTTTAAAGTTTTCTTCCTGAGGTGTTTTTTTGTTATTGCTGCAAATTCCCTCGAATCGTATTCCTTCCCGTCGGTCACAAAATAGCACCTCTCCGAAATATCAGAGAGGGTGGCATCCAGGATCAGCCTTACCAGGTCACGAACATAGATGAATGTCAGGATCTGGGGCTTAAAGCCGATATAAGGCTCCATTCCCCTGCTTATAGTCTGAAAGTACACAAAATAATCCTTTTCTCTGGGGCCGTACACCCCCGACGGTCGGATGATGAGCCAGGGGAAACCATCTAGGGATCTGATGTATTTTTCTGCTTCAAGTTTGCTTTTGCCATATTCGTCGACAGGCTTAGGTAAACCATCCAGCATCACCGGCTTCATACTTTGAGGGTCACCGGGACCATATGCTGCCAGACTGCTTATATAGATGAATTTCAGGGGTACCGTCCCGGTCTCAATCAATGCTTCAATAAAATTCTTTGTATATAAAGAATTGACCCGGTAAAAATCCTCCTTTTTCTGAGCCTTGGTAAGGCCTGCATTATGAATGATGTAATCGAAACGGATCCCTTTCTGCTTCTGATCGAGAAGGAACTCTTTGATTCGCGACTTAGTTGTAAAATCAATTTCGCAGAACCGGATGAGGGGATCCTGCAGATATTGCCGGGAACTTGATCTCCTCACACCGGCATACACATCAAGATCCCTTTTCAAAGCTTCTTCAACAAGAAAACTTCCTATAAACCCGCTGGATCCGGTGATGAGGATGCTTCGCATCAATGCAGGTCGAAATGTTTTATCCAGCAGCGGCGTTTGAGATGCTGCCTGGCCGTTTCGTAATTCTTCCACATCAGGACCGCCGATTTGTTGTCTTCAAGCTGGGGATTGGTAACCACTAACCTTACATTGTTTTTCAGAAATCCCTTATGTAACTCCAGATGATAGATTGAAACGACTCCCTTGTTCTGATATTCCGGTTTGACCCCGTTAAGGTACATGTCGATGATATCATTTGATTTAAGCGCTCTCAGAATATGATACCAGCCAAAAGGAAACAACCTGCCGTTGCATTTCTGGAGAGCACGGGTGAGAGAAGGAAGGCAAACTCCAAACCCGACGACATCATCCTGCTCATTCAGCACCATACATACATAATCAGGGTTGATGAACGGGAAATACTGTTTTGTGTACAGAACGGTCTGCTTCTGGGTAAGTTTTGTGTACCCATACAGATTATCGAATGCTTCATTCAGGGTAGCCCACATTTTTGGAGCATAGGCAAGAAAATCCTTTGCCTTTTTTACTTTCAGTACTTTTAGCTTGTATTTACTGGCGATCATCGCGGCAGCCCTGTGTATCTTCTCGGGAATAGGCGGCATCTCAAATTCATACTGAACCCAGTCGGCAGCCCTAAGAAAACCCATCCTCTGCATATGTTCCATGTAATATGGATAGTTGTATATCGATGCCATGGTAGCCAGTTCTTCGAAACCTTCAATAAGCATACCTTCATTATCCATATCCGAAAAACCCAGAGGGCCATGAATTCCATTCATTCCTTTACTCTTGCCCCAGGCTGTAGCTGCATCGATGAGTTTTTCTGAAACTTCGTACTCATCAATGAAATCTATCCAGCCAAACCTCAGCAGTTTTTCATTCCAGCGGGTGTTGGAGGTAAAGTTGATGATGGCTGCAATCCGGCCAACCAGTTCCTTCCCCTGATAGGCAAGGAAATACTGAGCTTCACAAAAGTCGAACGCAGGGTTCTTTTTTGAATCCAGGGTGTTCCATTCATCCATCCGCATCGGAGGACACCAGTATTTATTTCCCTTATAAAGAGTATACGGAAAGCTGATAAAGCGGCGCAGATCTTTCCTGGTCTCTACCGGCTTGATGACGATGCTCATAGCAATGGTTTTTTACATCATCAGATGATGTGAAGCTTCTTACCTACCCGTTCAAATTTTTCAAGGGCCGTATTGATCTGTTCTTTGGTATGTGTAGCCATCAGTGAAAAGCGGATCAGGGTATTGTCTTTGCTTACAGCAGGTGAAACCACGGGGTTCACAAAAACGCCTTCATCGAAAAGCATTTTAGTAAGAGTAAGCGTTTTGATATTATCGCGGATATACAGTGGGATGATCGGAGTATGAGAAAGGCCTGTATCGAATCCAAGCCGTTTGAAATTCTCAAGTGCATAATGGGTCATCTCCCAAAGATTCTTCATGCGCTCGGGTTCGTTCTTAAGTATTTCGAGAGCTGCAATCACCGTTGCAGCAGAAGCCGGAGTTATACTGGCGCTGAAAATAAGGGAACGCGAGTTGTGCTTTATATAATTAATCGTCTCGAAATCGCTGGCTATAAAACCTCCAAGGGCAGCAAGGGATTTGGAAAAAGTTCCCATGATAAGGTCAACTTTTTTGGTAAGGCCGAAATGGGAAGCGGTGCCAGATCCGTTCTCACCGATAACACCAATCGCATGCGCATCATCAACCATCACGGAAGCATCATATTTATCGGCCAGTTTTACTATCTCCGGCAGATCAACGATATCGCCGTCCATGCTGAAGATACCATCCACGACTATAAGTTTCACCCTGTTGGGTTCGCAACGCTTTAAAATTCTTTCAAGCGAATGCATGTCATTATGCCTGTACTTCATCACCTTGGCAAAAGAAAGCCTGGTTGCCTCAATAATCGAGGCATGATCCAACTCATCAATGAGAAGGTAATCGTTACGGCCTGTAACCGTCGGGATGACTCCGATATTGACCTGGAACCCGGTACTGTAAACCAGGGCGGCATCTTTATGTACAAATTCCGCTAGTTTCTTTTCAAGCTCAACATGGATATCCAGTGTGCCATTCAGAAACCTTGAGCCTGCACATCCGGTGCCGTATTTCTCAGTTGCTTTAATAGCAGCTTCCTTGATTGCAGGATGGGTAGTCAGACCCAGGTAGCTGTTTGAACCAAACATCAGCACTTTTTTTCCGCCAATGGTTACCACGGTATCCTGGTCCGATTCAATCATCCTGAAAAACGGGTAAATCCCCATTCTTTCGACTTTCTGCGGATCAGTATAATGAGCAAATTTCCTTTGAAGGACCCTCATATCATTAATTTTGAAAGATAAAACATGTAAAGATAGGCTATTTTCAAATATATTTATCAGCAAATTCCCTGCCCAGTCTCAGAGCATCCAAATTCCTGGCTATTACCGATTCTTCCTTTGTCCTGAAAATAAATCGTATCGCATCCTCAAATTTCTCAAACGCTAAGCCAAGAAAAGGCGAGGCAGCGCCAAGGATGACCATATTGGCCGACTTAGCTGCTCCGGCTTCTTTAGCCAGCTTATCAGCGTCGAGAGCGATATGGCGCGGAAGCTTAGTGATCTCGGCTATGACTTTCTCAATATCCGGATATTTCGGAATATTATCGAAAGGAGTTGTATTGGTCACAAGCCAGCCCTGAGTGGGCGAGAGGTAGCCAAGATACCTGAGTGATTCAAGCGGCTCGACTGAAATAATAAGATCGGCTTGCCCGAAAGGAATAAGGTCGGAAGCGATGTCCTGGTGGGAAATCCTTAGATTTGACATCACATCTCCGCCTCTCTGGGCCATGCCATGAACCTCTGACTGCTTTAAAAACATCTTTTCCTGAAGCGCAGCATACCCGATCACAGAAGCAATGGAAATAATTCCCTGTCCTCCTACCCCTGCTAAGATGATATCTTTTTTCATTCTTTAGAGATTATTGCTTTTGTTTGAACTTTATTCTCATGCGTTTATCGACCGAAACGATGCACTCCCTCCTCGGGATGATAACCGAGACACCCTGATAATCGAGCTCTTCGCGCATTATTGTTACATTCTCATCGTGATATTTTTTCAAAGGCCTCATCACGCGGATATGAGCTTCTTCAACCCCGACAGCCTTACAGATGTCTTCAATACGCCCGGCCCCTGCCGAATCCTGTCCCCCGGTCATAGCAGTGGTTGCATTGTCAAGGATGATCACGGTTACCGGTGACTTATCATTTACCGCATCGAGCAATCCCGTAATTCCGCTGTGCGTAAAGGTGGAATCTCCGATCACAGCCACAGATGGAACAAAACCTGCATCGGCAGCCCCTTTGGCCATGGTGATTGAAGCACCCATATCGACACAGCTGTTAATGGCTTCATAGGGCTGCAAAGCACCCAGTGTATAACAACCGATATCAGAAAAGACCCTTCCCTTCGGAAGACCTTCAAGTACTTCATTCAATGCCTTATACGAATCAATATGGGGGCAGCCGGCACAAAGCTGAGGGGGGCGGCCCACCATCAGGTCAGGAACCGGCAGCCCTGTAGTGTCGGGCAAACCAAGCGCCACCGCGAGAATATTTGGGTTTAGTTCACCGGTACGGGGAATTGTTCCGTCGAGCCTCCCCCTGATCTTTTTTGGGCCGGGAATGTATCCGCGGATGAGTTCTTCAATCATCGGATACCCGTCTTCCACAATCAGTAACTCATTACATTCTGATTCCAGCTTCTCAACCAGTTTACGCGGCATAGGATACTGACCTATTTTCAGCACAGGAAACGGGATATTACGGTCGGGGAAATTTTCCATCAGGTAGTTCAATGCGATACCGGCAACCAGGATGCCCATCGATTTATCAGGACCGTCGTGATATGTGTTGAATGGCGAATTCTCTGATTCCTCGGTAAAGTGCTGATGTGTTTCAATCAGTTTGCTATATCGTTTTTTTGCGATAGCCGGCAGCAGAACAAACTGCCTTAGGTCGGAAGGCAGATGCAAAGCATTTTGTTCACGGCCGGCCGATCGGACTACTCCTGAACGTGAATGGGCCATTCGGGTCGTAATCCGGAGAAGGACAGGAACCATATATTTTTCCGAAAAGTCAAAACCATAACGAACCATGTCATAGGCTTCCTGCTGATTTGAGGGTTCCAGGATAGGAACCATCGCGAATTTGCCATAAAATCTCGAGTCCTGTTCGTTCTGTGATGAATGCATCGAAGGATCGTCGGCAGAGACTACAATAAGTCCGCCATTAGCGCCTGTGATAGCCGAGTTGATAAAGGGGTCTGCCGCAACATTCAGTCCCACATGTTTCATGCATACCATAGCCCTCTTTCCGGCATAGGACATGCCGAGCGCTGCTTCCATTGCTGTTTTTTCGTTGGTGGACCAGCTGCAATGTATGTTTTTCTCTTTTGCGGCTTTTGAGTTCTGCACGTATTCTGTTATCTCAGTAGAAGGAGTGCCGGGATAGGCGTATATGCCCGAAAGACCTGCATCCAGCGCACCAAGGGCAATGGCTTCATCACCCAATAATAATAGCTTGTTTACCATGATTGTATTATGATTGTATCTGAGCAAAAATAAGAATATTTTCATTCATTGCTTCCTTTTTTAACTCACACATTATTACTACTTTTGAAGCCATTGTTTTTCTTACTCTGTAAAGCGCTTACTCTATGATACTCAGGAAACTGCTCTTTTTCTTTCTTCTAAGTTCGCTTTTGCTGATCTCCTTTTGCTTTACAGCTTCAGCTCAAACTGCTATCATCCGCGGCTTTGTTTATGAAAAAGAAACCGGCGAACCCGTTCTGTATACCAATGTTTACCTGTATAAAACCACTTTCGGCGCTACAACCGACCAAAACGGCTTCTTTACGATCTCGAAAATCCCGGCCGGGGTGTATACCCTGATGGTCACTTACATCGGTTTCGACACTCTGCAGATCCCGGTTACAGTAAATAAAAACGACCTTTTTACCAAAAAACTTTATCTGACCAAATCGACGGTCGAGCTTATGGAAGTGAGCGTGTCTGCTTCAAAACAGGAAAAAACAACGGAAACCCAGACCTCCATCATCAAGATCACACCCAAAGAGATCATGCAGATCCCGACTATTGGCGGCCAACCCGACCTGGCACAGTACCTGCAGGTATTACCCGGAGTGATCTTTTCGGGGGACCAGGGCGGACAGCTGTATATCCGCGGCGGTCCTCCTGTCCAGAACAAGGTGCTGCTCGACGGGATGATCATTTACAACCCGTTTCATTCTATCGGACTTTTCTCAGTTTTCGACGTCGATATTCTTAAAAGTGTCGATGTATATACCGGAGGTTTTAATGCCGAATATGGTGGCAGGATCTCGTCGGTTATGGACATCACCACAAGAGATGGAAATAAAAACCGTTTCGGCGGAAAAATTGATATTAGTACGTTCGGAGCCAAAGCGCTTTTTGAAGGTCCTATAGTCAAAGCGAAGAACGAAGACAAAGCCTCTGTTTCCCTTATCCTCTCGGTCAAAGGATCCTACCTTGCACAGAGCAGTAAATTGTTTTATACCTATGTGAATGAAAACGGATTACCTTACGATTATCTCGATATCTATGGAAAGATATCTGTCAACACCTCCAATGGCAGTAAGGTAAACCTGTATGGGTTTGATTTTAGCGACAAGGTACAGTATCAGATACTGCAGAATTACCATTGGAATTCCTATGGTGGCGGACTCAATTTCGTGGCTATACCGGGCAAAACATCGGTACTGCTCGAAGGGCATATGGCCTATTCATATTATAAAGTGGATATGGCTGAGGTCAATAAATCGCCCCGCTCAAGTTCTATCGGAGGATTCAATGTGGGCCTTGATTTCACTTATTTCTTCGGAAAAAATTCCCTGCGTTACGGGCTTGAGGGGTCCGGATATCATACTGTTCTCACTTTCTTCAACAGCATCAACAGGAATATCAATTATGACCAGAATACCACCGAAGCATCGGTGTATGCAAAATACAAAATGATTGTTGGAAAGTTCATCATCGAGCCCGGTCTCAGGCTGGAGTATTACGCATCCCTTTCAAACCTCCGACTGGAACCGAGGTTATCGGTAAAGTACAATATGCTTCCAAAATTCAGGCTTAAGATGGCAGCCGGTATGTATTCCCAGGATCTCATCAGCACGACATACAGCCAGGACGTTGTGAGCCTGTTCACCGGCTACCTGGCCGCTCCCCAGAACCTTCAGAAAGAATTTATGGGCCAAAAGGTCAACACCCGCCTGCAGCTTTGCGATCAGGTCATTTTCGGATTTGAATGGGATATCCTGAAAAACCTTTTCCTGAATGTCGAAGGATACTATAAATATTATCCTCAGCTTACTACGATGAACAGGAATAAACTCTATGACGACACCCCTGATAACGCCAGTAAACCCGATTATTTTAAAAAAGATTTTGTTCTTGAAACCGGCAATGCCGAAGGTGTGGATGTATCGCTTAAATACCAGCTTGCACAGCTAAGCCTTTGGGTCACCTACTCACTTTGCTATGTGAATCTATATGATGGCGTCATGCACTATGTTCCTGTATGGGACCGTAGAAACAACCTGAATATCGTTGCCACTTACCTGTTTGGAAAAAAAGGCAGCTGGGAACTTGATGCCAGGTATAATTACGGATCAGGCTTCCCGTTTACACAAACCCAGGGCTTTTATGAGCAAATCACCTTTGGGAATATGGGAGGAAATTATATTACCACAAACGGGCAACTGGGTGCATTGTATGCCGCTTATAATAAAGGCAGGCTTACAGGCTACAGCAGACTTGACGTGAGCTTGAAAAAAACTTTTTTCCTGGGAAAAAATTCAAAACTTGAAGCCACGGTCAGTTTAACCAACGCACTGAACCAGCAAAATATTTTCTACTTTGACCGCATCTCTTATACCCAGGTGAACCAGCTGCCAATCATGCCCAGCGCTGGTGTAAGCATCACTTTCTAATAGTAAATCCGGCTTATTTACCCTTATCGGAATCCTGCTTTTTATCTTTGGATTGAGGGCGGAGTTTGTCGATCCGTGCAAGTACCGTATCGTACATCCTTGAATAATTCTTTGGATTTCCCTGATAATATACCATGTTTTTAATGAACTGGTTTTTTTTCACATGGTACCTGAGAAAAAGTTTTCGGTATGCTTCTCCCCCCCATTGCAAATCCTGTTGTCCTTTATTTCTCTGCACCATCATCCCACCCTCGAGCAAGTGAACATCAACCAGTAAGGCGATCATCGTTTTCTCAGGGATAATGGAATCGGAAGGCAGGCTCACTAACTGATCGGCAGTATCAGGCTGACTGCATGAAAACAGGGCGAACAACAAGAAGGTAAGGATGTAAGAAGCAAACAGCCTCATTATTTCTTTCTTTCCAGATATTCCTTATTAATTGCCCCGAGAACCGTACTGGTGATATCAAGAGTGTCGTTGGCGACAAGGATCTCCCCTTCAGTCTTTAAGCCCATGATATAATCGAACCTGTACGTTCTGTTAAAACGTTTAAGAAAAGCAGTAAGTGTATCGCCGAGCTTCTGGTTCATAGCCATCTGCTGCTGGGTCATCATCTGCGTATACCTGTCTTTTTTCTCAAGCAGATCCTGTTGCCTCTTCATCAAAATCTCATAGATCTGTTTGGCCTTATCTTCAGAGATTGCTTTTGCCTGGACTTTCTGCTGAAAATCAGCCCCGTCATTTTGCAGGCTTTCTTCGTCTTTTTTCAGTTCTCCCTGAAGCCGGTTCACGGTAATTTCCAGGTCCTTCCTCATGTTCTTTACGAGTTCATAATTCAGGTTCAGGCTGTCGAGGTTCAGGTATACAACCGAAAGAGCTTTCCCGCTGGAGTTTTGCAAAGCAGCAGGCAAAAGTACCTGAGTTTCTTTTTTTGATAGCACCAAAACATATAAAACGATCAGTCCTACAAGTAAAACCAATCCGAGTACCGTGTTGATGGTAAAAACAAAGAATGGATGTTTTGCTTTAATAGCTGAATTCTCCCGGATCTCTCCAGGTGTGTTTACATTTTCTTCCTGCATGTTCTAAAGTTTAATTTCCTAGTTCTGACATGAATTTGATACGCATAAGGCGGATTTCTTCTTCGGTAAACTCATCTTCCCCGAGTTCGAGTAAGGCCTCATTGATGGAATCCGATTCCGCTTTGCGAAAGTACTCGAAAATTTCTTCCTGATGATATGGATCGACTACTTCATCTATATAATAATCGAGGTCAATCTTTGTTCCCGAGCCAACAATACTCTCAATTTCGGTAAGCAGTTCGCCAAAACTCAGATTCTTGGCAAGAGCAATATCTTCAAGGGCGATTTTACGGTCTATGCTTCGGATGATGTACACTTTGATCCCTGATTTGTTCACCACCGATTTCACCACCATATCCATCGGCCTGATGATCTCATTTTCTTCAACATAATCCTTGATCAGATCCAAAAAAGGCTTACCGTATTTATGTGCTTTTCCCGTACCTACCCCTGTGATCTGTTTGAGTTCATCGGGTGTAATCGGGTACTGAATGGCCATATCCTCTAAAGAAGGGTCCTGAAAGATCACAAAAGGAGGAAGTTTCTCCTTTCGGGCTATTTCCTTACGCAGATCTTTCAGCAGTGCAAACAAGGTCTTATCGGTAGTACTGCTTTTTGACCCCATGGCTTCCATAAGATCCTCTTCTTCGGGATTGTCGTAATCCCTGTCGTCCATCAGCATCAGGGAGTGAGGACTTTTGAGAAAGTCCAAACCTTCCGGACTGATCTTCAGTAGGCCGTAATTTTCGATATCTTTTGTAAGCAAGCGTTCAATCAGAGCCTGCCGGATGACTGCATTCCAGAATTTCTCTTCCTTGGCTGCACCCTTTCCAAACACAGTCAGCTTATTATGTTTATATGACTTGATGGTGGATGAGTTCTTCCCAATAATTATATTGATCACATGCTTGTTCTTGAACTGCTGTTTGACTGCGACGACAGCTTCAAGAACCAGCTGCACATACTGTTTGCCTTCAAATTTTTTTCTTGGATGCATGCAGTTGTCGCAGTTCTGGCAGTTCTCCTCTCTGAAGATCTCACCAAAGTAGTGCAGCAGCTGTTTGCGGCGGCATACCGATGATTCGCTGTAAGCTACAGTTTCAAGCAGCAACTGCTTCGCGATCTCCTGTTCGGCGACAGATTTTCCTTTGAGGAACTTCTCCAGTTTCTGAATATCATCATAGGAATAAAAAGCGATGCAGTTACCTTCCCCGTCATCCCTGCCCGAACGGCCGGTTTCCTGGTAATATCCTTCGAGGCTTTTAGGCATATCGTTATGAATGACATACCTTACGTCGGGCTTGTCAATACCCATGCCAAAAGCAATGGTAGCAACAATCACATCAGCCTCTTCCATCAGGAACTTATCCTGGTTTGACCGCCGGGTGGCAGCATCAAGGCCGGCATGATAAGGCAAGGCTTTAATCCCGTTCACCACCAGTGTTTCGGAGAGCTCATCTACCTTCTTTCTGCTCAAACAGTAAACAATGCCCGATTTCCCCTGATGACCCTTTATATATTTAATAATATCCCGGGAAGAGTTTTTCGTTTTAGCCCTGACTTCATAATAGAGATTAGGCCTGTTGAAAGAAGCTTTGAATACTGTAGCTTCCATCATGTTCAGGTTTTTCTGTATATCCTGCTGAACTTTCGGAGTAGCCGTTGCTGTTAAGGCGATCACCGGGACATCCTGCCCTATGGCGCTGATGATAGGTCTGAGGCGCCTGTATTCAGGCCTGAAATCATGCCCCCATTCAGAAATACAATGCGCTTCATCAATAGCATAAAAAGAGATCGTAATATTCTTAAGAAAATCAATATTTTCTTCCTTGGTTATTGTTTCAGGCGCAACATATAACAGTTTTGTCTTGCCCTGGTTAACATCTTTTTTTACCTGGGCTATTTCCTGCTTGGTGAGCGAGGAATTCATAAAATGAGCGACTTCTTCCTCGGTCCCGAAGCTCCTCATCGAATCAACCTGGTTTTTCATCAGGGCGATGAGAGGTGAAACAATGATCGCGGTACCTGGAAGTACCATCGCGGGCATCTGGTAACATAAAGATTTTCCGCCACCGGTGGGCATGATAACAAAAGTATCTTTTTTAGCCAGGACATTATGAATGATCGCTTCCTGGCTACCCTTAAAACTGTCGAACCCAAAAACCTTCTTTAATACCTCATGCAGCTTGTACTCGTCTTTGCTTACTGCCATTTCTCATTGATTAATTTCGTACCTTTGTATTACGAACCCGGATTTCTGTTTTACCGGCTTGTATATACAAATATAACCATAATCATCTCGACATAACTAAAAAAAATAAAAAAAATTGTGATTGAAAACATCTGATGCGTTGAAAAAGGTTGCCATCCGTACAATTGAGGATGAAGCGGCTGCAATTAAGAATCTTTCTAAATCGGTGAATTCGGATTTTATCAGCTGTGTTGAACATATCATCGCGTCTAAAGGCAGGGTGGTTGTCACCGGGATTGGTAAAAGTGCGATCATCGGTCAGAAAATTGTTGCCTCCCTGAACTCAACAGGTACTCCTTCGATCTTTATGCATGCCGCCGATGCTATCCACGGTGACCTCGGGATCATCCAGAAAGACGATATCATTATCTGCCTCTCAAAAAGCGGAGAGACTGCCGAGATCAAAATTCTGGTTCCTTTATTAAAGCAGCTCGGCAGCCTGCTGATAGCCCTGGTCGGTAACACCAGTTCCTATCTTGCCCTGCAGAGCGACTATGTTATCGATACTACAGTGGAGAAGGAAGCCTGCCCGAATAACCTCGCCCCTAC
>Ga0194062_1000166_pt1 | contig 27156 bp, 27 predicted proteins | sample SepL2225m_MetaG_FD_155481 | JGI IMG/M metagenome (GOLD analysis project Ga0194062, IMG submission 155481) | Anoxic zone freshwater microbial communities from boreal shield lake in IISD Experimental Lakes Area, Ontario, Canada - Sep2016-L224-25m | ecosystem: Environmental > Aquatic > Freshwater >... | reverse complement strand
ACACTTTAGAACTGAGCAGTAATAGTTCAAGCAAAATTCTTTCGGAAACGAAAAGAATGATGCTGATTAAATAAGGAACAGTTTTCATAAAGCAAAAGAGGTTGTCCGATGGACAACCTCTTTTTGTTTATACTATTCTAAATCTTATCAGTGTAAATCTGTTCTAAATCAGTTCGTATCAGTGTGCGCTCTTAAATCTACTTTCCCTTTTCTTCTTTCTTTTCTTCTTTTGGTTTTTCTGCTGCTTTCTTCTTTGCAGAAAGGTTTTTCTTCAGCCATTCTGTTGTTACTGACTTCGGTCTGATTATAGGTCTGCCTAATGCACGGTTTAATATCAGCTGTGCGGATAAGCCGAGTATTCTCGATACCGAGAACAGTACTGTGTAATAATCGTACTCCGTCAGTCCGTAGTAGTGAAGCAGTGCGCCGCTCGATGCGTCAACGTTTGGCCACGGGTCTTTTGCCTTGCCGCCTTCCATAAGTATTTTTGGAACGATGTTGAATAACTGTTTTACTATTCCGAATATTTCGTCGTCCGGTAAGTGTTTGTTTCCGAAGTTTACGAATGCAGTGAACCTTGGGTCGGTTACTCTGAGTACTGCATGTCCGTATCCTGAAATTACTTTCTTGTTGTTCAGAAGATTAATGCAGTATTCTTTTATTTCTGCGTCTGTTGGTGTATGTCCGATGTCGTCTCTGAGTTTTACTATGAACCTTAAGCATTCCTGATTCGCAAGTCCGTGTAGTGGTCCTGCAAGTCCGTTCAAACCGCCGCTGATTGAGAAATAAATATCTGACAGTGCAGAGTTAATCGTCTGTGTTGCCATAGCACTTACGTTACCGCCTTCGTGGTCGCAGTGCAGTACCATATAAAGTCTCATCAGGTCTGCGAACGAACCGTCCAGGTCTTCCGTGCCGAGCAGTCTTGCAAAGTTTGCTGCCCAGTCTAAACTGTTGTCGGGATTTATCCTCGGACCTTTTGTAAATTTTCTTCTGTAGATGTATGCCGCAATGATAGGAATACGTGCAATGAGGTTAAGTGCGTCCCAGAGCATAGGTTCCCACAGCATATCTTTCGGCATTCCTTCTTCGTATCTTTTTCTGAAGAAAGATTCGTTTTCCATAACGAGCACTGCCGAGTTCAGCACTACCATCGGATGTGTTTCAATCGGTAATGCGTTGATTGTGTTCCATACGTAGAAAGGAACGTCGCTTCTTCTTTTCAGTTCCCACTGAAGGTCTTCGAGGGCTTCGTCGTTCGGAAGCTCACCTGTAAGAAGCAGATAAAAAATTTCTTCCGGAAGTTTATCAACAAGGTCAAGAATAGGAATACCCCTGATAATAAGCCCTGTGTCAAGACCTACTTCAGATGTATCGCAAATCAGTGCCTTGATACCGCGCATACCGCCGAACACCTGTTCTGTTGTTACTTCGCCAAGTGATTCATTCGGCCCTAAAGCAAAAACTTCGGCCGACTCTTTTCTTAATCCCGGAATTAATTCCGCGAGTCTGTCTCTGAGAATCATATCTTATGTTTTAAATTTTTCTAAATATCGTAATAAATAGTCAAGAAAGAAATTCTTCTATGCAAAACTATTAAAATTGAATTAATAGCATATTAGTATTAATTTAACGTATACACAATTTAAAGTTTTAATTTTAAATATAATATGAAAATCAAATTTCACGGACACGCTTTTGTCGAGGTCGATACCGGCAAATATATAATTCTGATTGACCCTTTTGTCACGGGTAATCCTGATTGTGACCTTAAACTCGAAGATGTGAAGTGCAACTTCATTATCCCTACTCACGGTCACGGAGATAATTTCGGCGATACTATCGAACTTGCAAAAAGAAACAATGCAACGGTTATCGGTATGTACGAAGTTGCTAACTACTGCGGGGCGCAGGGGGTTACGGCGCATCCGATGAATACGGGCGGCGGATTTAACTTTCCTTTTGGGAGAGTAAAACTTACTATTGCACATCATTCGTCTTCGTTCCCCGACGGTACTTACGCGGGCGACGCACACGGCGTTCTGATTACTGTCGGCGATAAAACTTTCTATCAGGCAGGCGATACTGCCCTGTTCTACGATATGAAACTTTTAGGCGAGATGCACAAAATAGACGTCGCATTCCTCCCTATCGGCGATGATTTCACGATGGGTGTTGACGATGCAGTGAAAGCCGTTGAGTTTATTAAGCCGCGTGTAGTTGTGCCGGTACACTATAACACTTTCGATATCATTAAAGCCGATGCGAATGATTTTAAACGCAAGGTGGAATCTATCGGAAAGAAATGTGTTATTATGAAAGCCGGAGATGTTTTAGAAATTTAAGAGAAAAATCATTTATTGCAGAAAATAATATCTATATCGAATCAGAAAGGCGGTGTCGGAAAAACCACCACTGCCGTTAATCTTTCGTCGTGTATTGCAAACCTCGGTATTAAAACTTTGTTGATTGATATCGACCCGCAGGCAAATGCCACAACGGGTATAGGGCTTGAACCGAAAGATGACGGCAACAGCATTTATGAAATTCTTGTGAGCGATAAAAAAGCAAAGGACGTAGTACAACCGACACAGATAGAAAATCTTTATATTATAAAATCCAACATAAACCTTGTTGCCGCCGAACTCGAACTCGTTACACTCGAGAACAGGGAAAGCATTCTGCGTACTAAACTTGCAGAACTTGCCAATGCTGACAGCGGCTATGACTTCAGGTTTATATTTATAGATTGTCCTCCTTCTCTTGGGCTGATTACAATCAACTCGCTGAATGCGGCAGACACGGTTTTGATTCCCGTTCAGTGTGAGTACTATGCGCTGGAAGGACTCTCGGCACTGCTGAACACAATCAAGATGGTAAAGAATTCTTATAACCCGCCTTTAAGCATCGAGGGATATTTGCTGACTATGTTCGATTCAAGACTTAAACTTGCGAATCAGGTTGAGACTGAACTCAGGAAGTATTTCGGAGAAAAAGTTTTTGACACAAAGATATCGAGGAATGTGAAAATCGGTGAGGCGCCGAGTTACGGCAAGCCGATAGTTGAGTATGACCCTTATTCACTGGGCGCGAAGCACTATGCAGACTTGGCAGAGGAATTTGTTTTAAGAAATAAAATTACGGAAAATTAAAATATGGATACAAGAGGCGGATTAGGCAAAGGACTGTCGGCACTTTTTGAGAATAAAAAGATTGACCCGAATAACGTTACGGGTGAAACCGCAAAGACTGTTACAACGAACGAGCAGCTGCTTATAGAGATAGAGAAAATCAGACAGAATCCTTATCAGCCGAGAGAAGATTTCGACGAGGAAAAGCTGAAGGAACTTTCGGATTCGATTAAGCAGAAGGGCGTGCTTCAGCCTGTTACGGTGATGGCAGCGAAAGACGGCAACGGGTTCATACTGATATCGGGTGAGCGCCGCCTGCGTGCGTCTGTGCTCGCTGGACTGAAAAAGATACCTGCGTATGTTTACAACACAACGGACGACAGCAGGGAAAACCTGCTTGAACTTGCACTGATTGAAAACGTACAGCGTGCAGACCTTAATCCGATGGAACTCTCGGACTCGTACCAGCGCCTGATAGACGACTGCAACCTAACTCAGGAACAGATATCTGCTAAGGTTTCAAAGCAAAGAAGCACGGTTGCAAATTTTTTAAGACTGCAGAAACTTCCTGTTGAGATAAAAGTATCGCTCCGCAAGAATGAAATCACGGAGGGACACGCAAGAGGAATACTCCGCGTTGACGACCCTACCGCACAACTTGTACTGTGGAAAAAGATAATGCAGGAAAAAGTTACTGTGCGCGAACTTGAAAATATGACGAAAGGCACTGCAAAAACAAAGAAGAAGAAATCATCATCAGGGAAACCGCCGCTGGATTCGTACCTTCAGGAAGTGGAAAACCAACTTCGTGTATTTTTCGGTACAAGAGTAACGATAAAGGCAAAGACAAAGCAAACGGGCGAAATCGTGATAGATTATTTCTCGAATGAAGACCTTGAAAGAATTATAGAACTAAGCGAAAGAAGATAAATTAAATTATATTAATAGTATGAAGAAGAAATTATTTACAGACAAAGCCCCGAAACCAATCGGACCATATTCACAGGCAGTACAATACAACGGATTAAAAATAAAGAGCGGCGGGTTTGAATCTGCTATCCGCGAAGCGATAGAATACAAAGGACTAATATTCACGTCGGGACAGATTCCGCTTGGCGCAGACGGTGCAATAGTATCGGACGACATCAAAGAACAGACACGTTCGGTATGCAATCACCTGAAGACACTGCTTGAGGAAAGCGGGACTTCAATCGCAAACGTTCTGAAGACAACCGTCTTCTTAAAAGATATGAATGACTTTGCGGCAATGAACGAAGTCTACAATGAATTCTTTGGTGACTCCGCACCAGCGCGAAGTACTATAGAGGTGGCGCGTCTTCCGAAGGATGCGAAGGTAGAAATCGAAGTCATCGCACACACATAAAAATTTTAGATTCCCCTCTATGTATTTGGTTGTATTAAGCCTGGTTTTAAAAGACTCCCCTCCTTAGTGGTTGTCGTATTAAGCCTGGTTTTAAAAGATTCCCCTCCTTGGAGGGGTGGATCCGTTCGCATTAGCGAACGGAGACGGGGTGGGTAAACTACCGATAATTTCCTCTCTTCCAATCTAACCCTGTAAGCGTATTAAAGCAACCTCTCTTCTCTTTAGCCTAAAAAATCTCTGTGCCCTCTGTGTGCTCTGTGGTAAAATTCTTTAAAGGATTGTCTCAATACCAATCTCACTTTGGAAACGCATCAAATTTAAAATATCTTCACCTCTTCATCGCCAGATACATCCCCCCTAAATACGGCACCATCCAAAGCATCCACACGTGAATACTGTACACGTGAAACTTCCTGTGTGTCTTCTCACTTCCCCATTTATTCACGTAAGTTGCCCAGATCACGTGCACAAGCATTACCCACAACGCAAGCTGCCCCGTCAATGTATGCGGCTCTAAAATATTAAACTCCTTCGTCGAAATCAGATGCATCGTATACGTCCCGGATATGTCAAACAACAATCCAAGCCAGAAACACACAACGTGCCACGTCTTTAAATAACGCGAATATCTTTCCGACCATATACCAATTGAATAGAATACAAGTGCGAGAGAAATTAATAAAATAGCAGATATTGTTAGCAGGGGCATATAAAAGTATTAATATTTATATAATATCATTTTCGGGAAACGAATTTCTGTAATTTAACACATTACGAATTCAGATAATACTCAATTTATTCTCTTGCTCCCCATTTCAAAAATTTCTTTGTGCTAATTTGTGTTCATTTGTGGGAGAAAACCTTACTATCTACCCCCAAACTCACCCCATTAACACCTACTCCTTTCAAAGTACATTCAAAGTGCGCTCAAAGTGCGTTGAAAGTACTTAAATCTTCACTTTCTCTTAGTCTCCAGAATCACTATATTCACCTAAAAAAACAATACTATGGGCAGATTATTTAAACCGGTACTCGGTCGTGCTAGCGGAAAAGTTGGGGATATAGTTTTTCGTTATACAAACGGGAAAGTCTTCATCACTTCTCATAAGGGAACTAACAAAATTAGTACGTCAACTAACTGCATTAACAACCGTTTACGTTTTTCCACCGTCGTTGGTTTTGCTAAAACTGTAAACAAACTCCCTGACCTGAAACATATCTGGGCTAAATCCCGCACAAAGGGCGGAACGGGCTACTCACAAATCATTACCAGAAATATTAGTTCCATATCTCAGAATAATATCACTACCTCAAACATCATAACACCGTCTGGTTTTTTCCTTACTGTAAAGGACGCCATACTTACTAACTCAACCGTATCACTGTCTTTTATTCTTGGTTCGTCCAGGGTTCAGCATTCCGGCATGGAGTTCAAATCAAACTTTGTTATCTCGTTCTCCGAACCAGTTGACGAAACGAACACAGCCAGAACCCTCGTCCTCGCTGCAGAATCAAACGTTGTGCCTTCCGAAACAGAATATGTTGATACTTCGGCGAAATACGATAGTGCAAACAGCAGCATAATTAATCTGTACAAAAAGGCAATAGTTTTCTTCGCAATCACAAGAATAGATGCCGAAAATAAAATTGAAATGTTTTCAAGTTCTGACGCTACAAAAATTTCTTTTTAAATAAATCTATTTTTAGTCTATTAAGAGTATTTTAAAATGTGCGGAGGGAGGTATAGTATTTACGGGTTGATGTTTAGAAATTATTATTTCAGTAAAATCATTTTTCGGGATTGTGTGAAGTTAGTTTTGCCCGTGTTTATGTCGCGGGCTTCCAATTGATAGAAGTATATGCCGCTTGAGAGGTTGAGCTTCTCGAACTCTACGATTTTGAACCTGTGGAGTCCTGAATAGAGGAGCATATCGTACACGACCCAGGAGACTGTTTTGCCCGAGAGGTCGAGGATTTTTAGTTTTACGTATGATTCTTTCGGGAGTGAGATTTCTATTGTTGTTGACGGGTTGAACGGGTTTGGATAGTTTTGCTTTAAATCGTAATTGGTTATTTCCGTTGAACTGTTATTTATGTAGGTTGGATATAATATTACACCACCGCCATTGGTTGTATGAACTCCATTACCCTGATATGCCCATCCAGTTTTTGAGTTTATAAAATCAATAGAAGCGTATGCACCATTTGGATAATTTGTATCTGGTTGCTGATATCCCCAATTCAAACCACCGTTTGTTGTTTTCCAAATAATTCCTGAAACGTTACTGTTAGATAATTCCTTATACGCACCTACTCCATATATTGTGTCTTTGTCAATTATCTTGAATCTAGTAATGTTTCTTATTAATCCTGGTATTCCCGGAGCCAGCGGCTGATTTATCCAGTTAGAACCTCCGTTTGTAGTTTTGAATATTCCTCCGTTTCCTGTCAACCAGCCTGTGTTGCCGTCAGCGAACTGAATGTAAGAAATGTAAGGCCAAGCAGGCGAAGTTATCTGATACCAGTTAACACCGCTGTTTGTAGTCCGCCAAAGATCATAATCATTATTTTTCTGCCAACCGTAATATTCTCCATTCACTTTTTGTTTAAGGAAAAATATTATACCGTTCCCAATACCGCCTGTCTGCGGAACAAGAGTTACTCCGCCGTTTGTAGTTCGCCAGATTAAATAACCTCCATTAAAACCACTCACCCAGCCCGTGTCTTTGTTTACGAAGGAGAAATCCCAAAACATCCTTGCCGAAGAAACACTAACACTATCCCATGTTATTCCTCTATCAAATGTTCTTTTTATTCTGTAAATGCTCGTTCTTTGTCCATAAGCATACATTGTTACACTATCAATAGTTTGTAATCCATAATAATAAACAGTAGTATCAAACAGCGTCCAGTTATTCCCGCCATTTGTTGTTTTTAACATACCCGGATTAGTTGAACCTAAAATAATTATCCCAGTATTAGCATCAAAGAATTTCACATCCTTAACTTCATAATACGCCGGCAACGATTGATATATCCATTGGCTTTGACAAGTGCCAATTGTAAATGTTAAGTTTAATATTACGGCAAGTATTATGAGTGCTTTTTTCATTCGTTTCCTTTGATGTATTATAATTTAATATTTTTGGGTTTCAGATAATACACAATATTTTGGGGGAGGGGCATTGCGGGATTTTAAGAACGCGCAAGGTGGTCGGCGAGGAGTAACAATATTAGTAGAGATTCCTGCTAAGAAACGCTTCGCGTATCTGCTTCGCGAGTAGGAATGACAAGGTTGGGGGATTATGCTTGGAAGTAGGTATTTGAAAGAAAAGGGTTTGCAAGTTTATATTTTAACAAAATTATTTGGGGAATTTCGAAATTATTATAAACAGTATTTTGTTCAAACATTCATATAGGTTTTCCTGTTTGCCGAGTAACAGGAAAAGTTCTTTCTGGCAGACGTCTTCTGTCTGTTTTATATACAAATAAACAGCGATGTATGCAAGAGGGATTTTTTAGGCAGACATATTTCAATTTAATTTTACGTTATTTATGTATAACTTTTTAAATGGATAAACATCTACTCGATTACAATTTGAAGGTGCGTTTACCTGTCATTGCTTTTGTGGTGATAGCGGTGTTTGCAATTACATATTACGCATCATATGCCGAGCGTAACAGCATCGGCTATACGCCGGAACAGCCGGTGAAATTTTCACACAAGTTACACGCAGGTTCAATGCAGATTGACTGCAAATACTGTCATACAGGGGTTGATAAGTCGCGGGCGGCGAGTGTACCGTCTGTGGATATCTGTATGAACTGCCACACTCTTGCCAGGACGGACAAACCTGAAATAATTAAGCTTACAGCTTATTACAAAGAAAATAAACCACTTGAATGGAGCAGGATTCATAAGGTTCCGCAGTTTGTCTATTTCAATCACAGTTCGCACGTTAATAAACAGATTGATTGTGTGAATTGCCACGGAGACGTTAAGGCGATGGATGTTGTTGGTCAGGCGAATTCCTTCACGATGGGTGCGTGCCTGAGCTGCCACAGACAACCGGAGAAGAAGATTAGCAATTATGAGGAGATTAAGGCAAACCTGAAAAAGGGTCCTGAGAACTGTTCAGCTTGTCACCGTTAATAAAATTAAAAACAGAGTTCAAAAGTTTAATGTATAACAAATGAATATTTTAGATTATCTGAAAGAGAAAAAGTTAGATAGAAAACATTTTATATATGTTACTGGTGCTGCAGCATTGGGCGGTTTTCTGCTTGCGAAATTCCCGATAAAGTTTTTATCGAAGCGTGCGGAAAATATTTATAGTTCAAACAGGAAGATTCAGGTGAGGGAAAATCCTGATTCGGTTAAACGAATTAAAGCTTAATGCGGAAAGGATAAGAATTTGTCAGACAAAGATATTAATTACTGGAGAGGGTTTAACGAACTTAACAGCGACCCCGATTTTCTGAAGGCCAAAAGGGACGAGTTCAAGGATGAACTTCCTGAGGGCTTTGCAGATGGTCTGGATACGTCGAAGTCGTCGGCAGTTAGCCGCCGTACGTTTCTTGCCCTGATGGCATCGTCTGCAGCGCTTGCTGCGACGGGCTGTTCGGACTACAGAGAAAAGGGCGCGATTATTCCTTACAATAAGAAACCTGAAGAAATTACGATTGGTAATCCGAATTTTTATGCTTCGACCTGTACTGCTTGCGCGAATGCCTGCGGGATACTTATTAAGACTCGCGAAGGACGCCCGATTAAGATTGACGGCAACCCTGAGCACCCTGTTAATAAGGGAAAGATTTGTGCAACAGGTCAGGCGAATATTATGAACCTGTACGACCCAATCAGACTGAAAGAACCGATGCTTAAAGGAAGCGGAAGTTTTTCTTCTGTTAACTGGCTTGATGCCGATACAAAGATAATTGATGAACTTAAGAAGGCAGTTGCCGCAGGAAAAGAGATTGCCGTTATATCGCATACTGTTACTTCTCCGACTGCGAAACTTTTGTTTGAAGATTTTGCGAAGAAGTATACTACGGCAAAATTTTATTCCTATGAACTTACGAACGATATAAATAAGGTTAATGCGTTTAAAAAGAGTTTTGGTAAAGACGGTCTGCCTGTGATAAAATGGAATGAGGCGAAGGTTATACTTTCGCTTGAGTCTGATTTTCTTGCGAAGGACGGAAACTTTGTAGAGGCGCAGAGGCTTTATACAGAGAGCCGCGACGTGATGAAGAAGAACGGCGAGTTTAACAAGCTGTACGTTGTTGAAGGCGGGTTTAGTTTAACGGGTGCAAATTCCGATTACAGGATTAAACTTAGAACTGATGCGATTGAAGAATTTGCCTTTGCATTGACAAACGCACTGGGCGGAAATAATTCTTCTGTGGATGATATGGTGAAGAAATACAATATGAAGAAGAAAGCTGTCGATTCTCTTGTTGAGGATTTAAAAGCAAATAAGGGCGAAGCATTTGTGACTGTTGGAAATAAGTTTCCTGAATCAACACACATTGCCGTTAATAAATTAAATGATTTGCTCGCAACAAAAGTTTATTCTAAAGAAAACTTCGCATCACCTGTAATGACGCTTACGGCAAAGGCAGACATCGACGCACTCGTCGGAAGAATGAACGCGGGCGGAGTCGGCGCAGTTGTTCATTTCGACACAAACCCTGTCTATCATTTTTCACCTGATTATAAATATGCAGATGCACTGAAGAAGGTTGGACTTGTTGTAACTTTTGCAGAGGCACATAATGAAACGAGTGAGTTGAGCAATTATGTACTTCCTGTAAATCATAACTTTGAATCGTGGGGTGACCACAAACCGAGAACGGGCGTGATGAGTACACAGCAGCCTGTTATCGCTCCTATCTATAAGACAAGACAAAAAGAAGCTGCAATGCTTAACTGGCTTGCAGAAAAGCCCGAAGCCTATGCCGAAAATATTTATATGAACTATATTAAGGCAAACTGGGAGAAATCAGTTTATTCAGTAGTAAGTGCAAAAGTTGATTTCAAAACTTTCTGGACTGGCGCAATTCACGATGGCGTGATTGCTTTCAACGAAAAGTTTGATGATACATTCACTTTCAGACCTGAAGGATTTAACGCACCAGCACTCAAAGCTTCAACAGCAGCAGTGCTTCAGCTTAACCGTCCGAACTATTTAACAGACGGAAGGTTTGCGAATAACGGATGGCTTCAGGAATTACCAAACCCGATTACAAAATCTGTCTGGGATAACTATGCATCTGTTTCGCCGACATACGCAGAACAACTTGGCGTAAAGGCAAACGATATGGTTGAAATCACTGCGGGCGGAAAGACAGTCGCAGCGCCGGTTTTCGTTCAGCCTGGTATGGCAGACGGAGTTGTTGCAATCGACCTTGGTTATGGAAGAACTAATGCCGGTCCTATCGGTAACGGCGTTGGTGTCAACACAATAAATTTCATTTCGAAGACTGCAGCGGTTTCAGATTGGCTTTATAATGATGCGAAGATTGCGAAGGCAGCGGGTACTTATGAGGTTGTTTCAACACAGGAACATTTCCCGATTGATAATGAAAGGTATAACGACATTCATCTGAAACGCGAAATCATTCGCGAAGGTGTATTCGAAGAGTATAAAGAAAACCCGAAGTTCTTAAAGGAAGAAATCGGTAAAGTGGAATTGTTTAACATCGTCCCTTCGTATGAGTTTACAACGAACAAATGGGCAATGTCTATTGATTTGAATAAATGTACGGGCTGTAACTATTGCGTTGCCGCCTGTAACGTTGAAAATAATATTCCTGTAGTCTGCAAAGAACAGGTTGGCAAGAACAGGGAAATGATGTGGATGAGAATCGACAGGTATTATGGCGGACACTCGGACGACCCGAGAGTTTCATTCCAGCCGATGCTTTGTCAGCATTGCGATAATGCACCTTGCGAAAACGTATGTCCTGTTGCGGCTACAAACCACAGTCCTGACGGCTTAAACCAGATGGCTTATAACAGATGCGTCGGAACAAGGTACTGCTCGAACAACTGCCCTTATAAAGTAAGAAGGTTCAACTACTTTAACTTCAGGGATAATCTTGCAGACGCTTATTATGAAAAAGATTCACTGAGCTTAATGCACAACCCTGAAGTAACTGTCCGTTCACGCGGCGTTATGGAGAAGTGTACATTCTGCGTTCAGAGAATCATGGACGAAAGACAGCACGCAACAGAAGAGAAGAGGGATTTAAACGGAGATAACGTAAAGACTGCGTGTCAGGAAGCTTGTCCTACAAGCGCAATCGTCTTTGGCGATTTAACGAAGAAAGATTCAGATATATTAAAACATAGAGATCACGAACTCGGTTATCACGTACTTGAAGAAATAAACGTGAGACCGAACGTAACATACATTGCAAAACTTAGAAATATAAAACCGGAGAAAAAAGCGTAGTGAGTACTATTGATTACACACAAGAATTACCGACGGTAGAAGGAAAACCTTCTGCACAATCTATTGATGATGTAATATCAAAACCGCTTGATACCAAACCCGGAAACCTTTGGAAGATACTTATTACAATAACATCTTTAATGCTGTTAGTTGGAGGAGGTGCTTTAGGGTGGACGTTCTACAAGGGTATTGGTGTCTGGGGAAATAACAACCCCGTTGGCTGGGGATTTGATATTGTAAACTTTGTGTTCTGGGTTGGTATTGGTCACGCAGGAACACTTATCTCTGCGGTCCTTTTCCTCCTGAGGCAAAGATGGAGAACCGGTATCGCCCGTTTTGCCGAAGCGATGACAATCTTCGCCGTTATGTGCGCAGGTATTTTTCCTGCAATTCATACGGGAAGAGCATGGCTGGACGGATATTTATTCCCTTACCCGAATGCGAATAATATCTGGGTGAACTTTACATCACCGCTGCTCTGGGACGTTTTCGCAGTATCAACTTACTTTACTGTGTCAGCAATCTTCTGGTATGTTGGTCTGATGCCTGACTTTGCAACACTGCGCGACAGAACAACTAACACTCTGAAGAAAAATATTTATTCTATACTAAGTCTTGGCTGGAGACATTCTTCACGCCACTGGCAGCATTATGAAAAGGCTTACATGATTCTTGCAGGCTTTGCAACACCGCTCGTTCTCTCGGTTCATACAATCGTATCTTTTGACTTTGCCGTATCGGTTATTCCCGGATGGCATACAACAATCTTCCCGCCGTACTTCGTAGCGGGTGCCGTGTTCTCAGGATTCGCAATGGTACAGAACGTTTTAATATTCGTAAGACAGGCATTCAACCTGAAACACATTATTACAATCGGGCATCTCGAGAAAATGAACCAGGTTATGCTGCTCGTCGGAACGATGGTCGGATATGCATACGCAATGGAATTCTTCGTTGCCTGGTACAGCGGAAATCAGTTTGAAACATTCACGTTTATTAACAGAGCACTCGGACCTTATGCCTGGGCTTACTGGACGATGGTTTCGTGCAATGTGATATTCCCTCAGTTATTCTGGATTAAGAAAATAAGAACAACAATCCTGCCGATGTTTATTCTTGGCGTGGTTGTTAATATAGGTATGTGGTTCGAAAGGTTTGTTATTATCGTCACTTCTCTGTCGCGCGACTATTTACCGTCGAGCTGGGGAATGTACACCCCGACGATTTATGATTTGGGAATACTGATGTTCTCGTTCGGACTGTTTTTCACAAACGTTTTATTATTCGTAAGAGCTTTACCTGCTGTTTCAATCGCTGAGGTTAAAGCGGTTGTTGACGGCGCACAGCCTTCACATAAAGGAGGTCATCATTGATGGATACTAAAAAGATTCACTCTGTAACAGCAATATTCGATACACCCGATGATATAATAATGGCCTCACAGGAAACTGTGAAGGCAGGTTACACAAAGTTTGATACAAACACTCCGTATCCTGTTCACGGAATAGAGAAGGCAATGAATATCGGCACTTCGTACCTTGGTTATTTCACTCTCTTCCTTGGGCTCTCGGGTGCGGCATTTGCATTCGCCTTTATATACTGGGTTGCGGCGATTGATTATCCTTTAATCATCGGAGGTAAACCTTTCTTCTCGTGGCCGGCATTCATTCCCGTCACGTTTGAAGTTACGGTGCTTTCTGCCGCAGTCGGTACTGTTGGAGTTTTAATCGCGGGACTGTTTAAGTTTCCGAATAATTCGCATACACTGCACGATACTGATTATATGAAGAAAGTTTCTTCCGATAAGTTTGGTGTCTGCATTGTTTCTATCGACCCGATGTTCGACGAAGCAAAAGCAAAGAGCTTCTTGCAGGGTATTGGCGGTAAAGACATAGAAACAATATACGAACCTGAAAGAAAAACAATCAATGCTTTCGAGCCGAAGTTTATAATGGGACTGATTCTTATTGCACTCTTAACAGCGGGCGCAACTTATTTTGCACTTAATAAACTTGTGTTTATGCAGCCCTTCACCTGGATGGCAGAACAGAATAAACTCGTTCCGCAGTCGAAGAACGTTATGTTCGGCGACGGTTATGGTATGAGGACACCTGTTGAGGGTACAGTGGCACGCGGTTTCACACCTTATGAATTTAAAGGTATGTCTGATTCTGCAGTTAAGAATCTTTCAAACCCGTTGCCTGTCAGTAAACAGGTTCTTGCTAAAGGAAAAGAAAAATTTGATAGTTACTGCAGTCCCTGCCACGGTTATTATGGCAAAGGCGACAGCAGAATGAACGGACAGTTCCCGAATCCTCCGTCGCTTCACAGCGATAAGGTCACAAACTGGGCTGACGGAAATATTTATCACGTGATTGTTAACGGACAGAACGTTATGCCAAGCTATGCAAAGCAGCTGTCCAAAGATGAAAGATGGTCCATTATACGTTACATCAGAGTGCTTCAGCGTTCGCAGAATGCAAAAGACTCTGACGTAGAAGGAAAGTAATTTTAGTTTTATAGTTCTTTAAAATATCAGTTTTTCAGTGGAGACAAGCATCACCTTTTTGGTTAGCTTCCTCCCACCCTGTCATTCCTGAGTTCCTGCATGTTCTTAGCAGGAATCTCGATAAGGAATCTCGGCCAAAGCAATCAGGAACAAAGAGAAAGTGATAATAGGGAATTGGTGAGTTAAAAAACAAACTCCCCTCTCTGTCATTCCTGCATGTTTCTGGCAGGAATCTCGACCAAAGCAATCAGGAACAAAAAGAAAAAGTGTATGACAAGAGAATGTACATATTATGTTTACATCCTTGCAAACAAAGTAAACACTGTGCTTTATGTTGGAGTCACAAACAACCTCTTTAGAAGGGTTGTTGAACATAAACTGCAGTTACACGAAGGCTTTACAAAAAGGTACAACATTGACAAACTTGTATACTTTGAGAACTTTCAATATATTAAAGATGCAATTAACAGAGAAACAGAAATTAAAAGATGGAAAAGACAATGGAAGAACAGATTAATATTTAAAGAAAATAAAGAAATGAGGGATTTAATCTATGATTACTTAAGTGATCAGGAAATTGAGGATATGAAACAATATATTTATGAGAACGAACAGAATAAAGAAAACGAAATTAAAATTTAAATATAACACTATATAAATGATTTACGAAAAGAAAGAGTTACCGGGTAAGGTTCAGAAGATTGGCTTCCTGCTTACGGGCTTGGGGCTGGTGCTTGTACTGGTTTCGTATTTGGTTGACCCGAAACGCGAGGCGTTTAATAATGTCATCGGTTTGATGTTTTTTGCAAGCATTGCACTCGGTGCGCTTGTACTCGTTGCACTTGAATATCTTTCTGGTGCCGTGTGGAGCACACCATTCAGAAGAATCAGTGAGTTCATCGCATCATCTTTGCCTTTAGTTCTGCTGTTTGTAGTTCCGCTTTTCTTCGCAATGCATTCTATATTCCACTGGACACATACTGATGTTGTGTCGGCCGATAAGATTCTTTCTGCAAAAACACCATACCTGAACATTCCGTTCTTTATCGGAAGAACAATAGGCGTTCTTGCATTATTCTATATATTCTATTTATTGTTCAGAAGAAATTCTAAGAAACAGGACGAGACAAAAGACCAGAAACTTACAAAGACTAACGTTAACCTTTCTGCAGTATTTATGTTCTTTGCAGGTATCGGATTAACCGTACTGGTAGTTGACTGGGTGATGAGTCTTGAACCACATTGGTTCTCAACCATTCTCGGAATATATTTTATTTCGGCTACTTTGCTCGCAGGTCTTGCGGCAACAACGTACGCAGCGGTAAGCTTAAACGAGGGCGGTTATCTCGGCGTGAAGGTCGGTAAAGATAATTATTATTCTTTCGGTGCACTTCTTTTTGCAATCACTAACTTCTGGGCTTATGTTGCATTCAGTCAGTTCTTGCTGATCTGGTATGCAAACATTCCCGAAGAAACATTCTGGTTCATCGCACGCTGGGAAGGCGGATGGAAATATATTTCTATTCTCTTGATGATAATTCGCTTTGCTGTTCCTTATGCAATGCTGCTGTCTCAGCCGTCAAAGAGCGACCCGAAAAATTTAAAGAGAGTTTCTATAGTAATACTTGCTGCGCATTTCTTTGATTTGTACTGGCTTATAATGCCGACGTTCAGCAAAACAATTACGTTTAGTTTTTATGAAATCGGATTCCCTGTTCTCGTAATAGGACTTATAGTACTTGTGCTCTATGCACAGGCTAAGAAAAATAGCATACTTCCGGTTGGTGATCCAAAGTTACAGCGCGGACTGGATTTTCATTTATAATTTATAATTAAAAGTTTATAGAATATGATTGGTCAAAATGACAATATAAACCTCGAAGTAAACGACAAGAAGAAAGTTATTCTTGGCTTTTATGGTTTATTCTATGTTGTGATAATTTTAATAATCGTCGTGGTCGGCTATTCTTATCTCGGAAAGCTTGAAACGTTTTCCCGCGGAGATTTGATACCTGCTACTCTGGCCGCTGATACAACGGCAAAGACAAACGTTGATTTGCCCGTGGTGAAGGGCACAACAACCGCACCCGTTGACCTTGTGAAGGAAGTTGTTTCAACTCCGGATAAGGTTGCAAAGGGCAAAACCCTCTTCGAAACTAATTGTGTTAGTTGTCACGGCCCCGAAGGAAAAGGGGATGGCGTTGCAGGAAAGACTCTCAATCCGCCGCCAAGAAACTTTACTGCTCTGACAGGCTGGACTAACGGACCTTCATTCTCAAGTATGTATAAAACTCTGCAGGAAGGTATAACCCCTAGAGGTATGGCTTCGTACAATAGTCTTTTACCCGAAGAAAGAATTAATTTAATTCTGTACATCAGAACTTTTAATACCGGATTGCCTGTAATTGACCAGAAAGAAATTTCCACGGTTGATGCTGCATACAGTCTTTCTAAAGGTTTTAAACTTCCTAACCAGATTCCTGTAAAGATGGCAGAAGATAAAATTCTTGAGGAAACCAAGACAGCAACTGAAAAAGTTGAGAATATCACAAAAAGTATATTAAACGATAAGAACGAAAAAGGATCTGCAATATTCAATAAAATAAGTTTCGATGTAAAGCGCTCTGTTACTGCGCTTGCAGGATATACAAAGTGGAATGAAAATGAAAACGCCTTTGTTAAATTTGTGTCTGTAAACCCTGTTGCCAAAGGATTTAATGTCTCACAAACAGGAATTACTTCTGAAGAATGGGGTATTGTTTTTCAGTATCTCAAAAATTTATTTGCTAAGTAATTGAGAAAAATTTTAGTAATACTATTTATCCTTGCCGCGTTCTTTAATGTGAATGCTCAGGAGAAAAAATCACAGGTCGGTATAGATGAGCATCTCGGGCAGACAATCCCGATGAACCTCACCCTTATTGATGAGTACGGAAAACCTGTTAAACTGTCTGACATAACAAAAGGTAAACCGTTTGCTCTGACTCTTGTGTATTTTCGTTGTGCGGGTTTATGCAGTCCGCTGCTGACAGGATTTACGAAGACAATTGACCTGACTGATTTGGTCCCGGGAAAAGATTATGAGGTAATAACTGTAAGCTTTGACCCGACAGAAACTTATCTGACAGGCAGCGAGAAGAAGAAGAATTATTTTGCACAGCTTAAAAATAAACAACTTAATAACGAAGACTGGAGATTTTTAACTGCCGATAGCGCGACTATCGCACAATTAACAGACGCCGTCGGTTTCAGGTACATTAAAAAAGATAATGAATATATTCACTCGGGGGTGCTTACGCTTTTATCTCCCGAGGGTAAGATAACAAGATATTTGTATGGCACAGATTTTCTTCCGCTGGATTTCAAACTTGGTATTATTGAAGCAGCAGAAGGAAAAGTCGGAACTACAATTTCAAAAGTTGTGAGTCTTTGCTATACATACGACGCAGAGGGGAAACGTTATGTCCTCGATGTTACAAGGATTGCAGGCGGTGGAATACTTTTGCTGCTCGGAGCTTTTATAGTGGTTTTAATAGTTAAAAAGAAGAAAAATTAAATATATTAAATGGAGAATGTTTCATACTTAGATTATAAAGGAAAGCATAAAGGACTTTTGGGCTGGATTCTTTCTACAGACCATAAGAGGATTGCTATTCTTTATCTTGTTTCGTTGATTATTTTCTTTCTTGTTGCGATGACTTTCGGCTTTCTGATGAGACTCGAAATGTTAACCCCGGGAAAGACTATCATCGACCCGCAAACATACAACGCACTCTTTACGCTTCATGGAGTAATAATGATTTTCCTTTTCATTATCCCTGGAATACCTGCAGTGTTTGGTAATTTCTTTTTGCCAATTATGCTGGGCGCGAAAGACGTGTCGTTCCCGAGGCTTAACCTGCTTTCGTGGTATTTCTACATCGGAGGAGCGGCTCTCGTTTTGATTTCTTTGTTCACTGGCGGCGGACCCATAGATACAGGCTGGACGTTCTATGTACCTTATAGTTTAAGAACACAGACAAACGTTTCGCTCGCAGTTTTTGCTGCGTTCGTTCTCGGTTTTTCATCAATACTTACAGGCTTAAACTTTATTGTTACTATTCACAGAATGAGATGCCCCGGTATGGGATGGTTTAAGATGCCTTTGTTCGCATGGGGACTTTACTCTACTGCGTGGATTCAGGTTCTTGCAACTCCTGTGATTGGTATTACATTATTATTAATAATACTTGAAAGATTCTTTGGCGTTGGTATTTTCGACCCGGCTCTGGGCGGTGACCCTTTACTCTATCAGCACTTGTTCTGGATATATTCGCATCCCGCAGTTTACATTATGATTCTCCCCGCTATGGGTCTTGTGTCTGAAATTATTCCGACATTTTCAAAGAAAGATATTTTTGGATATGGTCCGATTGCAATGTCGTCTCTCGCAATCGCATTCCTTGGTTATCTCGTCTGGGGGCACCATATGTTCTCAAGCGGTATAAGTGATACTTCAAGAGCAATATTTTCTTTCTTAACATTCATAGTTGCAATTCCTACGGGAATAAAAGTTTTCAACTGGGTTGCAACATTATACAAAGCATCTATCGACGCACGTGCACCATTCTGGTTCGTCGTTGCATTTATTGTTATATTTTCAATCGGCGGTTTAACAGGGTTGGTTTTAGGTTCTTTAAATACAGATATTCATTTAACTGATACTTATTTCGTAGTCGCCCACTTCCATTATGTAATGTTTGGAGGTATGGGTCTTTTATTCTTTGGTGGACTGCATTACTGGTTTCCGAAAATGTTTGGAAAAATGTACAATGAAAAGATTGCTAAGCTTGGTACTTTAATTTTCGTTATCGGTTTTAACGGACTTTATTTTCCGATGTTTATTATGGGGTACCTCGGAATGCCAAGAAGATATTATGATTATTTACCGCAATACCAGATTTATCATGTAATCTCAACTATAGGTTCGTGGGTTTTAATAATCGGAATTTTAATTCTTATTTTCAACTTGCTTAAAGCTTTATTGAGTAAGTCAAATACTACAACAGAGCTTAATCCTTGGGGCGGAACAACACTGGAATGGACAGTTCCTACACCACCGCCACTGGAAAACTTTGATGTGATTCCAACCGTAACTCACGGTCCGTATTACAGGCCAAATTTAATTAAACCGGAGAAAAGTCATTAATTATGAGTAATGAAGCAGCCGTAGCACACGTCCACAGGGACGACGAAGGTTCAAAAATGGGTATGTGGCTCTTTTTGTTTACAGAGCTTCTGTTATTCGGGGGGATGTTTATTCTGTATGCATCATACAGGTTTATGTACCCGGATAATTTTAAAGTTGCCGCAATGCGGCTTGATACATTAATCGGTGCGGTTAACACTATTTTACTTTTGACGAGCAGTCTTACCGTTGTTCTCGCAATTACTGCATTAAGAAGAAATCAGAAAACGTTTAGTCTTTATCTTCTTGGCTTTACTGTAGTTGCAGGCGGTGCATTCCTTGTCAATAAGTTTTTTGAGTGGAGCGCAAAGATTCATCATGGCATTTATCCTAAAGGTCCTGAGATGGCAAACCTTTCAGACGGAGAGAGTGTGTTTTATGGTCTCTACTATGTTATGACGGGGCTTCACGCACTGCACATCATCGTCGGTCTTGCGTTTATAATCTTTATGATGGTCTTCATCGCAAGGGGTAAACAAACTGGTGATAATTGTCAGAAACTTGAAAACGCAGGACTGTACTGGCACTTGGTCGATATAATCTGGATTTTCCTGTTTCCTTTATTCTATTTAATACATTGATAAATAAAATATTATGAGCGATAATACAAATACACATACACACGAACATCCGGGATACGGATTGTATATTTTAGTCTGGGCAGGGCTGGTCGGGTTAACGACTATCACTGTTGCCCTGGCAGGTTTTAACCTGGCAAGTCTTACCGTTGTTGTTGCAATGGCAATTGCTGTGATTAAATCCCTGCTCGTTACTAATTATTTTATGCACGTTAGAACAGACTCCGCAGTCTTTAAAATCTTTATTTTCGTTTGTCTGGCAATATTTCTCACGATGATTGTTTTAACATTTTTTGATTTAACTTATAGATTTCCATTAAAATGAAACAAACTATAGTTCAACATACTGACTTAACATTTTTAATTATCATAGGGATTTCGTTTTTCTTCCTTGCGGTGATTACTGCTCTTATGTTCTACTTTATGTATAAATACAGCAGAAAGAAAAACCCGGTTGCAACAGATATAACAGGAAATACAACAATTGAAATTCTGTGGACTGTGATCCCTACTATACTCGTTATGGTTATGTTCTTCTATGGCTATGCGGGTTTTAAACAGATTAGAAACGCTCCCTCCGACGCTATGACCGTTAAGGTTACAGGCAGAATGTGGGTCTGGAATTTCGAGTATGAAAACGGCGTCAAAAGCGATACGCTCTTCGTTCCTACTGGAAAACCTGTTAAACTTGAACTGAACTCTGTTGACGTCAATCACAGCTTCTACATTCCTGCTTTCAGGATTAAAGAAGATGCCGTGCCGGGAAGAAAAAACTATCTCTGGTTTGAACCGACAGAAGACGGGGAATACTATGTTGAATGCGCCGAGTATTGCGGATTAAGTCATTCGTATATGCTGTCTAAGGTCGTCTCAATGCCAAAAGATAAATACGATGCGTGGTACAACGCACCGCGTCCGAAAGAAGGAGCAGATACAACCAAACCAAAATCCGACACATTAAAGACTAAGTAATTATTGAACGATATTAATAAATATAAAAACGAAACCGCAATGGCTATTGAAGAGTCGCCCTTGTCTTTTGCTGCATCAAAGATAAGTATATTGCTGGAGCTTGTAAAATTCCGTATTACAGTACTGGTATCTTTTACCACAGCACTCGGATATTTTCTCGCTTCTTCAAACCTTGGTTTTGCATTCGTTTACCCCGTAGTCGGAATATTTCTTCTTGCCTGCAGCTCTGCAGCATTAAATCAGTACCAGGAAGTTAATACTGATATGATGATGGACCGCACAAAGAACAGACCTATTCCGTCGGGAAAAATATCGCGTAACAACGTATTAATTATATCAATCCTACTTCTCGTTGCGGGTACATCAATATTGTTTTTTAAAACAAACCTTGGCACCTTGTTTACGGGGCTTTTAACGTTCTACTGGTATAATGCCGTTTATACTCCGTTAAAGAAGAAAACAGCTCTCGCAATCGTTCCGGGCTCTCTCGTCGGCGCACTGCCTCCTGTCGCAGGATGGCTCGCAGCCGGAGGAAGCCTGTTCGATATTAAAATCGGAATCGTTGCGCTTTATTTCTTCGTCTGGCAGATTCCGCATTTCTGGTTATTGCTTCTTCTTTATGGCAATGATTTTAAAAAAGGCGGATTCCCTGTGCTGACAGATTTGTACAGCGAAACATTCATTAAAAGAATCACTTTCGTTCTGCTTATCGCAACACTCGTAATCGGAATAGCAATCCCGTACGTCGGAACAGGTTTGTACCTTACTACCCGGATTATTGTAATCGCATCATCGGCGCTTATGTTTTTAGTTGCACTGTCATTCTTAAGAAACAAGAATATTGAAAGAAAAGACATAGTGAAAACCTTTGTCTCAATTAATTTATACACTTTAACCTTAATAACTATTCTATCAGCAGATAAATTATTTTTCTTACTATGAATATTATAGATCAATTTGTAATACCGCCAAGTCTGGAGCACATAGGGCTTCTGACTGTAATGCAGATTATTTCCCTGCTTACATTTTTACCCTTCGTGGGTTTAATGCTCGGCTCGTCTGTTTTCTCGGTTTACTTTAACAGGAAGGGAAAGAAAACAGGGAACCCGCTCTTCGTTAAAATCGCAAAGGATATTATTGATAAGCTGACTGTCGGTAAAGCCGCTGGTTTTGCACTCGGTATCTTACCGCTCATTACTGTTTTTCTTATATACGCACAAATGCTCTACGGTGTAAAGGTGATTTCAATAAGCCTGCTGTTTCTTTCGCTGGTTCTGTACATAATAGGGTTTATATTTATGTATAATTATAAAAGTGCATTCCAGTTCGAAACAATCTTCAATTCCCTGAAACAGGGAGGAGACGTTCCCGAAGAAACCGCACGCTATGAAACCAAAGTCAACCTTCTTGGAATGCGATATGCAGTCTGGGGAATTACACTGTTATTCATTGCTTCGTTCCTGTTTGTCGGTAGCACTACCATTGCCTCAAAACCATCTATCTGGGCTTCGGTTGATAACATCCTTAAACTTTTACTCTCTGCACCAATCTGGATAAACTATCTGTTGTTTATATCTACATCGTTCGCAATAACAGGTGGCGCAATTCTTTATTTCTTCTTCGGCTGGCAGGGTGGTATTCCTGACGCAACGGATGAATACAAAGAAACAGTTAAAAAGTTTGCAGTCGTTGCCGCATTCGTCGGTTCACTGCTTCAACCTGTGTTTCTTTTCGCAGGTACACTCTTTATGCCTCTGTCGGGTGCGTCATCAGGTGTTTACGCCTTTGCAGGGTTCACGCTTCTTGCAATTCTAATTGTATGTAATATACTTTATTATATTTATAAAAATTCTGACATGCGTCTTGCAGGCGCAGTATTTTTCCTTATGTTCTTCGTCTTTACGTTTGCAATCGTAAAAGACCAGCTTACTTTCAATAACAGTCTTAAAGAACATTTTCTTGTTCTGAATGCCAAAGCAGAAGAACTCGCAAAGGAAAAAGAGGGAATGATTGTTCAGGTATCTGCTGCAGACGGTGAAAAGATTTATAATGAAAAATGTTTTGCCTGTCATAAGTTCGATGTTAAACTCGTCGGTCCTCCATATCAGGAAACAGTTCCGAAATATAACGGAGACCTGAAGAAACTCGCAGGATTTATTTATAATCCTACAAAGGTGAACCCTTCTTATCCGGCAATGCCAAATCAGGGCCTGAAGATGAAGGAAGCCGAGGCAATCGCCAAGTACATAATGGATAAAGTAGCAAAGAAATAATATTTGAAAAAGGTTTTAATAACAGGAGCGGCGGGCAACCTTGGTGGGTTGCTCGCGTTTCATTTAAAGGAATATCCTGACCTTTTTCTGAACCTCCTGACTCACCGCAAAGATGTAAGTAAGGAATTAAGAAACCTTCACGATGCAGAAGTCTTTAAAGCAGATTTGTCAGACAAAAGTACTCTTGGTCCTGCCCTGAAAGATGTTGACGTAATCGTTCATTTTGCAGGTATACTTTTTAAAAGCAATCCCGAAAAGTTTCTTCCCGTAACCAACACAGTTTATTTTCAGAACCTCGTTGATGCGGCGATAGAAAACAAAGTCAGCAGAATTATTCTCATCAGCTTTCCGCACGTCGAAGGAGAAACCACTATGGAGAACCCTTCTACCGATAAACGCGACGGCAAACCCGAATCTATGCACGCCCGTACGCGCCTCGAAGAGGAGAAGTATCTCTTTGCTAAACAGAAAACGCATAAGTTCGAAGCAGTTTCTCTACGCGTCGGAATGGTTTACGGCAAAGGTATTCTGATGATTGATGCCGCAAGATGGTTCAGCAAACATAAACTCCTTTGTATCTGGAAAAAACCTACCTGGATTCATCTGATTTCCACTAATGATTTTCTAAACGCAACTGCAAACGCTGCCGTAAAAGAAAACATAAACGGAGTTTATAACCTTGGCGACGAAGGCATTCAGACGCTTCAGGAATTCTTCGGCGACCTTTCTCAGTACTGGGGATACAAAAAACCGCACCGTACATCAGTCGGCTTCATAATGTTTGCCGCACGGCTCTTTGAATTCTTCTCTGCCGTATTTAATACACAGAGTCCTCTCACAAGAGACTTCGTTAAAATCGGAATGGCTTCTTACTACGGCGACACAAAAAGAATGCGCTCAGAATTACTTCCCGAACTTAAATATAAAACTTACAAAGAGGGAATTAACACATTTTAAATTTGGTTATAAAATAAATGGAAGCCGTAACAAACCCAAAAGCATACTCGAAACACAAAGGCGCGCTTATCACACTGATAATCGCCACCATTGTATTTGCTCTGGCAGTAACGCCCGGTGTGTATGTCGCTATGATGTCCGTTATGCTCTTCGATGCACCCGGCTCAACCGAAAACGCTTCCATACTTAATTTCTTTTATGCCATAGTCTCGTTTCCAATTATGTGCATTCTGTCAAACGTAAGCTGGATATTCTATGCGTTCAAATTATACCGTACAGCAATAGTTATTTCTCTTTCTCCGCTGCTCAGCCTTCTTGCAATGGCAATGTTCTTCTCTGCTATGTTTTAATCCTTCAGGATTATTCTCATTCCTTAATATCCCGTTTTAAATCTCTGTTATTTTCTGTAATTTATTGGAAAAACCAGTATGAATATGAAAACCAGCATAGTTGTCATTATTGCAGTATTAATATTATTCTTGTCGGAAAATATTTTTCCCCAGGTTACCGATATAGACGGGAACGTCTATAAAACAGTTACCATCGGCAATCAGGTTTGGACTGCGGAAAACCTTGACGTTTCGCACTACCGCAACGGCGACACTATAATGCAGGTTGATGGTAATACCGAGTGGGAAGCACAGACAAGCGGTGGCTGGTGCTATTTCACATTGGGCTCTTATAATTTTTATAAAGACAACCTTGTTAACGGCGAATGTTACGGTAAACTTTACAACTGGTACGCCGTGAATGACCCCCGCGGTCTCGCTCCCGAGGGCTGGCACATTCCCACTCCTGACGACTGGAAACAACTTCTCGATTATCTCGGCGGCTATGAAGTAGCAGGCAGTAAGATGAAAACCTATGCAACGTGGCAAAGCCCCACAGATAAAGATATAAACTCAAGCGGCTTCACAATTATTTATGCCGGTATCCGTACACTTCGCGGTATGTTCCTTGACTTCGATAAGTATGCATACTTCTGGACTGCGAACGAAGACAAAGACGGCTCTTCCTGGTGCTACAACCTGTATGCCGAAAGTACTATCTTTGCCATTTATACAGAGGCCAAAGAACATGGTCTGTCTGTGCGTCTTGTGAAAGATTAAATTTCAAAGTTCAGGGTTTGGGAATGTTATATAAACAGACAGCCGTTTTTGTAGTTTATTAATGCGTTCAATATTGCTACATTAGAGTAATTAAAATCTGAGGGTTTAAATTATGAAAAAATTAATACTGTTAGTTTTAATTATTCTTTATTCGTTTACAACTTCGAATGCCCAATGGGTATCAGCAAACGGACCTTATGGCGCTACCATTTTATGTTTTGCAAATTCAGGTACGACTGTTTTTGCAGGTACGAATCAGGCAGGACTTTTTCTCACTACAAATAACGGCACAAACTGGTCGGCAACAGGGTTTGCAAATCAAACCGTTTATTCTCTCGCATCAAATGAAACTTCCTTGTTCGCAGGTACTACGGTGGGGATTTCCCGCTCTTCAAATAATGGTGCTAACTGGACCACTGTTTATAATTCCTCGTCCATAATCTTTAAATCTCTTGCCTTAAACGGCTCGTATGTTTTTGCAGGAACGAACGGCTTTGGCGTTTTGCGTTCCACAAATAATGGCGATAACTGGACGTTTATTAATAATGCGTTATCATATTTTCACGTTTCTTCTCTCCTTGTATCAGGTGCGAACATCTTTGCGGCCACCAATGGAGGAGTTTTTCTTTCAACCGATAATGGATTGAGTTGGTCTGCTACAAACAACGGACTGATGGATCTGTCTGCTAATATTCTTGCGGCAAGCGGCATTAATTTATTCGTGGGTACAGTTGGAGGTGGGATATTTATTTCCAGCATTAACGGCGGAAACTGGACAGTGCTTAATAACGGTCTGACAAACTGGTATATTCGTGCTCTTGCAGTAAGTGAATCCAATACATTCATAGCAAACAGCAATGGCGTATTTCTTTCGAAATACACCGGCAGTACCTGGGTTAATAGAAATCAGGGTTTCGGAACTGTCCCTGCTATTAATACTTTTATAATCGCCAATAATTATATTTTTGCGGGAACAGTAAATCAGTCAATCTGGCGTCGCAGTTTAACAGAAATAATAACAGGCACTGAGAATATTTCCAGAACTATTCCGGAAACTTATTCTTTAATGCAAAACTATCCGAATCCGTTTAATCCGACGACTAATATTCGCTATGCGATTCCTCGCAGCGGAACGATAAAACTCGTTGTGTTCGACGGACTCGGCCGCGAAGTGGAAACACTCGTGAATGAATCTCAGCAGGCAGGAACGTATGAGGCGAAGTTCAATGGCTCAAACTATCCGAGCGGAGTTTATTACTACCATTTAACATCGGGTGATTTTAAATCCGTGAAGAAAATGATGATGGTAAAATAAGTCAAAAATTAAAATTATTTTGATAAACGGCTGTTGTGCGAAAGTGCAGCAGCCGTTTATCATTTACACCTCACAATTACTTATCTTTAATGTTTTTATATGTATAAACACATAATAACAAGGCAAACATATACTTATTATTTGCATTTCGATGGAACGATTACAAAGGGAATAAGGTTTTCCATATTAACATCAGCTTAATAATCATTCTATAATCATTTAATCTCTTAGGGTAAATTCC
>Ga0194062_1000162_pt1 | contig 27539 bp, 24 predicted proteins | sample SepL2225m_MetaG_FD_155481 | JGI IMG/M metagenome (GOLD analysis project Ga0194062, IMG submission 155481) | Anoxic zone freshwater microbial communities from boreal shield lake in IISD Experimental Lakes Area, Ontario, Canada - Sep2016-L224-25m | ecosystem: Environmental > Aquatic > Freshwater >... | reverse complement strand
TGCTACAATATCTTCCCAATAACCAGCCGTTGCCTGTTGAAACATTTGCGTGTTTATCAATTCATTTTTCGCCTTTGAAATTGCACCCAAAATACTTTGTGGACGAAATTGCGTTAAATCAATATCCAACTCTTTCATGGTTTTTTTAACGAGACTCAACTGATCTTGCGAATCAAAAATATTAAAATTGCTCGCATATCCCAATTTGCCTATTTCCGCACGAAGAATTTTAGCACAAATAGAATGAAAAGTTCCTACTAATGGAAGCTGTCCCTTAAAATTATATTCTGCCAATAGCTGAGCGATTCGCTCTTGCATTTCTTTGGCGGCTTTATTTGTGAAAGTAACCGCCAAAATTTGCCCTGGTCGCACACCTTTATCGCAAATCAAATAGGCCGTGCGAAAAGTCAACGCTCGTGTTTTGCCTGATCCTGCCCCAGCAATCACAAGCACCGCACCTTCAGTCGTCTCAACAGCCTCTCTTTGCGAAAGATTTAATTTTTCTAAGATATTAGTCATAAAAGTATTGTAGCACAAGAGGAAATTTTTAGAAAAAAATATTGTCATCTTTTTCTTTGCCCTGAAATATAATCTCTGCTATGCTTGCATTAGTTAGATTTATTTTAATTTTTTAAAAATAATTATATGGGAAAAATGTTCGAGGGAGTGAAAAATGTGGCGGAAAAAATTACACAAGGCGCCAAGGAAATGCGCAAGAAGTTTTCAGAGAAGTTTGAAAATGCCAAAAAAGAACTAGCGGATAAAATTATGGGCGCTAAATCGCCAGAGGACATGATTGCACTTGGAAAAAAATTGCAAGAACAAGGTGAAATATTAAAAGCAGAAGAGGCTGGCGTAAAACAAGAAGAATTAAGCGAAGATCAAGACGAAGCGATTGAAATGAATACCGCTTTTGATAAAGATAAGGCGCACGGAGAAGCTTTGGAAATGAACGCGGAATTTAAGAAAGACAAAGATCACGAAGAAGCATTGGGAATAAATAAAGAAATTGACGAAGCAAAAGCTGCCGAAGCGAAAGCTCAAGAACAAGCAAAATTTGCCGAAGAGGTGAGACTGTCAGCCGAAGCAGATGCAAAAAAAGCAGCACTATTGCTAGAAAAAATCCAAAGTGGCAATTTAACATCAGAAATAAAATCAACTGAAAATGCAGAGCCAGTGAAACAAGAAAGTGCCGAACGAATAGACTCGTTGTCATTAGAAAAATTAACAAAACTTTTTAATGCTCGCAACCGTGGCAACTTTGATGCAGAGGCTGAGAAAGCTTGGAGCGATTGCTCAAATGAAATTGCAACTAACTTAAACAATATTGCAGATATAACAGAAGCTCATTTTTATCTAACTAACGAAGGCAAAACTATTGCAGAAAAAAAATGGGACGAACTCTCTGATGGAGAAGTTGCAGGTGCAACATCAGAAGAACAGATGCTAATAGCCGTAAAAAATATACGCAACGGCGGACATGAAAAACCATTAGCATTAAAAGCACTCGCCTTTAAAAAATTTCCAGACTTAAGTAAGCAATTTCCGAAAAACTAACTAAATTTCAAAAATTTGCCAAAACCAAAGTTCTGGTTTATACTTTATTTATAATAATTTAGCATTAGCAAACATCAGTTGACGCGAAATAACGCAACTTCTGTTTTGCCGAAAAAAACTATATGGCTCTCACAGGAAAGCAAAAAGACAAAGTAACTAGCGAAGTCAAAAGACACGACAAAGATACTGGTTCTCCAGAATATCAAGTGGCACTTTTCACAGAACAAATTAAAAAACTAACCACGCATCTCAAAAAGAATCCAAAAGATTTTCATTCTCGTCGTGGACTTTTAAAAATGGTATCAAAGAGAAAGCGCCTACTGGATTATTTGAAAAAAACTAACGAAAAAGATTACAAAGTCTTAATTAAAAAACTGGAATTAAAAGGCTAGTTAAGCCAAAAGCAAAATGTTTCCGCATTTTGCTTTTTTTCACTGTAAAAAGTATCTAACAAATAAACAAAAAACTATGAGCATATACAAAGAACAACGGATTGGCGTTTTAGTTGATATTCAAAATCTTTATTATAGTGCCAAAGTGCTTTATCAGAAAAAAGTTAATTTTGATCAAGTTTTAAAATCTGCAGTAGGCGATCGCAAATTGATTCGGGCTATTGCTTATGGCATCAAAACTCTCGAAGGTCAAGAAGAAAAATTTTTTGAAGCTCTGGAAAAAGTTGGCTATGAAGTTAAAACAAAAGATTTGCAAATTTTTCCCGGTGGAGCCAAAAAAGGCGATTGGGATGTGGGAATTGCCGTTGATGCAATTAAAATGTCCAAAACACTTGATGCAATCGTTTTGGTTTCTGGAGACGGCGACTATATTCCACTTGTTAAATACATTCAATCAACCACTGGTTGTCGCGTAGAAGGCGCAGCTTTTATGGAATCAACCAGCAATAAACTAGTTGAAGAATTAGATAGCTTTATAAATTTAAGTGAAAATAAGAAAAAGTTTTTAATTTAATTTATGAAAAAAATATTCATTTCAATGTTATTATTGTTTCCCAACTTAACTTCAGCTTGTGGGGGAGGTGGATACGGAATTAAATCTCCATATTTTAATTGGACTATTTTAACAATTTCTCTTTTGCTTATAGGTCTAACTTTAAAAAAGTCAACTAAAAGCTGGCAAGCAAAAGCCTTGATTATATTTATTATTATTTTTGTCGCTTTTATTATTTACGCGCTTAACCTCGCCTCAAACTCAATGCTTTGTGGCTCTAGTTCTGATGAATTTTAATTTAATTTTTAAAAAATAAAAATATGCAACCAACAAAAACTCTTCCTGACATACAACTACAGCCACCGACAATACTTCCTGATGGCGGAAATATCTCTAATCATGATGCGCTTGCCATGCTGTCAGTCGCAGGAATCGTGATTGCTTGTATTTTGCTTTTTCTTTTGGTTTATTATATCTATATGTCAATCTGTCTTTCGAAGATTGCTAAAAAAACCAATACGGAAAATGCTTGGTTTGCTTGGATTCCTATTCTCGATATGCTTTTAGCTCTTCAAATTGCCCAAAAACCAACATGGTGGATCGTTTGGTTTTTCATTCCTCTCGCTAATGTCGTGGCTTATATTTTAGTTTGGATGGGAATTTCAAAAACGCTTGGCAAGCAAGAATGGCTAGGAATTCTTATGATTATTTCCCCGCTTAATCTTGTTATTCCTGGTTATTTGGCTTTTTCAAAAAACTTGCCAAAAACCCAAATCTAAGCTAGACTTGAATAGTTAATTATTTATAAAAGTCTTTCTTGAAGTGTGATAAACGCCGAAGTATGAAGATTTATGAATTAAGGTTTGCAAAAAATTGTGATTCCTAATTCGTAAATCATCGTCATACGCTTTATTATTTTTTTGGCGTGAACGCTTCAAATAAGACTTCAAAAAAAGCATGGAACAAAAAAAATGGTCACTCCCAATTGGAGGACGGATTTTGGAAATTGAAACCGGTCTTTTGGCTGGTCAGGCCAATGGTGCCGTAACAGTGCGTTATGGCGAAACAATCGTTCTCGCTACTGCCGTTATGAGCAAAAAGGCGTCTCGCATCAGTGGTTATTTTCCCTTGATGGTAGATTTTGAAGAACGCTACTACGCTGCAGGCAAAATTAAAGGCTCTCGTTTTATTAAACGAGAAGGTCGTCCATCTGACGACGCTGTGCTTTCAGGAAGAGCAGTTGATCGCACAGTGCGACCACTCTTTAATCACCGCATGCGAAACGATGTGCAAGTAATTGTAACCGTGCTTTCTTATGATGGCGTAAATGATCCTGATACACTAGCTATCGTCGCTGCATCAACCGCATTGGCTATTTCCAATATTCCTTGGAACGGACCAGTCGCTGCTGTTCGTGTGGGAAAAACTAATAATGAATTTGTTTTAAATCCTATTACGAATGAGGAATTGGCTGAAGGCGAGTTGGATCTTTTGATTTCTGGCAGTATTGATAAAATAAATATGATCGAAAGTGGTGCGATGGAAATTTCAGAAGAAGAAATGCTCCGTGCTTTTTCGTTTGGACAAGAAGCTATCAAACAAATTGTTAGTTTTATTTTAGAAATCCAAAAAGAAGTTGGTAAAACCAAAAGCATTCCAGCACTTGTGGCAGGATCGGCTGAATTTGAAACTAAAGTAAAAGAAATTTTGCTGGCTGAAAATCTTGCCGAAGCACTTTATGATAAAGATAAAAAAGTAATTGAAGAAAAATTAAGTGCGATTCAAGATAAAGTTAAAAAATATATTAAAGCAACTTTTCCAGAAGAGGCTGATAAATTAAAAGAAGTTGCTGAGATTGTTTTTGAAGAAGTGTCTGATGAAATCGTGCATAAAAATATTCTCGAAAAAGAATTGCGACCAGATTCGCGAAGACTAGATGAAATTCGTCATATTGAATGTCGCACAGGAATTTTGCCACGCACTCATGGCACGGGACTTTTCACTCGTGGAGAAACTCAAGCGCTCACGGTCACAACACTTGGTTCTCCTGGAGATCAACAAATTATTGACACAATGGAAGTTGATATGAAAAAACGCTATATTCATCATTATAATTTTCCACCATATTCTGTTGGTGAAGTTCGTCCAATGCGTGGACCAGGCCGACGCGAAGTTGGTCATGGCGCTCTGGCCGAAAAAGCTCTTGTACCAGTCTTACCATCAAAAGAAGATTTTCCCTACACTATTTTATTAGTTTCTGAAATTCTTTCTTCTAATGGTTCATCTTCTATGGCTTCCACTTGTGGATCAACATTATCACTGATGGATGCTGGCGTGCCAATCAAACGACCAGTTAGCGGAATTGCCATGGGAATTATTGTCGGAGAAAATAATAAATTTAAAATTCTCACCGATATTCAAGGTCTTGAAGATCATTATGGCGACATGGATTTTAAAGTAGCTGGAACAGAAAAAGGCATTACAGCAATGCAGATGGATGTGAAAGTTGATGGAGTTACATTGGAAATGCTTTCAGCTGTTCTCACACAATCTCACGGCAATCGCCTAGAAATTTTGAAAAAAATAACTGACACATTGCCAGCTCCACGAACCGAAATGTCCAAATATGCACCAAGAATTATCACGATGCAAATTAATCCAGAAAAAATTCGCAATGTCATTGGAACAGGTGGCAAAATTATCAATGAAATTATTGACAAAACTGGTGTGCAAATTGATATTGAAGATAGCGGTATGATTTTTATCACTTCTCCTGATGGAGAATCTGGTGAAAAAGCAAAGCAATGGATTGATAATTTAACCCATGAAGTTGCAGCCGGAGAACTTTTTGATGCGAAAATAACTCGCATCATGGCTTTCGGAGCATTTGCTGAAATTCTTCCAGGACAAGAAGGATTAATTCATATTTCTGAAATCGCTGATCGCAGAATTGAAAAAGTAGAAGATGTTTTAAGTGTTGGAGATGTCGTTCCAGTTAAAGTCAAAGAGGTTGATTCGCAAGGCAGAATAAACCTTTCCGCAAGACTTGTGAAACAACCGGAATAAAAATTAGTCAAATTTCAAATTATACTATATAATAGAAGTGGATATTTTCCACTTCTATTTTTTTAATTAAATAAAAATAAAAACATGTTTGGTCTCACAAAAAAACCTATTCAAAAACAAGAAGAAAACAAAAATAATATTCCTGGTCAAGTTCAACCAAAAAATTTCGTATTAGAAGACACTCCCATTCATACGATGCAAGATGACTTAGAAAAATTAAAAAATCCCAATGCTCAACAAAGCATAGAAAAACAAAAAAATACCCAATCAGATTTAAACCAACAGCAGAAAATAAATCCCGTTATGATTAGTGATGAGGATTCTTGGCATAAAAGAACACTACTTGAAGAAAAAGAAATAAAAAAACCAGAAGCTCCAAGGCCATTGAATACTTTCAACGCAAATATAGTACCTCAAAAAGAAAAAAGCAATCTTATTTCTGCTAAAATTGAAACAAAAACTGTAGAAAAACCAGAAAAAGTTATGCCGATAATCATTCCTGCTAGAAATATAGCTCCGCCATTACCAAAAAATGTCAACCCACCTCTGCCAAAAAATGTCGAACAACCTTTACCAAAAAATATTCTCCCAACAAAATCCAACAGACAATTTATTTTATTTTCCAGCCTTTCTTTTGTTTTATTGCTCGCTATATCAGCCACTGGTTTTTATTTTATAAAAAATAGACCCATTGCTATTCAAGAACCTATCGTAATAGCCGAACCAACACCACCAGTAGAAATACCCGTTATCATCGAGCCAGCACCAAAGCCAATTTTAACTTATTCCGAAACCACTCCCAACTATCTTCGCATAGAAGATGGAAATTTAATTGCCACTGACATAAAAGTTGCTATGGAAAAAGTTACCAAAGAAGGCTACACAAAACCAGTCGAATTTATTATAACTGATATTCAAAACAAACCGCTTACTTTCAAGGCTTTTTCAGGGCTATTTAAATTAAACTTTTCCACTGGAATCGCAAATTCATTGGGAGATAATTTTAGCTTTTATATTTATAATGACTCCACTGGTCCAAAAACTGGCTTAGCAATTGAATTGAAAAATAACTTAACTACTAATAAAACTCTTCTGCGAGAAGAAAAAACATTAGCCAAGCAAATCGAATCACTTTTTTTCACTTCTACCTACAAAGCCGACATGCTATTTTCCGATAATAAATACGGCGATGCAAAAATTCGCTTTCAAAATATAATCTCTCCTGACATGCTCTCGGTTGATTATGCTATCTATCAAAACAAGTTAATCATCGGGACAACAAAATTAACTATGTGGTCAATGATTGATCGACTAAATATGACAACAAAAAACACACAAACAGAAACAGCGCCAATCATAACCATGGATCCTGCTAATAATCCACTCGAATAAATAATAACGGCTTGTCAGAAAGAAAAAAAAGAGAATTACTTTAAAAAAGTTATAAAAAAAATAGAAAATAGCTAAAAAAAATTACAAAAAAAGCTATCAAATAAATCGCTATTCAAGCCAAAAAAATATTCTTGTTGACTCGAAACTTTTTTACTGCTATAATAAATATATTGAACATTAAAAACTTGCAAATCAGAACGGTAAAACAATTTTCAATCACAGTTAGTCATTCATCTGTGATTGAAAATTGTTTTACTGTTCAAGTGTTATCGCCAACGAGCGATAGCCGCTCTGATTTCTGATATCAGAGACCCCAAAATAAAAACAAAATTTTTTGTAAAAATATAAAAACAAAAAATAAAAAACGCTAGCATCGTCTAGCATTGTACCTTCACATTCAAAGGTGAAAATTCACCAGAGAATGGTAAAACAACATCTTCAACAATCAGACTGGAGATAAACTTGAGTCATACGCATAAAATACAGGCTTGTTATAACGACGATGTCTCTCACCCGACTAAATCGTTTCCGCATAACCTGTTAGTATATGACAAACACTGGGGCGTTCAGCCAAATTTATTTTTTTATTGGGCGTCGAACGCCCTGGTTTCCATACCTCAAAGGAATCAGGGAGAGAATTAGTATACATAAACACCAAAGAAAGGGTGTTTTTTTGTTTTTTAAAAAAAGTTTGCTATACTTCGCAAATGACACTAACCACAAAAAAAACATTGGGCAATTTAGGCGAAACTATTTCCGCTAATTACCTCAAACAAAAAGGCTACAAAATAATTGCCCTTAATTATGCCAACACAAGCGGTCAACGACTGGGAGAAATTGATATCATCGCTCGCGATTTGAAAAAATCTGAATTAGTTTTCGTGGAAGTCAAAGCCAGAACGATGCAAAAATTTAAAGACACAAATCCTGAAGAAAATGTTGACTACCGCAAGTTGCAAAAATTAAATAAGATCGCCTATTTCTATTTAAAACAAAACGATCTCACTGATCAAGCTTATCGCTTTGATATCATCGCACTTTGGATTAATCTTGAAACGAGACGAGCTAAGATTAAACATATTGAAGCACTTTAATTTTAAACATAGACAACAATCTGCTTTTTTGCTAAACTTAAAGCATAAGAGAATAATCAATTAAAATAACAACTATGGACAAAAAAATTCTCGTCGAACTCGAAGCTCTCTTAGCAAAAGAAAAAAACGATCTTGAAGAAAACCTAACTCGTATTGCACGACCAATCGATAAAGAAAAGGGCGACTATGAAACAGTTTTTGAAAATATTGGCACTGATCGTGAAGACAACACGACAGAAGTCGATCAATACACTGAAAATTTGCCAATAGAACTAACGCTAGAAAAAAAATTACAAGCAGTCATTCTTGCTTTGGATAAAATAGCCCAAGGCACTTATGGTTTTTGCGAAAACTGCCAAAAAGAAATTGACATTGAAAGATTGCGTGTCAATCCCAGCGCTAAAACTTGCATTAAATGCTAAAAATAAAAACCAAATGCTGTTTATCCAAAAAATCAGAAGAAATCTTGTTTTGCTTTTTACTGCTTTTTTTATAATCATTGCTGATCAAGTAACTAAATATTTTATCCGCTCTTCTGGCGGATTTTATATTTGTAATAAAGGAATGGCTTTTGGATTAACAGTGCCATTGTTATTTTTTTATTTTCTCTGGGCTAGTATTATTTTTTTATTATTATTTAAACTAATTGCAATAAAAAATATTTTTCAAAAATATGCCATTATCCTTATTTTAGCCGGCGCTTTTTCTAATTTACTGGATAGGCTATACTTTGGTTGTGTTATTGATTTTATTAATCTCAAGATCTGGCCAGTTTTTAATCTAGCAGATATTTCTATTTGCCTTGGTGCATTTTTTCTGATTATAAAATACAAACATTTGTCAAAATAAATTTTAATAAAATAAAACTATGTCATCAAAAGTTTTTTCTGCCGCCGTTATCGGATTAAAAAGTGCTATTGTTGAAGTAGAAGTCGATACGCTTTCCGCCGGAATGCATCATTTTAATATTGTCGGATTGCCTGACACTGCCATCAAGGAATCACAAGATCGTGTTAGCTCGGCCATAAAAAATAGTGGTCTCATTGCTCCGCATCGCTGTGGTAGAATCACCGTCAACCTCGCACCAGCCGATTTGCCAAAAGTTGGACCACTTTATGACCTGCCAATCGCACTGGGATTTTTATTAGCTACTAAGCAAACTATTTTTGATCACACAGATAAACTTTTCATTGGAGAACTTTCACTGGACGGCAGAATTCGACCAGTCAAAGGCGTTTTGCTTGTTGCATTACTTGCTAAAGAAAAAAATATTAAAACGCTTTTTGTTCCGCTAGAAAATGCCAAAGAAGCTTCCATCATCGAAGACATTGATATCATCGCTGTTTCCACACTCAAAGAATTATTAAATCATCTGGAAAATATAGCTTTAGTTACTTCTTTTCCTAAAACTGATTTAGAAAAACTTTTTCAAGAAGACGATCATCTTTTTGATATGAAAAATATCAAAGGACAAGAGCATGCCAAGCGAGCACTCGAAATTGCTTCTGCTGGAGCACATAATATTTTGCTGAATGGTCCACCTGGATCAGGCAAAACACTCCTCGCCAAAACAATGACTTCCATTTTGCCCAGACTTACAGTGCAAGAAGCCCTTGATGTAACAAAGATTTTTTCTGTCGCCGGTTATTTGCCCAAAGAAAATAGTTTAATTACAAAAAGACAGTTCCGTTCTCCTCATCACAGTGCTAGTGCTGCTTCCTTGGTTGGTGGCGGAACATTTCCCCGACCAGGCGAAATCAGTTTGGCGCATCGGGGCATCTTATTTCTAGATGAGTTTTCCGAATTTTCTCGTGCTGTTCTTGAAAATTTGCGACAACCATTGGAAAATGGCATCATCACTATTTCTCGTGCTCAAGGCACACTAGAATTTCCCGCCCGCTTCACATTAGTCGCAGCGATGAATCCTTGTCCTTGCGGTAATGCCACCGATCCGGAAAAAACTTGTTCCTGTAGTCCCGCAAATATTATTCGCTATCAAGCTAAAATTTCTGGACCAATTCTTGATCGCATCGATTTGCACATTGAAGTTCCTCGTTTGAAATTTGAAAAACTTTCCGAAGACAGCCAGCAAGAAAGTTCTGATAGTATTAGATTGCGAGTGGAAAAAGCCCGTAAAATTCAAAAGGCACGCTTTTCGGAATCAAAAATAATTGCTAACTCGGAAATGGAGAGCGAGCAAATCAAAAAATATTGTCAACTAGATTCTGCTGGAACAGAATTAATGAAGACGGCACTTTCTCGTTTTTTTCTCAGCGCCCGAGCCTATTTCCGCATCATTAAAGTTGCCAGAACTATCGCTGATCTTGAAGAAGCCGAAAATATATTGCCCATTCATATCGCCGAAGCGATTCAATATCGTTTTAAAAGTGAATAATTTTCTAGAAAATAAAAAGCTCTATGCGTTTTATTAAATTTTTTTTAAAGTTTCTTTTTTTAGTCTTGCTATTTTTAATTTTAAGTAAAGTTTTTTTTAATTCCCCAAAAAGAGAACTTTCTTTTGAAAATCAAGCAAAAACAATTGCACTGCTGGATAATAATCTTGAATTAAAGCTAGAAACTACTGCAAAAACTGTGGACAACTTATTGAAAGAGCAAAAAATCAATCTTTCCCAGCAAGATGAAATCATTCCGGACAAATCAAGTTTGCTTTTTTCAGGGATAAATATTAAAATTCGCCGAGCTGTCAAAATAAAAATACTGGTGGATGGAAAAAAGATTGAAAATTACACATTAGCCAACAAGTTATCCACAGTTCTGCAAGAAAATTCAGTCACACTTGGCCGATTAGACAAGATCACTCCAAGCTTAAATGGTCTCGTGGAAAATAATCTGGAAATCACAGTTACTCGTATTAATGTGGAAGAAAAAAGCATTCCAGCAGAAATTGAATTTAAAACTATCACAAAAACTGACAACAAGCTCGGCTGGCGTGAGAAAAAAACGGAAGTGGCAGGAGAAAAAGGCATTCGCGAAATAAAATATAAGATTACATATAAAGATGGAAAAGAAATTTCTCGTGTTGTGTTGGAAAAAAAAGTTACCAAAGAACCTTCGACTGAAATTATTATGCAAGGAACTTATGTCAAGACTGGCACTGCCAAAAAAGGTCAAGGCACTTGGTATGCTTTCAAGGGTGGCTTATTTGCTGCCAGTACTACAATCGCCCGAGGAAATTATGCCAGAGTAACAAATACTGCTAATGGAAAATCAGTTATAGTTCAAATTAATGATTATGGTCCACAAGGCAAAGGTCGCATTATCGATCTCGACAAAATTGCTTTTGCTAAAATTGCTTCACTTGGTGCGGGAGTAATTGGCGTTAAAGTTGAAGAAGTGCTAAATTAAAATACATAAAATCAAATCTATGCCCACGAAATTAGGTCAAAATTTTTTGAAAGATCCGCTTATTTTAGATAAGCTTATTCAAGCTACCAATTTAAGCTCGACTGATTTTGTGATCGAAGTTGGTCCCGGCGAAGGAGTGTTAACAGAACAACTAATAAAACACGCTAAAAAAGTTATTGCAATTGAAATTGATCAAGAGTTAGCAGTGAAATTAGCTTCCCGTCTACGCGGGAATAACAAGATAAAAATCATTAACGCTGATATTTTAAAAATTAATTTACCGGAATTGATTAGTGCAGAAACGGTAGAGACGAGGCATTGCCTCGTCTCTACAGATAATAAAATTAACCACCCATACAAAGTCATTGCCAATATTCCTTATTATATTACTTCGCCAATCATTCGTTTGTTTTTGGAAACAAAATATCCACCCACAGAAATGTTTTTGATGGTGCAAAAAGAAGTGGCTGAGCGAATTTGTGCTAAGGCGGGAAAATTAAGCATCCTTGCACTTTCCGTGCAATATTATGCAACCGCTGAATTACTTTTTTTAGTTCCTCGCACCGCTTTTGCACCTGTTCCTGCTGTGGACAGCGCCATTATTCACATAACATTAAATACAAACCGCGAAGAACAAGAAGTTACGAAAAAATTTTTCAAACTTATTAAGGCCGGATTTTCTGCTAAAAGAAAAACGCTTATCAATAATCTTTCTAATAGCTTAAAACTAGAAAAAACTATTGTTGAACAAAAATTAAAGCAAATAAATATCTCCGCCAAACAAAGAGCCCAAGAATTAACACTTGAAGACTGGAAAAAAATAGCAGAATTATTATAATAATTCTTACTGCTAGAAAAAAATAATTTTTACTGCTAGAAAACCATAAATTGCAACAACGGGCAAAATCCACCAAAAAACTTTTCTCGGGTGGATTTTCTTATTAAGCATAATTAAAAAAGAGCTACTACCAAACAAAATCGCCCACCAAAAAAGTCGAAATTCGTTCAGAAAAAAAACACTTAACATAAACGAAACAAAAAAACCCACGGCAATAATTAGGCGACCTTTTTCCTCGCCAAAAATAACTGGAATCGTTCTGACACCATCATTTTTATCACCTTCAATATCTTTAAAATCTTTAATTGGCAGAGAAATCGTATAAGCAATCAACAATAGAAAAATAATTCGCCAAGAAAGTCGCTCAATAGTTTGACCAGGCGAGAAAAAAATAAAACCCGAGAAAAAGACGGTGAGCAAGGTCAAGGCGCTGAGCAAAGAGGCGAGTGGCGTAAATCTTTTTAGGCGAAATGGCTCGGCTGAATAAAACCAAGCGAGAATTTGATACACAAAAAGTAAAATTCCAAATTTATATTGCACTAAAAGCCCGCCAATGATTGACAAAAAAAACAATAACGCTCCCAATTGAGCATATTGATTAAAAGTAAAAATTTCTTTCTGCAATGGCCTTTCCGGATTGGACAAAAGATCAACGCGATAATCGAAAATATCATTCACAATCACCGAGGCTTCCCAAGCTAAAAAAACACTGATTAAAATAACCAAAACCGCCAGCACAGAAAATAAATTCAAACTAAAATTTTCTGGATAGACCACAAAACCAATCCCTAAGCCTAGAAACAACAGTCCACTGTGAAAGATAACCTGTGGATAACGCAGATTATACACAACCGCCCAAAACATTTTCGGTTTTGATTTCCAAAAAAAATAACTTAACACCGCAATACTTAATGGAAAATAAATCAAATTCAAATTATACGCCAAGGCATAGATCGGATCGGCCAACTCGATAGCAAAAAATCTTGCTTGTGCAAAAAATTGGATAATTTCAAATGAATATAGCGCAGAACCATTTTTTTCTGAAAATAATCGTGCAACATAATAAAACAATGACGGAAAGGCAGCCATCAAAAATAAAGCTGAATATGTTCCAATGGCTGTCAAAATTGTCTTAGAAATTTTTTTAGTTTTCAAAAATACCACACTCGCTATCGCCAAGATTCCCAGAATAAAAGTAATTTTTGTGCCAAAATAAATAATTCCGGGAGGAAGATGACCAAAAATAGTGCCGTATTGCCAAAGTAAATCACTCGGCGAACTGATTAAATAAAAACTCCAAAAAACTTCTTTGCCCGTTTTAATTAAATCAAAAATTGGTGGAAAGATAATTGCCAACGATGCAAGGAGCATTAAATAAGCTAAATCAAAAGGCGTTTTTCTGAGTATTTTACTTGCCACAAGCCAAACCAGAGAAAAAGCCAAGAAAAAAAACAGTAAATTATGCACATCCATAATCAAATCAAACAAAGGCGTGCTGGATTTGGCAATAAATTTATCCAAATATAATCGCAACACAATAATGCCAAAAAAATTCACAAACCAAAAAATTGGCTCGATTTTTTTCCCCATAATCTCCTCGCTAAATTGGCGTAATTTTTGCATAACTTAATTATACCCAAATGCCCAAAAAAATAAAGCACTCAGCTCTTCACAACTTAACACTTAGTGTGCTATAATTTTTGTATATGAAAATAAAAAATATCAACTTTGCTTTTTTCATTCTTTCGAGCTTGATTCTTTCCAGTTTTGCTTTTTATGTTGGCGCTGAAAATACAACAACAAAAAGTATTTTTCTTGATAGTGATCAAGATGGTTTGTCTGATGAAGAAGAAAAAATTTATGGCACCAATCCGGCCAATCCCGATACTGATGGCGATGGCTATTCTGATGGAACGGAAGTTCGTAGTGGTTACGACCCCCTAAAAAAAGCACCAGGCGACAAACTTATTCAGACGCCAGCATCAAACGCAATTTCCGCACCAGTAAATGCAGAAAATATTAGTGATGTGCTTGGCGATTCTTCAGAAAAAAATCTCACTGAAGATGTTGCTCAAAAATTAGCCGAACTGACCGACAAATCCAATGCTGACGGAAAACCAATTTCACTAGACGATTTGCAAGCAACCATCGATCAAGCTATGTCTCCCAGTATAATTTCTGAAAGTGATCTGCCTGAGATTGACGAATCAGCCATAAAAATAAAAAAACAAAATTATAGCAAGCTCAGCGAAGAAAAAGCCAAAGCCAAAAAGAAAGAAGATTTCTTGGATTATATTGCCGCCGTAACTTATATTTTCACCAGCAATTCGCCAAAACCAATCACCTCAATCACAGATGCATCTGGCATGCTTTCCAACATCACTTCCATAATCACAACGGCCATCACAACACAAAGTGCTTCTGGATTAAAAGATCTTGTCGCTAGTCAAAAAAAGATCGTTGAACAATTAATGGCGGTGGAAGTGCCAGAAGATTTTCTAGCAATTCACAAAAAGGCCTTGCGCTTTGCACTCTATACTGCAAATATTGGCACACTTTTTCAATCTAAAGGTGATGATCCGATGGGCGACATTGCTAATCTTTCCAAATTGCAAGGCTTCATTACTATTTTTAGTGATTTTGCCACCGAAGCCCAAAGTAAAATAGCCGAATATGGTTTAACTTATGACGAAACAGTCCAAAATAAATTAAAAAGTTATGGCATCAACGCACCAAAAGATTTAAGCGAACTAGAAGCACTGCAAACAACCAACACAACAGCAACAACGACAACAGAAACAACAACCCCATAGCAAAACACAAAATTTCATGCAAAAAAACCCACTAAAACAAAAAGTTTATTTTTCCCAAAAAATTATTTCTGGTTTTTTTATTTTTTTATTAATCTTATTTTCTTTTTCCTGTCCTAAAAAAGCTCAAGCCTGGGATGCAATGGCTGCTTCTGTCTATGAAACAGTCGTAGCAGAAATTTCCTATTCAATCAAGGGCATGATGATGGGATCATTGAAACAAGCCGCCATCAAAATGCTTTCCAAACAAATGGATCGTTTTATTTCCGGTGTCGGTGGCAATGGCGCCAGATTTATTACCAACTGGGAAGATTATTTGGTCAATAATCCTAAAAGAAATGCCACAAACTATGCCAACGACTATATTAGTCGCCTTACTTCTGGCAGAGGTAGTGTTAATTATAAAAAAGCCTCTAATTCTGTCCTCGGCGCCAGCACCATTGCCGGTGAAGGTTTTGGCAGAGGCGCTGTCTTGGGCGATGATGCAGCTGACATTACCAGTAGCAGTCTCTCTGAAAATATTCAAACATTGGGAGAAAATATAACTGAACCAAAAGAATGGCGATTAAGTTACGACGGAGATCCAGCTGAAATGTTTCAAAGTGATTCGCTTGCCAATATGAATCTCTACTTAATGGGTGATGGCAATGGAGGCAATACAATCTGGGATGCCGATTCAGCTATCAGAGCAGAATACAACACAGCTCTTGCCAAGGAAAAAGCCACAGCCACAGCTGAAGGTATTGCTGGTGGAGGATTTCTTAGTGAAAAAATCGACGGCATGATCGCAAAGCCTGGTATATTATATAAAGAAATGGAAGCAAATATGGAGAATCTACCAAACCTAGCCATTTCCAGTGCCACAAGTATTGGCGAATTAGTGGCTGCCACTGTTTCCAAGGCCATTGCCGGAGCCGTGAACAAAACAATTTCTGGTGTAGAAAATAAAATCAACAAAGAAGTTAATAAAGTAACAGACAAAGCCGTTAATCAAGTCAACAAAAAAGTCAACGCTTATGGCCCAGGTGCATTATATAAAAAATAATTATGTTTTTTTTCTCAAAGCTAAAACAAAAAAAGGTTAATACTTTTTTTCAAAAAAACAAACAAACAATTTTGTTAGCGATTTTTTTTGTTGCGTTTATTTTGCCGTTTATAAGTTCCACCAAGATAATTTCTGCTAATGTTTTTTCTGGAGACAATTCATCTGCAGAACTCGGATCAACAGCCCCTGAGCAAATAAAAACAAATACGGAGATTGCTGGTGATTCGTCAGTAACATGGGGAGAAAAATATATTATCATTCCAATTCTCAAGCTGGCACTAAAATTCACGGGCTTTCTTCTTTCACTAGCTGAAACAATATTTCAATGGATTGTCAATCCAACTAATATGAAGGCGGTGATTGACAATAAAATTATCTATCAAATATGGCGCACCGTTCGCGATGTTTTTAATGTCGCTTTTATTATGGTGCTTTTGTTTTCCGCCTTTGCTACAATTTTTCAATCCGCTGCCAACTTTAATTACAAAAAAGTTTTACTCAATCTTGTCATCATGGCACTGCTTGTCAATTTCAGCTATCCCATTGCCCGTTTTATTATTGATGCATCAAATATGATGATGTATGGCTTCCTCGGAAAAATCGGCGGATCAAATTCTTTTATGACAATTATTGATGCGAGCGGTCTTGATCAAATTTTTGCACCTACCACCGAAAATACGGATACTCTTTTTCTTTTGTCTGTAGTTATTTTTACTTTTATTTTCGCTATCACACTACTCATCATTGCTGTTCTCTTGGTTATCCGAACAATCACGCTTGCTGTTTATGTTATTTTTTCCCCAATTGCTTTTGTAGGATCAATTCTACCCGGCACAGCATTAGCTGAAGCTGGAAGCAAATGGTGGAAAGATTTTATGCAACAATGTTTCGCCGGGCCGATTATGGTTTTTATGCTTTATGTTGCCACGCAAATGATTATAGCCATTTCTGATTCCGGCGGAAGTATGAAAAAAATAGCTGGACTACAAACCGTTGCTGGTCAAGGTGGTTTCGGAGATACGCTTGGAAAATTTATTGCCTCCGCTTCTTTTTTCGCAATCCCAATCATCATTCTTTGGCTCGGCATCATCAAAGCACAAGAGTCGGGAATTCATGGGGCGAAAGCGGTGGTGGGTGCGGGGACGAAGTTGATGAAGAATGTTGGTATGAAAGTGAGTGGTGGACAATTTATCAAAGACACTCACAAAGCTTATAGCTCAAGAAGAGCCAAAGCCAAAGAAGATTCTTGGGCAAATAAACTTGGCGGAAATTTGGGAAGTCAACAAGATCGCTTGCGAGGAAAAATTATTGGTGGGACAGATGCGAGATTGCGGTATGAATCTGATCAAGCAGCAAAAATGAAAAAGGCAGGAGAGCAAAATGCTGTCGCAACAGCAGAAGATTTAGACTTGGAGCTATTGGCTACATCAGGAAATAAATTTGAAAGAGCAGCTGCTACAATAGAACTCGCAGCAAGAGGCTTAGCAACAGGAGCACAATTGAATAATGTGCGTCAACAATTTGGCAATGACAGTCAAGTAACTAGGCAATTAGAAAGCAAAATGAAGGCCTCTGCCCCTGAAGCTGTTTTCACGCACAATGGCGTTCTTGATGAAGCAGGATTAACGCGCTACATGCAAAGCGACAATTTTAATCCTGATAAATTAGGTGCTGATGCACTTAGAAACGATAGGGTAATGGATATTGGACTTAGAACTGGAGCTCTTAGTAACGATGACTTGGAAAAAGCAAGGAAGAAAGGCCCTGCTTATACAAGAGCGATCGCCGCTTCTCTTGACAACGCAGCCAGCGCTCCTGACCTACAAAATATCTCGGGAATCAATGCATTGAGAAATTTAGAAACAAAAGGAAGTGCTGCATGGCTAGCTCTTGATGATCAGCTTCAAACAGCCACAAGAGTTCAAACAGCACATTTTGCTCAAACCGGAACATTTCATGCTGGTATTTCCTCTAATAGCGCAAATGATGTTGCCACGAGGGCTTATCTCATGCAAAGATTTAATGGTGATACAGCAAAAAGAATGGATACAACCACAACCAACAATGCAGGTCTAATGGCTGAGTTCGCCAACAATCTAGATCCTAGTAAAATAAAAGATATTATTAATGCCAACGATGGAGTAGCTCAATCTGCATTATTTACTGCCATAAGAACTAACGCCACTGCATTAGCTAATCCTAATGCTGGAACAAGAGGGGCAAAAAATCTTGCAAGAGCGAACGGGGATCCAGACCTACGCCATAGGACCTAATTATTTTTTTCACATCTACAATGAATAATTATTTAGAGAAAAAAAGTAAACTGCCGAAAATATTACAAGATTTTCTTTCATCAGATATCCCGTATTTTGAAGTTGAAAAAGTTTGTTTTATGTATGGGCTAGAAGAAAATTTTGTTGCTTTTTTGTCTAGTCCAATCGCCCTTATTTTCATCGACGAAATAAAACTAAAAGATTATCCAGCAATAATCGCCAAAGACTTGAAACAAGCCGAGCAAATTATTTTTGGTATTTCGTATGAAATAAACAATCGAATTTATGCTCGTTTTCCCGATTTTTTCAAAGATGCACAAGGCTTGCTCGAAGAATGGTCAAAGAAAAAATCAGCTCCGTTACTTTCTGAAGATGAAGCGTGGAAAAAAGTTCTAGAATTAGAACCATGGATCATGGAAGAAGAAAAAGAAAAAGCACAAGAACGAAGAAAAGAAGAAGAAACATTAAAAAAACAACAAGCTCAACTCGAAAAACTCCCCATCTCAATCGCTATCGAAAAATATGCGGCGCTTGGTGAACAGTTGATCACTTCGGCACACATTAAATTGAAAATTTTTCCTGAACCAGTGCGACCATCGATTAAAAATTGGCTTTCTGATTACACTTTTACTGTTGGCATCAGCAACCACGATCCAATCGTGCGAGGAAATTATCTTTTCAAAAATGAAAACACTCGCACACTTTCAGAAACTGATCGTGAAAAATTAACTATTATTATTGATTCTCTTGAAAATAATATTCCGCTCACAGTGAATACTGTCACCAAACAAGTCCTTTTTAGTTTGCCAGAAAAAAAAGTTATTGCTCAACCACAAGCACTAAAAAGACCGCCATTTAGACCTAATTTTCGCAATAATGAACTGGAACCAGCCGAAATCCGACGCGGTCAAGAAAATTATTATCCCACCCAAAAAGTTTCTCAACCACAACAAAAATTTCAATCTGATGAAGATCGCATCAGTGCCTGGAGAAGAGACTTGCCCCAAAAAGAAATACTGGAAAATAAAAATATAGCTGAAAACAAAATTGAAAACACCACCAGCAACATTCATTTTTCTTCACCGCAAACATTATCCACTGAAAAACCACCGGAAATTCCGCAAACAATCCAACCAATTCAAAAAAATTATCCCTCCCGCTTGCCAGTTGCTCGCATAAATTATTCTGCTCCGAGACAAGTTCCCAAAAATGTGTTAGACTTAAGAGAGGAATAAAAAAATATTTTTTAAATAAAGCTTATGATCTTCAGCGTTCCCCAATTTATTGATATTGAAGATAAAATTGTCGGACCACTCACCGCCAAACAACTCGGCTGGCTCGCAGCCGGAGCCGTTATTTTATTATTCTGCTATGGACTTTTTGATCAATCCGCTTTTGTTATTTCCGCTATCATTGTTGGTTTAATTTTTGGCTCACTGGCTTTTTATCGACCATACAATCAACCACTGATTAAATTTATTATTTCATCTGTTATGTTTGCCACTCGACCAAAAAGATATCTTTGGCATCGCACACCAGAAAAAATTCAACGAGATGCCGTCAAACAAGTTTCAATACCTGTAATTGAAAAAAAGCGATTTGATTCACAACGAGTCGCTGATGTTTCCAAATTATTAGACACAAGACTAAAATAAAACTATGGAAAAACTTTATTCACAAAAACTCGCCAAACAAGCAGCCGCTTCACCAACACAACAATATTTGGATGTCGCGGAAGTCAAAGAAGATGTAATTGTTCTCAAAAATGGATCGCTACGGGCGGTGCTGGAAGTTTCTGCTATCAATTTTGAATTGAAAGCGACTGACGAACAAGAAGCCATCATTAGTCAATATCAAAATTTTCTCAACTCGGTTGATTTTCCCCTGCAAATCCTCATCAGCTCACGAAAATTAAATATTGATTCTTATGTGGAGTTTTTAACCGAAAAAGAAAAACAACAAAAAACCGAATTGATGCGTTTGCAAATTTCTGAATATAAAAATTTTATCACTCAATTGGTTTCTATGTCTGACATTATGGACAAAACTTTTTATTTAGTTGTGCCATTTGCTCCAATTGAAAATCAAGAAAAAAGTTTTTTCAGTAATTTTTCCAGCATGCTCAATCCCAAGAGAAATATTCTAGAAAAAAGAGAAAATTTTGAAACCTACAAGAGCCAAATTTTTCAAAGAGTTGATCATCTCACGGCCGGACTTTCTGGCATTGGAGTTCGCATCGCCCCACTCAAAACACCAGAATTGATTGAATTATTATTCAATGCCTATAACCCAACAGTCTTTGATACTAAGGGCTATATCGACACAGAAAAAATGGAACTAAAATAAATTTAAAAAAAATAAGCTTAAAAATATGCTCAACCCTTTCGCCAAAAAAGATGCGACTGATATCGCTTCGGAAAAAAAAATTGCTCCTCCGCAAGATAGCGTTTTGGAATCAGAAAAATATTATCAAGAAGGCCTTGCCAGACTCAATGATATTATTGCTCCCGCTGCCATTCAAATTATGCCAAAATCCATTCGCATCGGGGAAACAATCGCCCAAACAATTTTTATTATTGCTTATCCGAGATATTTGCACAGCAATTGGTTTTCTCCAATCATCAATATTGATATGCCAATTGATATTTCTATGTTTATCCATCCAGTGGATACTTATGATATCTTGAAAACGCTCAAAAAAAGTGCTACGCAAGTTGAATCGCAAATCCAAATCGAACAAAGCAAAGGTTTAATTCGTGATCCTTCTTTGGAAACTGCCCAACAAGATATTGATGAACTGCGAGATAAGTTGCAACAAGGCACAGAAAAATTCTTTCGTTTTTCACTTTATATCACCGCTTATGGCGACAGTGAACAGGCCGTAACGAAAAGCATCAAAAGCATCGAAGCCATTCTTGAAGCTCAATTGATCTATGTCAAACCAGCCGTTTTTAAATCCGAACAAGGTTTTAATTCTTGTTTGCCTCTCGCTAATGACGAATTAGATGTGGGAATGAATATGAATAGTTCTCCACTTTCCACAACCTTTCCGTTTGTTTCATCGACGCTTTCATCTAACACGGGAATTTTATATGGCGTCAATCGCCACAATAATAGTTTGATTATTTTTGATCGTTTTCAAATGGAAAATGCCAACATGGTTGTTTTTGCTAAATCTGGTGCTGGAAAAAGTTATACTGTCAAGCTGGAAGTTTTGCGTTCAATTATGATCGGCACTGATGTGATTATTATTGATCCGGAAAATGAATATAAACATCTTTGCGAGACGATCGAAGGCACTTTTATTAAAATTTCACTCAATTCCAACAGCCATCTCAATCCTTTTGATCTTCCTCGCGTTGGTGAAGATGACGATCCGGAAGATATATTGCGTAATAATATTGCCAATCTTTTGGGACTTTTGCATATTATGCTCGGATCAATTACACCAGAAGAAGATTCTGTTTTGGATCGGGCTATTCATGAAACATACAGCATCAAAGACATAACAGCCGAAGCCGATTTCAACACACTGGGAAAAGATGCTTTTCCCACAATGTCTGATCTCTATCAAGTTTTGCGTAGTCTGGACGGCGGAGAAGTTTTAGCAGTTCGTTTGGAAAAATATACGGAAGGAATTTTTGCTGGCTTTCTCAATCACGCCACAAACATTAAAGTTGATAACCAGCTCGTTGTTTTTAATATCCGCGATATGGAAGAAGAATTGCGTCCAGTGGCGATGTATATTATCCTACAATTTGTTTGGAATGAAATGCGCACTAATGTAAAAAAACGCATTGTTCTGGTTGATGAAGCTTGGGTTATGATGAAATATGAAGACGCCGCTTCATTTTTGTTTGGTCTTGCTAAGCGTTGTCGCAAATATTTCACTGGCCTCACAACTATTACGCAAGATGTTAATGACTTTTTGTCTTCTCGTTATGGCAAAGCAATTGTGACCAATTCTTCTTTGCAATTATTATTAAAACAATCTCCAGCCGGTATTGATGTTATTTCCGATACTTTCTATTTGACTGATCAAGAGAAATTTTTGCTCCTAGAAAGTAATGTTGGCGAAGGTATTTTTTTCGCTGGCACAAATCATGTTGCGATTAAAGTTGTGGCGTCCTATTCTGAAGATCAAATCATCACCACCGATCCATCACAACTTTTGGATATTGAAAAAGCCAAAAAAGAATTTAGCGAAGAAGAGCAAGCTTAAAATTAAACCTTATGTCTCAAGAAGAAGACGACCATAAAAAAAATCTAGAACAAGAACGATCTACGCCACAAGCCGAACAACCAGAACAAAAAGACGCAGAGAAACAAGATCAGAACAAAACCGCTGATGAAGACAATAAACCCAAAAAAAGTTTGAAGTCAATGGCCAAAAATGCCAAAAAAATAGCTAAAGATGTTTCGTCAGCAGTCTCTCTGATCAGCTTTATTCAAGTTATCGATATATTTTTTCTGTTGACTATTATATTGTCCGGACTTAAAGATATTTTTGATGCTGGTTTTATTGGAACACTCTTGACGCCTTTTCTATTCATTATGACCATTATGGCAATGCTCGTTTCGGGAGTGAAAAAATTTTTTGGGAAAAAAAAACTCATCACCCTTTTTCTTGGCAACCTGCTTGAGATGATTCCTATTTTGAATTTCTTGCCACTGGAAACCGTTACAACTTTTTTGATTTATGTTTTTATTTTACAAGAAAGAAAAGAAACCCAATCAGAACAAGCCGAGGAGCAAGAAGAAGAAAATTAAAAAAACCACATGTATCAACCAATCTACCCACAAAAAAAACAAAAACTTTCTTGGCTTGACCGAGAATTTTTGGTTAGTCTTGGCGTGATTGCCCTTTGCCTTTTTTTTAGTCTTGTTTTTCCCACCCAAAATTCCGCCCAAAAAATAACGGCTAATTTATTTTTTCTTATTCTTCTGCCAGTGGCTTACACAAAAATCATTCTCCAAAAAAAGCTGGCTGATTTTGGCTGGAATCTAAAAAATAAATCAATTGGCTTGATCTGGGGAATAGGCACTTTTTTCTTCACTCTTTTGCTTTTTTATTTAATGCTTAATTATACAGATTTCAATACTGTTTATGTTTTGCCAAATTATATCAAAAACAATTTCTGGTTATTTTTAGTTTATGAATTATTTATTGTCAATTTAAGTATTTTTATTTTTAGTTATTTTTTTCAAGGTTTTATTCTTTCACTTTTTCAAAAAAAAATAGCTTCTTTGGCAATTTCCGCTCAAACAAGCTTATTTCTTGCTACACTTTTTCTCACAAATGCTTTTTCTTGGCAATCCGCTCCCTTCATTTTGCTTTCCGTCACAGCCGGATTTCTCGCCTACAAAACAAAATCATTTTTCTATTCGTATTTTATGAGTATTTTTGCTATAATAATTTTGGATAGTTATATTATTTATCTTACGCGATGAAAATTAAAAAAAAATTAAAAAAAATAATCATCACCTGCTTGGTTATTTTAAATATTTTCTCACTTACAGCCTTACCTGCCTATGCTGCTCTTTTTTCACTAGCAAATCCTACCGAAGTAACAGATTCAGTTATGAGCGATCTGGGTGTTGATAAAAATGAGTTAAAAAACACCATGAAAACCATTAATGTTGCGAGGAGAAAAATAAATCCTCCAATGGTTTCACTCACCTTCGATCCTGCTGATCCCGTCCCGGGAGAAAAAGTCACCGTCACTGCCATGCCAACCTATTTCATCAACACCACTGAAAATCTTTATTTTACTTGGTATATTAAAGGTGCCGCTTGCCCTGAGGACAAAGCGAAATGTGATTCAGATGGTAATGGCAAAGTTGATATCGAAGATTATAAAGTTAGAGCCGCCCGCATTCTCGCTAATGATGATTTTGTTTGGCAACCGCCAGCAGATGTGTATAAAGCAGATACTGATGATGATGGTTATAAAGCAGTTTTTGGTGGTGATGATCAACGAGGAAAACCAGAGCACTGTTTTGTGCACAATGTTAAAACTGGTGATGACTATGAACTAAAAGAGTGCAAGCATCTTTTTCCTAATGCACCCGGAGATACAACTGGCGGATCGAATGGTAAATTTAGTCTTAGTGAAGAACAGTTTTGGCATACTAATCCCAATAACAAAGATACTGCCAGCACTGGAAATACTGACGAAGCTAATGTTGCCGGACTCGGTGCAAACACAATCACTTTTCCTTTTACGGCTGGAGATCAAGTTGGTGTTGTTGTGGAAGGTGCCGCCATTCAACCAACCCAAGAGCCAGATTCATCATACAGAACAATGTGGGCATTTAGCAAAAATACTTGCGAACCAAAGGACATGGATCCTTCTACTGGTTATCCAAAAATAATTGGTCCAACAACACAAGTTTTTCTAAACACGCACACAGACGGAACACCACCAACCCAACACTCAGAAACAAACTATACTTCCACTGTTACAACTACTACCACGCAAAAAACCCTTCCTGACACAAAAATCAATGACAATATTATGCTCCGAACAATGACCATCACTAAAACCGTTGTGTCCTACACTAACCCGGCCACGCTCATAACCACCATCATTCCACCAGATTTATTCAATTATACTTCAACCTGCCCAACAAGCACATATACTCAGGGCGGAACAATAAATGAAGACGGTGCCACATATACCTGCACAGGCTCCGATACTAATATAACAATCAGATCAACAGGCATGGATGATAATGATTTAAATGCTTGCCTTGAAAGCAATCTTGTTTCTCCTTCCGAAGGTGGTGGCACAACTGAAAAACTAGATGTCTCACTGAAATATTTGCCAGAAAATCCCATCAATGATACAAGCGACAGCAAAAACGGTGATGAAGTAACTTTCACCTCGTCGACAACTAATCCCACCAATGAAAATGCCCTTAATTATACTTGGGAAATTTTTGCTGGCGAAGATCCAGCTGATCCAGACAATTGGATAGCACTTAAAGAAATACCAAAAGATATTAGCGCCACGCAAATGTCCGGACTAGGCGTAACTACGCTTAAATTTAATCTTAATTTTAAGGATGATGATTTTGAAGATATCACAACTACAGACAAACTGCCAAAATATCTTAAAATAAAAGTAACCGCCAAGGAAACACTTTCGGAAGGTGGTGAACGAGAAGGACATGCCGATGTAACACTGTCAATATCTTCTTCCACGGAAACACTCAGGGTTTATACAGCCACAGCAGTATATAAAACGAAAGATCCGAATGAACCAGAAATTATTTACCTAGCACCAAAACCATCAGCCGAAAGCACCTACGATGGCGAACTAGCGGGAGAAAGATGCCTCACTACACTTCCAACGAAAGACGCTGACGGAAAAATTACTTTAACATTTCCACAAGCAGCTGTTTGCGAAGTCGCAAAAGATGAAATGATTGGAGTAGTTTTTGATAATACTGGCACAGAAAAATACACTGAGTTTCTTTGGACGCTCGATGGCGCTACTCAAGTTTGCCCAGATCAACAATTCGAAAAATGCATTGATGATGGCACTACTACTACTGACAACATTGGAAAATCCACAAACCGCACTTATTTTCCAATTCTCAAAGGTATCGGCGACAAATATACGATCGGGTTGTCCGCACTCAATAAAGAAACCGGCAAAAGAATTGAATTAACAAAAGTTTTTCAGATTACCGTTCCTGAAGTAAAAATTGTGCCAAAATATGATAGCACAAAAGCCACGGACACTGACAATAAAGATGCTTCCGGCAATCAAACTTGCAGGGGCATTAAACTAGGCGACTACCAGGATTTTGATAACAAATACTATGAAGATCGCAGTGAAATAAAATTTCAAGCCTTAGTGGGCTATGATATCGTTCTAACTCCAGATTTTTCAGGAACAGCGGCAAAAAAAGAATTTACTAATGGTGATAATAATGATGGTGATGCCGACAAGGAAGATGGGCTATCTACTTGTCCCTATCAATGGAATATTGACGGCGTAATCATTAATGCCGACAATGCCACAACTTATGGCTATAAAATCGACACACAAAATTATGGAAAATTAACCCTTCCGCCCAAAGAAAGTGGCGAAAAATATCTTATTTCTTTTGCCACTATCTATAAAGCAGAAAATCCCATAAGAAAACAACTTAACAAATATTGGAATATCAGTTATAATGAATTCTATGAGAAGAAGCTGACACACAATATTGAAATTGAAATGACGGATATTGCTCCACTAGCTCAAAAAGAAACTTCTTCCAAGAAAATTTTTGCCACTGTTTCTTCCGGCATTCCCAACTATATCGCTTTTCTTTTCCGCATTGTTCTTTCCGGCTTCGCCATTATTCTTGCCATAAAAATTATTTTTTTTATTTTACCCAAAACAAACACCAATGAATTTTAAACTAAAACAAAAAATCGCAACCATCGCACTTTTCTTTGTGTTGCTTTTTAGTCCTCTTTTAGTATTAGCAGTGGATGCTTATAAGTATTCCCCAATGGAAGAAATTCCTGGATTTGGTCGGCCGGATTCCTATGAGTTATATATTTTAACAATTTATAAATTTGGTTTGTGGACAGTTGGCATCTCGGCGATGTTGATGATTTCTGTTGGTGCTTTTATGTATATTACCAGTGCCGGAAATACCAGTGCCACAGGAAAAGCTAAAGGAATTATTTTTGATGCTATTGCTGGCTTAATCCTTGCACTCACTTCGTATGTGCTTCTTTATACTATCAATCCTGAATTGGTTAATATTGTAGGTATTTCGTTGCCACAAAGCAGTAGTGGTGGAAGCACCGGTGGAAGTAGTGGGAGCGGGAGTGGCAGTGGCAGCACTAGCGGAACAGGAAAATGCGAACCAGCCGCTTCCGGACCATGCTCTATTGAAAATCTTAGAAAAACTTGCTTTGGTGACAATGCTGCAATGGCTTCGGCGATTTGTATGGGAGAAAGCTCTGGAAAAGAAAGCAAGCAAAGTGGAGACAAATGTCAACCTGATAATTTTCCTGTTTCTCTTGGTTTATTTCAAATAAATCTTTCTGCTCATAATCTTAGTGGCAGTTCCTGTCCAACAACAACCTGTGCCACTTCTGCCGCAGCACCAATGTATACTGGCGGTAAGAATGCTAATCATAAT
>Ga0194062_1000157_pt1 | contig 28255 bp, 16 predicted proteins | sample SepL2225m_MetaG_FD_155481 | JGI IMG/M metagenome (GOLD analysis project Ga0194062, IMG submission 155481) | Anoxic zone freshwater microbial communities from boreal shield lake in IISD Experimental Lakes Area, Ontario, Canada - Sep2016-L224-25m | ecosystem: Environmental > Aquatic > Freshwater >... | reverse complement strand
GTGCAGGATCGTCCCGCCAGCCCCGACAGCCCATCCCTCGGTGGCGCTGACCATATCGATGCCCCATAGCGACTGCGTGGTCGGGCTCGGCTGGCGCGTCCACGAGACTCCGTCGTAGTGCATGAGGTAGCCCGCGTTGTTGCCCACCGTCCAGCCGTCATTGGCGCTGATCATTGATACGTCGACCGCCGCACGCCGAACGGTTGTGAGCATGGTCCAGGCCAGCTGCGGCGCCGGAGGCGTCACCGACCCCGGAACGACGCTCACGCTGTACTGCCCGAGGCTTGCGTAGTTCGAGTAACCGCCCACGTCGAGCGGGCTACCCTTCCCGGTCCCACGCACGAACAGGTAGTAGGAGCCCGCGGGTAGCGTCACACCGATCTGGGCCGCAAGCTTCTCGGGAGGATTGCTCGACGCCAGGACCGCCCCTTGGGCGTCCCGAACCTCGGCCAGTACGTCCAGGTTGGGACCGACCGGCGCGGGCTTCACGTCGATGGTCAGTGGCCCGCCCGTCGACTGCAATCGGTAGACGTCAACGTCGGTAGCGCTCGTGATGAACCCCGAAGCCGTGATCGGGGCAGACGACGGCAGCGTCGCAGCGGTCGCGATCGTGTCGCCCGCTTCATCGGGGCGAGAGCCCATGTGATCGGCCATGATCGCAAGGTCGTCTTCTTGGTTGGACGCGCCAGGATACTCACCCTTGCTCCACTGCGTGAGCTGCCGAGCAAAGCCACCCATGAGCGGCGCCCAGCCGGTCTCGCCCGAACCACTGCCCGGGTAGTAGTCCTCGGTCGGGGTGCCGTCGTGATCGAGACCGAATGTGTGCCCGCACTCGTGCGAGGCGACATTCGCAATCGCGATCGGATCTACTCCCGTTGTGACATGTGCGGGCTTGTTGTAATCCCCGATCTCATCGAACGCGTTGAACCGCGCAACCCCGCCTCCCACACCCGGACCGATGAGGATCCGCATTCCGTACACGTCGTCAGCAGCGCTGCTGCGCGTGATAGCGTCCTCGGTCGTGAACTCTGTGGTCACGTCGACGCCAAACGGCGCATAGTCCTCTGCGACCCGCTGCCACACGTCCTGGATGATGGCCTTCTCGGCGTCGTTGAACGCCGGGTCGGCGTCGATCGTCCAGGCCGGGTACAACCTGGGCTCGCCGCCGGGTGTCGCCTGAGAAACCCACGACCCGCCCTGCGGCCTCAGGATCGTGCCATTGGTCCCGACGGCCCAGCCGTCACTGGCGGACAACATGCGAACGCGGTTCAGCTGCTCGGTCGTGCTCCCCGTCGACGACCATCCCGAGCCGTTGTAGCGAACGATAGCGCTCGGCCCGACGCCATACCCTTCGGTCGAGCTGATCACCCCGACACTCACGAGGTAGCTGACGCTGCTGGTCTGCGGCGCCCACGTGCCACCCGAATAGTGGAAGACCGACCCCGCCGAGACGCCGGGTGCGCCTCCGCCAACGGCCCACCCCTCGCTCGCGTTGAGCATCTGCACGTCGTGCAAACCGGTACCCGGGAAGGTCGCCTGCAGGTTCCAAGACCCGCCAACGCAGCTCAGGATCGTGCCGTCGACACCGACCGCCCAGCCAGTCGAGGAATCGACCATGTCGATACCTCGAAGCTGCTTGGTGGTCGGGCTGGATTGCTTCGTCCACTGCGAGCCGTCGTAGCGCAGGATCGTTCCGTCATCTCCGACGGCCCATCCGTCAGTTGCGCTCACCATGTCCAGCGAGTACAGGCTTTGCCTGACCATCGCGGCCAGAGCCGGACTCGTCTGGGTAATCCAGTTTCCGCCCGCGTAACGCAGACAGGTTCCATCCTCGCCGACGGCCCAGCCGTCAGTCGAGCTCACCATGTCCACGTCGTAGATGACCTTGCCAGTCGGGCTCGAAACGCTTGTCCATGTTGCGCCGTTGAAGTGCAGGATCGTGCCCCAGCCGACCGCCCACACGTCGTTTGCACTCACGGGCGAGACACCAAACAGAACCTGCTTCGCGGTCCAATAGGTGTTCGAGAGCGTTCGAGGACCGAAGTCGAGCAGGATGGTCTTCTTGGCACCGGGAAGACTGTGCAGCTTGAACGTGTCGGCGAGCGGATAGGCGGCTCGCGACGAGGTGACCGCGGTGTCCGTGCGCGAGCCGATTCCTGCCGGCACGCGATCCACCCGCAGGCGATCGTCGGTTGGCTCGGCCAGGAGGCAAGACCCGCAGCCAGATCCGGCGGTCCACCCTCCGAGAAACGCCGACCCCGGCATTGCGCAGCCGCGACGATCGGCCGTGGCTCCCCGACCGCCTGGCATAGCCACGGCCGATGGCACAGCCGCACTCGCCAGCGCCATTGCGGCGCAGAGCACCAACAGCAGGCGAACCATTCGGAGCGTACGAATGCGCTTCATCACGACTCTCCCGTCCCCTGAGAAGCCGTCCCCTGGGCGGTCGCCTGTGGCGACCGCATTCATATCGGACACTACTCCTGACGAAGAGGTCGAACAAGGAAGTTAGCCAGCAGCCTAGCGCACCAGCTTCCCGTGCCAGGCCGCCGTCCCGCCCTTGACGCTGTAGGCGTTCTCGAATCCGGCGCGCTTCATCACGCGCACCGCCGATGCACTGCGACTCCCGGAGTGGCAGATGACGAACGTCTCCACCTCCGCATCGAGTTTGCGGAGGCTGTCCGCGAGCTGACCGAGCGGGATGTTGAGCGAGCCTTTGACGTGTCCGGCCGCGAACTCATGCGGCTCACGCACGTCGATCAACGTGTGCTTGCCTTTGCCGGCGAGCTTCTCGGCGAGTTCGGTGGTCGAGATGGTTTTGACGCCCCAGCCGAACACCCTACTCCCGGCCCTTTGGGCCGACCTGGGCATCGAATTCCACAACCTCGAAGCTCGTCGTCACCTTCACCTGGGGTCCGAGGCTGCCCTTCACCGAGCAGTACTTCTCCTCGGAGAGTTCGATCGCGCGCGCCACGGAGTCGGGCTTCACGCCCACACCCGTGACGGTGTAGATGACCTCGATCGTCTGGTAGTAGTGCGGGTAGTCCTCGAGGAACGGCTCGCCGCGGACCTCAATCTCGACCCCGCGCACGTCCTCGCGCTTTTTCTCGAGAATCGATACGACGTCGACGCCGGTGCAGCCGGCCATGCCGGCCAGCAGCAGCTCGACCGGGCGCCACCCGGTACCCTCGCCGCTACCATCCGCTGGCGTATCCATGACGATGCCGTGATTCTTCGAGTCCCAACTGACGAACTGCCGGTTCTTCGTCCATCGCGCCTTGATGACATCCATGCGCTTTCCCTTTCCAAGTGCGGTGTAGCCTCGAACAGAATATGCTTCCGCTCACGATACCCCAACGGGTATCGTGCTGCACCCCCGCCTGATCGGCGTCGGCCTAGTCCTCGAACTCGGCGTTGGGTCCGGGAGGTGGCGGCGTGCTGTCCTCGCCGTAGACCGACTTCCACAAGATGGCGTCGATCGTCGACTGCGGAACCCGGTCGACCTGACCCAGCGGCAGCTGACTCGACTGCACGGCCCACGGTGAAGCGGTCGTGTTGTAGCTGAGCAGGTCGACGTCGGGTGTGATCGCATCGAACGGTTCTGTGTTCAGCGGTGCAGACGTAAACGCGTCATACATCGGCGTCGCGAGCGCATCGTTGAGGGATAGCGGATTCATGCCCATGATGAGCTCCATCGAACGCACCACCGAAGGCAGGTCGTAACGCGTGCTGACGACGGCGCCCTCGCGCGCGTACGGGCTGATGACGGCCACCGGGATGCGATGCGCGTCCACGTGATCGGCGCCGTCCTGCGAGTCGTCCTCGACCACGAAGATCACTGACGAGGACCAGATCTCAGAGTGCGAGATTGTCTCGACGAGCTGCCCCAAGCCGAGGTCGGCATCGGCCATCATCGCGGTCGGCGTCGGGAATCCGGGCTGCGTTCCGCGCGTATGGTCGCTCGTCATGCACAGATAGTTAAACGTCGGGACCGTGCCTGAGGCGAGCTGGCTTTCGAAGCGCTTCCGGAACGAGTCGACATGCGAGTAGCTGCCGGCCGGCGCACCCACAGGAAGGCTGCAGTCGAAGATGGCACCTCCGTCGAGCGCTTGGCCGATGGTCATGTCGGACGGGTACGTCCCGCCCTCAGTGAGACCGGGACCGAGGTCGGACTTCAGCGCCACCATCTCTTCGAGGGCGCGCATCTTGGGCGAACGGTTGCGATCCTGTGCATCGGGATACGGACCGCCGATGCCTTCTCCGTAGTTGAAGTAGGAGATCTTCTGGCGCTCGGCCTGAGCGAAGAGGAACCCGTTGCCGGGGAATGTCACGGCGAAGACACCGAAGTCGTTGGGCCGACCGCGGCCGGCATACTCGTGAACCCAGTTGCGGTCGACGTAGTCGGGAACGATGGTCCCTGCCGTCCAGAAGTGACCCTGGATCGACGCTTCCGAATTGGCGAAGACGTTGTCCAGCAAGGGGAATCGCGTCACGAGCGAGTGCAGGTTGGGCGTGACGGACTGCCCGAACACATTGAGCAGCGGCTCGCTGTTCCCACGACCGATGTCCCCGAGCACCTGGTCGTAGCTGCGGTTCTCTCGGACGACGAAGAAGACGTGCTTGATGGGCCCGTTGGGCTTGAGTGGCGTCAGCAGCGGCGGCTTCTGTGCGTTTGTGGGTGTGAGCTGCTTGAGCGCGGTCGGGGTCACCTTCTTGACCTGTGCGTCCGTGGGAAGCGGCGCGATTCCCGCGCGACCTACGACCATCCCCGGCATGTACGTCACGCCGGTGCTCGGATCGAATACGTCGGTGGTGGGTGCGACCGTGTTGAACGCCCAGAAGATCGGGTCGATAGCGAGCGTGGGATTGGGACCAGCCGGGTTCGGACCGATGCCCACGCCTCTGGCTGCCACGTAGAGAAGCTGCGCCGCGCGCTTGCCCTGCGCGGGACTCGTGAGTACGGCCTGGGGGTCTTCAGCGGTGGGAATGTGCCCCGCGATCGTCCAGTTCTGCGCCTTTTTGGTTCCTGAGCCGGGCAGCCGGATAACGGCGATCGAGTCGGCTCCCGACTGCGCGACGAAGAGCCGCAAGCCGTTAGGGCTGAGGCACACCGCCACCGGCATCGTGCCGAGACCCTCTTTGCGGCCCACAGAGATCGTGCGCTCGACCCGCCAGTGCTTGAGGTCGACAACGACGACCTCGTCGAGTGCGGAGAGCGCCACGTACGCGCGTGCGCCGGCGCGGTCTATCGCGATTCCCTGAGGATGCGAGAGAGGCGGGCCCACGGTGATGTCGCGGATCTTCTTTGCAGACCGCATATCGACGACCGAGAGCGTCCCTGATGCCTCGTTGCTCACGAGCCCGTAGCGTCCGTTCGGGAGTACGGCCGCGCCGAATGGATACGTGCCCACGCCGAGCTGTACGTACGTGACGGTGTCGGCCTCGAGCAGGTCGATCACTGCTGCACGATCGGCGAGATTGAGCGGAACGAGTAGCTGACTGCCATCAGGCGCGACGGCGAGCTTCTGCGGCCAAGCGTTCGCGAAGCCGGTCGGCTCGTTTGAGCGCGTACCCGTGAACGCCTGCGGGAGCAAGGTGCCCGCAGGCGGAGGCACGGGAATCGCACGCAGCAGTGTCGCCTGGCCGGTTGTCGACGACCAGCGGTATGCCAACACGCAGTTGCCCCGTGCCCCGACCAGGTTATCCAGCGAGGGCTGCCAGCGCGAGACGGTGAGCCCCGAGACATAGGCGAGCCGGTGAGCGGAGTCCAGCGCGATGCCGCCTGAAGCCCCCGGCACGGTAATGGTCTGAATCACACTCTTGCCAACGGTGTCGACGATACGGATGTCGTTGGTTCCCGAACCGGTGGACACCGTCCACATGTAGCGCCCGTCGGCAGTCACGGCACCCCCGGTTGGGAAGTTGCCGAGCGGGACCTGTGCGCCGTAGGGAGTCAGCTGACGCCCGTTGATCAGCAGGCCTTTGGCGGGATTGGGAACGTTCGATGCGGCCGGACTCGTCGGTGCGCCCGCCCACGCGGCGGGGACGAAGGCGCCAAGCAGCAGCGCACACGCCAGAACGGACACGAGCGGAACCCTACGGTTAGTCATGATGCTCCCGCCTTGTCAGCTGTCTCGTTTGGTGGCTCGGGTGATGCACGCCAGGCCCAGCGCACAGGAGGGGTGCTGATGGAGACCCTTCCTCGGTGAAGGTACCCATTGGGGGCGGTGCGAACGCGCACAGCAGGTCGCAAAGGGCCCCCGCCCGGATCGTCCCACGCCGAAACCCGCCACAATCGCGTGCCAAGAGGGAATAATAGGGAGCACACGCCGACGCGGACTCGTTCGAGCCGGCGGCGTCCAAGCGTGAACCACCCAGAGGCTGGATCGGAGGGAAATGGACCGCCGGCACGACGATGGCATCGAGTCATTCAGTCTCCAACAGCAGCTGCGCGATTCCGAGGCCGCCTTCCGCGCCAGCTTCGAACAGTCCGCAGTGGGCATGGCGCACGTGGCCACGGACGGCTCGTGGCTGCGGGTCAACGAGCGCCTGTGCGCAATGCTCGGCTACACGCACGAGGAGCTCCTCGAGCTGACGTTTGCCGACCTGACTCACCCCGACGACGTCGAGCGCGACGTAGGCAAGCTCCGCGAGATGCTCGCGGGCGGGGCCAGCGAGTACTCGGTGGAGAAGCGCTACGTGTGCAAGGACGGCTCGATCATCTGGGTCCGGCTCAACGTCACCCTCGTGAGAGATGACAAAGGCGTCCCTCAGTACGCAGTCGACGTGATCGAAGACGTCACGGAATCCAGGCACGCGATATCCGCGCTCCAGGCATCCGAGCTCAAGTTCGAGACGGTGTTTCGAACCTCCCCCGAAGCGATTCTGATAACTCGATTGTCCGATGGGATGTGCCTCGACGCGAGCGACTCGGAGACGTCGATGTTCGGCTACGCCCGTGACGAGGTGCTCGGGCGCACAGGTGCCGAACTAGGCATCTGGGTCGACCCCGAGGAGCGTCAGCGACTTGCTGAGGCGGCTGCCGGGCCGAGTGGCGTTGACGGGTTCGAAGCACGCATGCGGCGCAAGGACGGCACGGCCATGACCGTGCTCATGTCTGCACGCGAAATCGACATCGAGGGAGAGCACTGCATACTCAGCATGTGCTCAGACATCTCGGATCGCAAAGCGTCCGAACAGCGAATCCTCGGACTCAACCGCATCTACAGGGTGCTGAGCGGCATCAATGAGGCCCTTGTGTACTTGCGCCAGACCAGCGCGCTCTTCGATGAGGCATGCCGTGTCATCGTTGAGGAGGGCGGGTTCCTCGCGGCGTGGGTCGGGCTGGTCGACCCTTCGGACAACCGTGTGCGCGTCGTGGCCCAAGCCGGCGAGACGGCAGGCTATCTCGACAACATCGAGATCGTCGTCGGGCATGAAACGCTTGGCAGAGGACCCACCGGGGTCTGTATCGCCGAAGGTCGACACGTGTATTCGCAGGATATTGAGGACGACCCCGCCATGGCGCCTTGGCGCGAAAAGGCAATCGCGCATGGCTACCGCTCCTCGGCCTCGTTCCCGCTCAAGGTGGAGGGAAAGACGGTCGGGGCGTACACGATGTACTCCGCCGAGCCGGGCACCTTCGACGACGAGCAGGTCGCGCTCCTCGATGAGCTGGCCGCTGACATCTCCTTCGCCATGGAGGTGGCCCGCATCGAGAGCGAGCGGTCTGCGGCCGAATCCGAACTCGCCCGTTCCGAGGCCAAGTTCTCCACCATGTTTCGTGTGTCGCCCGATGCCATGGCGGTGAGCGGCCTTTCGGACGGCGTGCTCCTTGACGTCAACGAGGGATTCACCAAGGTACTCGGCTACCGAGCCGAGGACACCCTGGGGCGCACGACGCTGGGTCTGGGACTGTGGATCGATCCCACCGATCGGTTGCCCTTCATCGGGACCCTGAGCACCCAGGGATTCATCAGCGACTACGAGGCCCCCTTCAGGAGGGCCGACGGATCGGTCATGACCGGTCTCATCTCGGCACGAGTCCTACACGTTGAAGACACGCCCATTGTCCTGAGCGTGATTCGAGACATCACCGAAAGTAGAGCGACGGCGGCCGAACTCGAGCGGCGCGGCGCGCAGTTGGAGGAACTCGTGCGCGAGCGCGAGAAGCACCTCTCGCTGTTGAGCAAGTCACTCGAGTCGGTCATCGGAGTCGTCGGTCAAGTGGTCGAATCTCGGGACCCGTACACGGCCGGTCACCAGCGCCGTGTCTCGGAACTCGCCACGCGCATCGCGCGTGAGATGGGAATGACCGAAGAGGAAGTGGAGGAGATCCGCGTAGCGGCGCTCATCCACGATGTCGGGAAGGTGTCGGTTCCCGCCGAGATACTCTCCAAGCCCGGCGCGTTGTCGCCGCTGGAGTTTAGCCTCATCAAGAGCCACTCCAAGGCCGGATACCGCATCATCGCATCGGCGAACATGGAGGGGCCGACCGCTGAGATGGTCTATCAGCACCACGAACGTTGTGACGGCACGGGCTATCCGCGCGGCTTGACCGGCGACCAGCTGCTCCCTGGCGCGAAGGTGATCATGGTGGCCGATGTCGCTGAAGCGATGATGTCGCACCGCCCGTACAGGGCGACGCTGGGCGCGGACGCCGCGCTGGCCGAGATCGAGCGAGGCGCGGGCAGCATATACGACGCCAAGGCGGCGGCCGTATGTCTGCGCGTGTTCCGCGAGCAGGGCTTCGCGTTCACCGAGCACTAGCAGGAACCGAGTCCCGAGCGGACGAGAAGTCGCACCCGATATCCTGGCACGGGCCCTGGGAGGAGAACGGGAGCCCGGAAGGGAATCATCGAGAGTGGAGGTTCGTGCGGTGCACGGACCCGTGAAGCCACGATCGCTGATCTGGGGAGGTCTCATGCGTTACGGAAGGGGCTCGTGGGGTCGGCCGTATCTCGTCCTGTCGTCGGTCGTCGCGCTCGTGCTCGCGCTTGCCTGCATGGGGTGTGCGTCATCGGCAAGCAAGCCCGCTGACGCAGTGAACTATGGAGGCGGCCTAGCCGTGGGTCCTGATCCGGAGTCCAGCTCGACTGTCACGAGCAAGCCCACTAAGGCCGATGTCCAGGACTTCGTCGAGGCGGCTGCGCAGTTCGCGCGCGTCAACGGCAAGGACGCCGCGCTCAAGACCTTCACCGAGGCGGGGGGGCCGTTCCACCAGGGCGAGCTCTACATCTACGCCTACGACTTCAGCGGCACCGTGATCGCCCACGGCGGGGACAAGACGCTGGTTGGCAAGAACCTCATCAAGATGAAGGACCCCAACGGCGTGATGGTCATCAAGGAGCTTGTGAAGACCGCCAAGAAGGGCAACGGGTGGGTTCAGTACACGTGGGCTAACCCTGCGAACGGAAACAAGCAGGAGGCCAAGCTCGGCTACGTGGTCAAGATCGACGACACGTGGTTCCTCGGCTCGGGAATGTATGGAACCGGGAAGCCGTAGGCACAGCACCCGGAAGCGGCCAATGGCCAAGCGAGACCTGCACGGCCTTGGGTGCTAGTGCAGGGCCGAGCCCGGGCCTTTCGGCCGCTCGACTTCGACGAACGACCCGTGGCCGCCGCTCGCCTTCATCCGGTACATCTGGCTGTCCGCGTCCGCGAGCACGGACGAGACGTCTGACTCGGTCGTGACGATTGCTGCACCGATGCTCAACCCGATATCGAGCTCGTACCTGAGACCCTCCGCCGCCACTGCTTCGGCGAGGCGTTGCGACACCACGTCGACCGCCTCACCGCTCTGGTTCCACAGCACGATGCCGAACTCGTCGCCTCCAATTCGGGCCACGGTGTCGACATCACGCAATACGCTCTTCATGCGCTGCGCGATCGCGCGCAGGACCTTGTCGCCGAAGTCGTGGCCGAAGCGGTCGTTGCAGGCCTTGAACCGGTCGATGTCGGCGAAGAGGACGCTCGACACGACTCCTCGCGCCGCGAACTGGGTGGCTCGCTCGACTTCTGCCTCGAACGTCCTGCGGTTGGGCAGGCCCGTGAGCATGTCGTGACTCGCGAGATGCTCGAGTTCCTTGGTCAGAAGCCGGACGTCCGTAGTGTCGACCATCACGATGAACGCACCGATCTTGCGCCCCGCCGCATCGAAGAAAGGGCTGCCGCCGCACGACACGTAACGCGGTGGCTGGCCCTCGGCTCTGATGACCATGGGCACCGCGCGGATGGTCTCGCCGCGAAAGGCGCGAGCAAGCGGGTTGTCTTCTGCGGGGAACGGAGTGACGCCATCCTCCAGGAACAGGCCGTAGTACGACGCCCATTCTTCCGGGGGCAACGCCTTCGCGTCGACGCCGTGCCACTCCCGCGCTGTGGGATTGAAGACGACGAGGTTCTCGTGCTCGTCACACGCGACGACCGCGTTCTGCGAGTTCTCGATCACCGCGCGATCGAAGGCCGCCATTTCGCGCTCTCCCCACACGGGGGACCCGACAGCACCTTCTCGTGATACGTCCGGCTCGTTCAAAGAGCGCCCCTTATAGTGAAGTGCGTCACCAGCCACATCCGGGAGGCGACACATGTCCTCTCCGGATCATAGTTCGCCCCGAGTGTACTCTCGTCCTGCGCCCGCGTCCTCGCCGCTCGTGAAGGAGTCACGGGCGGGCGCGGCTCCTAACCGGAGCGTGGGTGCCTCGCCTAGCCCTTCTTCGCCTGCTTGGCGGCGTACATCCGCTCGTCCGCAACCGCGATCAGCTGGTCGAGCGTGAAAGCGGCCTCATCCGCTCGCATGTAGGCCGCTCCCATGCTTATCGAAAGCCGGTAGCCTTCACTGGCGGCGTCCCTGTCTGCGAAACGCTGCTCGATCCGACCAACGATCGCTCTCATCTCGGCCTCGCCGATTCCCACCGCGAGCGCTGCGAATTCGTCTCCGCCCATTCGGCCGAGCAGATCAGAGGATCTGAAGCCGTCGCGCAGGATCGATGCGGAGGATCGGAGTGCCTCGTCCCCGGCAGGGTGGCCGTGCGCGTCGTTGATCTCCTTCATCCCGTCGACGTCGGCATACATCAACGCCGTTGGCTGTCCAGCCACCTCGGCGGCACGCAACGCGTGTCCACCCAGCAGCACGAACCCCCGATGATTCAGTAGCCCGGTGAGCACGTCGGTCTCGGCCATGTCCTTGAGCTGTACGGCGCGGCGCTCCAGCTCAACTTGCGCGTGACGCAGCGAGAGGTGGGTGGCGACACGTGCAAGAACTTCGGCGGCACTGAACGGCTTGGTGATGAAGTCCACGCCGCCGGCCTCGAAGCCCATCACGCGGCCGTTGTTGTCGACAGACGCGCTGATGAATATGACCGGAATCGCCCTGCTCGCCTCGTCGGCCTTGAGCCGGCGGCAGACCTCGTACCCGTCGATTCCCGGCATCTTGACGTCGAGAAGGATCAGGTCGGGCGCTTTCGCGCGCACGCTGCGAAGCGCCAGCTCTCCATCGGTGGCGGGCCGGACGCGGTAGCCAGCGCCGCCCAACACCGCCATGAGAAGCTTCAGGTTGGCTTTTGTATCGTCGACGACGAGGATGTCGCCGCGGAATTGGTTCTCGGATGCGCTCGTCACGCGCGAGACACCTCCTCGGTCTGGTCAATCGCGTCCAAGAGCAGCTGGTACTCCATCTCCTCGACCATACGGTACAGCCGGTCGGCGAGACCGTCGTCGACTTCGGCGATCCGGCCGATGACCGCGTTGCATCCGCGCTCGTCGAGCAACTCGGCGGCCGAACGGAGTTCCACGAGGAGCTCTACCGGCAGAGGCGCGAGATCTCCCGAGCGCACTGCGGTCGATTCCGTCTCGCCCGTGCCGCTCGATGCCGCGTGTAGGAAGCGCACCCCCAGCTGCTCCGACAGCGCTCCGAAGACCTCGCCTTCCCGGAATGGCTTGCCGATGACGTCATCGCATCCTGCCGTAAGCATCTCGGCACGCTCGTTCTCCAACGCGTGCGCCGTGAGTGCGACGATCCTCACAGACGCGCCCTGCGGCGTGCTGCGGATGGCCTCAGTGGCTGTGCGCCCATCCACGACCGGCATGCGCATGTCCATCCAGATGAAGTCGGGCCGCCACGATTCAAACAGCTCGACAGCTTCCCGCCCGTTGACCGCATCTCGAACCTCGAACCCGACCGACACCAGCATCCGGTGGAGCAAAGCAAGGTTGTCGCGATTGTCCTCCGCGATGAGGATGCGGTAGGTGGGCTGTCCTGGAGCGAGCCCCACGATCCCGGACCCTGATTCATGCCCCTCACCCGACCGGCCTTTCACCGCTCTAACGGGAATCTCAAAGTAGAAGACCGTGCCGATGCCGACTCGGCTCGAGAGGCCGATGTCGCCGCCCATCAGGCGCACGTTCTCCCTGCTGATGGCGAGTCCGAGCCCTGTTCCCACCCCGTCGGCTGGCTGCTCTCCGACCTGCCCGAACGGCTCGAAGACCCGCTTGTAGTCCTCTTCGGCGATGCCGGAACCCGAGTCCTTGACCTCGAATCGCACCCATACGTGTCGCGGGTCGTCCTCGCGGGTGACGACCGCGCTCAGCCGCACGCTGCCTGCCTCGGTGAACTTGATGGCGTTGCCCAGAAGGTTGATGAGCACCTGCCGCAGCCTGACGGCATCCACGGACACGTAGCGGGGCAGGTCGGCGGTGTGCTCGAGCGTGAAGCTCAGTCCCTTCTCGGCGCACGTCACGGCCATCATGGATTCCATCTCCTGCAGGAGCTGGTGAAGGTCCACATCGCGATTTTCTACCGTTGCGAGCCCCGCCTCTATCTTGGAGATGTCGAGCACGTTGTTGATGAGCTGGAGCAGATGCTCGCCGCTGCGCGTGATGATGCCCAGGTCCGATGCCTGCTCGTCGGAGAGTCCGGGGGATGCGGCAAGCAGCCGAGAAAAGCCCAGGATCGCGTTGAGCGGGGTGCGCAGCTCGTGACTCATGCTCGCGAGGAACGTGCTTTTGGCGCGGTTGGCGCGGTTGGCCTCGTCGGCTTCTTCGAGCAAATGCAACGCCCGGGCGTTGGCCCGGTGCATTCCCTCGACGACGAAAGAGAGAGCAATGGTGGTTGCGAGGAACACGAACAGCCCAAGCACATCCGCAGAGCCGGCGATGAACGAGTGCCCAATGAGGGGCGGCCCAAGGAACGCCACGGTCCCACACGACAAGAACGCGGCGAAAACCCCGGCGAGCCCGCCACCGTAGAGTGCGGCGGCGACGACCGCCGGGTAGAACGTGATATAGGTGACCTTGTCTTGGAGCGCCGCGAGCGGCCAGATTCGAGCGAGTGCAGCAATCATGACGAAGGCGAAGGCCACAGCGAAGCCCTGCCACGACCAGACCGAGCCAACGGAACGATCCCACCGGTTGGCAGGGCCTTCTTGCTTGCCGGGCGCTGTTCTCGACTCCGTCATGCGCCACCTTCTCGCAGCCGAGACCCCGAATGGCAATCTAGACTGAGCCCTTATTCCAGCAGCACCCCTGAGGCAGGAGCCAAGAGTTGTTGCACTGTGTCCTATTACCCATTGCTGCTGCGACACAAGCACGTTGAGGATGCGAATATGGAACCCGCTTCCAGCCGCTAGAACGATTCGGTGGCGCCGCCGCTTCTCGCGATGTCGGCCGCGCGTGACTGCCGTGGAGATACTCTCGGTCCATCTGCCTCATTCGGGGAAGCTGAAGCCCCGCTCTCGGAAGCAACTCATGCAGGCGGCGACCACCTCGGTGTCGTAGTGCGTCCCGGCACCGCGCTCAATCTCGGCAAGGGCGGCGTCGACCCCGAGACCCGCTCGGTAGGGCCGATGCGACACCATAGCCTCGACGACGTCGGACACCATGAGCACCTTTGCCGCCGGTAGCAGGTCTTCACCTCGCAGCCCTCGCGGGTACCCCGTCCCATCGATCCGCTCGTGATGTTGGTACACGATCTCGGCTGTTGGGCCCGCCATGTTCGCTGAGGAAATGATGCGCCAGCCTCCCTCGGAATGGCCCTTGATCAGCTCGAATTCGAGGTCCGAAAGCCTGCCGGGCTTGCTCAGTATCTCGGCCGGCACAGCGAGTTTGCCTATGTCGTGCAGCAATGCCGCAATTCGAATCTCCTCGACATGCTCATCAGACATCCCCATGTCAGTCGCAATGCAAGTCGCGAGCTCGGAGACGCGACGCTGGTGGCCCGCCGTGTACGGATCACGCGTCTCAGCGACCTCGCTGACAATGCCCACGATCGACGACAACGACTGCTCGAGCCGGGCTTCATAGGCCTTGCGTTGCGTGACATCCCGAATGAAGGCGGCCATCTGTCCGGAGTCGGAGGGGCGGGCGCGCACGCTAATCTCGACGTCGAACGCACTGCCATCCTTGCGCAGATGGCGAGACTCGAAGCGGTCCTCCCCCTCGACGGCCACGATGCGCATGTGCGTCGCTATGTCGGCGGCGTGATCTGCGGCCACAAGTTCATTGATGGACATGCCAAGCAGTTCCTGCTCGCTGTACCCGCTCATGATGCAGTAGGCGTCGTTTACTTCCAGCAAGCGGCCTTCTCTGTCTACCAGGCAGAAGCCGTCTATCGCAGTACGCAAGATCGTTGTGTTGCGCTCCGCGTTTTCCCGCAGCTGTTCGTCGGCTCGCTTCTGCTCGGTGATGTCGCGGACGAATCCGGCAAACCATCCGCCCTGCGATGGTTCGAAGCGGATGCTGACCTCGACGTCGAAGCGGCTTCCATCCTTGCGCCGATGGCGGGACTCGAAGCGATCGGGCTGCCCCTCCATGACCGCGCTCATGCGAAACGCGATCTCGTCGGCGTCTTGCTCTTCAAGATCGGGAACACTCATCGTCAGCAGTTCCTGCCGGCTATACCCGCTCATGGCACAGTAGGCGTCGTTGACCTCGAGCAGGCGGCCGGTCGTGTCGGTCAACAGGAACCCGTCCAGGGTCGTGCGAATGACCGTCTCGTACCGCTGCTGGCTTTCGCGCAACGACTCCTCGGCTCGCTTGCGTTCAGTGACGTCGCGAGTGACGCCCAGCACTAAGTGAAGGCGTCCGTCCGCGGAGGGCAGGAACCGCGTCGTCACTTCCGTCGCGATGATGCTTCCGTCCTTGCGGCGCTGGTCGACCTCGGTGACGCGGAGACCAACAACATCGCCCTTCTCCGCGCTTGCAAGACCCTCGCCCAGAACCGTCCCCACGGTCTTGAGCGCATCCGTAGTCAGAAGATCCTCGAGGCTGAGGGCCTTCATCTCCTCCGGTGTGTAGCCCAAAACGCGCTCCGCCGATGGCGTCAGGTAGGTGAACCTCATCGTATCGATGTCCATCGTCCAGAGGACATCGGTCATGCTCTCGGCCAGCATGCCGAACTGCTCACGGGACTGCGCGAGCGCCGCTTGCGACTCGATGAGACTCTCGAGCTGCCCGAGCCGCTCTTCGCCAAGCCTCTGCTCGGTAACATCGCGACCCACCGACACGCTTCCGACGATCTCGCCAGCGACGCCGAGTATCGGGGCGAAGCTGTAGCTCGCTACCCAGGTCTCGCCGGTGTCCCGGCGCTGAACGCCATACTCGACGTTGGCTCCCCGCTCGCCGCGCAGCGCTCGACTCACCGGCCATTCGTCCTGCGGCGCCGGGTCTCCATCGGGACGAAATACGCCGTACAGTGCGCCAAACCGGTCCAGCGAATCGACGCAGTCCTGCCGGGACTCGAATCGGTGGAAGGTGACGAACGCCGAGTTGAAGTCGGTCAGTCGACCTGTCGCGTCAGTGATCGAAACGGCGTCGGTCATGCTTTCGAGCGCCGCCTCCAGTGCGCCGCGCGCCTCAACCGCTTCGGACTCGGTCCGCCTGCGATCGGTGATGTCGACCGACATCCCGCCGACAGCCGCAATCACGCCTCCGTCGTCGAGAATCGGGTACTTGCTCGTCAGGAATGTGTGGAGTCCATCGGTTTCGAGAATCGTCTCTTCGGTCACCACCGCTTCGCCCGACGCGAACACCCTCTCGTCGTTGAGCTGAAGCTCATCGGCGATGTCGCGAGACCAAAGCTCCCTGGTTGCCCGCCCGATGATTTCGCTTCTGGGAAGTCCGAGCCTCTCGCACATCGTCGCGTTTGCGAAGGTGAACCGGTTCTCGCGGTCCTTGATGTAGACAGGCATCGGCGAGCGATCGAGCAGTTGTTGCAGCCGCCGCAGTTCGACGTCGGCGGATGCATCGTGTGCCTGTCGCGATGAAGAGTCGCTCACGCCCCGCCTCCGCTTCCGTCATCAAGGGCCAAAGGGCATTGTCCCCATAATCTGTCTACCCCCGCGCTGCGCTTTCCACGCTGCTCGGGTGCACGGCGCGGGATGGCGGTCGCCTGCTCCTCGTCCGGCGCTCGCTGATTGAGGCGGACACGCTACGATGCCGCCCGCAATTGGGCAACCTAAGGGCATGGCTGGAAACGCCTCGCCCGGCGCCTCGGACATGAACCGCGCACCTTCAGGTCACGTCAATGGAACCCTCGGACCCGACGGCGCTCCTTGATTGGCCTCTGGAAGTCGTCTCGGTGACCACCATCATCCTTGGCTCCGGACTGGCGGAAGAGAACCCCCGCGAGGTTCGCGCCCAGATCGCCGAGCTTCTCTCTCTCAGCTACTCAGCTTGCCCGCCAGCTGCAGACGGGCAACGAAGCGATCTAGAGCTGGCGGCCTATCCCGTAGGTCTTCGTCTCCGTGTCCTGGAACGGCGGCACGCGAAGAGGCTGCCACGTCATGAGCTGAAATACCGAGAAGATGATCAGCAGCACGGCGGCCAAGGACCAGATCGGGAGTCTCGGCTGATAGCTGCTCTTGAGAATCCGATAGCTGAGCCAGTACCCACCCGCCATCGCCACGAAGAAGCTCGCGATGTCCACGAGCGCGTTGTCAGGCAGCACGGCGGTGTAGGCGTAGAAGAAGCCGAGAATGAACGCCATTCCTGCGATGACCTGCACGGTCTTGGCAAACAGAAGCTTCGACTTGTTCTCAGTCCAGAACCACTCGACGACCATGAACAGCATGACTGGGACGAAGAAGAGCTTCAGGTGTTCCCACGGGCTCTCGTTGATAGGGGCGATGATCGAGGCCCAGATCCAGTGCGTCCTGTCATAGAAGAAGTGGTCCGCCGCTCCGGCCACGCTCCCAAAGACCGCGCCGAGAATCTCTATCTGCTTCAGCTTCTTCATGAGCGCACCATAACAGGTGGCGGCACCAGCCAAAGTGGGCCGCCACCCGCGCTGAGACTACTTCTGGAGAGCCAAGAGCTCGCCATCTGCTCCGGCCTGCCTTCCTCTTCCGAGCTTCGTTCGTGCGATGTTGAGCACGATCACCGCAGCGAGCACGCCCAGTCGCGCGATGAGCGGGAGCGGCAGGAAGATCGTTACGATGACGAGCCCGATACCAACGGCGGCGTGAGAAACGAGGTTCTTCCAGTCCGACAGGTAGGCCACGACGGCCCTGAATGCAGTGCTCATTGTGAGCTCCTTTCGACGCACCGGACTCTCAGAGCCGGTGCCCGTAGTGCGGTCGAGCCGCAGCGTGACGCCGTTCAGGATGAGCGGAGCTGACCCAGAACCTGGGCCAACAGCCGCTCCAGAGTGGTGAGATCGTCGTCGCTGAGCGATGCAAGCAGTTCCGACGCCCTGTCCGCGCGCATCTGCTCGAACCGGCGGCACTCGGCGATGCCCTGTCTCGTAAGAGCCAGCCGCAGCGCGCGCCGGTCACGCGAATCCTGCTCCCGGGTGATGAGCCCGTTGCGGACCAGACCGTCGACCAGCTGGGTCACCGCACTGCTCGTGATGTTGAGACGCGAGGCGACTTCCTTGATGCCCACGCCCGGGGTCTTTGCGATGCAGACAACGATCTGGCCCTGCGCGTTGGTGACCCCGTGTGGCGAATCGGAGTCCGCATGGCGAGCAGCCAGCTCACGACTGAAGTCGTAGAGCTGGCTACCCACGATACGAATGAGTTCTGTCTTCGGCGTGTCCATGCCGACAGAGAAGCAACCTGCGTGCCAATAGATAAGGTTCTAATGTACTTAGCTACTTATGTTTTGTTGGCGGATGCTTCAGGGGGCCTCAGCGGGCCAGCCTCTCCTGCATCTCCCCGCTGAGCGCTACGACGAGCTCGGCGTTGTCCGAGCCCGTGGGCAGCAGAGGCAGCGCCGGGAAGACGATGTCGCCGAGTGCTCCGCCCTCGTCGAGCTTGAAGATCTTCAGCGCCGCCACGCCGTACGCGCGCGACAGAGCGGCCGGCGAGCCGTCGGCAACCGCTGGGTCGACATCGATGGCTAGGATGGAGACGGTGCCGTCGCCGTTGTTGACAACGTCGAACGTACGGAACTGCTGCGGGAAATCGCGAAGCGACGCCGTCTCGACCTGCCAGAACCCCAACTCAGGCCGGCCGGGATCGGGCGAGGGAAACGGAGTGATCGTGTTGAAGTGGCGGTGCCCCGCGAGCCAGAGGATGAGGTTGGGGTAGCTGTGGAGCTTCGCGAGGAACTGCTCCTCGGTCACGCACGCAATGGGACTCCATCCCAGCGGCGTTCCCGGCTCTTCGACCGCGATGGGGACGTGTGCGCCGATGACCATGAGCTTGCCCTCGGCCTGTCCCTTGTCCAGCTCGCTGACGAGCCAATCGTAGCGCTCCTGATCGACAAACGAATGCCCGCAGCCCATCGGGCCCGGATCGTCGGGGCCGGTGTCGTCAAGCGAGATGAATTTCACCGGCATGCTCGCCTTGGGCTCGACCGCATAGCATGCGAACACCTTGTCGACCTCGGTCGGCGTGAAGCCGTGGCCCTTGGGCTCGCTGGTGGTGTCGAAGAACTCGGCCATCCACTCCTGCCGAGAGAGCACGCGGCGGTCGGGGTCTGCCGCAGGCACCTTGGGCGGCGTCGTGAACGCCGCCTCCGGCCCGACGCCGATGACGTCGCCGAAGGGCGTGCGACCATCGATCGCGCCCGTGTAAAACCCGGTGCTGTCGGCGCCGCGGGGGTCCTTCATGATGTCGCCCATGTTCAGTATCTCGTCGCCGATGTGGGCGGCGCGAATCTTGTCGTTGACGGGCATCGAGCCCATCCAGTAGTGGTCGTGGTTGCCTCGCACCTGATACCACGGCAGGTCCTTGGCGATTCCGGCAGCCTGGAACTCGTCTTGGTAGTCGTTGAGCGGACCCGGAATCGGGTCGCTCTTCTCGCCCGAGTACGGCTTGACCTTCTTGCCGTCGAGCACATCGATGTACCAGCGCACCTCGTTGTATTGCGTGTTGTCGGCCGCGTCCCCCAGCGAGATACCGAAGTCGAACGGGTCCTTCTCGTGCAGCGCGTTGATGGTCTGCACCGCGGCATCGAGCACGTGCGGCGTGTAGAGCATCACTCCCGAGTAGACCTCTGGCGAACCGCCCCGGAACCCAAACACGAGAAGCTGTGCCGGAGACTCCTTGTCGGTGACGTGAATGTCGGTGATGACGAAGAAGCGTGCGAGCCGCGCGGTCGCGGCTGCGCAACCGCCCACGTACGTCGGCGGCATGAGATCGAGGCGCTTGGTCGCCGGCAGACCAGGGCCGTAGTGCCACTTGCCGTAGCCGTTGACCTCGTACTTGGCCAACTCGAACGGGAACAGCTTCTCGGCATCTGCGGGTATGGGGTCGGGCACGACCGTGCGCTCGAGCGTCGTGCGCACGTCGTTGGCGATCGGGTAGCCTTGGGCCGGGTCAACGGGCATTCCGGTTGCTGCACTCACGAAAAGTCCCCCTCTGTCGTGGTGATCGATCCTCGTGCGCGATGCGCGCACGACCAGCGCGATGCGCGGGGTACGCGGGCGGCGTTGTGGGCGCCTGCATCCGCCTCTCGTATATGCCCAAGTAGGCGGCACCACTGCCGCGCAGCCGAGTCGGGACGCGGGATGCCACGATCGCTACGCGCGACGCATCACACGGCCGCCCTGCTTCTCAGGTTTGCAGGAGCTCTATTCGGCCGGCCTCGTAGAGCCGCACGCATGCCGCGACGACGTGCGGGTCGAAGCTCTCCGGATGGGCCGTGATCTCGACCATCGCTGCGTCGAGCCCGAGAGCCGGACGATAGGGTCGGTGCTCCGCCATGGCTTCGATGACATCCGCCACCATGAGGATCCGCGCCGCCATCGAGATGTCATCGCCCGACAGTCCGTTGGGGTATCCGGTGCCGTCCATGCGCTCGTGGTGCTGAAGCACGATCTCGGCGACAGGCCAATCGAAATCGATGTCCTTGAGTATCTCGTAGCCGGCGCGTGAGTGGCCCTTGATCAGCTCGAACTCGACGCGCAACAACTTCCCGGGCTTGGTCAGTATCTCAGCCGGAATCGAGAGCTTGCCCACGTCATGCACCAGAGCGGCTACCTCGATTCCGTCGATCTCGTGCGCAGGAAGTCCCATCTCTTCTGCAATGAGCTTGGACAGCGCGGCGACGCCCTTTTCGTGACCCTGCGTATAGGGATCGCGCGTCTCGACGACCTTCCCCATCGTCTCCACGACGCTCCTCAGCACTCCCTCTAGCCGGACGCTGGAACGAACGACCGCTTCCTCCGCCTGCTTGGTGTTGGTGAAATCACGAGACACGCCGAAGACCGAGGTCACCTGCCCGTGTTCGTCTTTGATGGGCACGAGCGTGGTCTTCATCCACATCTCGCCGCCCGGATAGGTCGCCGAGGACTCATGGCTGATGGTCTCACCCGAGTCGAAGACGCGCTTGAGCGCTTGCCCCATCTGAGCGGAGCTTCGTGGCTCGAAGAGACCCTCGCGCGGGCGACCAATGATCTCCTCGGCCGTGGCGCCGAGCGATCTCGCTGAGGCGCTGTTCACGTACGCCACGCGATCATCGGAGTCGATCACGTAGATCAGATCCGGTGAGGTCTCAGCGAGCAGACGGTAGCGCTCCTCGCTCACCAGTAGCGCCTGCTCCGACCTTCGGCGCTCGGTGATGTCTTGGATGACGCCGAACATCCGCAGCGGCTCGCCGTTGTCGTCGACCTCCGTGCTGCCACGCCCATGGACGAGGAGCTCTGCTCCGTCAGCGACACGGATGATTCTGTGATCCGTGTCGAAGTCGCTCCGTTTGCCGCTGGCCTCGGCCTGAAGGCCTTCGAACATCGCTTCGCGGTCATCGGGGTGAACGATCGTGAGCCAGTTGTCGACGCTCCTAACGAAGCTCGCATCGATGCCGTAGATGTCGTCAAGCACCTCCGACGACGTCCACATGCCGGTCGCGAAGTCGAGCACGTAGTGCCCGACCCGGGCAACGCGCTGGGATTCCTGTAGCAGATGCTCGCTCTCTTGAAGCGCCGCCTCAGATCCTTTGCGCTGGGTGATGTCGCGATCTGTGCCGCGATAGCCGCCCAGAGCGCCAGCGGCATCGAAGAACGGGACCCCGTTGGTCTCCAGAATCACGAGGCGCCCTTCCTTGCTCCGATTGACATTCGGCAGTTCTCTGAACGGTCGGCGCTCAGCCATGATGCCGCCGAACATAGGGGCTGTCCGGTCCGCCTCTTCGGCGAGCATGAAGTCAAACGGGGTCTTGCCGATCATCTCGGCGGGCTCGTAGCCCAAGATGCCGGTGACTTGAGGGCTCACGAAAGTGTAGGCCCCGTTCGCGTCGACCTCCCACATGAAGTCGTTGGACGACTCAACCAGCTGCCGCAGGCGTTCATCGCTCGCACGCACCTGTGCCTCGGCCAGCAAGCGCTCCGTGACGTCTTGGACCAGTGAGTACAGCAGACTCCTGCCCTGCACTTCAATCGGCCCGCTGTAGACCTCGACGTCCCTGACTGAGCCGTCGGCACGTCGGTGTCTGAAGCAAAAGACCCTCTGCCGCCTCGTGCTCGCCAGCTCCGTCTCCGCGCTGATCTGTGCGCCCGAGAGTGTGTTGATCTGGCCAATGGTCATGGCGAGCATCTCATCGCGACTCCAGCCGTACCAATCGCATGCCGCTGGATTCGCGTCGGCGATGGCCCCGGTCTGCGGGTCGATGAGCAGTATGACGGCGTGGTTGTCCTCGAACAGGCTCCGGTAGCGTTGTTCGCTCTCACGCAGCGCCTCGATCGCCTGAACCCGCTCGCTGATGTCGTTGAAGTTAAGCCCGTAGTAGAGCAGCCCGCCGCTGGCATCGCGTTGCGCCTTGCCCTCGACGTGCGCCCAGAATGGCTCGGCATCCGACGGCCGCAGTCGCAGATCGACCATGTGCCGGTCGTCGCTTGCTTGAGCAGCTCGAGGTGTCGGTAGTAGGCATCCCGATCGGCCCCGAGGACAAAGGCGCTGAACGGCTTTCCCACGACCATCTGTCTCTGAAGGCCCAGTAGGTTGACGGCAGTCAGATTGACGTCGGTGACCATTCCTTCGACGCCGAGAGTGAGATAGCCCACCGGTGCCTGATCGAACAGGTCGTAGTACTTCGTCCACTGCTCGTCGAGTGCCAGCTGGGTGATGCGCAGCTGGTCGTTTTGCATCTCGAGTTCGATCTGGTGTACGCGCAACTCGTGGAGGATGACGGACGGATCCTCGGTCGAGGCCGAATCGGCCTGCGGTTCGGCAAGCCCGTCAATAAGCTCCTCAGCGTGACGCCGGAGTTCGTCTGCGGATCGCATCGAGGCACTCGCTTCGCGCGAATCGAATTCGTTGGCCGTCATGTGCTCTCACCTTTAGCGCCGACAGAGGCAGGCATTGCCGCCTGAGTTGGGATGAAACGCTCGGTGTTCAATCTGTACCCACCGCCCGAAGAAGTCAGCCATCACGGGCGCCTGGCTCGCGGCGTCTCTACCCCGCCTTCACAGCCGGAACGGTCATGCCGTTTGACTCGCCGTCGAGAAGACCGACGAAGATGCGGGCGATGTCGGCGGCTGGCATCCCGGGCGAAGGATCCATACCCATGGCGACCATTGATTCGGCGACCCATCCGGGAGACACCGCATTGACCCGAACGCCTCGACTGATCTCCAGCGCGGCCGAGCGCACGAAGGCGTTCACTGCGGCGTTGATGGTCGACATGATGCTGCTGCCCACCATGGGCATTTCGCTCAAGAGGCCGCTGGTTAGAACGATCGCCCCGCCGTCCCGGAGGAAAGGCGCGCCCTTGCGCGTCAGGTTGACCTGGCCCATGAGCTTGTTGGCGAGCCCGTTGGCCCAGTCGTCATCGGTGAGGGCGCTCCACGGCAGGAACGGTGCCGTGCCGGCAACGCAGACGAGCCCGTCGACGGGGCCCACGCGGTCGAACAGCTCCGAGATAGACGCCGGATCCGAGATGTCGACCTTCTCGGGAGAGCCTGACCGCGAGGCCTGAACCACATCGGCCGTGTTGCTGAGCGCCTCACAGATGCTGCGTCCCAGAAGACCGGACGCGCCTACGACCAAGACTCGCTTCATGGTTGTGCCTCCACGTGTTAGTTTGCGCGGTTTCGCCCACTGCGAGTCTACGGCATCACCGAGTTCGCAGTGATCAGTCCAAGTGGACGGGCCGAGACTTCCCTGGACACGAGACAGGCGACCGTAGTGGCACGACATCCTCGGCGGTGTGCGTCGCCACCCCGTCAACTACTCGATGGAGGCGACCCTATTGCGACCCGAATTCTTCGCGCGATACATGGCATTATCAGCGCGGCTCACAACGTCCTCGAAACACTCGTCGGGCAGCGCGAGGGCTATTCCCACACTCAGGGTTACCCGCGCGGCAGGCCCTCCTTGCTCCAAGCACAGGGGCTCGGCCGCGGCAGCCCTGATCTTCTCGGCGATGGCCGAGGCCTCCTTGAGATCGTGCACCCCCGGAAGCACGACCATCATCTCGTCACCCCCGTAGCGCGCCGCGAGATCCTCCTTGCGAAGGCACGAGCGAATTCGGCGGGAAACCTCCCGAAGGATTTCGTCAGCCACAAGGTGGCCAACCCGTTCGTTGACCGCCTTGAAGTCATCAACATCGCAGAAGAGCACGGCGTACGTCTCGCTGCCTTGCCGTTCCTCCCACTTGCCACCATCGACAATCGACTGGGCCTCACGCCAGTTGAGCAATCCAGTCAGCTCGTCGAAGCGCGTACGTCGCTCAAGTTCATGCTCCATCCGAACACGTTGCGTGAGATCGAGGATCTGAGAGATGAAGTGGCGCGTCTTGCCGCTTTCATCCCGCACGCACGCAACGCTCAGGTCGCCCCATATCACTTCTCCGCCCGGACTCAGAAACCGTTTCAGCAGGCGATAGCTGTCGATCGTGCCATCAAGCACCTGTCTGACCAGGTCCGTATCGACATCGAGATCCTCCGGATGCGTCAGCGTCTGCCACGTACTCGCAGTCAACTCGGCTTCGGATCGATTGAGTATCTCGCACAGAGCAGGATTCACCTCTAAGAAGTGCCCGTCTGGAGAAACGATGCACATTCCAACAGCTGACTTCTGCATTGCCAACCGAAACCTCTCTTCCGATTCCCTGAGAGCCTCGGACTGGGTGCGCTGATCGGTGACGTCGGTCCACACCACCACAAGCCCGTCCTCGAAAGGCTCGGCGTGAATGGCGTGGTAGTGGATTCTGCCGCCCTCCACGCTGCGAGGCTGTGCCCAGGCGTCCATCACGAGGGGCTTGCGCTGCTCCAAGGCCGCAACGTATCGACCGAAGAGCCCTGTGTCGCGCAACGCCGGGTGCACCTCGAGCATCCGGTGTCCGACGATGTCGTGTCGCGAGGCACGGAAGAACTCAAGCGCTCGCTTGTTGGCCTCGGAGTACACGAAGTCAATCACCAGTCCGCTCGCGTCGCGCACCGACGACACAACGATGAGCGCGCTCTGCATTGCATCAAGGGTCGCGCGCACGAAGAGAGTCTCCCTTTGCGCTTGGCGCCTCGCTTCGACCAGCTCGGTGATGTCCGAGTTGACTCCGACCCATCCCAAGAGAGCCCCAACGGGCGAGCGTAGAGGAGTCGTCGATCCAATCACCGTGCGCCGCTCGGCGTCGAACCGCTCGATCTCGACGACCTGGTCCACAACGGCCTCGCCGGATGCCAAGGCCCGCGCGGTTGCCCACTCCTCGGGGCGAAGCCGCTCTCCCGTCTCGGGGTGGAAGGCCTTATAGACACCGTACTCGTCAACGGCGCCCGGCATGGGAGAACCACCCCATAGCTCCTTGGTTCCGGCGCTGAGCTCAAGCACCTTGCCCGTCGCATCGATGACGCCGATCGACATCGGCAGTGCGTCGAACACGGCACGCATCAGTTCTAGCCGCGCCTCCGCCTCCTCCGACGTGAGCGCGCCTCCTCCGATAGAACCGGGGTCTTCGCTGTTGCCATCCATTGTGTGGGCCTCTCCGCCGTGCCATGTAACACTCCGCACCAGTGGCTATCCCCATATCGAGCGGTCGCTTACTCCCCTCAGCGGATGACACACCCTGACCAAAGAAGGCGACCCGTTGGGGTCGCCTCTCTGCAAGAACGTATGGTGGGCCCGGGAGGACTCGAACTTCCGACCTCACGGTCATCAGGAGTAAGGTGCGGGTGCGGCTTAGTCGTATCCGCAGGTCTGAGTCCCGGAGCAGGCCATATGTGTCCTGCCGGAGGCCGTGACTCCTGACAGTGGTTAGACAAACGGTTAGACAGAACCCGCCTCCGAGAACTCGAAAGCGCCCTCCCGGAAAGCCCGAATACATGCTTCCGAGGCGCGGGCGTCGTACTGGACCCCCGCCCCGCGTTCGATCTCGGCGAGCGCTGCGTCCACACCCAGACCTGCCCGATAGGGGCGATGCGAGATCATCGCCTCGACGACGTCGGCCACGGCGAGCACCTTTGCGCCGCTGAGGAGCTCATCTTCGCTCAGTCCTCTCGGATAGCCAGACCCATCACAGCGCTCGTGATGCTGGTAGACCATCTCGGCGATTCCGCGTTCCATATTCGCCGAAGAGAGAATCTCGAAGCCTGCCTCGGAGTGGCCCTTGATGAGCTCGAACTCAATCTCGGTCAGTCGTCCCGGCTTGCTGAGAATCTCCGCAGGCACGGATACCTTGCCAACGTCGTGAACGAGCGCCGCAGTCCTAATGTCCTCGACCTGTTCGGCGGACAGGCCCATCTCGTCCGCTATACGAACCGCGAGCTCGGAAACGCGGCGCTCGTGACCGGCCGTGTAGGGATCGCGAGCCTCAACCACCGAGGTGACGACTTCGATCATCGATGACAGCGACCCGGCGATCGTCTCAAGGTGATGCCCCTGATCCTCCAGCAACTGTGCATTCGCGATAGCCATGGCGGCGCGGTCGGCCAGGTCCTGAACCAAGCTCAGGTCGTCCATGGTGAACGCCGGCTGATCGCTCCGACTGCGTGTCACGCCCATGACGCCGATGCTGCGTCCGTGCACGCGCAACGCAGCCACCACAATACTGTGCATCGCGAAACGCTCGAAGAGCGGCCAGAGCCTCTGCGGGCTCATGCCGCGCAGCTGTTCCGGCCCAACAACCGGAATCAGCGCGGGATCGCCGCTGAGGAATACTTTGGAGGCGATTCCCGAGTCGGCGACCGGCTGCCGCTGCTGAGAGAGAATCGCATACGCGTCCTCCTGCGTCTGAGGGTCGGTGTCGCGCAGCGCGGCGACGTCGAGCCACTCCTGGTCATCCGATAGCAGGCGCACCCAGCAGCTACCGCCGACAACTTCGGAGACCCTGATCGTCACGCGGTCGAGTATGGCGGCAGGCGCCACTACTTCAGCGAACGCCCGCGACGCGTCGGCGAGCACCTCAAGCCGCCGCGCTTGGGCGGCAAGCTGCTCCTGCCCACGCACCCGCTCTTCCTCCGTCGCCATCGTGTCGAGCGCAAAGGATATGTTGAGTCCCATCTCTTCGAGCAGCCGGACCTCCTGCGCCGACTTGAAGGAGCCCGCCTCCGAGACAACGAGGACCAGAGCGCCCGTCGTCTCGCCCCTAAGTCCGAACGGGATCGCAGCGATCGAGTGGTAGTTGCGGCCCTCGAACTGCCCGATCACGCTGCGCATCCGCTTGTCGGTCTGGATATCCTCAGTGACGACTACATTGCCGGAGAGGATCGCAGTGGCGGCCAGCCCGTCTTTGGAGTCTCCCCGAAGCGTGTTCACGATTGCGAACGGCCACTGGGCTACGTCGATTCCGTTCGCGGCGACAGGCCTGACTTCTCCGGATTCCTCGTCGTGCAGACCGACCCACGCAAGGGTGAACTGGCCGAACTCAACCGCCGCATCACACATGGACTGCCACAGCTCCGACGTACCCTTCACGCGGACGATGGTCTTGTTAACCTGACTCAGCGTCGCGTACAGGCGCTTCATCTGCTCGACCTGTGCCTCGGCCTGCGTGCGCTCGGTGACGTCGTAGGCGGTGCCGGCCATGCGGGAGGGAACGCCGTCAATTGTCTCGATCGCGTCCCCTTCAGTGCGAATCACGCGCATACTGCCGTCGGTCCGCACAACGCGGAACTCCACGGCAGGCGGGTGCAACCCTGCAGCGACCGCCTCGGCCCACTCTTGCATCTTGGTTCGGTCCTCCGGCTGGATGATTTCGAAGAAGAACTCGAAACTTGGCGGACCCATCTCTGGATTCAGGCCGTAGATCCGGTAGGTCTCGTCGGACCAGTAGACCGTGGGGTCCCCAACCTCCCAGCTCCAGGTACCGACATGGGCGGCTCGCTGCGACGCAGAGAGGAGATACTCGCGCTCGCGCAGCGTCTCCTCGGCCTGCTTGCGCTCAGTGACGTCCCTTGCCATCCCCGTGGCTCCGATGACCGTTCCGGCGTCATCTAGGATGGGATTGAAGAAGCTCTCGTAGTAGGCCTTCTCCACATCACCGAAGACCCGCACGTTGGAGTGGGATTCGCCGGCCAGCGCCCTGTCGTAGTTCTCCTTCGCGACTACGCGATCCTCATCCGAGGAGATGCGTTCCAGAATGTTCAGGCCGATCTTGGGTTCGGCAGCGTATGCAGCCTTCATCACATCCGCGTGGGCCTTGTTGAAGTAGAGGTAGCGGTACTCGGCGTCGATCGAGAAAAGGATCGTCCCTGCCTGACTCTCCAAGCTGTGTTCGAGGAGCCGAACGGTTTGGGCGAGCGCGGCTTCGGTTTCCGTGGGATTCTTGACGTCCACAGCGGCGTCGGCCAGGTGCGTGTCTTGAGAGACGCGCGCGGCGGACTCGTCGGCCCGTACGCGCTGCGAAGTCTCAGTTCCTTGTTGGTGAGTACGAGCCACAACACTCCCTC
>Ga0194062_1000156_pt1 | contig 28390 bp, 25 predicted proteins | sample SepL2225m_MetaG_FD_155481 | JGI IMG/M metagenome (GOLD analysis project Ga0194062, IMG submission 155481) | Anoxic zone freshwater microbial communities from boreal shield lake in IISD Experimental Lakes Area, Ontario, Canada - Sep2016-L224-25m | ecosystem: Environmental > Aquatic > Freshwater >... | reverse complement strand
GCTTGGGCTCTTTCTCTACCAGAATTACTAACTGCGGAAGGTATACCCCACGCTCTTAGAATTGTGGGAATAATACCTGTAGTATTTATCTGTGTTGGTATTGCCGTAAATTGGTTAATTGTAAAATTAAAAGCCGAAAAGTATACGACATATATTTTTATCGGACTACTTGCCGTATCTTCAGTTTTTGGATATTATAAATATTTTATGGTATTTCCTACAATGGTAGAAGCTGGCGAAGCCTACTCTGAAGACATGGTATCGATTGCTAATGATATTAATTCTGCATCACCCAATCGTAATAATATTCTTATAGTGGGGGAATATGGGACCAAAACAGTCGAATTTATTACTCATTCTACTCAACATAAATGGAAAAGATTTGAACCTCGCGACGCAGATCAAATAGTGCTTGCGCAATCAAATAACAAAATTTTTGTAACAAAAAGCTGGCTTTATGAAACACAAGCGAAACTTAAAGAAAACGGTTTTAACACTTACTTTCAACCAGTATTTTCAAAAATAGACAGGAAAACAGTTCTTTATTATGAATATCAGAATTAAATCGTTTATTTTAAAACATACTTGGTCAATACCCGTGGCTACCGCCCTAGTGCTTAGATTATTCATGCTTACTAGTTCTAGTATTTGGCACGACGAGGGATACACTATGTGGTTAATAAGATATAACCCTTTGGAAATAATTGCCAGAACTGCTAGAGATGTTCATCCACCTGGTTACTATTTAATCGCAAAATTTTGGACAGCATTATTTGGTAGCTCAGTTTTTTCGATCAGATTTTTATCACTTATTTTCTCGATTGGTATAGTTTTTATAACCTACAAGATTGTAGAGTTAATTTGGAATAAGAAGGCAGCATATTGGTCTTCAATGATTGTTTCATTTTCTCCTTTTATGATTCGCTTTGGTCAAGAAGCAAGAATGTATGGAGTTATAGCGTTCTTTACTACACTAGCGGCATATTATTTCATAAGATATGTTAAAGAGAAAAACTTTAAATATTTGTATTTCTTTGTACCTTCTATGATTGTGGCAATGTATACTCAGTATTATTCGTTTTTTGCAATAATTTCCTTCTGGATTATCCTTGCCATGTTAACACCTGGATTTTTAACTTTAAATTGGAAAAAATCTTTCAAGCAAGTAGTGGGCATTTTTGATTATAAATGGTGGCTGGCAAACATCTTACTTTTGATATTGTATATTCCTTGGTTTTATATCGCATACAAACAGGTTACTCGAATAAGTGGAGACTATTGGATTAAGCCAGAATGGATTAATATAGCAACAATTCCCAGTAATGTTTTGCAATTATTTACATACTCGCACCTTGATTTTGTATATAATGAATTGATTTTTGGGGATATCATATATTGGTTTATTACCGTTATCGCTATTTTTTCTGGTTTATTACTGCTTTTAATCAAAGATAAACAAAAAATGTCGGTTCTCTCCCTCTACGTTTATGGGTATATGCCAATGGTTTTTGTATTAATATTATCAAAGCTAAGAACACCGATATATCAAGATAGATATTTTATATTTTCTTCTATAGCAATATTTATAATATGGGGTTGCTTAATATCGGAAATCGGGAATAAATATATAAGAATAGTGACTGGATCTATCTTTTTGGGTATTTTATTATCAGGGGTGGTGTATATGCACATTGACGTTAATCACCAAATGAAACAGGTTTATGATCAAGTTAATGCAGTCAAACAAAAATCAGATATTGTTTTATCTAGTTCCCTTTATACCTTCTTGGATGGAAGCTATTATTTTGGATATGGAAACATAAGACTGATACCAGATTCCGTTATTGGTTATGGTGAAACTTCTTTATTTTATGACCAAGTAGATAAATATGTTGTAAATAGGGAGGTCCTAGATAGCCTGGGGAACAGAATATGGGTAATAGGGAAACCAAATGATGAGATTATAGAGGAGACCCCACTAAAAGATTGGCAGGTTAATATAACAATAGAAAGAAAAAATATAAAGGCAGTTCTATATACTAGATAGGCTTTTTTTGCTATAATCTTGTTAATAAAGAAAGGCAATATTTATGGCAATGTTTGGTAAGGCAAAGGAACAACTCGATTTTATAAAAAAAGCACGAGAAATACAAAAAAAATTGAAAAGTGAAACTTTTACCGTAGAATCCGGTTCTGTAAGAATAATTATCAACGGAGAACAGAAAATCCAACAAGTTATTCTCAACAAAGAAGATATAAATATAGACAGACTAGATGTTCTTGAAAAAGACATCAAAACAGCCCTTGAAAACGGCATTAAAAAATCTCAAGAATATGCCGCCAATGTAATGAAAGACATCGGCGGTCTTGACGGTTTCCCTGGCATGTAATATGAAAATAATCCCCAAAAGTGTTGAAAATCTAATAGAAGAATTTGCCAAACTCCCTGGTATAGGTCCAAAAACAGCCCAGAGATTAACTTTTTATTTACTTAGAAAGCCAGCAAAAAGCTCAGAAGACCTCGGTAAAGCTGCTATATCGCTTAAAAACGATATTCAGAACTGTGTTATTTGTTGCAATTACACAGATGGCGAAACCTGTGATGTTTGTTCAGATAAAAGTAGAGATACCGACATAATTTGCGTTGTTGGGGAACCACTAGATGTCGTAGCAATTGAAAAAACAGGTAGCTTTAAGGGCCTTTATCATGTTTTAGGTGGGGTTATTTCACCAATCGATGGGATTGGACCAGATGAATTGTATATAGCAGAACTGGTTAAACGAATAAAAACAGGTAATATTAAAGAAATACTTATAGCCACAAACCCAACAATAGAAGGCGAAACAACTTCTTTATATATTCAGAAACAATTATTGCCTCATAATATTCAGATAACAAGGCTAGCACATGGGATCCCGATTGGGGGAGACCTTGAATATGCAGATGAGATTACTCTATCTAGGGCGATTGAAAATAGACAAAAGTTAAAATAACACACACTGGCTACATAATTACTATTCACAAAGCCAAATATTAGACCTATAATTATAGCGTCCTTGAATAGGAGTTTTTATGCGTGATTTCTGGCGAGCCATAAAGTTCGCTGCAGTAAATAAAAAGTTAACATTTTATTCTTTAGCAACCGCTCTAATCGGAGTGGCTTTTGGTATTTCTTTACCGCTTGTATTCAAAGCTTTACTAGATTTGGTCGAAGTAACGATCAAAACAGGGGTGGCTAGTTCTGTACCAGATATATTTTGGGTATATATAATCTTATATGCCGCACTTACGCTCGGTGAAAGTATGCTTGGACAAATTAACTTTTATGTTATTACATTATGGGAGAACAAAACCAGAGAAGAACTTTCGAAAAAGGTTTTTGCCCATCTAGAGAGCTTATCCTTAAACTATTTCGAAAGTAATAGTACGGGAAAAATTAAAGAACGAATTGATAAAGGGATCTGGGATTTGATCGAAATCATGGAGGGTGTATTTATAGAAATCATACCTCAATTTATATATATTATGATAGCAGCAGCTATTTTATTTTCAGTTAATATAGTCTTTGGCACAATATTGTTAGCTAGCGTTCCTATCTTTATTTTTATAAGTATTCGGTTTTCCCCTGCTATTATTAAGATCCAGGATGGGGTAAGGGATTCTAATGAAAGATTGTCGGGTCTGATGACCGAGTCAATAATAAATATAAAAACTATAAAGTCATACGCAACTGAAGATCGCCATTTCAAAAATTTTCTAAAACTGTTGCTAGATTCAATTTTAAGAGAAGTCCGTTATGTTGTTCTACGGATAAAAATGAACATACTTAGAGTTATCGTAAGTGATTTCGCAAAAATTTTCATTATAGGGTTGGGAATATATTGGATACTTACTGGTAAAATTACCCTTGGCGCCTTTACTTTGGCTTGGCAATATACAAATAGGTCTCTACAACCACTTTGGTATATAACTAGGGTTATAGATAGAATTCAAAAAAATATGAGAAGTGTGAGGCGCGTTTTCGAGCTTATCGATACGGAACCAGAAGTAAAAGATAAAACGAATGCCAAAAAATTACGCGTAACTAACGGCGAGATTTCATTTAAAAATATAACCTTTGGCTACAAGGATAGGAAAATTATTAAAGATTTATCGTTGGATGTACCTTCTGGAAAAGTATTAGCTATTGTAGGCAAAAGCGGTTCTGGCAAGACTACTTTGGTAAAATTACTATCTAGATTTTATGATATAAAAAATGGGAATATCAATATTGACAATGTCAATATTGATGATGTGACACAGAGATCACTCCGTGAAAATATCGGTGTTGTTTTGCAAGATTCGATATTGTTTAACGATACGGCTGCGAATAATATTGCCTATGGCAAACCTAGAGCGACAAGAAAAGAAATTATCCAAGCTGCAAAATCAGCAAATGCCCACGAATTCATCTTAAAACTGCCTGATAGATACGAAACAGTGGTTGGTGAAAGAGGAGTCAAGCTCTCTGGTGGAGAACAACAAAGGATTAATATTGCTAGAGCGATATTAAAAAACCCACCCATACTTGTTCTAGATGAGGCAACATCAAGTCTGGACTCAGAGAGTGAGCAGCTTATTCAAGAAGCCTTGTGGCGCCTCATAGAGGGCAAAACAACGATTATAATAGCCCACAGGCTGTCTACGGTGATGAAAGCTGATATTATAGTAGTAATGGATAATGGTAAAATAAGTGAAAAGGGGACTCATAACGATCTTGTTAAAGAAAAGGGAATTTACGCAAAGCTATTTGAAATACAATCTGGAGGCTACCTAAAATGAAATTCTACAATACAATGTCCCGGAAAAAGGAAGAATTTACAAACCCAAAATCAATACCAATAAAGATGTATGTTTGTGGTCCAACGGTATATAACCACGCACATATTGGTAATCACCGTACATATATTAACCAAGATATACTACGAAGATTTCTTAAATTTTATGGTTATCAGATCAAAGAAGTGATGAACGTAACCGATATCGAAGATAAGATTATTCGTGATTCGATAGCACAAGGCATAAAATACACCGAGCTTACAGATAAATATGAAAAAATATTTCTCGAAAACCTAGCTGATTTAAATATTGAACCAGTAGAAGTAATGCCACACCCCACAGACCCCGAGGTAATTGCCAAAATGATTGAGATTATTAGTGATTTAATCGATAAGGGTTGTGCTTATAAATCAGAGGACGGCTCGGTATATTTTTCAATTAACAAGTTTAAAACTTACGGTAAGCTTTCTGGTCTCGATAAACGAACTGTAATGTCTGGGGCTAGAGTTTCTCAAGATGAATACGATAAAGAAAATGCACAAGACTTCGCGATCTGGAAGGCCGAAAAGACTGGAGAACCAAGCTGGCCAGCACCTTTTGGGAATGGTCGTCCAGGATGGCACATAGAGTGTACAGCGATGTCTATCATGAACTTGGGAGAAACTATAGACATTCATGGTGGTGGAATTGATCTTGTTTTCCCACATCATGAAAATGAAATAGCTCTAAGTGAAGCTTATACGGGAAAACAATTTGTAAAATTATGGTTTCATGGTGAGTTTCTGATGGTTAATGGACAGAAGATGTCTAAGTCACTTAAAAATATCTACAGCCTAGATGATATAAAAGAAAAATATGCTGCCTCAGCGATGGATTTCCGAATGCTTTGTCTTAATTCTTATTACAGAGAGAAACTCAATTTTACAGACGATTCAATAATACAAGCCAAGAATACCCTGTCAAATATTAAAGATTTTATAATTAGATTAAAGGAAATTAACAAAGATACATCAGCCCACCAAGCAGAAGTAGATGAAGCCATAGAATTAGCAGAGAAGAATTTTAAATCATCTCTCTCTGATGATTTAAACATGCCTAAAGCGCTAGCTTCAATTTTCGGTTTTATTAAAATTATGAATAAATTTATTACTCAGGGCATATCTAAAGTTGAAGCCAAAGAAGCAATTAACTTTATGCTAGATTGTGACAAAGTACTCGGGCTAGAACTTGATAAGGTGGGTGTTACGATCGTCAATGAAGAAGTACAATCCTTATTATTGCTAAGAGAAACTGCCAGAACGGCTAATAACTGGGATGAATCAGACCGACTCAGAAATCAAATCGTATCACTGGGTTATGAAGTAGAAGACACTACTGAAGGACAAAAAATAAAGGGTATATGACAAAAGAGACTTTTTCGTGGGATGCTATTAATAAACCTGTTTTAGTACTCGCGCCTATGGCAAATATTACAACACTTCCTTTTCGTTCTATTTGTAAGGAGATGGGGGCAGATATCGTTTTTACCCCCATGTTTTCTGCCAATGCTATCATTCATAACGCCAAAAAGACACTCGCCCTAGCTACTTTTAGGAAGACTGAGCAGCCTGTTATCGTACAAATATTTGGTTACGACGGCGAAACACTTGCTAGAGCAGCCAATATAGTTCAGGAAAGGTTGAAGCCGGCTGGTATAGACATAAATATGGGATGTCCTGCGCCCAAAGTCACGGGTAATGAAAGCGGTTCAGCTTTGTTAAGGGACTATGATAACGCCTTTATAATTATTAAGAAAGTTAGAGAATCATTTGAAGGTCAGTTGTCTGTAAAAGTTCGTCTTGGTTGGAGTGAAAAAGATGTCTTGCCTTTCTTGATAAAATTAGAAAAGATAGGCATAGATGCTATAAGTGTTCACGGCAGAACAACAAAAGAGGGCTACCATGGAAAAGCGGACTGGCTTGCAATAGAAGCTATAATATCAGAACTAAATATCCCCGTTATCGGTAATGGAGATATAGATAGCTTGGAGTCAGCAAACATTGCATTCCAAATAAAGGGTATAGCTGGCATTATGATTGGCAGAGGTTCATTAGGAAACCCTTGGTTATTTAAAACCATCAAAGAACAGGCTCTATATAAGCCAACGCTATATGAATTTAAAGACATAATATTACGGCAAACCAATCTCAGCATCGAATATCTAGATAACGAAGAACGAGCAATACGAGAAATGCGCAAACACCTCGGTTGGTATCTAAAAAAATTTGGTTGCCCTAAGGAACTACGGGTCCAGGCGGTACGCGCAAATAGTATAAAAGAAGTTATAGATTTATTATCAAAAATAGACTAGATCACAGGGACAGCCGTAATAATCGGTAGCGGTGTTGGAGCGATTACGACTGGCAATTCTTTATAACCAAAAACCTTAGCCTTATCTAATACTTTCTTGACATATTCATCACTGTGATTGTAGTTATACAGCGCTTGATACATCTTACCGGTAGACGCACCATTAGTGGCTAGGTTATTAGCCGCACTGAATATCGCGTCACTGACGTTGAAAATAGATTTTACTCCATCACCATCTCCATCTTGCGCATAAGCGCTGAATGTTGCTGGCATAAATTGCATAGGACCCAAAGCACCAGCCGAGCTCACGATTGTTGTATCGTCACTTTGTCTAGTTTCTATATAATGTACGGCCGCAAGTATTTCCTTAGGAACCCCAAACTTAACTTCTGCTCGAGAATATATTTCAAAAAATTTATTTGTGCTGGTAGGTTTATAGGCCAGTTCTGCTGCTGCTTTTGCTTTTTCTTGTTCTGCTTTATTCTCAGCATCTAGCATCCGACTCATTGGTTGTTTTAAAATATTGATATTATTTAATATATCTTGTGTTTGAATATTTCCCATCAATTTAAAGGTTGAGTTGCCTTCGTTATTAATGTTTTTATTAGAGATATTTGTGGCAGAAAAAATAGGCATTAAAATTACCGAAACGATAGTGACGGCCGCAATAGAAAGTGAGCTGATAAATACCTTTTTTACGTATGGATTTTGTTCATCTGCTGAATATGCAGTCAATAAATAACGCTTTTGTTGTGAGACAGAAGTTCCTACATCAACCTTGGATTGATTAATGCTTTGATGCAAGTCTTTATTCAAATTTATTTCACCCGCCATAATATAAATATTTTAATACTTATTGCAAAATAAATATATAGCAATACTAGATATTATGTTTGATAATGCTCTTTTCGCTATTTAAAGTTCAAAACTTTGACTATAGGGGTTATAATAGTGTTAATAATATTAAAAGAAAGGGGGAATTTATGGATTCCGAACTTCTTAAATCGGCAAAGACCTACCTAGTGGTCGAAGGCCTGTTGGCTCTGGGACTAGGACTAATAATTTTGCTATGGCCAGGACTATCCGTAGCAACAATAATATTATTTATTGGTTGGTATGGGGTCATACACGGGATCGTCTTATTTTTTGAAGGTGCCTTCGCACATAAGGGCACTTCTGACAGAGGCCTAGGCGTAGTAATGGGTATTCTATCAGTAATATTTGGTTTGCTAGTGCTAAACGTTCCTGTTTTCTTCGCAGCTTTTTATCTTTTCTTTATTGCTGCAATGATTGGTGTACAGGGTATTTATTACATGGTAGCTGCCTTTACCTCAGAAGAATCAAAGGGTCACAAGGTAATGCTCTTTATCGCTGGCATACTAGCATTATTATTTAGCTTCTGGACAATTTTTATCAACCCAATCAATAGCGGAAGAATCTTAGTGTTCTTGTTATCTGTGATGATGCTATTATCTGGGGCTGTATTGGTTGCAGCTGGCACTTCAATTAAAACAAAATAATTTTGTATTAATTCAGACCTCCATAGCGGGGTCTGAATTAATTTTATTTAATAAGGGATAAAACATGGACTTACGATTAATTATCGATTTAATATATCCGGTTGTATATATAACCAATACCATTACTCTGGCATATCTAATTTATGAAGATAGAGACCCGGCTGACACAGCTTTTTGGGCAATAACTATTATATTATTTCCATTACTTGGGATTATTGGCTTCTTCTTTTTTGGCAGAGATTGGAGACGAGGAACTATTTCTAGTAGGAGAGACCAAAAAAAGATTCATGCACAAGGTAATAAATTTCTGCCGTCTATATATAAACACTACTTCTCTATAGAAAATGACTTTTACAATAAAAATATAGACCATTGGACTATAAAAATTGCTACTTTAAACAAAGCCGTTAATGAAGCACCGGTATTTAGTGCGAATAGTGTAAAAATCCTGCCGAGCGGTAAAGAAGGCTTCGCAAGTCTAATAAATGATCTGAAAAGTGCTAAAAAATTTATCCATCTTGGGTATTTTATTTGGGAAAAAGACATTCTAACTACAGAAATAATGAATGTATTGCTTAAGAAATTAGCAGAAAAGGTCGAGGTTAGAATATCGTACGATTTCCTGGGAAGTATCGCCTATAGTAAAAAGGAATTAAACATACTTAAAAAGGCTGGTGCGCAAGTAAAAGCCGATGTCACAGATATTGGTAGATTTAATTACCGTAACCACCGTAAGGTAGCAATAATAGATGGAGAAATAGGTTATACCGGCGGTATCAATATCGGACAAGAATACATCGATGGGGGGAAATCTTATCCGCACTGGCGAGATACTTTCGTTAGAGTTACGGGTCCGGTAGTACTAGAGTTACAAAAAGTATTTACTTTGCGCTGGAACATAATTTCTGAAGAAAATCTTTTTTCTAATAAGTATTATCCTTTACAAGAAACAGCTGAAAATAGCTGTTTTGTGCAGTCCAATCACTCCTCGAGTGAGCTTTATTGGGAATCAGTAAGAGATGCGTATCTACTTGCCATACTTTCTGCGAAGAAACGTGTATTGATACAGTCCCCATATTTTATCCCAGACCCAGCGCTATACGCCGCTCTAGAGACAGCCTCTCTGTCTGGAGTCGATGTAAAACTTATAATGACGGGCTGGCCCGACAAAAAGGTCGCCTGGTGGGCCGCACAGACCTTCTTTGAGCGTCTTCTCAAAGCTGGAATGAAGATATACTACTATGAAAAGGGTTTCTATCACACAAAGGCTCTATCCGTCGATGAGGATTTTGTCTCTATTGGCACTACAAACTTTGATGTTCGTAGCTTTACTCTGCAAAGAGAGAACACACTATTCTTTTATGACAATAATGTTTGTAGTGATTTTGTAAGGATATTCAATGATGATCTAAAATATAGCAAGCAATTCACCTTGAATGATTACAAGAAGTTGAAGATATCTCATAAAGTCAGAAACTCCCTTTGTAAATTATTATCAAACCTATTCTAATGAATACTGTTCGAACTCTTAATAATATAGCTATAGGAGTCTCTGGTGGTGGTACAACATTTGAGGCAATAGCCAAGGCTTGTGCCAGTGGCGAAGTGAATTTAACTATAACTTTTCTTTTTGCCGACAGAGTTTGTGGTGCTATCGACAGAGCAAAGAGACTCGGCATTAAAACTATCTTACGCAATCCAGAAGAAACAATAGATGAGTTTCACCAAAGAATTGTGGGAGACGTTGTATCACATCGTGTAGATATTATTGTCCTGGCTGGTTATTTACGTTGTTTCCCCATAACCAGTAATGATAAATACATGGTCATTAATTCTCATCCTGGGGCAATCCCGTACTTTGGCGGGAAAGGAATGTATGGAATTCATGTTCATACAGCAGTACTAGATTGGATTAACAAGACTGGATGGGTTCATCCTTACACATATTCGACAGTTCACATCGCGTCGGAAGTTTATGATAAAGGGCAAAAACTAGGGATTATAGCCTTAGAAGTTAGAAAAGATCATACGTCAGAAATGATTGCGCAGAACCTATTGCCGCTAGAACACCAGAACTACATTCAGGTATTAAAAGATTTATCTGAAGGCAAAATCGAAAATATGCAATATCCAGATAGTTTCATGAAATTGTTTTAAATTTACTCATTTGTAGCTATAATACCCTAGATGTATCATTACAGAAAAACATATTTGAAATACAAAAGCCGTCAAAACAAAAAGATTTGTCCTTTTTGCGCCGAAGATAGGCTTGAAAAAGCTGTTTATCAAGACGACTACGTATATATCGTTCCCAATCTTACTAAATATGACCTATGGGAGCTTCATGACGTTACTGAGCATCTACTTATCATACCAAAACGTCACGTAGAGGCTCTAAAGGAGCTTACAACAGAAGAAAAGCTGGCGATCATTAACCAGGTGGCAGATTTTGAATCAAAAGGATACAGCGTTTATGCTAGGGGTGTTGGTTTTGTAAAGAGATCTGTCAAACACCAGCATACTCATTTGATAAAAGTATCTAACAAAGAACCAAATATTGCACTCTTCCTCAATAAACCAAGATATTTGTTTAAGAAATAGTCTTTCTCGTCCGTAGAAACATTCTTGTCTGCCGTGATACAATAATTATGTAAATAAATGCAAGAGTGAAAGGAAAAGATGAAAAACATCACGAATACTAAGGTCTATTGGTTCTCTATCTTGGCAGCTGTACTACTAGTACTCTCTGGTTTCTCATATTGGCTATCTAGCACGATATTTAACGAGACAGTATTTGTCAATGAGACAGTCGCTGTCATGACTTCTCAAGAGACGACACAGAGCATATCTGCCGCAATCGTTGATAAATCACTAGAAAACAACCCTGTTGTAAAAAATCTCCTCGGAGATAAGCTAAAGAGTGTCTTGGGTGGACTTCTTAATACTGATACATTTGCCGAGGTTGTCAGCGGCGTATCTGGCAGAATCTACCTACAAATAACCTCAGAACACCCTAAAGGCGTTGTTTTAAATACACTAGGGGTAAAGAGTTTAGTTACTCCAATACTTACAGTCGTGGCGACTCCGGAACAAAAATCAAAACTCGAAAAACTAAATATTCCCGATGAAATTGTACTCGTTGATCCAAACTCAGTGCCTACTATATATCCTCTAACAAATTGGCTTTGGATTTGGCCGTTTGCTCTTGTTGGCGCACTGGCGCTTATTGGATATTTGATATATTTTTCCGATAAAAACGCCAGACTACTAAATACTCAAAAAATAGCCGCGGTTATAGCAATTTTCGGTTTCTTGGCAACCGCATTAATACCGTCTATCGAACCTCAAATAATCAAAAACATTGAAAACTATAATCTTAGAGTTGTGGCTAGCAATATTTATGAAGGTCTATCAGCCCCTCTATTCAACCTATACCTATGGCTACTTATTGTGCCATTGATTGTGATGGTCGGAATATTCGGGTATCAGTTATATGGTAAATGGGCGACTCGGAGACCAAAAAGTAACTAGATAAAAAACACTATATTATTGAATGAATCAGGTATAATAAAAGAATGAAATATACTTCTTGCTTTATTGGCATACCGTTACCTACTAAATTTTTAAAACAATATAGGGCGGTTGCTACTGAAATATCTAAAATTATGCCTGGCATACACTTGGCGGAACTTGATTCACCGCATATAACTATTTACTATCTAGACGAACAATCACAGAACAACCTAGCTGACATAAAAACAAAAACAACTAAACATCTAAATTCTCTAAAGGGAAGTAAAATTACCGTCGGTAATATGGGCCTATTCTCAAATCCAGACCGGATAGTATTATTCTTGGATGTTAAATATGATAATTCTCTTAATATTTTTCATAATAAAATAACAAAGGAACTTGTGGATTACAACGCTTATGATAATTCATTAAAATTTAGCCCCCACATGACAATTGGGAAGATCTCTAAAAATAATGAAGTAGATTTCTCGAAGGAAAAAGAGGCTATTAAAAGAATTATTGATGGCGTTGACTGGACTTTCGAGGTCAATGAAATAATTATGTATGGCGTTGATTCTAGAATACAGCCTGAGTCAAGAGAAATATTATCTTTTTTAAAAGTATAATTTGGCTGGGGAGGAGGGATTCGAACCCCCGAATGCCGGTACCAAAAACCGGTGCCTTACCACTTGGCGACTCCCCATGATTATTGTGCTTAGAGCCACAATATAATACAGAATATAACGACTTTTTTCAATCATATTATTGAGAGATTGGAATTAATTCGTTAGAATATAATAATGAAAGAAAAGACAAAACAGAAGCATGAGGATAGCCTAAAGGAAAAAGAAGGGGCCATTAAGATCACCTCCTACAGCGCCACTCTAAAATTAGGCCTGAACAAAGTCTTCAAATTTATAAAATATGTATTTATCTTAATTTTCTTCTTCGGCATTGCTTGTTTTTTAATAGCCTTTTTCGGTACATTAGGACTATATCTCAAATATCAAAATGATTTTCAGGGCAAGGAACCACAGAATAATTCTTCTCAACTTATAATGTATGACAAAAATGGCCAAGAAATCTTTCGCGAATACGGCGCTGCCGAACCCGTACGAGTAGAGTTAAAGAATATTCCTAAGGTTGTTAGGAACGCCACCCTTGCCGCAGAAGATGTTAGCTTTTATAATCATGGTCCGATTTCATTTAAGTCACTTGGCAGGGCAATTTATCTAAATTGGGAATCCTCAAATGGAAACATTTTTGACAAAATTTCAGGTCTTACCACAGAAGGAAGCTATACACAGGGAGGAAGCACTATCACGCAACAGCTTGTAAAAAATATCTATTTAACATCAGAAAAAAGTTTTGAACGCAAGATGAAAGAAGCAGTATTTTCTTACAAACTTGAAGAAAAATACTCAAAAGATAAAATATTAGAAATCTATTTAAATGAGATATATTATGGGGAGCAGGCCTTGGGCATTAGCAATGCTTCTAAGATATACTTTAACAAAGATGTAAAAGATTTGGACTTAGCAGAAGCATCAATGTTGGCGGGGTTGCCCCAAGCGCCTTCTTATTATAATCCTCTTGGAGACAACTACGGAAAAGCTAAAATAAGACAAGAATACGTTTTACAACAAATGTACGCAGCAAAAATGATAACATTTGAAGAAGCAAAAGCGGCTGCCAATGAAGAACTTACTTTCTACGGGAAAATTGATACAGTCAATAAATATCCTTTTTACTCACAGTATGTGATCAGTGAATTAAACCAGAAGCTTGGTAGCGAAAATGTAAAAAATTCTGGGTATAAGATATATACGACCTTAGACCCTGTTATTCAGGCCTCCGCCGAAGCTCGTGTGTCTGAAAATCTCATAAAATTAGCTTATAGAGGTGCCTCAAACGCAGCTGTGGTTGTGGCTAACCCAAAAGATAATACAATACTTGGAATGGTGGGTGGTGCTGATTGGAATAGCAGTAACGTAAATGTAGCTACTAGCCTTCGGCAACCAGGTTCTAGCTTTAAGCCGATAGTATATGCCGCTGGTCTCGAAAATGGGTACACTGCTGCAACAATATTGATCGATAAGTCCGTCAATTTCGGTGGCACACCGGCCTATAAACCACAAAACTACTCTGGGGGTTATTCGGGCTATCTAACAGCCAGAAACGCTTTAGCTAGATCGCTGAACATTCCTGCCGTAGAGATGGGGAAACTTGCGGGGGTTGATAAAATATTAGCAACAGCTAAAACCCTAGGCATTACTAGTTTAGACAAATCTGTTGACGAATATGGCTTATCAATAGCACTTGGTTCCGGGGAGGTCAAACTTGTAGATATGGTGGCAGCCTATTCTACCTTTGCGGATGCTGGCAAGAGAGGGCCACAAACTACTGTTACAAAAATACTCGATAATAGTGGTGTAGAAATTCCATTACCAAAACCTAATAAAAAAGAAGTATTTAGTCCTCAAACGTCTTACATTATTTCTAGTATGCTATCTGATAATAATGCTAGGTCAGTAACATTTGGTTCTAACAGTCCCCTAAGAACAGAAAAGACTACGGCCGTAAAAACAGGTACTACAGATAATTACTCGGATTCATGGACAATGGGTTATTCCCCCGATATCGTGGTTGGCGTTTGGATGGGAAACAATGACCATACTCCTATGAAAAATGTTAGCGGTATTGAGGGAGCAGCGTATATCTGGCATGACATTATTACAGATGCTCTTTCTACAAAACCAGATACTGCGTTCCCTAAACCTAGCGGTCTTACAGAAGCTTGGATTAACCCAAGCACTGGTGGCACTGTAAACAGCAAATATAGTCCAAATATTCTTGAATATTTTAAAGACGGAACGGTTCCAGGTAGCAAAATTGATCTAACATACCTAAAACAGTTTTAATTTTTACATATATGTATTAATATATTTAAAAGAGGGAATAAATGGCTAAAGTAAAAATACTAATAGTAGAAGATGACAAGTCAATTCGAGAGTTATATGAGCTTAAACTCGGTAATAATGGATTTGATGTATATACTGCCGAAAACGGAGGCACTGGCTGGGACTTAATACAACAAGAACTGCCAGATATTGTATTGCTAGATGTCATGATGCCTGTAATGAATGGGTTTCAGGTATTGAAGAAATTGAAATCAAAAAATGAAACCAAAGAAATACCCGTCGTTATTCTTTCAAATTTTGGAGAAGTAGACCAAATGACTGAAGGTTTTGTAGCGGGAGCAACAGACTACCTGGTTAAGGCAGAGCATACACCAGCTGACGTGGTAGAAATAGTAAATGAAACACTAAAGAATAAGGGCAATATTGCCGGAGTAGCTTTCAAGGATTAGATGTCTACAATCAAATCTAACGCTGTAGTAATAAAAAGAATGAATTTAGGAGAGTCAGATCGTGTTCTGACTCTTTTTACTCGTGAAGAAGGAGTACTTAGTGCTATTGCAAAAGGCTCCAGAAAAACGAAAAGTAGATTCGCATCTTCTACAAATTTACTTACGATTGGTAACTATGTATTGTCTACTGGTAAAGTATTTTATATCGTTTCTGATACAGAAATATTAAATAGTCCAATGGTTGACAATAAGGATATAGAAAAAATAATTATAGCAGATGCGATGTCGGAAGCAATTATTAAGCTTTTCCCTGATAAATATCCAATTACTGATATATATGACCTTTTTATAGTATTATTAAACGACCTAAACACTTATAATCCCAAATTGATTTATATATATTTTATTTCAAAGATATTGAATAAACTTGGTAGTTTTCCAGAACTATATAGATGTATCAACTGTCATTCAAAAACTACTGGGACCACATATTTCTCAGTGATGTCTGGGGGTGTATATTGTTCAAACTGTTTTGCAAAAGAAACAACATTAGAAATTAATGATAATAATGTGATTAAACTTTGGCGAATATTGGCAACTAGCAAACCTGAGATATTTAAAAAGTTAGTAGTTTCAGATCCGGTGATAGACGAACTTTTCCGGATTTTAAATATCTTTATCTCTAATAACCTACAAACCGAACTTAAAAGCTTAAATATTTAACAGATTGATATAAGTTATAATTTAAAATATAATATTTTTCGTAAACAATATATATAGAGGCAAAAATTGCTTGGTACAATACATAGAAGCTTAATTATACAGAAACTGATATACTACTAAATAAATGATAATGAGGTTGTAGATAAATGAAAAAAGAATCAAACCCAAAAGTTAGTCTGGAAGAGATAGTCAGCCTGTGTAAGCGAAGAGGGTTTATATTTCCTTCTTCGGAGATATATGGAGGGTTTGCAGCCATATATGATTTTGGTCCATATGGGGTAGAGCTTGCCAATAATCTCAAAAATGAATGGTGGAAGTATATGGTGCAAGAAAGATCTGATATTGTAGGGCTGGATTCTGCCATATTTATGCATCCAATGATTTGGGAAGCGTCTGGCCATGTGGGTGGGTTTGCCGATCCATTAACAGAGTGCAAGAAATGCCACTCTCGGTTACGCGCCGATCATTTATTGGATGATATCGGTGTTTTTGCCGATGAAAAAATGGCAGTTAAAGAAATTAATCAGTTATTCAACGAGAGTAAAGATGAAATTAAATGCCCCGTATGTGGATCGAAAAACTTTTCAGAAATTAAGAAATTTAATTTATTGGTGAAATCAAACCTGGGGAGCTTTACTGAAGATTGGTCGAAAGAACCCGTGTACCTAAGAGGGGAGACTTGCCAAGGTATTTACGTGAACTATAAGAACGTTTTAGACACATGTAGAGTAAAAATACCTTTTGGAATTGCACAGACGGGTAAGGCATTTAGAAATGAGATTACAGCAAGACAATTTATCTTCAGAACTCGTGAATTTGAGCAAATGGAGATGCAGTATTTTGTGACACCAGACCAAGAAATAAGTGAATATAATAAGCTTAAGGACTATCGATTTAAATACTACACAGAAGTACTGGGTTTTAAAAAAGAAGATTTAAAATGGCATAAGCACGAAAATCTAGTTTTCTATGCCAAGGAAGCATATGACATAGAGTATAATTTCCCTTTTGGTTTTAAAGAGCTAGAAGGAATACATGCCCGCGGAAACTATGATTTATCACAGCATACAAAGTTTTCCAAACAAGATCTTTCTTACACAGATCCCACCACCCAAGAAAAATATATGCCACATATTATAGAATCATCAGTAGGTGTCGGCAGAACGGTTTTGGCTAGCCTTTGTTCGGCTTATGAAGTTGAAGATTTAGGAAAAGAAAAAAGAGTTATTTTAAAATTCCCATTTAATATAGCACCTATTAAAGCCGCTGTATTCCCATTACTCCGAAACAAACCAGAATTACAAGACAAGGCCAGAGAGGTATTTAGCCTACTATCAAAACACTTCAATTGCGAATTTGACGATAACGGGAATATAGGCAAAAGATATCGCCGACAAGACGAAATTGGCACACCATTTTGCGTCACTATCGATTTCGATACACTAGAAGATAACACGGTTACAGTTAGAGATCGCGACAGTATGGAACAAAGGCGTATAGCCGTTGTTGAATTGATTGATTTTTTTAGCATAAACACTTAAAAAATACTTGACAGAAAGCACATCAAAATATAAAATGTTAAGGCATTTGAGAGGAGTTCGAGAGGTAGCTCCCTTATTTTTACTCTCAAAACACAAATTTAACTGTTAAAGTCAGGAGATGAAATGGACACAAGAGAAGTGTATCTTACGCAAGAAGGTTTTGAAAAATTTACAAAAGAACTAGAAGATTTAACAACAAACGGCCGTAAGAAAATAGCAGAAATGATTAGAACTGCTAAGGAATATGGTGATCTTTCAGAGAATTCTGAATATGCCGACGCCAAAGATCAACAGGTTTTTATAGAAGGAAGAATAGCAGAACTAGAACACATCTTAAAGAATGTTAGTATTATTGACGATACACATTCAAACTGTTCAGTAGTTAATATGGGTTGCTCTGTAAATGTTGAAGTGAATAAAGGTGAAAGAGAATTTAAAATTGTTGGCTCGGCTGAAGCAGACCCGGAAAAAGATTGGATTTCAAATGAATCACCAATCGGTAAAGCGCTGCTTGGCAAGAAAACTGGAGAAGTTATCGAAGTAGAGATTCCTGCCGGTAAGATCCAGTACAAAATCAACAAAATTAAATAAATTTGTTACGAAGCCCCTTCAAAAGCCCACAGCGGCAACACTATAAGGGGTTTTTTGATACTCAAATTTGTATAAATCTGCTATAATTTAATAGTAAATGAGGCGAATATGAATGATGCGTTATTAGACGAAGAGGTCGTTCGAGCAAAAAAACTAAAAGAATATGCAAAATTAGGTATTAATCCATACCCATCAATAGTAGCGGTCAAAACCGATATTATAGATGCAAAAGACAATATCGATAAGACATTTAACGTAGCTGGAAGGATTGTATCAAAGAGGCCTCACGGTAAAATAGCTTTTGTGGATATAACTGACGATAGTGGTAGGCTACAGCTGTTTTTCTCTATTGCGGAACTTAATGATATTAGTAATGAAGTCTTCCAGCTTCTAGACTTAGGTGATTTCATCGAAGCGCATGGAAGTATCTTTGTCACTAAGGCAGGCGAGAATACTCTAAGAGTTGATAATTTTAATATTATTTCAAAGTCCATCTTGCCTTATCCAAAAGAATTTTTCGGAGTTAAAGACACGGAGCTTCGCTACCGAAAACGCTTTGTGGATTTTAACCTAAATCCAGAGGCAAAAGAAACAATAAGAACAAGGTCGGTCACCATTACTGCTATTAGAGATTTTATGAATGGTCACGGTTTTATAGAGGTAGAGACTCCAATTCTTCAGGAAATCCCAGGTGGTGCCGCTGCTAAACCATTTATCACACACTACAACACACTAGAACACGATTTTTATCTACGCATTGCTACGGAACTACACCTAAAGAGAATGATAGTGGGTGGCTTTGAAAAAGTTTACGAAATCGGTAGAATATTTAGAAATGAAGGCTTATCACATATGCATAATCCTGAATTTACCTCTATGGAGTTCTATTGGGCATATCGCGATTATAAGTTTTTAATGAAATTTACCGAAGAACTTATAGAATCCGTAGTAAAGACAGTAAAAGGCAGTGCTAATGTCGAATATCAAGGCAAAAATATTGATTTTACTGCCCCTTATCCAATAATTAAATTTGCTGATTTGATTAAAAAAGATACCGGCATAGACATCAACAAGGAGGATACTTTTGAGAAACTAACACTTGCTATCAATAAAGCAAAAATCAAGCTTGATTCAGCGGATGCAAAAGTATGGGAGAAGCTCACTGACGAGCTCTATAAGAAAACAAGTCGTCCAAAAATCATCGATCCAATATTTGTGATTAATCAGCCTATTGAAATGACACCACTAGCCAAAAGAGATGAAAATAACCCCCGTGAAGCTCAAAGATTCCAACTGGTATGTGGCGGAGGCTTGGAAATATTAAACGCCTATACAGAACTAAATGACCCGATAGAACAAGAAAAGTGCCTAAAAGATCAAGTAAAGCTTCGTGATGCTGGTTGGGAAGAAGGCCAAATGATGGACGAAAATTTTGTTGAGGCACTTGCCTTCGGTATGCCACCAACAGCGGGGTGGGGTATTGGCATAGACAGATTCGTAATGCTACTTACAAACGAGTATTCGATCAAGGAAGTGATCGCCTTTCCAACTTTAAAACCTGAGAAATAAGGAGCAATATGTTAGATATTAAATATATTCGTGAACATAAGAAAGAAGTGTTAGATAATTGTAAAAACCGTGGCTCAAAAGCTGATATTGAATTACTTATTAAGCTAGATGCTGAGCGCTCAATTTTACTTGGGAAAATCGAGAACATTAGAGCTGGAAAGAATCTAGTTAAGGGCAAACCAAGCCAAGACCAACTTGAAAAGCTTTCTGAAGAAAAATCTACTGAAAGCAAGCTAGAAAAAGAATTAGATAGAATCGAGACAGAGCTTAAAGAAATCTGGTTCTCGGTACCGAATATTACCCATCCAGATGTAAGAATTAGTGATGACGAAGACGATAATCCCGTTCTCGAGATAGTGAAAGAGCCGCTTAAGCTTAATTTTGTGCCAAAAGACCATTTAGAGCTCGCTAAATTACACGACCTAATAGACTTTGACAGGGCCACAAAAGTTTCTGGAAGTAAATTTTATTATCTCAAAAACGAATTAGCTCAAATGGAGTTTGCACTTATTCAATATGCTCTAGATATTACAATTAAAAACGGCTATACACCTCTCAGTACTCCCGATTTGGCTAAAAACGACATATTATACGGTCTTGGATTCAACCCCAGAGGGGAATCAACTCAAGTATATAATATTTCAGGAACCGATCTTTCACTAATAGGTACTGCGGAAATTACAATTGGCGGATACCACGCAGGAGAAGTACTAGAAGAAGTTGAACTGCCCAAGAAATATGTCGCAGTGTCACATTGTTTTCGGACTGAAGCTGGGTCTTACAGCAAATTTTCAAAAGGTATCTTTAGAGTCCACCAATTTACTAAGATTGAAATGTTCCAGTATGTCGTTCCTGAAAACGCCGAAAAAGCACATCAAGAAATCTTAAATATCGAAAAAGAGATATTTAGCGGACTTGAGGTCCCATACCGTGTAATAGACCACTGCACAGCCGATTTAGGTGCACCAGCCATACGAACCTTCGACTTAGAGGCTTGGATGCCAGGAAAACCGAATAAAGACGGTACCATGGGTGATTGGGGCGAAATCACATCAACATCTAATTGTACTGACTATCAATCTAGAGCCCTCAACATTAAGTACAAAAACATTTCAGGTGACAAAAATTTTGTTTACATGATAAACGGAACTGCTATAGCCATAACCAGAGCGATAATTGCAATTGTCGAAAACTGCCAACAATCCGACGGTAGTATTCTAATACCTAAAGTTTTAGAAAAATATATGAATAAAAAAATAATTGATAGGAGTTCAAAATGAAGCTAAATATTGCAGCTCACAAAACCACACTAACACCAGAAATAAAAAAGTATACTACAATAAAAATGAAAAAACTATGCAAAAACTACAAACAAATTCTAGAAATTGATATAGTTTTAGAAGAAGCGCACACTAAATCTGCAAGCAACATAGCCACCGCAAAAGCCAATATTAGTGTAGCTGGTCCAGATATATCAGCTCAGGCAGACGAAAAAACGATTTTTGCTGCAGTAGATGAACTAGAAAGAAAACTCATCAGACTTTTAGAAAAGAACAAATCAGCCCACAATCCGAAGAGTACCAAATTTGTAAAAAGCAAAAATCTTATTAATAAGCTATTTAGACGTTCGGGACAAGAATAATATGTCACTAATCACTAAACTCCTCGGTGATCCTAATGCAAAAAAGGTCTCGGGATTGCAAAAATATGTCGATTCAGCGAATAAATTAGAGACCGAAATTGAGAAATATTCTGACTCTGATATTATCAAAAGAATTGCCGAAATAAAACTTGCCGTCACCAAGAAAATAGATTCTGAGGCGGGAAAAGAAAAAGACAAAGATTCGCTGAAGACTATTATTAATGACGCTCTTGAGCCTTATATCGGAGAAGTATTCGCACTTACCAGAGAGGCTTCAAAAAGAGTTTTGGGAATGAGAGACTTCGACGTCCAACTTATAGGCGCGCTTGTTCTAAATGAGGGCAATATATCTGAAATGATGACAGGTGAGGGGAAGACACTAGTTGCAACGCTTTCTGCAGTTTTGAACGCGCTTACTAGTAGAGGAGTCCACATTGTCACAGTAAATGACTACCTTGCTAGACGTGACGCCGGATGGATGGGTAAACTATACTTTGCAATGGGGATGTCTGTGGGTGTTATTGTTCACGATTCTGCGTTTATATATGATCCAAATTACGAAGATGAACGTGTCGTCGATGAAGCCACCGAGAACCTAAGGCCAGTTACAAGAAAAGAAGCATATCTAACAGACATCACCTATGGCACAAATAATGAATTTGGCTTCGACTATCTGCGCGATAACATGGTCCAAAATATTGAACAGATGGTACAACGACCACTTAATTACGCGATTGTCGACGAAGTTGATTCAATCTTAATTGACGAAGCTAGGACTCCTTTGATTATTTCTGCACCAGCAGAAGAAAGTACTGACAAGTATGTCCAAATAGATCTACTGGTAAAGAATCTTAAAGCTGAAACTGACTATACTATCGATGAAAAGCAGAAGGCGGCCTCACTAACAGATGCTGGGATACAGCACATGGAAAAACTACTCGGTGTAGAAAATATTTATGAAGAATATGGCATCGAAAACGTTCACCATATAGAGCAAGCGCTCAAAGCGAATGTTCTTTTCCGAGTCGATAAAGACTATGTCGTTAAAGATGGTGAGATTATTATTGTTGATGAATTCACAGGTCGTTTGATGTTTGGCAGAAGGTACAGCGAAGGACTTCATCAGGCGATTGAGGCAAAAGAAGGCGTAGAGGTCAATAGAGAATCCTTAACTATGGCAACCATATCTTTTCAAAATTATTTCAGATTATATACAAAACTATCTGGCATGACTGGTACGGCAGCTACTGAGGCAGAGGAATTTTCAAAAATTTACAAACTAGCGGTAATCAAGATACCTACTAATCAAAAGAATATACGTAAAGATGAACCAGACCTAATATATAAGAATGAGCTAGGTAAATTTAACGCCATAGTCGAGGACATCAAGATCAGGACCAAGGCTGGCCAACCAGTCCTTGTCGGCACAGTTAGTATCGAAAAAAATGAACTTTTGGCAGACCTCCTCAAGAGAAATGGCGTAAAGCACGAAGTGTTAAATGCAAAAAATCATGAAAAAGAAGCAATGATAATCAAAAAGGCTGGTCAAAGAAGCGCCGTAACGGTTGCTACCAATATGGCCGGTCGTGGCACAGACATAGTACTTGGTGATGGAATTGCTGATGTTGGTGGGCTCCACGTGATAGGCACCGAAAGACATGAATCGAGACGCATCGATAATCAGCTTCGTGGTCGTTGTGGTCGTCAGGGGGATCCTGGATCTACGCAATTTTTTGTCTCTTTAGACGATGATTTGATGAGAATATTCGGTAGCGATAGAGTTGGTAGTGTAATGGAAAAGCTTGGACTTCCAGAAGATCAATCTATCCAACACAATATGATAACAAAATCATTAGAGTCAGCTCAAAGAAAAGTAGAAGGCCATAATTTCGACATTCGTAAACATTTAGTAGAATATGACGACGTTATGAACAAACAACGAGCCTATATCTACAGACTAAGACAACAAGTTTTATCTGAAGAAAATCTTAAACAAAATTATTTAGACATTATTTCTAATTTTACCAAGAGCGTGATAGCTAAAAATATTAATACAGTAACAGGCGAGGTAATGGGCGCAGAGATAACAACAGAAATCTCTGGCATCATTGGTTCTGAAGTTAAGGTAGATAATAAGGTTCTTTTGGGATCTCAAGCTGATTTAGAAAAGGCGATTAATTCAGTATTTATAGAGGCATATGACGATAAAGAAAAACGAATCGGCGCTGATATGATGAGAATACTTGAAAAGGCACTATATCTAAGAACAATTGACATGCTATGGGTAGACCACTTAGACGCAATCGACCATCTAAGAGACGGCATCGGACTTCGTGGCTATGGTCAAAAAGACCCACTAATCGAATACAAAAACGAATCATACAGAATGTTTAAGATGCTTCTAGCCGCCATTGACAGCGAAATCCTAAATCTTGTTTATAAAGTTGAAATAACACACAACGCGCCAACTACCGAAACCCAGGTCACAAGAGCAGTAGCAACAGAAAATACTAAGGGACCGATTGCAGAAAGAACTGTTGTTAAAAAAATAGCTAAAAAGAATATCGGTCGTAATGACCCTTGTCCTTGCGGAAGTGGTAAAAAATACAAGAAATGTCATGGGAAGTAAAGTCATGAAAGTTATAATTAAAGCAGTTTTTTTTGACGCAATAGATACTTTATTTGGTGCTTATCCGGATAAAGTAGGAATGTACATGCGGATTATTGAAGAACATACGGGGATGAAAATAAGCAGAGGTGAAATGACAATAGTTTGGGATAAAATGCTGAAAGAGACAGAACTACTTGCTCAAAGTGAAGCCACCGATTCAAAGGAAAGCAATCAAGCATGGACAGACTTCAATAAAAAGATGCTAGACGCACTTAATTACAAGGGTAATTCAACCACAAAGGGCCAAGAACTTCATTTTGAAGCATGGGGAAATCCTAAAAATTTTTATCTTTATAAAGATGTTATACCTACGCTAGAATTTCTTAAAAATCAAAATATACTAATTGGTTGCGTGTCCAATGAAGACGGTTACTTGAATAAATTTTTTGAACAATTTGGGATTGATAAATACTTCAAATTTGTAATCACTTCTGAAGAAATAGGATGCGAAAAACCGAATCCAGGGATATTTAAAGAAGCAATTAATATTTCAAGAATTAAGGCTGAGGAAATATTATTTGTAGGGGATTCACTAATCAGTGATTATAATGGGTCTGCTAACGTGGGAATGAATCCCGTCCTGATTGACAGAGAAGATATTATCAAGGATGATAATATAGTTAAAATATCAAAATTAAGTGAATTAAAAGGAATAATTAATGTTTAGTACTCCACTACTTTCAACTGTCTTAATTTCAGGGATTCTTGACAGTTTCAACCCCTGTGCTATTTCACTTTTGTTAATCTATATTTCATTAATGTTCACTCTTAAAAAAAGCAGAAACGAGATTTTTGCTTTTGGCCTTTTTTACGTTATTTCAATATATATAACATACCTACTAATTGGGATGGGGTTGCTTCGTGCTGGGACACTTTTTACTGCGTATCCAATCAGTAAAATAGGGGCCGTCCTCGTTATTTTTTTTGGACTTTTAAACGTCAAAGAATATTTCTTTCCAAATTCTCCTTTTAGTATAAAGATACCTCTAAAAGTAAGAGGCTATGTCTCTAAATATGCCTATAAAGCTACCATTGCTTCGGCGATTGTGGTTGGCTTTCTTATTGGTATATATGAATTCCCGTGTTCAGGGGCAATATATCTGGCCATCATAAGTCTTTTATCTAGCCAAGTATCTTTTATAGAGGGTTTTGCATTTCTTTTACTATATAATTTGATGTTTATTCTACCACTAATAGCTATTTTTATACTCGCTACAAATAAACTCACAACCGAAAAATTCATTAATTTTCAAGAAAAAAATGGCCGTAAATTACATTTATTTCTCGCAATTATTATGATATTGCTTGGTTTATATATTCTTAAAACAGTTTCTTAGATAGTTAACTAAATATATTCAGACATTGATGTTTTGCTTACTACTTGACAAATAGTATCCGATATGCTACATTAAAAAGTCAAATCCCTGGCAAACGTCAGAGATATTTGATGCACTTCGACATACAGTTCATGCGACCGGGTAGGTCGCCTACAGACAAGGAGGTCGGTTAAAATGACCGATCAGCCCGTTCCGGCCGCCGACCCGGTGGCTGAGACAGAAGCACTTCCTGTTGTGGACGATTCAGAAACGGCTGAAGTAAATGACGAACAGCCAACAGAATCAGCAGAACCGGAACTTATCGAGAGGCAAGCATACCGACAGAACTGGCTGTGGCCATCAGTAGTCCTGATCCTTGGATTGGGCATCCTATTGATACTGTTCTTTCGCCCAACGGGTGGAGGAACTACCCTGTCAGCTACTCTACCGTCAAACTCATCAAGTACGATAAGCACTTCTTCGGTGCAAACAACAACGACACCGCCGCCAGTAGAAACACCGGTTGTTGCTGTAGCTGCACCAAGTGCACCAGAACCTCCCGGGGCAATTCCCGAAGGTGTACGTTCTTGGACTGAATACCAGCAAAAAGCGTCTGTCGCAAACTACGCTGCCTTGAAGTCAATGTGGGGATACACCCAAAAGGATGTGGCCTACTTTGCTTCTCAAGAGAAGGTTTTCGGCAAAAATTATGCCGGAAAACTTGCCCCAGGAACGTCTGTTTCCAACACAGGCTTTAAAAATGGGAGCTGGTATCTCGTAAAGGGCTATCACATTAAGAACGGTGACGTTTTGGTTTTGGTCGACGACAAGGGAAGAGCGGTGATAAAGGTTAGTTGCGGAAACCCCATCAAAGAAGAGTCAAGGGTTTCTGCGAAAAATCCCAAACCGAATCCAAAGCCCAAACCAAAGCCTAAACCAAGGCCTAAGCCGAAGCCGACTCCTTGTCCACCAGCAAACTCTGGTCCCGGGACTACTCCTTTTAAGGATAGCCCTGGGAGCCAACCACCAGACACCGGCGGTAACGCTGGGCCCACGCCTGGAGCAGGTACTGGCACAAACCAGGGGAACCCAGGGGAAGGCACTGGGTCTACTGTCAATGAAGGAGACCCTGGTGGCTTCTAGAAGCTAAAAGTATGTCGAGGTGATGTGGAGGCGGTGCGCACAAGCACTGCCTCCACCCCTCAATTTCTTTCTCAATACTATAGATATATAATCAAATTAACCCTCTCGAAAGGAGGAACAAATGAAAAAATATTTATTAAAATCAAAGATTGCTATTGTCTATCTAGTCGCAGCCATTTTTGGCGTAGGTACATTAGCGACAGCTGCTCCTACGGTTCCTCTTGAATCTAAGGTGCAAGTAGCAAATGTCACTAGCGGTGATAACGCATGGCATGATAGCGTAAATGCTAGCTACGATGAGGTCGTAAAAGTATCTGTATGGATCCACAACCCAAACCCTATCGGCTCTGGGTTATATGCTTCTAATGTTAACGTAAAAATAAATATCCCAAATAATTTGGCGACTACACACGCTGTAAACTCTACAGCAGGTGGTGACAATACAGCTGTTATTACCGATGTGGCAAATGTAACAACGCCAGTAACAAGCAAACTTATATTTATCCCAGGGACGGCAACTAGAAGGTATAATTCTGGGAATGACACAAATGTAAATTTTGTAACAGTTGCTATCCCTGACAGCATCATGAGTTCTGGATATACGGTACCTAGACTAAATCCTTGTTGGAATTATGAAGAATATTATACTGTTCAGGCTAGAGTAGTCGTTGACGCAGTATCAATCACCAAACAAGTACGAACTGCTGGCCAAACAACTTGGCTAACAGATAGCATAGCCAATCCAGGAGATACTCTAGAATATCAGATAACTACTAAAAATAATGGAAACGAAAATTTAACTAACGTTATCGTTTGGGATAGTCTACCTAGCGGAATTACTTATGTCCCAGGTAGCACAAAAATCCGAAATGGTACTTATCCCAACGGTAGTTCTTTACCGGACGGAATAACATCAGGCGGTATAAATATTGGTACATACGCGCCTAGTGCTGTTGCTTATGTACTTTTTCAAGCTAAAGTACTAACATCACTAGCAAATAATGCTTGTGGGAATGTAACATATAGCAATGTCGGAAATGTAAGATCAGATCAGATGAATCCATTTAATGCTTCCGCCAGGACGGTTGTTAACTTTCCCTGTGCTCCATCTAGATACACCATCACTTCATTTAAATATGAAGATATAAATGGTGATGGCAATAAAAACACAAACGAAGGTCCAGTTTCAAATTGGCCAATGACCTTAACTGGAAATGGAGTTAATGTAACTCAAAACACTGGTGCAGACGGCAGAACAATATTCACAAACCTACTCGCTGGTACCTATACTGTCACTGAAGGCAGCAGAGAAGGCTGGAGAAATATTACACCAGTTGTCAGAACTGTGACTATCAGCAATGCTAATGGTTCTGTTGAGTTTGGCAACCAAAGAGTAATCATACCTCCATCTAGATACACCATTACTTCATTTAAATATGAAGATATAAATGGTGATGGTAATAAAAACACAAACGAAGGTCCAGTTTCAAATTGGTCAATGACCTTAACTGGAAATGGAGTTAATGTAACTCAAAACACTGGTGCAGACGGCAGAACAATATTCACAAACCTACTCGCTGGTACCTATACTGTCACTGAAGGCAGCAGAGAAGGCTGGAGAAA
>Ga0194062_1000155_pt1 | contig 28584 bp, 22 predicted proteins | sample SepL2225m_MetaG_FD_155481 | JGI IMG/M metagenome (GOLD analysis project Ga0194062, IMG submission 155481) | Anoxic zone freshwater microbial communities from boreal shield lake in IISD Experimental Lakes Area, Ontario, Canada - Sep2016-L224-25m | ecosystem: Environmental > Aquatic > Freshwater >... | reverse complement strand
GGAATCCAGTGCCATGGACGGTAACTTGCCGCTTGCACAAGTGCTTGATTTAGGCAATGTGCCAGCCCGCAGTTTCACATCCTTGTGACTGGATTCCGGCATCCATGCCGGAATGACGGGCCTCTTACACTTGTGTATAACGACGAGAGCTGGAGCTTGGGAGCGAGCGAAACGAGTGAATGCCCTTCGGCAATAATTGGGCGACTGCGGTAAAATGTCCTGATGGACATTACCCCAATCATCGACAAACTCAACCCCGCCCAACGTTCGGCGGTCACTGCCCCACCCACCTCCATGCTGGTGCTGGCCGGCGCGGGCAGCGGCAAAACCCGGGTGCTAGTCCACCGCATTGCTTGGCTGATGAAAGTGGAGCAAGTCTATCCGAGCAGTATCCTCGCCGTGACCTTTACCAACAAGGCTTCTAAAGAAATGCGAGGGAGGATCGAAGAATTACTTGGTCGTCCTTTTCCTATCGGAGGCATGTGGGCGGGTACATTTCATGGACTGGCGCATCGATTTTTGCGTCGACACGCTCAAGATGTTGGGCTGTCGGAGACATTCCAGATCATGGATTCGGACGACCAGTTGCGGTTGGTTAAGCGCATCGTCAAAGAGTCGAATATGGACGACAAAAGATGGCCGCCGCGACAAATTCAATGGTACATCAACTTTCAAAAAGATGAAGGCCGACGCGCTCGCCATCTGCCGGAGGCATCTGACCCGTTTGAACGGCAAATGCAAAGGGTCTATTTGATGTATGAGCAACAATGTGACAAGTTTAGTTTGGTTGATTTTGCCGAACTGCTGCTCCGTACTTATGAATTCTTGGATAAAAACCAAGAATTTCGAGATCATTACCGGCGCCGCTTTCGTCATGTGCTGGTGGATGAATTCCAGGACACCAATAGCATTCAATATTCTTGGCTAAGTCTATTGACCAATGACCGCGACAATTTGTTCGTGGTTGGTGATGACGACCAGTCCATCTACAGTTGGCGCGGAGCCAAGATCGAAAATCTGTTCAAGTTCCAGAAAGACAATCCCAATCATCAAATCATCAAACTGGAACAAAACTACCGTTCCACTGGGCATATCCTAAGTGCGGCTAATGCACTGATTGCCAATAATGAAAGTCGATTAGGCAAGAATTTGTGGACCGAGGAAGGTCTTGGTGATCAAATTTCCGTCTACTCCGCATTTAACGAGCAAGATGAAGCTTATTTTGTCGTGGATCGCATCCGGCAATGGGCGCAGGAGGGCAACAAGCGCACCGAGTCCGCAATCCTCTACCGCTCGAACGCCCAGTCCCGCCAATTTGAAGAAAAGCTGATTGCGATGGGTATTTCTTATCGCGTCTATGGCGGCTTGCGCTTTTTCGAGCGGCAGGAAATCAAAGATGCCCTTGCCTATTTACGTTTGCTATCTAATCGTGACGACCCTATTTCTTTCGAGCGGGTCATCAACACCCCCACGCGGGGCATCGGTGCTAGAAGCTTGGATGCCATCCGCGAACTGGCCAGGGCCGAGGATTGTCCGTTGTGGATAGCCGCCGAGGCGCTCAGCCGTGGCGGTGCATTGCCGGCCAGGGCCAAGGGATTGCTGGCAATCTTCCTGAATTTAGTCGATGCCTTGTCGGCGGAAGTTCGGGACAAGCCGCTGCATCAACAGGTCAAAATTGTCGTCGAAAAATCCGGCCTGATCGACTTTTACAAACAAGAAAAAAGCGACAAGGGCGAGGCGCGGGTGGAAAACTTGGAGGAATTGGTCACCGCCGCCAAGCAGTTTGAATTGGAAGCCCCGCAACAAGAAGAAGGCGAAAACTTAAGCCTACTCGACTTCTTCCTAGCCCATGCCGCCTTGGAATCTGGCGAATCACAGGGCGGTGACTCCGACGATTGTGTGCAATTGATGACTCTGCATTCAGCCAAGGGCTTGGAGTTCGACCTCGTTTTCGTGGTCGGTTTGGAAGAAGGGCTGTTCCCGTCCCTGCAATCCCTGGAGGAAGCCGGACGCTTGGAGGAAGAACGCAGACTGTGTTACGTCGGCATCACCCGCGCCAAGAAAAAGCTCTACCTCACCCATGCCGAATCGCGCAGGCTTTACGGCAAGGAAACCTATCCCCGCGAATCACGTTTCCTGCGCGAGATACCGAAGGAACATATTCATGAAATCCGCATGAAGGCCAATGTCACCCGGCCCGTTACCGCCAAAGCAGCGCCGATTTCCACTTCGCTGAGTTCCGGCAAGGCGGGCGGTTTCAAGCTCGGCCAGCGCGTGACCCATGTCAAATTTGGCGAGGGTGTCATCCTCCAAGCCGAAGGCGAAGGGGCGCAAGCGCGGGTGCAAGTCAACTTTGCCGAGGCGGGCAGCAAATGGCTGGTGTTGGATTTTGCGAATTTGAGGGCAGTTTGACTGGCATATTGGCAACTGAAAAGAAAACGGACTCCATGACCTCTCAAGAATTTATCGCTCGCTGGCAAAATAACGACCTCACCGAACGCGCCGGGGCGCAAGCACACTTTGACGACCTCTGCGACCTGTTGGGTGTCGAAAAGCCCCGTCAACCCGGCGAATACCAATTTGAGTATGGCGCAAAAAAGGCCAGCGGCGGCGACGGCTGGGCCGACGTGTGGAAAAAGGGTTGCTTCGGCTGGGAAAACAAAAAACCGGGGCGTGACTTGAAAGCGGCCTTAAAGCAACTCACCGACTATGCCCCCAATCTGGAAAGCCCGCCGCTGTTGGTGGTGTGCGACCGCGAGCGCATCGAAATCCATACCGTTTTCAACGGCTACCCGGACGAACCGCGCACAATAGGGTTGCAGGACATCGGCCTCGCGGAAAACCTGCAAACCCTGCGCTGGCTGTTCACCGACCAGGAAAAGCTTAGGCCGCTCAAATCCACCGCCGCCATCACCGAGGAAGCCGCCGGCACCTTCGCCGACCTCGCCGAAGCCATGGGCGGTCGTGGCCTAGAGCCAAAGAGTGTGGCCCATTTCCTGATTCAGTGTTTATTTTGCATGTATGCCGAGGATGAAGGCTTGCTGCCCGGCAATGTTTTTACCCATTTGTTGCAACATGCGGGTACTGATACGGCGCGGGCAGGTGGACGGCTGGCCGAATTGTTCAAGGCCATGCGCAAAGGCGGCGATTATGGCGACCATGCCATCGCCCACTTCAACGGTGGCTTGTTCAACACCATTGCCGTCCCGTCGCTGGAAAAGTCCGACCTCACCATCTTGGCGACCGCCGCCGCTGAGATGGATTGGCGGGCCATCGAACCGGCCATTTTCGGCACGTTGTTCGAGCGCGGCCTGAACCCCGCAAAGCGGAGCCAATTGGGTGCGCACTTCACGGACGCAATAACCATCATGCGGCTGATTGACCCGGTGATAACCATTCCGCTCAGGTTGGAATGGGAAGCCGCAACAGCCGAAATAGCCGCCCTCATGGGCAAGAGGGCCAAAGACAAAGGCAAAGGCGAGCGCACCAAAAAATATAACGAAGCCGATGCCCTTTTCAAAACCCATCTGGAACGGCTGAAGAACTTCCGTGTCCTTGACCCGGCTTGCGGGTCCGGCAACTTCCTCTATTTGGCCTTGAAGACGCTGAAGGACTTGGAGAAGCAAGCCAACACCGATGCGGAGATCATGGGGCTGCAACGGCAAATCGGCATCGAAGTGTCACCGTCCAATGTGCTGGGGCTGGAAATCGAACCCTATGCCGCCGAACTGGCCCGCGTCACGGTTTGGATAGGTGAAATTCAATGGATGCGCAAGAATGGCTATGAATTGAACCGCAACCCCATCTTGAAACCGCTGGATACCATCGAAAACCGCGATGCCTTGATTGGTAGTGCGGGGCCGGATTCATCCGACCTAGGCGCTAGGCAAGGTGGCGTGAATGCCGCCCTACCTACCACGGAAGCCCAATGGCCCAAAGCCGATGTAATCATCGGCAACCCGCCGTTTTTGGGCGGGTCCAAATTGCTCCGGGAATTGGGCGAAACCTACCAAGGCAAACTCTGGGCCGTGTTCAAAAACCGGGTTCCGGGCGGGGCGGATTTGGTGACTTACTGGTTTGAGAAGGCGCGGGCGCAGATTCAAAGCGGCAAGGCGCAACGGGCCGGGCTGGTGGCGACCAACAGCATACGCGGCGGGGCGAACAGAAAAGTCTTGGAACGGATTCTTTCGGATATAATCCAAGGCACAGACGCAAACCACGGGGAACGACATGGCAACGATCACATTCGACACGCTCAAACTGGTGGAGAAACTCAAGGCGGCGGGCTTTGCACAGGCGCAAGCGGAGGCGGTGGTGCGGGTGATAGCCGACGCGCAGGACGAACTAGTGACGAAAACCTATTTGGACAGCGCACTGGAGAAGATGCTGGCACCGATACGGACCGATTTGGCGGTACTGAAATGGATGATAGGCATATTGCTGGCAGGGGTAGTCTCGCTGGTGATGAAAACCTACTTTTAACTTCGCCTCCCTCAACTTATAATCTTGTTATTTTCAACGCTTGGGGCGACGAGCCGTGGGTCAACGAGGGCGCGGCGGTGCGGGTGTCGCTGATCTGTTTTGCCAGGCGGGGTGAAGGCTTGCCGGTGATGCTGGACGGGAAGCCGGTTGGGGAGATTTATGCGGATTTGACGGCAAGCGTTGGGAATGCCGGTGATCTTGATCTGACCCAGGCGAAGCCAATAAGGGAAAATACAAGCATCTGCTTTATGGGAAGCTCCAAAAAAGCCGCTTTTGACATACCTGGTGACTTGGCCCGCAATTGGTTAAAGCTTCCTAATCCCAATGGCGAGCCAAATAGCCATGTTGTATTTCCTTGGGCCAACGGCTTGGATATTGCCCGCCGCCCGCGTGATATGTGGATTATTGATTTTGGAACAGATAAACCGGAAACTGAAGCCGCTTTATATGAAAGCCCCTTTCAACATGCGCTAACGCATGTCAAACCCGAACGAGAGAAAAACAACCGGGAATCTTACCGTCGATTTTGGTGGAAACATGCTGAACCACGTCCTGGAATGCGTCGCGCCCTGATTGGCATTACTCGCTATATTGCAACCCCAGCGATTGCCAAGCATCGGCTTTTTGCTTGGTTTGAAACAATGGTGTTACCAGATCAACAATTGCTTGTTATCGCCCGTTCCGACAATGCCACCTTTGGCGTTTTGCATTCCCGCTTCCACGAGCTTTGGGCCTTGCGCATGGGGACCAGCTTGGAAGACCGGCCCCGCTACACCCCCACCACGACCTTTGAAACCTTCCCCTTTCCCGTAGGTGTCTTGCTCCCCGGTCCTGCCTTGGAAATCCCCCCCAACCCCCCTTTTTCAAAGGGGGGCAACAACAGGAACCCCCCTTTGAAAAAGGGGGGCAGGGGGGATTTTGACCCGGACATCCGCTTTCCCGCCATTGCCGAAGCCGCCAAAGCGTTGAACACCTACCGGGAAAACTGGCTCAACCCGCCCGACTGGGTGGAATGGGAGCAAACCGAAGAGGAAAAAGCCGCCGGTTTCCCGCCCCGCCCTGTCGCCAAGCCCGGTCATGAGGCGGATTTGAAAAAGCGCACCTTGACCAACCTCTACAACCAACGCCCAAGCTGGCTGGACAACGCCCACAAGACGCTGGACAAGGCCGTCGCTGTTGCCTATGGCTGGACAGACTACACCCCGGAATGGCCGGATGAAGAAATCCTCAAACGCTTGCTGAAGCTTAATTTAGGGATGTAGGATGTGCTGCCGAAGGATGCTCATCACCCACATTGCCGGTTGATGCGCTTCGTAACTCAAAACATCCTACCCACCCGCCCGCAACCTCGCCACTATTTCCAAAGACAAACCAGTGGCGGCGGCGATGGCATCATCGTCCAGCATCGGCAATAGATTTCGCGCCACGGCCAGTATCACTTTAGCCTCGCCCGCAGCTTGCCCATCCTCGAATGCCTTTGCCTGCGCACCGCGTTGCAAGCGGATGAAATCATGTCGCCGTTCCTGCTGTTCCAATTCCTCCCGCGACAATGCTGCGGTGTTGGCAATTGCGAACGCTTCCCGGATGGGCACTTCGTCCAGCGCTTTTGGAACTAGGTTCAAACGCCCGGCATTTTTGACAAAGTACAGCCATTTGTCTTGGATCGTCACCAGTTGCGCTTCATCCTTGGTGAATTTCGGCAGTTCGAAAAAGATCAGTTCGATATCGTCCCGGTATTGAATGAATCGCTCCTTTTCCAGCAACAGGAAACGGCTGCACAGCGCATCCGTCTCGAACAGCGTGAAGTCGGTCAGGGTCAAGGCGATGACTGGGTTCAGCAGGGTATAGTCCTCGCCTTCGCGCAGTTGCCGGGAATAACTCTTGGCGGCGTTGTACAGGATGCGCTGCTCGAAGCCCTTGACGTTGAGCACCTGCATTTCGACGATGACTTGCCCTCCATCGGCCAGCGTGGCTTTGACATCCACATAAGTATCCTTCATGCCTTGCAGCATGGGGATTTGATAGGGATCGACGATGATGAGATCGGTCACTTCACGACCCTCGGGAAAGCCAATCAGGGCGTTGATAAAACTGATGAGTATCGGCTTGCTCTCGGCACTGCCGAAAACTTTCTTGAAGGCATAGTCGGTTTTAACGTCCAGAAAACGCATGGTTAATTCCTAAGGCGGAGTGTTGGTTTGAAAATAAAGTCTAGCTTGTTTGGCAATCAGGGAATGCCCAACGATTTGCTTTAATGCAGCGACAAAACGCTGATGGCGATATAGAGTTAATTAAATCTCAAGATTATCAGTGAAAAATCATCGTCGAGCTTGCCATCCAGGGCAATCGTTGTAAGTTTTTGATAAATCGATTTCGCCTCCAAACCCTCGGTGGGGTGGGCGTTTTCCAGAAGGGCGCGAAAAGCCTCCAAGCTTCCTTCGGTGCCATCGGGAAGTTTGAACTCAAAAGCGCCATCGGTGAATACGCACAGCCGACTGCCAGGCGCCAGAACCAGCGATGCCTGTTCGTAAACCTGCTTCGGCAGTATGCCCATGAATGGATTATCCGTGCGCAGTTCTTGGGTCAAACCGCCATGGGGAGGGAACAAGAGGGCGGGTGGGTGGCCGCCGCTGGCAAAATCCAGCCGTCGGCTTGATTTGCTGTAAACCCCGTACCAGATGGAAAAGAACATATCGCCGTGGTGTTCCATCGGCAGCGCTCCGTTGAGCGTTTCCAAAACCCGGGAGGGAACGGTGAAATCCACATTGGCCAGTGTCTGGTCGCGCAACATGTTGAGGATTGAAACCGTGTGCAGCGCAGGGCCTGCCCCATGGCCGCACACATCAAGCAGATAGAAAACAAACCGGTCGCCATCTAGCCAATGGTAACCGAAGCTGTCGCCACCCAGCACTGCCGAGGGCGCGTAACACCAATCGACGTTGACACTTCCATCGACCACTGGGGCAGGCAGCAGGGACAGTACGTAGGCGCTGGCATCGCGGAGGTCTTCCGCCAGCTTTTCGGAAATGTTGAATTCCTTACGGCTGCGCAACTCATGCTTAATGACATGGCTGCCCAAGGTCAGCGAGGCACCCTCCGGCCACACTGCCTGGCCAATGACGCACTGACCGTCCAAAAATGTACCATTAGTGGAATTCAGATCAGTCACCCACACCTTGCCTTGAGCTTGCAAGACTTGGCAGTGATGTTTGGAAATCCATGGTTCCGGCAAGCAAAGGTCGCAGTTTTGATGCCGCCCAACCGTCACGGGTGCGTCGCCCAACTCAAAGGTCCTGCCTTTTGCCCCTCCCTCGGAGACGACAAGGAAATGCGCGTTATCGTTTGCCGTCACATTGATTGCAATGCCCCTTTTTGAGTTTAGGACGGTTTTGTCGCCTTCGTTGCGAGAGTTGTTGTCGGCCATTGTTGTTCATCAACGCTGTGGTTTTGGGTGGGTTGGGCGCGGGCTAGGCAGGATTCCCATAAAGCCGATGCGCCCCGGACAGCCAGTCGCTCAAATGGCTGCATCAAAGAAACTAGGATTGTAGCCGACTAGGCAATGTCCTGCCCATAGTCAGTTCCTTGGCAGCAATTCCCATTATGGCTCCATTGCCGTCATCGAGTTGTCTATCAGCACTTTGGCTCATAATGGGAATTGCTGAAGAATTGCCGTCGTGCGGATTTTACGCGAGATTCGGCGTATAGTGACCCTTTTGATCATGAGACATGGACGGCACAAACCGAACACCCCTTAATGAAAGGCCAATCCGTCAAAGTCAGTGCGATTGTGTTTTTTCGAGTGATCGACCCGGAGAAGGCCGTGATCCAAGTCGAGCAATTCTACAATGAAACCAGCCAAATAGCGCAAACAACGCTGCGGTCGGTGCTGGGGCAGCACGAGCTGGACGAAATGCTGGCCGAACGCGACAAGCTCAACGCAGACATCCAAACCATCTTGGACCAGCAGACCGAAGCCGAGCGTGAACGCCGCGCCAAGGTCATTCATGCGGAAGTTGAATTGCAAGCCTCGCACAAATTGGTCGAGGCTGCGCAAACCTTGGCCCAGTCGCCCAGGGCAATTCAATTGCGTTACCTGCAAACCCTGACGGAGATAGCCGGCGACAAATCCAATACCATTGTTTTTCCTTTGCCCATGGATATATTGGAATCGATTGGCATACATGCCAAAACTGAGTGACTATTAGCTTATTTTGTTAGCGTTATTCTCATCGACAAATCAATCGCCCGCACATTCTTGGTCAGTGCGCCGACGGAGACATAATCCACGCCAGTGGCGGCGATGTCTTTAATATTGTCCAAGCCGACATTGCCGGACACTTCCAGCTTGGCCCTGCCCGCGTTCAGTTTCACCGCATCGCGCATCATGTCTAGGGTAAAATTGTCCAGCAATATGCGGTTGGCGTCGGCTTCTAGCGCTTGGCTCAACTCGCCCAAGCTTTCCACTTCCACTTCTATCGGAACATTCGCCTTCAATGCCTGCGCCTTGCGGACGGCCATGGCAATCGAACCCGCCGCGAAGATATGGTTTTCCTTGATGAGGATGCCGTCATACAGGCCAAAACGATGATTGGCACAGCCTCCGCAGCGCACTGCGTATTTCTCGGCCAGTCGTAGGCCAGGAATAGTTTTGCGTGTATCCAGCACGGTAAGACCGGTGCCTGCCGCTGCACGAGCGTAGGCACGCGACAGGGTGGCGGTCGCCGAGAGCGTTTGCAGCAGGTTCAACGCCGTGCGCTCCCCAGTCAACAGCGCCCGGGCTGGCCCGCCTAGTGTGCATAACAACCCGCCAGCAGCCACCTCCGCCCCTTCTTCGGCAAACCAGCCAATGCGCACGGCAGGGTTGATCTGGGCAAACACTGCGTCAAACCACGGGCGGCCGCAAAGCACCATGTCTTCACGGGTGATTACGCTGGCTTCGGCCTGCGCCGACTCCGGGACAATCAGCGCGGTAAGGTCGCCTGTCCCTAAATCCTCTTGGATGATTCGGGCAATTTCTTGCGCATCGACCGGTGCATCGGGAATGGCTGGATTCATTTCAGTTTCTTCATTAGACTTTCCCGCCAAGCTTGGGACAAGGCAGGAATTGCCAGTGCGCGGCTGATGATTTCCTGCTGGCGGGGATTTTTGTCGAGCGCGAGCATGGCATCGCGTATGCTCAATTGGCCGGCATCGGCATGGCACCGTTCGATTGTGTCACCCGGACTAAGCCTGCCTTCCTTGAGCACACGAAGGTAAAAGCCAACCCGTCCCGAATGGTGGAAGCGCCGAACGAACCCGGCATCCTCCATCCTCATGCCCAGCTTGAAACAAGGCACACGCGGTTGAGTGACCTGGACTTCCACCTGGCCGATTTTGAATATGTCGCCGATATGGACAAGGTCGTCCACCATGCCGCTAACCGCCAAGTTTTCGCCGAACTGGCCATAGGGAAGTTGTTTGCCAAGTTCCTGCTCCCAGAAGCGGTAATTTTCCACTGCATAGGCGTAGACCGCCTTGTCGACGCCGCCGTGGTTTACAGGGTCGGCTTGGCAGTCGCCCTCCATGCCATCCTTGGTTACACTGACGGGAACGGCGGTATTTTGCTTGCAGATGCCGGTCAAAGTCTCGCGACCTTGATATTCGATACGCCTTACCTCGGAAATGCTGATGGCCAGAAGTTGCATAGCGTGCGATGTGAATTAGTCGACGATGGATAAAAGTTTGGATACCGGGGCAAAACTACGCCTATGCATGGGTGTCACCCCTAGTTCAATGAGTTTCGCTTTGTGTAAAGGCGTGGGATAACCTTTGTGTACGGCAAAGCCATAGCCGGGATAAAGCGCATCCAGAATTTCCATCTCTGCATCACGCCAAACCTTGGCCAGTATGGATGCCGCAGATATTTCGGGGATGCTCAAATCGCCGCCCACAATGGCTTCTCCGTTGCATGGCAGATTAGGTAATCGGTTGCCGTCCACCTTTACCCACTCCGGCCTAACCGCCAAGGCATCATAAGCCCTGCACATTGCCAGCAGCGAAGCTTGCAAAATATTAATCTGGTCGATTTCGCCGGGTTCGGCCCGTCCTATGGCCCACGCCACAGACCTGTCCTTTATCTGCCGGGCCAAGTCTTCGCGCCGTCTCGGGGTCAGTTTCTTTGAGTCGGTAATGCCGTCAATCCTAGCGTCTGGACCCAATATCACAATAGCCGCAACCACCGCACCCGCCAGGCAGCCCCTCCCCACTTCGTCCATGCCGGCAGTAAGTCGGCTATTGCATGAAGACACGGGCGGAATCCACCGCTCTCACCGCAAAATACTGCGTTGGGTTTGTTTGAGGAAATTGACCAGGCACTCGACCTCCGGTGTCTCCTCGACCATCTCTTCCAAAGCCTCAATGGCGGCTTCCAGTTTCAGGCCGGATTTATAGACAATCTTGTAGGCTTTTTTGATCTGGCGGATCGCATCCTGACTGAACCCCTGCCTTTCCAAGCCGACCGCGTTGATGCCGTGGGGTTTGGTAGGCTGTCCGCCGACCAGCACATAAGGGGGTATATCCCTTGATATGATGCTTCCCATCGCGGAAAAGCTGTATTTTCCGATCTTGCAAAACTGATGGACCAAGGTGAAACCGCCCAGTATGGCAGAATCTTCAACGAGCACATGCCCCGCAATGGAAGCGGCATTGGCCATGATGATGTGATCGCCGACCACACAGTCGTGGGCGACATGGGTATAGGCCATCAATAGGTTGTCACTGCCAAGCTTGGTGAGCGATTTATCCTGTACGGTACCCCGGTGAATCGTGCAATATTCACGGATAATATTGCGATCCCCTATTTCTAGGCGGGTTGGCTCACCGCTATATTTCATGTCCTGAGTGTCTTCACCCAGCGAGGTGAACTGGAAAATCCGATTATTCTTACCGATATAGGTCGGTCCCTTGATGACTACATGGGAACCCAAGGTCGTGCCAGTGTCGATTTGAACACTAGGCCCAACCAGGCTGAATGGTCCAACGCACACGTCATCCGCCAACTCGGCCGAAGGGTCGATGATTGCAGTCGGATGAATCAAGAATTCTGCTCCGCTGCGGCGCACATGATTTCTGCGCTGGCCACCAGTTCCCCATCGACTTCGGCGCGACATTCAAATTGCCAAATATTGCGTTTATGGCGGATATAACAAGCTTCCAACTTAAGTTGGTCTCCTGGCACGACAGGCCGTTTAAAGCGGACTTTGTCCAAACCCACTAGGTAATAGGTTTTGCCCTTTCCCAAAACATCCGGGGCAGACTCGCCCGCCAACAAACCGGTGGTCTGGGCCATTGCTTCTATAATTAGAACGCCGGGCATAATGGGAAGATCCGGGAAATGCCCCTGAAAGAACGGTTCGTTAAAGGTCACATTCTTTATGGCCAGCAAGCGTTTGCCAGGTTCGCATTCAATAACCCGATCAACCAGAAGAAAGGGATAGCGGTGGGGCAAGTATTCCTTTATTTTTTGAATGTCCATTGCATTTTTCCTTGAGTTTGGTATCTGTTGGTAATGGGTCGGATCGTGGAAGGTTTCAAGACTTACCTTTTCGACCCTTTTGTTGACCCACCTGCACCCTCAAGTCTGCTCGCAACCTTGGAAGTGACATTGATCGAATCGCTGGCAAAGACCACGCCTTCGTGGAGCACCAAGTCAAAGTGTTCTTCCTTGGCCAAGCTTTGAATAGCCTCGCTAATGGACTTTTGCAGCTTGCCCATTTCCTCGTTGCGGGCCTGATTGAAATCAGCCCTTAATTCCTCTTCCTCCTGTTTAATCGCCCTTACCTTATTCATCACTTCCTTGGTGATCTTCTTTTGTTCGTCTTCGCTCATCACCTCCGCTTCCTTGGTGAGACGCTCTTGCATCTTGTTGATTTCCTCTTTTGCGCTGTTTAACTTTTTCTCACGCGGCGAGAACTCCTTCTCCATTTTTTTTCTGGCCTGTTCCATTTGGGCGGATTTGTCAATGAGTGACATCACATCAACGACACCTATCTTAAGATTTGTCGTCTGCCCCCTGCCGCCGCCGGTGGCTCCCAAGTCAAGATCCGCCGCCGGTTCAGCACTGGCGGTTTGTGCATTCATGACGAGTAAAAACCCTAGCAACAAAGACCCCATGCTTATTTTCGACATATTCAAAATTAACTCCAAATCAAAAGGTTGAACATTCAGACAGTATTGGCGCACACTGGTGAGACATTTGCCAAAACCCTGTCTGCAAAAGCGTGACCAACCCGGTCACGGCTTGTCCGGTTCGGACATTATACAAGAATCAAGCTCATCGAACGAGAAATTACCCCTCGACCTGGCATTGCAGCCATCAAAAACCCTGTCCGAAGGAAAATTGGAAGCGCTGCACCTGATCCCCGACGGGATAACCCGATAAGCTTCCGTAAGGAACACAGGCAGCAGAGATTAACGGATCATTCCCATAGCACTGCGTCTTGGCGTTGAGCGGCTGGGCGACACTGAACGTCAGCGCACCAAAAGGCGAAAGCCATTTGGCAGAAAGGCCGGTTGAATAGCGCAATTGCCCAAGGTCGGGGGAGCCATCGAAAACATTGCCGACATCGAAAAACACCCCTAGCCGCACACTCTTGTTTTCCGACATGAAAGGGACCGGAAACAATAACTCCGCCGTGCCGACCAGTTTGCTCGATCCGCCAAATGGGCGCGGCGTTTGGCCGGCCAGCAGCGCTTGGGGCGAAGGGGTATCCCTAGGTCCCAAAGTGTTGGCCATCCAGCCCCGCACCGACAAGGGTCCGCCTGCATAGTAATTCTCAAAAAACGGCAACCCGCTGGTGGAACCGTAGCCACCGCCATAGGCAACATCGCCCTTCAGCAGCAAGGTAAGATCCTTGGCGATGGGGAAATATTGCACGGCATTGATACTGGCTTTATAGTAGGTGAGGGTGCTGAACGGCATGGTACCCAATATGGAAATACTTTGCGAACCGCCCTTGGTCGCAAAGACCGCACGGTTCAAAGTGTCATGGACAAAGCCCATGCCCACAGAGACAGTGTTGAAGCTGTCCCCATAATCATCAACGAATTTCGTGATACTTTTCGAACTGGCGAAGGATGTGGGGGTGTAAACACCGCCCGTAAGCTCTAGGCAGGATGCAGTACCGGCATTACTTAAAGGAGGGTTTAGGGGTATTGTGTAAGAGGCGTTGGGAGGTGTGCAGTAGCCAGAATTTTGTGCGGTTTTCAACCTTGTGTGCTCATAATCAACATTCAAGCGCAAACTGCTGTACTCACTGAGCGGAAAACCCCAGTTGGAACCGGTCGAAAATACATCGCTGGAATAGTTGGCGAGGTTAGCCTGGAATGCATTGGTGGCGCGGTAGCTGACGTTCCAACCGCTGCTAATCCCGTCCAAGGTGAAGTAAGGATTGCTATAACCAAGGTTGTAGATGGTGTTGACGGAACTGTTGTTGAACGTGAAGTTCACCCTTTTGCCCGAGCCAAAAATGTTGTCTTGGGTCACACTGGCGTTGAAGATGATGCCCTGCACCTGCGAATACCCCACGCCAGCCATGAGGTTTCCCGAAGCTTTTTCGGTCACCGTGTAGTTGACATCAATCTGGTCGGCGGTACCCGGCACGGCCGGCGTTTCCACGTTGACATCCTGAAAGTAGCCCAACCGCTCAAGACGGGTTTTTGAGCGTTCAATCTTGGTGGTGGAAGCCCAAGCCGCTTCCATCTGCCGCATTTCCCTACGCAACACTTCGTCACGGGTCTTGGTGTTGCCTTGCATATTGATGCGCCGCACATACACCTGCTTGCCCGGATCGACAAAAAAGGTGATGTTCACCGTCTTGTTGGCCACGTTGATATCGGGAACCATGTTGACGTTGGCAAAAATATAGCCTTCGTCACCGAGACGGTCGGAAATGGCCTTGGAGGTCTCGGTCGCCAACTTGCGGGAGAAGATGTCACTCGGGCCGATTTGCACCAAAGGGGTCAACTCTTCGGGCGGGACAATGGTTTTTCCGGTCAATTTTACTTGGTCGACGCTAAATATCTCGCCCTCCTTGACATTGATGGCTATGTAGATTTCCTTCTTGTCCGGGGTGATGGAAACTTGGGTGGAGTCAATATCGAAGCTAATGTAACCCCGGTCCATATAATGGGAGCGGAGCCTCTCCAAGTCGGCAGAAAGCTTTTGCTTGGAATATTGATCGTTTTTGGTGTAGAAAGACAATAAATTCGTTGTCCCCAACTCGAATCCCTTCGACAAATCGTCATCCTCGAAGGCTTTGTTGCCGACTATATTAATCTGCCTGATCTTGGCGACTTTGCCTTCGGCGATTTTTAAGGTGACTGACACTCGGTTCCTAGACATTTCCTTCACTTCGGTGTCGATTTTCAAACCGTATTTTCCACGGCTGTAATATTGCCGGCGAAGTTCCTGCTCGACCCTGTCCAGAATCTGCCGGTCAAATACCCGGCTTTCTGCCAATCCCACGTTTTTTAAAGCCTTGTTCAGATCCTCAGAACTGATGTCTTTGTTGCCTTCTATCTTGACGCTGTAAATGATGGGCCGTTCCTCCACCGTCACCACCAAAACATTGCCATCCCGCCCCAACCGGACATCCTTGAAGAAATTCGTTTTAAACAGCGATTTGATGATGGCGGCTGATTCTTCAGGCTCGAAAGTGTCGCCCACTTTAAGCGGCAGATAATTGAACACCGTACCCGCCGAAATACGCTGCAAGCCATCGACACGGATATCCTCAACCACGAAAGAGGAATCCGGCCAAACCAAAGGCGATAACAGCAACGCCACGAGAATAAATGCAACACGTCCGATACTATTCAACTTGTAGATCCTTCTCGACCTGCTCAATGCTGATATGGCGGATATTTTTCCCCTTCGCATAATAAATGACATATTCGCAGATATTGCAAGAGCGATCACCGATGCGTTCCAAGGAGCGTGACATCCACATAATGTCTAAACATACCGGGGTCGATTGCGGGTCTTCCATCATATTTGAAATCTGTTGGCGCAAAATGCTTTCATACTCCCTATCAACCAGTTTGTCGTCTTGAACCACCTTCAAGGCGGCATCCACATCCATGCGTGCGAATGCGTCCAAGGCACCACGCAACAAACCGCGGACATGCCTGGCCAGTAGTTCGAGTTCCGTCAACTGACTTTCCCTTGCCGAGTTGGATGTCAAATCAATGGCGTGGCGCGCGATCCTTTTGGCTTCATCGCCAATGCGTTCAAGATCGATGATAGTCTTGATGACAACCACCACCAAGCGCAAATCGCGGGCGCTTGGCTGTCTTAGCGCCAAAATTTGCGTACATTCTCCGTCAATCGAGACCTCCATGGAGTTGACCTTGCCATCGTCTTCAATGACACGCTGGGCCAACTCCACATCGCCATCGACCAAAGCCTTGACCGCCGCCTCGATCTGCTCTTCGACCAATCCACCCAAAGACAGGACACGGCTACGGATATCGATCAACTCATGGTCGTATTGCTTTGAAATATGCTGATGCAGATTGTCGCTGTCGCTGTCGCTCAACTTTGCCATATGCTCGGGGATATTTAGAAATTCTTAGGTTCAAGGGGGGTGGCGTCAAAACCTACGCCTACACTGAATTCTATCAACTCCCCAGCCACGATGCTACAAGACAGGCCTTAATCACCGTGCGGATGGTTTTTGTCAACAACGCACGCACGGTACAAGAATGTCCTACATCGCTATAATCCTTTCAACATCTCCTCGGCTTTGGCCCGTTCTGGAAATGAAGTATTTTCCTTGAGCAAGCGTTCCAATTCTTTTTTCGCCTCCTCTTTTTTGCCGGTTTTGGCATAGGCCACAGCCAAGTGGAAGTGAATGCCAATATTGCGGGGGTCTTGCTGTGCAGCCTGCTGCAATAATACCAAGCCTTTGTCCTCTTTCCCATTTTCCAAAAAGACCCAGCCGACAGTGTCCAAGATTTCCACCTTGTTTTCAATGCCGGAGGCGGATGCAAGTTTTTCCGCCAAGGCCAGGGCTTTCTTGTCACCCAGATCTTGATACAGCCAGGCGAGATTGTTTTGCAGCACCAAACTGTCGGGTTGTAGTTGGTAGGCCTTTTCATAGGCCGCCAAAGCCTCTTTATTTTTGCCCGCCTCCTGCAACGAGGATGCAAGCATGCCCCATGAGTCGGCATCCTTGCTTGACTTTTCAAGCCAATTATTCAAACCGTCGAAGGCGGCCTGGTCTTGGTGCAAATCACGCCGCCCCACGAATAACCGGCGGGCCAGATAGGAGGTTGGGGCCAACTCATAGGCTTTCCCATAAGCCGAGACTGCTTTATCAGTCTGTTTTTGGGCCATCTGCACGTCTCCTTCCAACTGGTAGCCTAGCGGTGACTTCGGAAACTTGGACTTTATCAAATCGACGATTTTCATGGCTTCGCCGTACTGCTTATTCTGCAATGCCAGTTCAGCTTTCGCCAACAGGGCGGGAATATATTCCGGCCCCCTTTTCAGCGCCTCATCCCATTCCTTCACTGCCCCCGCAGTGTCGCCAATTTTGTATAAGGCTTGGGCCAATTGGTGGTGAAGCTCTGGATTTTCGGGCAACTTGGCAATCAGTTGTTTAAACGTTCCGGCTGCGTTGACGGCCTGATTTGCGCCCATTTGCGCCTGTCCAAGGTTTTGCAGGGCGGCGACATTGTCAGGATTGTTCCCGGACGCGTCGTTCGCAACTTCCAGCGCTTTGACGCCTTTGCCTTGCGCCAGGTAATAGCGAGTCAGCATAATGGCCGGCGACAGATCCTTGGGGTTTCTCTGTTTGGCTGCCTCAAGCTGCTTCACCATTCCAACATAGTCTTTTTTCAATTCTGCAATTTGAGCCAAACCGACCAAGGCAGACAGATTTTTGGGATCGTTCTTGAGAATTTTGTCATATTGCCCGACAGCCTCATCGAGTTTATTCTGCCCCATGGCAATTTTGGCCAGATTCAGGCTCGCCGGTGTGTAGTCCGCTTTTATCGCCAGCGCATTTTGCCAGCTTTCCCGGGCATGTTCGACATCACCCTTAGCCATATAAGCCGCGCCCAAAAGGTTGTCGGCCAAAGGGTCGTCCTTGCGCTTGGCCTTAAGCTTTGTTGCCTCGGCGATGGCATCGTCGTATTTTTTCTGCTGGATCATGGCCAGCACAATGGTCGCGTCCGCCTCTATCAATTGCGGATCGATGCCAACGGCTGTTTTAAGATCGTCAACGCCCTGATCCATCTTCCCGGCGGCAATCTTTCCCAATCCCAATTCGGCGCGGACCGATGCCACGTCCGGGGCAATCTCGGCGGCGCGGCCCAGATAAGTCACGCCTTCGTCGTATTGTTTGTTTTTCAGATAGGCACTGCCAAGAATGGCGTACAATTGGGCATCATCTTGATGTTTGTCCGTCAATGGCTTCAGCAGCTTGATCGCTTCGCCAGGGCTGCCTCGCTTCAAACGAGTTGCCGCAAGCAGTTTTACCGCCGGCAGATTTTCGCCAGCCGAATTGACGACTTTGGATAGAAAGTACTCCGCCTGCTCCAATTCGTTCTTTTGATAGGCTATCGCCCCCAGAAGATAAAGCGTCGGCAGGTGCGTGGGCATGAGGCTGCTGACTTTGGTCAGGTTTTCTTTTGCTTCATCCAGCTTGTGCAATTGGAAGTCTATCACCCCTTGGGAGTATAAAGCCAAAGGCACTTCACCCGAGGTCTTCAGCACATTGTCGACATCCTTTTGCGCCTCCACTAGGTTTCCCATGGCGATATAGACCGATCCGCGCCCTAGCCGGCCTCTCGCATCATTCGGATGTAAATCGATTGCGTGGGTGAAAGCTTCCAAGGCGCCGGGCAAATCCGAAGCCTGCCGCTTGATTTCACCTGACAGTAGCCAGGCATTCGAGTTTTTGGGGGCCTTGGAAGTCGCTTGGGATGCATACTCGGAAGCTTTTTTCAATTGGTTGCGCGATTTTTCCAAGGTCGCGAACCCTAACAGTGCCTCTACGCAGTTAGGGTCGGCCTGCAAGGCCGAACTGAAGCTGTCTTGCGCCTTTGCCACTTCGTCCTTTGAACTCAATTGGGCCATTCCACGAAACGCAAGCAATTTGGCGTTAACCTGCGCCGGTAACTGGGGATCCGGTTGCAACTGATCCAATAAGGTTTTAGTGTCGTTTTTCAATAAATAAGCTTGCGCCAAGGAAACGACCCATTTTTCCTTAGGCAGCTTGAGTTCCTTGGCCTTCTCCAATTCCTTGGCGGCGGAAGCGCCATCGCCCTGCCTAAGGTAAGTCTCTCCCAACAGAAGCCTCGCCTCGGCATTGTCCGGCGACTTCTGCAGCAAACTCTTCAACTCCAAGACCGCAGCCTTGACCTCGCCCTTCTCCAACGATGTCCGGGCCGATTGCAATGGGTCGTCTGTGGCCCCGCTCACCTGCCCCTGACCCGCTGCCAGAAGGATTAACAGTACAACTTTGCTAAGATTACTCACACACTACCCCCGAAAAAAAAATGCATTGAAGATGATATTAAAGCTTGTGGATTATTGGCTCAAGAGCGGAAGCAAGCCGAAGCCGATTGGCACGGACAACCACTGGGAGATTCACTTTATCATAAATTAGGGGCGGGAATTTGACGTTTCCTGGCTTCAAGGGCTTCGAACAAGATATCACGCAGGTCAAATTCCTCATCCGCAGCCCTTAGCGTTCTTGTGCCGCGATTGCGCCACGCCAAAGCGGCATCATGCTACACGCAGCGATCAACCAGCAACCGACCAGATGGCCGCGCCAACTGGCCAGCAGAAGGACAGAAAACCGGCCATATGGGAGTAATATGTAAACGCTAGGGCAGATGGAAATATTTTCAAAATGGGTGAATCACTCCCAAAACCGCTAGATTTGCGCAAATTTCAAAACTAAAGATAAAACCACAGTCACCCCTAAAGTCCCTTCCCCCACAAAACCACTTCAATAGTTTGTAATATAATCAGAATATCAAGGAACATACTGTAGTTTTTTATATAATACAGATCATATTGTAACTTTTCAATGGTATCTTGAAAGCTAGATCCATAAGAATAACACAGTTGAGCCCATCCAGTAATACCAGGCTTTACCCTGTGGCGATCAGAATAATAAGGTATAGTTTCCGCAAATTTATCAACAAATTCAGGGCGCTCAGGGCGTGGACCGACAAAACTCATGTCACCTTTTAATACATTAATTAGTTGTGGCAACTCATCAATCCGCACTTTGCGTATGAATTTCCCGACTCGGGTTATCCGATCATCGTTTGCCCGCGCCCATTGGGCTTTGCCGTCTTTTTCGGCATCCGTGCGCATGCTGCGGAATTTGATGACTTTGAACAGCTTCCCGCTCAAACCGACCCGGACCTGCCGGTACAGCACCGGAGCCCCCCAACCGCTTTCTAAAACGATGGCCAACCCGGCAAGCACAATGACCGGCCAGACGATGATCAACAAGGCTAGGCTCACCAGGACATCGAACCAACGTTTGAAAACTGGCGCAACTCCCGCAAGGCGAAACCCGTCGGAAAAAACCAGCCAACTGGGTTGAAGGCTGTCCACCCGAAGCAACCCTGCCTCGCGTTCGAAAAATGTAAGCAAGTCCTCGACCCCGAAACCTGCCATTTTGCAATCCAGTATCTCGTCGACCTTGATGCCGCCCCTGCGGTCATCAGGTGCTACGACGATTTCATCAACGTCTTCAGCATTGACAAATTCAAGCAAGCCTGTACGCACTTCCAAGATGCGCTCTGATTCCACGCGTATGGGTTCATCCCCCATACGGACATACCCGATTACCCTGAATGCCTTCTGGAGGTTCCTCTTTTCGAATTCACGAATCATGTTGCCACGATAACCGGCGCCAAGAACCAGAATGCGCCGCTTAAGCGACTGTTTGTCGGCGAATTTAAAGAACAAAAAACGCGATGACAAAATTCCCATAAAAGATATGGTTAAGGCGTAGGCGATGATGCGCCGCCAAGGGAAGAGTTGGGGGAAAAAATAAAACAGCAGGTTAAGTGTCGCCCATCCGAGAATGAAGCTGGCGAAAATCCGCAACAGCAAGGCCACGTCGCTGATACTGTGGGCACGCTGGTACATGCCCATTCCGGTCGAACTGAGCAGCATCACCACACAATAAACAAGCGAGGGAACCCCTATCCCGTCGCTGATATAAAAAATCAGATTTCGGTTGAAGTCGCGCAGCAGGTCGCCGAGGTAGAATGATGCGGAAAAAACGCACAGCTCCATCAGAAAAACAACGAGATATATGCCGGAAATGTAATGTCTGAAAATTCTTATCATGGTTACTGGATGTGTGTCCTACCCTAAGGAACTCAACAGGATTATAAAGCCCCTGCCAAACCGCCCCTTGGCCTTGGCTGACTGTCAATTATAATCGAACGGGGCTTTTTTTGTTTTTGAATTGACCATGATGCATCGCCTGTTTTGCCCAGATGCTTCAGGTTTTGAGAACGGGCGACAGCCTTCACGCCATCCGTAATGCTTCAAGCTTCCACATTTATCCGATATCGGGTGTAAACTATGCCATTGAAGTTTTTTACATTGCTTTGGCAGAACAAGAACATTAGGGGACATCATGCGCTCACTTTCAGCATCAAAGATTGGCATCATTGGCCTTGGCTATGTGGGGTTGCCCCTTGCCGTGGAATTCGGCAAACACTTGCCCACAATCGGATTGGATATCAATATCCTGCGGATCGAAGAGCTGAAAACGGGTTTAGACCGTTCCCTAGAATGCTCCGCAGAAGAAATCCAGTTGTCTGAAAAGCTCAAGTTTACATCCACGCCGATGGATTTGGAAGGCTGCAACGTGTTTATTGTCACCGTCCCCACCCCAATCGACGGATACAACCGCCCCGACCTGACACCACTCGTCAAAGCCAGTCAGTCGGTAGGCAAAACCCTTTCGCGGGACGATATCGTCGTTTACGAGTCAACGGTCTATCCCGGCGCCACCGAGGAGGTCTGCGTCCCCATTCTGGAGGCCCAATCCGGTTTGAAATACAATCAGGACTTCTATTGCGGTTACAGCCCCGAGCGGATCAATCCGGGCGACAAGGAACATCGGGTCACCAATATCAAGAAAATCACTTCCGGTTCCACACCCGAAATCGCCGACTTTGTCGATGAGTTGTATCGCCTCATCATTGTCGCCGGCACCCACAAGGCGAGCAGCATTAAGGTTGCGGAGGCGGCCAAGGTCATCGAGAACACACAGCGGGATGTCAATATCGCACTGATCAATGAGTTGGCCATCCTGTTCCACAAGCTTGGGTTGAACACCTTGGAAGTGCTGGAAGCCGCCGGCAGCAAGTGGAATTTCCTGCCTTTCCGCCCCGGCTTGGTGGGTGGTCATTGCATCGGGGTTGACCCCTACTATTTGACCCACAAGGCGCAGGAAATCGGCTACCAACCCGAAATCATCCTGGCCGGACGCCGCATAAACGATGGCATGGGCGAATACGTGGCCCAACGCTTGGTCAAACTGATGAACCGCAAGCGCATCCATGTCTGCCAGTCTCATGTACTGATTCTTGGATTAACCTTCAAGGAAAACTGCCCGGACATCCGTAATACTCGTGTTGTCGATATAATTGACGAACTAAAAAGCTATAACGCCAATGTGGATGTTTACGACCCTTGGGCCGATCCAAAGGATGCCTTGGAAGAATACGGCATTAAACTAGCCACCGAACTGAAACATGGCCATTACGACGCTGTGGTCGTCGCGGTCGCACATGACGCATTCCGTAATTTGTTGGGTCCGGAAAGGATCAAAGAGGTTTGCAAACCTGACTGCGTGATTTTCGACGTGAAATATGTCTTGCCTAAAGACTGCGTTGATGAATATCTCTAAACCCTGACAGGAGAAACGCAATGAAAATTTTGGTCACTGGAACGGCAGGGTTTATCGGCTACCATCTTGCCCGTGTTTTGCTGGCGAGGGGTGACGAGGTCATCGGCATCGACAATCTCAACGATTACTATGATGTAAGCCTGAAAGAGGCTCGCCTTGCGCGCCTAAAAAACCTCCCGGGATTCACCGAGGCCCGCATATCACTGGAGGACAGGGATAACCTGAACAAAGTCTTTGCAAACCACAAACCGCTACGGGTGGTAAACTTGGCCGCCCAAGCGGGAGTTCGCTATTCCCTGCTCAATCCCCACGCCTACATAGATGCCAACCTAGTGGGCTTTTGTAACGTACTGGAAGCCTGCCGCCACACTGCTGTGGAGCATCTTGTCTATGCTTCCAGCAGTTCGGTTTACGGGGCAAACACGTCCATGCCGTTTTCCGTGCATGACAATGTCGACCACCCGGTAAGCCTATATGCCGCATCCAAAAAAGCCAACGAGTTAATGGCCCACACTTACAGCCATCTGTTTGGCCTGCCGACAACAGGGCTACGATTTTTCACCGTTTATGGGCCTTGGGGCAGGCCGGACATGGCTCTTTTCATGTTCACCAAGAATATTCTCGAAGGAAAACCCATAGACGTGTTCAATTTCGGCAAGCATAGGCGCGACTTTACTTATATCGACGATATTGTCGAAGGCGTGGTGCGCACACTTGACCATCTGGCCTTGCCCAACCCGGCGTGGAACGGGGATCATCCTGATCCGGCAACCAGCAAGGCAGCCTATCGGATCTATAATATCGGCAACAATCAACCGGTCGAACTCATGCGCTTCATTGAAGTGCTTGAGGAGTGTCTTGGCAAAACCGCTGAAAAGAACTTCCTCCCCATGCAGCAAGGCGATGTGCCGGACACCTTCGCCGATGTGGATGCCCTGATGAATGATGTGGGTTACGCGCCGAAAACCCCCATTGAAACCGGCATCGCCCGCTTTGTGGAATGGTATAAAGAGTATTACTCGATTTCATGAACCATAAGGATGCGAATGTGCTTGGCCTTGCGGGCTACAGCGGGACAGGCAAAACCACCCTGCTAAAACAAATCATACCCCTGCTGAAAAAAAAGGGGTTGCGGGTGGGGCTGATCAAAAAAAGCCACCATGACTTTGAAATCGACAAGCCCGGCAAGGACAGCTATGAATTGCGCATGGCAGGGGCCAGCCCGGTGATGCTTTCCTCATCCCATCGCCGCGCCATCATCACCGAACACGAGGCCGTCCGCGAACGCAGTCTGGCGGAGGAACTATCTTTTTTTGACCAATCTGGCGTAGACATCATCTTGGTGGAAGGTTTCAAGTTGGAGCGTTTCCCAAAGATCGAACTGCATCGGCCATCCCTAGGCAAACCCTTGTTATTTCCTGCGGACCCATCCATCATTGCCATCGCCACTGACGGGATATTGCCGGACGAACCCGGAATACCGCAGTTCGACATCAACTCCCCCAAGCCCATTTCCGACTTCATCCTTGATTTCTTGCACCGCCATGGAATGTCCAGACCGATGTGCTGAACCTGCAAATTCTTTAACGTTGGAGGAGGCCCAAGCCCGCATCCGCGAGTGCGTTCCGCCCCTGTCAGACGTTGAAGATGTCCCGCTTAAGCAAGCCCGCGGCCGTGTCTTGGCGGAAAGCCTCACCGCTCCGTTTGATCTGCCCCCCTTCCCCAATTCAGCCATGGACGGCTATGCGTTCCACCATGCAGGCATCTCAAACCATGCGGATGCCTCGCTTACCGTCATCGGCACCTCGTTTGCCGGCAAGCCCTACGACGGTGTGCCAGGCCCAAGGGAATGTGTGCGCATATTCACCGGCGCGGCCATTCCCACTGGAGCGGATACGGTCATCATGCAGGAGGATGTGATTCGGGAAACGGACAACATTCGCCTGGCCAAAACAGTTACGGCACTGGCAAATGTCCGCCCTGCCGGTGATGAAATCCGTCGCGGGGAATGTTTGCTGGAACAAGGCAAAGTGTTGCAAGCAGCCGACTTGGGGGTTTTGGCTTCTGCCGGGTTCGCCAAGGCAACCGTCACCCGCAGACTCCGTGTGGCCTTTTTCTCCACCGGCGACGAATTGCGCCACGTCGAAGAGCCTCTGGATTTTGGGCAAATCCACGACAGCAACCGCTATTTACTTCACGGGCTGCTGGACGACCCGGCCATTGCGGCCATTGATAGGGGGGTTGTGCCCGACGATGCGGCAGCGTTGAAGCAAGCCCTGCTGGATGCCTCGCAGCAAGCGGATGTCATTATCAGCACGGGCGGGGTTTCCGTCGGCGATGCCGATTTCGTCACCTCAGCCCTCGCCGAGCTAGGCCGGGTTGAGTTCTGGAAGCTTGCGGTCAAGCCAGGCAAACCCTTCGCATTCGGGCGCATCGGGCCCGCCTGGTTCTTCGGCTTGCCTGGCAATCCGGTCGCGGTCATGGTCACTTTCCGGCAGTTGGTCCGGCCGGCACTGCTGCGAATGATCGGCGCCCAAGCCCGTCCCCCCTTGCGCTTACGGGCCATTTGCCGCTCACGGTTAAAAAAAGCACCGGGGAGGCTGGAATTCCAACGAGGCCAGTTCGAAGCGGACGGTGAAGGGGGCTTTACTGTCGTTGGGCTGGCCGGGCAAGGTTCGCATCAATTGCTGGGCATGAGCCGGGCGAATTGCTTGATTGTCCTAGGCGCGGGCAACGCGGGGGTAAAACCGGGGGACAGCGTTGAAATCGAACCCTTTTTAGAGTTTTTCCAATTCACAAGTTTATAGGAGAAGCACATGTCAAAACGAGGCATCCTAGTGACTGGCGGTGCCGGCTACATTGGCAGCCATGTCGTCAAACTATTGGGGGCAAGGGGTGAAAAACTCACCATACTTGACAATTTAAGCACGGGCTTCCGCGAAGCGGTCTTGTTTGGTGAATTCGTCGAAGGGGACACGGGTGATGCCGGTCTGGTCACCAAACTCCTCAACCAACATGACATTGAATCCGTCATTCACTTCGCAGCCCACACCATCGTGCCGGAATCGGTGGAGAACCCGCTCAAATATTATGGCAACAACACCTGCAACACCCGCAACCTGCTACAATGCTGCCAGCAAGCGGGGGTCAGCCATTTTATTTTTTCCTCCACCGCGGCCGCCTATGGCATTCCGCAAGACACTGTTTGTTCGGAAGACACCCCCACCGCGCCCATCAACCCTTATGGGACGTCCAAGCTGATGAGCGAAATGATGCTGCGCGACTTGTCCGCCGCCTCCCCGCTTCGCCATGTCATCCTGCGCTACTTCAATGTCGCTGGCAGTGACCCGGAAGGCCGGATTGGCCAGTCCACCCGTAACGCCACCCTGCTCATCAAAGTGGCGGCAGAGGTGGCAGTGGGTAAACGTGAAAGGCTACTCGTTTTTGGCGACGACTATCCAACCCCGGACGGCACTGGCGTGCGCGACTACATCCATGTCAGCGATCTTGCCGATGCCCATATTCAGGCTTTGGATTATCTGCGCAAAGGCGGCGGGTCAACCCTGCTCAACTGCGGTTATGGCCATGGCTTCAGTGTGCGGGAAGTGATAGATGCGGTAAACCGTGTCAATGGCAGCCCCATCAAGATTGAACAGCATCCCCGCCGTGCCGGGGACCCGCCCGCGCTGGTCGCCGCCGTGGATAAAATCCATCGCACTTTGGACTGGACGCCTAAATATGACGATCTGGAGTTTATCGTGAGAACTTCGCTGGATTGGGAGAGGAAATTGGAGGCTTTGGGAAGATAATTTGAAGTTCGACCAAACTGCGCGAAACACCTTCAATAAAATCTAGTCAAGCGATCTTTTCAGTCTAGGAATTGCACATGTTCAACTTAGAGGGCACACCCTACCTACTTGACAACATTTCTTTGGAACAGGTGAGAAAGCGCCTAGATGCCATTGAAGAGCGCGTATCGCTGCTTAGACAGAAAGGTACGCTTACGGAGCAAACAGTCAGAGATTATTACGGCGAGAAACGCTTCGAGCAAGTTGCTGAATCCAACGCACTTGAAGGAAGTACGCTATCTGTTGGAGAGACGGAACTCGCCGTCCTTAAAGGTGTGACCATCACAGGGCATGACCCCGCCTTTCAGCGAGATGCCATCGCACTTGATCATGCGCTTGCCAGGATTACTGAGTTATCGCGTAATAGGGATAATCCAACCAATATTCAACAATTACACGAGGTGCATTCATTGCTCCTTGGTGATCGCTTGGGAGCAGGCCTCTTTCGACGAGAGCGTGTAACAATTCGTGGAGCAAGACACACCCCTCCCAAGACCTGGGAGCAGATCATGGCAATGATGACCGGCTGGGAAACCTGGTCATCAGATAATAGGAATTTATCTGCGCCAATTCGGTCAACAATCCTGCATGCTTGGCTAACACATATTCATCCTTATATCGACGGTAATGGTCGAGTATCAAGGGCCATCGGTAATCTTGAGCTAATCCGTGCTGGTTATCCCCCCATAATTATTAAAAAGAAAGAGCGTGAGCGCTACATTGAGGCACTCGCTGAGTCGGATGAGGCGGGTGACATTAGAGCATTTATGGAACTTGTCTTTGATCGGATTGAAGGCGGTCTAATTGGTCTTGAACAGTCGGCAAAGCGGCGACAAGGCTATGACCCGGTTCAACAACGGATTCTCTTATTGCAAGAAAAGCAGCTTAAAATTTGGGAAACCAGTGTTATTCTATTAGCAACAATTATTGAGCATCGCGTAACGCAGATGCTAGAAAAAGTTGGAGGGACATGTAAAGTTAGCATTTATGAAAACACGCTTGATCTTGATGATTATATTGAGGTATGCGTGGGTCACAGCGTCCCACTCAGTTGGGCATTTATTGTTCGCATCGAAATTCCCGGACTATCCAGGCTTGAGAAGCTCGCTTGGATTGGTCATCGTAGTTCTCTCATTTATCAAAAGCTAGATAGGGAAGGTGGACCATCTTTGTACTGGTCTAGAAAAAATCCCGAAGGATTCCCCAAATGGATTGCAGATGGGCAAAATTCACCGTATGCCATGGAAATCACATCGCACGCAGGAAACGGAGACGAGTGGTTTGCACGTCTTAGTAACGATTCTGTTGAGAAAGTCCAGACAACTAAACTTGCTGCACGAATTGCCGAGGCGTTAGTTGCTCAAGTAGTTTAAGTAGATTTATTATCTGTTGCCGGAAGGTTCGCTAAGCCGTTGGCATCGGGTACACGCCGACGAAGCTTGGCATTATTACGAGGGCGATGCGCTGGGATTATTGAGCTTCGCCCCGGACGGTTCGCGTCCTTTTTCGCATCGACTCGGGCCGTTGCAGCAGGGAGGCTCGCCCGCTTACGCCGTCCCGGCAGGTTGGTGGCAAGCGGCGCGGCCCTTGGGCGTTTATACGCTGGCCGGCTGCACGGTAGGGCCCGGTTTCGAGTTTGAAGATTTCACCCTCCTCGCCGATTTGCCTGAAAAAGACAGGCCCGCGCAGCCGGACATGGCCGAGTTTGCCTTGCTTTTATAAGCCCCCTCGCGTAGCCCAACTGCCATTAAGTTAAGGAGATTGGCGGCACATGGATTTGTGGGAGCCGCGCCCTCGCGGCGATAGGACAGGCGGGGAACATGGCCCCTCGAACCCAATCGCCGCGAGGGCGCGGCTCCCACACTAGGCTTGACTTATACCGGCAATACTTGGGTCAAAACCCTTTCAAACTCCGCCAGCGGCATTGGTTTGCCGAACAGATACCCTTGATAAATTGTACAGCCGTGCCTTTCCAGGAAAGCGCGTTGCGCCTCGGTTTCCACGCCCTCGGCAATGACTTCCAGCCCCAAGCTTCCACCCATGGCAATAATCGTTTGCACGATGGCCGCATCCGACGGTTTCACGCCTATGTTGGATACAACCGTCATTCCGCACCCCCCTTTGCTACAATTGCGCATTTCCGACCGAATTGAACGATGCCGTCCTCCGACCTTCCTAGCGCTACCGTCGATAACACCTACGCGAGTTACACGCTTGACCATCACGGCCTGGTGGCGGGCATGGTCGATGAACTGGGCCTGGTTGAAAAAATCGACGCCATGATCCCGCAGGACTTCGGCCAGCGCCAAGTCTCC
>Ga0194062_1000153_pt1 | contig 28906 bp, 25 predicted proteins | sample SepL2225m_MetaG_FD_155481 | JGI IMG/M metagenome (GOLD analysis project Ga0194062, IMG submission 155481) | Anoxic zone freshwater microbial communities from boreal shield lake in IISD Experimental Lakes Area, Ontario, Canada - Sep2016-L224-25m | ecosystem: Environmental > Aquatic > Freshwater >... | reverse complement strand
AAGCTGCCTTTGCAAGGCTATTGCGCGGTCATGCGCAAATTGCTGCACGCCATCCATGGCATGCTCAAACATGACAAGCCATTCGACAACACCCGTTTTTATGCCATTCCGATTTCGGTCGGATAGCATAAAAAAACGTCTCGATAACGTTGACTTTGAACAGAGTATCTACCTGGCTCGGATCAATGAAGATTCTATAATTTTGCAAGAGCCTCTATTGTTATTTTATTTGTGCCTGAATTTTGGAGAAAGTAGCTGTGCCTGACATGAACTGGATGACTCTGTCGATCGATGCACGTAACTTAGCGTTCAATAATGTGGCGCATGTCGGATCCGAATTCGCTCGGAATAAAACTGAAGGCTGGGCCGCCGCCTCGAAGACCTTGCGCCGACAACGCTCGGGGCACCTCGATTTGGCTTATGCTCGAGGTGAGCGGACTAAATGGGATATGTTTCCCGCTACCGATCCGAACGCGCCATGCTATGTTCACGTTCATGGCGGTTACTGGCAGCGTGGCAGTAAGGAGATATTTGCGTGTATGGCTGAGGGTGTTCTCGCACGCGGCTGGTCGGCGGCGTTGCCCGGTTACACTTTAGCGCCTGATGCGAGTCTGACCCAGATCACGAAAGAACTGCTAACTGCGCTGGACTGGTTTGCCGAGGAGGCTGTTAACCATGGGATTGCGGGCCCCGTCGTTCTCTCGGGTTGGTCGGCAGGAGGGCATCTAACGGCATTCCTGTTGGAGCATCCACGGGTGTCGGCTGGGTTGGCGATTTCTGGCTTATTTGAACTCGCTCCGCTGCGCGATTCCACTCATGTGAACGACAAGGTCAAGTTGACCGAAGTCGAGATCGAAACCCTCTCTCCAATGCGTTTGCCGGGTGTGGACAAGCCACTTTCCATAGTCTATGGAACGGGCGAATTGCCCGCGATGATTGCTAGCAGTCGGGAATTCCATGCTTACCGTTCTCAGGCTCATCTCCCAGGGGACTTGATTCCAGTCGTGAATAAAAATCACTTCACGATTTTGGATGAACTTAGATTACCTAACAGTCAGTTGACACGCGCGATCCTGCAATTGGCGGGAACGTAGACAGCCGGGTAGGGCGGGCAACGTCTTTTTGTTGCCCACCGTTCGAGCCGCTCCAGCGTGGCAACCCCTGGCTGACCGCTCCTGCGGTCATGCGGCGCTGGAGCGCCGACGTAGGTATTCCCACTTCGTGAAGATTATGCCCGTAAGTTTAACTTTGACACCAACGCAATCTGCAAAGATATTCAAGAGAAACAGGCTGCCAGTGGGAGGGAGATAGTTTCTTTTTCTCCTCGCAAGCCCATGCAACAGCATAGCCCACGAAGACAGAACCAAGTTCCAATATCAGCCTAACCGTCCGTTCCATCGCACCCGCGCCACGGAGCGGCTTGGTGTTTTCGGGTTCCGTGAAAGAATGGGGTCAGGTCTTGCGTTAACACATCCGGGCATCTCAACTCGTAAGGCACAATAGCGGTACTCCGCGTATTGCGCCGAATGAATAAAAAGAGCAAAATCCATGTGTTCCCGGCATTGTCTCTCTGCCCACCCGCCTAACCCGCCGTTCCAGCCGACCCGCGTCAACGTCTGGCTTCATTGTTCCGGCATCTCTTGCGCGGCGGGCGGCTGAGCGGGGTCGTTACGCAGCGATCGCCCGTAGGGCGGCCTAGGATTGCGAAGTAAGCCGCACTTGTCCGGGTGCTTATGCCGGAAACGCCCGCAAGAAATCCCCCCTGCCCCCCTTTTGCAAAGGGGGGTTAGGGGGGATTTACTAGGCTTATTCCGGCCTACGGTGCGTAACATCAGCTATTAAGTACGATATCTTCGGCCTTCCCACCCTTGCCCCCTCCCATTGCGAGAGGGAATTTATTTTGTGTTCAACGATTTCATCATGTCTGCCCAATTTGTCCATTTACGTCTGCATACCGAATATTCGTTGGTCGATGGTCTGGTCCGCATCAAACCCCTGGCCAAACAAGTCGCCAAGATGGGCATGCCCGCCGTGGCGGTCACCGACCAGTCCAACTTATTTGCCCTAGTCAAATTTTATAAAGCGGCGATGGCCGAGGGCGTCAAACCCATCGTCGGTTCCGACGTGTGGATTTACAACGAGACCGAGCCGGCCAGCCCCCACCGTCTGACCCTACTGACGCAAAACCTGGAAGGTTATCGCGCCCTTACCGAACTCATTTCACGCGCCTACCAAGACAACCAGCGCCAAGGCGTCCCCATGTTGATGGCAGACTGGTTGGAAGCATCCAATGCCGGGCTCATCGCCCTGTCCGGCGGACGCGAAGGCCGCATTGGCCGTGCCTTGCTGGCCGGCCAGACGGATGATGCCCGCCGCGAATTGGAACGCTGGCTAAAAGTTTTCGACCAGCGCTTTTATGTGGAATTGCAAAGGACTGGCCGCCCGCAGGAAGAGGAATATATTGAGGCGGCGGTGGACTTGGCCGTCGAATTCAACGCCCCTCCGGTCGCCACCAATGATGTGCGCTTCCTCACGCCCGACGAATTCTACGCCCACGAGGCCAGAGTCTGCATCAATCAGGGAAGGGTTCTGGATGACCCGCGCCGCCCCAAAGATTACACCGACCGGCAATATTTGCGCAGCCCCGGGGAAATGGCCGGGCTATTCCACGATTTGCCGGAAGCCTTGGAAAACACTGTGGAAATTGCCAAGCGCTGTTCGCTTGAATTAACCCTGGGGGAGAACTTCCTGCCGAATTTCCCGGTGCCGGATGCCATGACGGTCGAGGGCTTCTTTGCCGAGGAATCGCGCAAAGGCTTGGATCGGCGCCTGGCCGTGCTGATGCCGGATGCGTCGGCGGAAAAACGCCAGCCTTACCTGGACCGGCTGGAAGATGAAATCGGCGTCATCAACCAAATGCGCTTTCCGGGTTATTTCCTGATCGTGGCCGACTTCATCCAGTGGGCCAAGGACAATGGCATCCCGGTGGGTCCGGGCCGCGGTTCCGGGGCCGGGTCCCTGGTGGCTTATGCGCTACGGATCACCGACCTTGACCCCATGGAATTTGAATTGTTGTTCGAGCGTTTCCTCAACCCGGAACGCGTGTCCATGCCTGACTTCGACGTGGACTTTTGCATGGAACGCCGTGACGAGGTGATCAACTATGTCGCCGGACATTATGGCCGCGACCGTGTGTCACAGATCATCACCTATGGCAGCATGGCGGCCAAGGCGGTGGTGCGCGACGTGGGCCGTGTGTTGGGCCATCCGTATGGTTTCGTGGATCGCATCGCCAAACTGATCCCGTTTGAACTGGGCATCACCCTTGAAAAAGCACTCGTCGACAGCGAAGACTTAAGCGCACTTTACAAGAGTGACGAAGACGTCAAGGCACTCATCGATTTGGGGCAAAGGCTTGAAGGCATCACCCGCAACGCCGGCAAACATGCCGGCGGCGTCGTCATTGCCCCCTCCAGGCTCATCGACTTTGCCCCTTTGTATTGCGAGCAGGGAGGCGACAATCTGGTCACCCAGTTCGACAAGGACGACGTGGAGGCAGTGGGCTTGGTCAAGTTCGACTTTCTAGGCTTGCGCACCTTGACCATCATTGACTGGGCCTTGGCAACCATCAACCGGAGGCGCAAGGCAACTGGCGAAGCACCTGTGGGGATCGACTTCATCCCGCGCAACGACCCGGCCACCTATGCCTTGCTCAAACGCAAAGCCACCACGGCGGTGTTCCAACTTGAATCACGCGGCATGAAGGAATTGATCGGGCGCTTGCTGCCCGACTGTTTCGAGGACATCATCGCACTGGTCGCCTTGTTCCGCCCCGGCCCTTTGCAATCGGGCATGGTCGATGATTTTGTCAACCGCAAGCATGGCAAGGCCAAGGTGGATTACCCCCATCCCAGCCTGGAGGTCGTTTTAAAACCCACCTACGGCGTGATCGTCTACCAAGAGCAAGTCATGCAGATCGCCCAAGTCATGGCGGGTTATACCTTGGGGGGGGCTGACCTGCTGCGCCGGGCCATGGGCAAGAAAAAGCCGGCGGAAATGGCCAAACAACGCGAAATCTTCGTCAACGGCGCGACCGGGCGGGGGGTGCAGGAAGCCACCGCCACCTATATCTTCGACCTGATGGAAAAATTTGCCGAATACGGCTTCAACAAGTCGCACTCCGCCGCCTATGCCTTGGTTTCCTACCAGACCGCCTGGCTGAAGGCCCACTACCCATCGGAATTCATGGCGGCGGTGCTATCCGCCGATATGGACAACACCGACAAGGTGGTGGTGCTGATCGAGGAATGCCGGGATATGAAACTGGCCATCGCCCCGCCCGACATCAACCAGTCCGAGTTTCGCTTCACCGTGCGGGAGGGCGGCGGGATTATTTACGGATTGGGCGCACTCAAAGGCGTGGGCGAAAATGCGGTTGACGACCTCATCGGCGAGCGAAGCAACATCGGACCCTTTAAAGATTTGTTCGACCTGTGCAAGCGCACCGACCTGCGCAAAGCCAACCGCCGGGTTTTGGAGGCGCTAATCCATGCCGGGGCGCTGGATTCTTTCAACCCCAACCGCGCCCAGCACATGGCTGACTTGGCCGATGCGCTAAAGGCGGCAGAACAGCATAACGCCATGGTCGCAGCAGGCCAGGACGACCTGTTCGGACTGCCGGATGAACCAATGGCTCGGGACGAAACGTCAAAGCCCCGTGAATCTGTCGAAGCTTGGCCGGAGAACCAAAGGCTGGCGAATGAAAAAGCCACCTTGGGGCTTTACCTCACGGGCCACCCCATTGCCCAGTATGAACATGAACTGGTCAATTTCATCACTGCGCGCCTGGGCAATCTAAGCGTGGACGGCGACAGTTTCGGCAGCGGCGGTTTCCGGCGTGGCAACGAACAACGCGCCACCGTGGCCGGGCTGGTGGTGGAAATGCGCACCAAACAGAATAAAAACGGCAAACGCATGAGTTTTGCCACCTTGGACGATCGTACCGGGCGGTTGGAAGTGGCGGTATTTTCCGAAGTCTATGAACAATTTCGCGATTGCATAGCCAAAGACGCGCTGCTCGTGGTCGAGGGCAGCCTGGGCATGGACGACTTTGCCGGCCAAATGCGGCTCACCGCCGAAAAGCTCTATACCATCGAGCAAGCCCGCGCCCGCTTCGCCAAGCATCTGCTGGTCGAATGGTCGCACCAACCCGCCAACCTGTCACCCCCCCATTCCGCTCTGGCGGATGAACTGGTGGAGTTGTTAAAACCCTTCCAGGGCGGACCCTGCCCGATTATGATCGATTACAGGGGTAAAGGTGCGAAATCCTTGTTGCAACTCGGCGATTTGTGGCGCGTCCATCCGGGGGAGGAACTACTCAACCGGCTGCGCAAACACATTGGCCCCGAACGGGTGAGAATCCAATACCAGAATGCGATGATAAACCTGTGATGGAATAGGTTACAATCGAAGGAAATAGCCCCCCAAGGCAAATGACGATGCGGGATGTTGACCTAAGGAAAACAATCGGTGTCGCCCAGCCCAATTGACGCACCGCCTCTTGACGAAAACGCTTAATGAAAAGATCTGCACTATTCATCATCCTTGCCTTGGCAGTGGCACTAACAACGGCCCAGGGACAGGATCTTACAAGCACTTATGAACAAGCCCTGCAAAGGGACCCGCTCATCCATCAGGCCGAAGCCAACCGCAATGCCGCGTTGGAAAACAAACCGCAAAGTATCGCCCGATTACTGCCTACCGTGTCAATCTCGGCCAATCTGAACCAGAATTGGGTGGCAACGAAAACCAGCGATGCCATACAAAGGAATATCTCTGGCGGCAGTGATGTAAGTTTTTGGAGTAGCATCTCCACTTTTAACCTGACCCAACCCCTTTACCGCCACGATCTGTGGGTAAAATTAAGCCAAGCTGACAACCAAGTTGCCCAAGCCCAGGCAGAGTATGAAGCAGCGTTCCAAAATCTGATGCTGCGCACCTCCAAAGCCTATTTCGATATCCTCTACGCCCAGGACAACCTTGAATTTGCGCGGATGGAGAGGCAATCCATCGAGCGCCAACTGGAACAGGCCAAAGCCCGCTTCGAGGTGGGGCTGATCGCCATCACCGATGTCGATTCGGCCCAAGCCGGTTTTGATCAAGCCAGGTCCGGCGAAATCAAAGCGGAAAACGAACTGGAAAACGCCCGCGAGGCAATGCAGGTGATCGTCGGGGATTTCGACGGCGGAGTCGCCGCACTGCAGGCGGAGATACTCTTTAAACCGCCAGAACCGACGGATATTGAAATATGGAACCAGCGTGGACAGGAAGACAATCTCTTAATCATCGCCGCAACAAACCAGGCTGAATTAGCCAATAAGGCAATTGATGTGCAATACGCCGGTCATTTGCCCACGTTGGATTTGGTGGGTGTCGCCGGCTTCAACGAGAACAACCGGCCCAATAGCATACGCACCGAATCACAAATCATCGGCGTACAATTGAATGTACCCCTCTTCCAAGGTGGGCTGGTCAACTCGCAGGTGCGCCAAGCCCGCGAGCTCTCCAAGGCCGCCCAAGAAAATCTGGACGTGCAGCGCCGCAACGCGAGAATGCAAGTGAAAACCGCCTACCGGGGAATTGTCACCAGCATTAGCCAAGTGGCTGCCCTGAAATCTGCCGTGGCCTCCGCGCAAAGCGCCTTGGATGCCACCTCCGCCGGTTTCGACGTGGGAACGCGGACCATGCTCGATGTGTTGATCCAGCAACGAAACCTTTACCAAGTCAGGCGCGACTATGCCAAGACCCGCTACGACTACATCATGAATAGCCTGGCCTTAAAACAATCCACGGGCATCTTGACACGCGACGATTTGGAAATGGTGAATCGGTGGCTTCACAAGAATTAACGGGGTTGCAAGAAGTGCCTATTCGCCGTCATGAGAATTGCCGGCCGGCGGCGTATCTTCCAGCGCTTGAATGATGGCCGTGTATTGGTAAGACTTGGTAAGCTGGCGCAAAATCTGCCCCAATTCGCTGTCAAGGCTGGATATTTCCTCGACGATCCCGGCAATCCTGGCTGTATCCAAATCCAACAGGGCTTCCTCCAGTTTCATTCGCAATTCGGCGGGAAGGCCGCCAAGTGCCGCCGCGCCGACTGGGGCAGGCGGTGCAGCGGTGGCACGGCGAATGAAGCGGACGCCCAAATGTTTTGCCATACAGGTGAAGATGTCTCCGGGCCGGAACGGTTTGTTGACGATGCCGTCCATGCCGGCCGACAACAGATCGGCGCGCTGTTCCATGAACACCGAGGCGGTCACCGCGACGATTTTCACCGCTTCCCCCCCTTCCATGGCGCGGATGCACCGGGTTGCCTCGATGCCGTCCATCACCGGCATGCGCCGGTCCATCCAGATGAAATGGGGTTTGAATTGCCGGAACAATTCGACCCCGGCAGCACCGTCCCCGGCCAACCGGACTTCAAAACCGATTTTTTCCATCAGGGTTTGCAGCAATAGCGCATTCTCTTGCCTGTCCTCGACGATGAGGACGCGGTAGCCTTCCTGCCCCGGTTCGAGGCCGATGACATCGCCCAACGCTTCCGGCGGCAACGGCATTGCCGTTCCCTCAGCACATTCAAGTGGCAGTTCCACCCTGAATAAGGAACCTTTGCCGGGAGTGCTTTCGACGCTGATGGCACCCCCCATGAGATCGGCGAATTGACGGCTGATGGCCAGCCCCAAGCCAGTGCCACGCTCGTTCGCCGCATTGCCGACTTGGAAAAACGCCTCGAAGATGCGGGACTGGGCGGACGGGCTGATGCCGATGCCAGTGTCCTCGACTTCGATCAACAGCTTGGATGCATCAACGTCCGGCAGGATGCCCAGCCGCAGGGCGATGCCCCCCCGATGGGTGAATTTGCAGGCATTGCTCAGCAGGTTGAGCAAAATTTGCCGCAGCTTGGCTTCGTCGCCAAGGATATGGCGAGGCAACCCGGCAGACTGGTCAACCAAGAAGTGCAGACCCTTATCGGTAATCCTCCCGCGCATCATGTCATCAATGTCTTGAATCAACACGGTTAAATTGATGGGGTGGTTGTCGAGGGTGATTTGCCCGGCTTCAATCTTGGACATGTCGAGGACATCATTGATCAAGGCGAGCAAATGCTGGCCGCTGCGACTGATGATACCCAAGTATCCCCTCTGTTTTTCGGTCAGGGCTTCATCCCCCATCAGCAGGCCGCTGAAGCCCAAAATGGCGTTCATCGGCGTCCTCAGTTCGTGGCTCATGTTGGCTAGAAACGACGATTTGGACTGGCTGGCCGCTTCGGCTTGCCACTTGGCACTCTCCGCTTCGGCAGTCCGCTCCTTGACCAGGTCTTCGAGATGGTCGCGGTATCGCTCCAGCGCCGCCTCCGCCTTCTTGCGTTCGGCAATCTCCTGGCGCAAGGACGCAATGGCTGTGGTCAACTCCTCCGTGCGATCGGCCACCCGGTCTTCCAGTTCCATGGTCAACATCAACAGATCCGAATTGGTCCGCTGTAGCTCGTCTTGGGTGATTCGCAACTCGGCAGCGCGATCTTCCACCCGCTGTTCCAATTCCATCGACAGGGCGACCAAGCCCCGGTTGGTCTCGGCCAATTCCTCTTGCAGCATTCGGATGATTGGATTGTCCGAGTCGCTTGGATGCGGCTGTGCTTGACGTTTCATCGGGCCGTCGTTTTGACAATCAGGATGGTGGCGTCATCGGTCAGTTTGGCCAAGGCGCGGAGCATGCCTTGGGCGACCACGCTGGCGGGCTTGCCGGCCAGTTGCGGGAAATCCCGCCAGTTCCAATGGGTGGTCACTCCGTCCGAATACAGCACCAGCATGTTTTCGGGTTCCCAAGTGTATACGCCGACGTGTGCGGCGGGTGTGTTCAAACCGACGATGCCCCGGCGCAGCATGAAGCTGACTGGGATGGAACCGCCGATGACACGGGCCTCGATGTTGCCCACCGAGGCAAACGTTATTTTTCCCCGTTCCCAGTCGAATTGGGCCAAGGCCATCACGCAACCGCGGGTGCCTTGGCACGCGAACGCCGTGCCGCGAAACAGAGCATCAAGCGGCTGGTCGCAGTGGGATTCCACGAAATTGCGGGCCGCGACAGCGGCAACATGGGCGGGTTCCCCGTGGCCTAACCCGTCGATGACACCGACCAGCGTGTTGCCTGCCCAATGCTTCACCACGAAATCGTCGCCGTTTTGGTCAAAGCCCGGCTTTGGGCGCGAGGCGACGCCAATCTCAAACGGACATGCCATGAGGCTGGGTATATGGATGCGCACCCATTTGCGGCAGACGATGTGGGTTCCCTGCCCATTAAGGCGTTTGATGTTGAATTCGTCCATCAGCCGGTTGACTGCGCCCAAGCCAGCGCCGAGGCTGCCTGCGGTCGAATAGCCGTCCGCCATGGCCTCGTTGATGTTGGGGATGCCGGGGCCATTGTCGATGGATTCGATCTGTAGTCCAAGGCGGGGGGGAATGGAAACCGGCGTAAGGAACAACCTTCCGCCGCCTGCATGTTTGACCAGATTGGACGCGAGTTCGCTGACCGCCAACGCAACTTCCTCGCACCCGCGTGAGTCAACGCCGACCGCCTCGGCGAATTGTTTGGCTGCATGCCGTGCCGCAGCCACATCGGCAGCGTGAAAGACTTCGATGATTTGGCTGGGTGGAAGTGGCACAGTTATCTTGGTAGCCATTTCCTGATGCGAATGGTCGTACCCTGGCCGATTTCGGAGTGGACATCCATTTCGTCCATCAGTCGTTTGGAACCCGGCAATCCCATGCCCAATCCCTTGCCGGTGGTATACCCCGGCTGCATGGCCAGGGACAAATCGGCGATGCCGGGGCCATGGTCTTCAAAGACCAGTTCAAGCCCTGTGGCATTGCCGTTGAGGGTGTGCCAGCGCATGACGCCGGAACCGGCATAGACGTAAATGTTGCGGGTCAGTTCCGAGGCCGCCGTGACGATGCGGGTCACGTCGGTGACGCCGAAGCCCAGTGCGACGGCAGCCTCGCGCACGGATTTGCGGGCCATGACGATGTCGTTCTCGTTGTCGATGACCATCTCTCCCCCGTGATGGCTGTTCATGTGCGGCCCTCCGTGTTGTCCAGTGCTGTCGCCAGCATCTCCATGGCCCGATCCACGTCCAAGGCGGTGAGCGTTTTGTCCAAGGACAGGCCCAATTGAGTGGTGGTGACGGCCACGCAGGCGCGCATCCCCGTGAGGACGGTGAGCCCGCCCATCAGCGCCACCATTTTGACGGTCTCCGACACGGTGCGCGCAAAAAAGGAATCAATCGTTTCGACGGTGGAGATATCCAAGATCAACCCCCTGGCACTATGCCGCTCCATTGCATATAACACTTGTTCTTGAAGCTGGCTGACGGTCATGTCATCCGGGTCGGACGGCACGGTGACCAGCAGAATGTCCTTAATCTTGATGACTGAAATATTCCCGTTCGCCATGGCAGCCCCCTTAGCGGGTGTCGGACTTCTTGACCACCTGCAATTTCAGCAGATCCAATGCCACCAGCAAACCTGCGGCCATTGAAGATCGGGTGGTGATCCCCGACAGGTCGATCCCCAGATGCACCAGGGTTTGGGCAATGGCAGGCCGGACACCGGTTAGCACCACTTGCGCCCCGAGCAGGCGCACGGCGGTGATGGTCTCGATCAGATGCTGCGCGGTTTGGGTGTCAATGGTCGGCACACCCATGATATCCACCAACGCGACGGGTGAATTGGTTTCGACAATCCGGTCGAGCAGGCGCTCCATGAATTGCTGGGTGCGCTGGCTGTCGAGGCAGCCGATCAGCGGCACCGCCACCACACCCTCCCAGACCTGCATGACCGGGGTGGATAGCTCCAGAATTTCACGGCTCTGCTGTCTGATGCGCTCCTCGGCCAGCTTGCGCTCGGTGATGTCGCGGGCGGCGGCGAAAACGCCGACGACCTCCCCCTCTTCATCCCGGTAGACCGAGGCGTTGTAAAGCACGGAAGTCACCCGCCCGTCGCGCTGCCGCAGTTCCAACGGATAATCGCGCACCAAGCCCTCGCGGAACACCTGCTGGTAACCTTCGCGGGCTTTTTCCGGAAAGGTGAAGTAGCCGCAAAAATCCGTGCCGATGAGTTCTTGGCGCGAGCGTCCGGTGATGGATTCGGTGGCGGCGTTCACATCGGTGATCTTGCCGTTTGGGGCGATGGTCACCAATGGGTCCAAGCTTGCCTCGATCAGACTGCGGGTATAAGCGGTCGCCCGTTGCAGGGCATCCTCGGCCTGTTTGCGCCCGGTGATGTCGCGGGCGGCGGCGAAGACGCCGACGACGGCCCCCTTTTCATCCCGGTAGACCGAGGCGTTGTAAAGCACCGAGGCCACCCGACCGTCGCGATGCCGCAGTTCCAATGGATAATCGCGCACCTGGCCTTCACGGAACACCTCTTGGTAACCATTGCGGGCTTTTTCCGGGTCGGTGAAATAATTGGAAAAGTCCGTGCCTATAAGTTCCGTGCGCGAACACCCGGTGATGGATTCGGTGGCGGCATTCACATCGGTGATCTTGCCGTCCGGGGCGATGGTCACCAACGGGTCCAAGCTCGCCTCAATGAGGCTGCGGGTGTAGTCTGCTGTTTGCGTTGCCATGTTTAGCCTCGTTATTTCTTGTTACCAAATGGTTTCCAGTTCTGTCAAGGTGCGCAGTTTGCGCTGGTTCCCAAGTTCCAGCTTGGGAATCCTCATTTTGCAAGTTTCGTAGGTCGGGCACGGCGCAGGATCAATCGTCCTCTTCTTCGGTGAAAAAGGCCGCGTTCAGATCGCGGGCGCTATGCAAAACGCGGACAATATCAACTCCATTGGATAGGGGGCGGTAAAAAATGACGTACCGGCCAACCGGAAAGCTCCGCAAATCCAACGCCAGTTCATCACGCAAACGACCAATGCCGGGGCGTTGCGCCAATGTGCGAAATTTCTTGTCGATGCGGTCAATGAAGGCATCCGCCCGCGCTTCGCTGTCTTCAGCGATGTAATCCCATATTTCAATAAGATCGCTTTTCGCGCGTGGGCGTTTGACGATGACTGGCATTTAAGCCTCTTCGCTGCTGGTGGCGCGGGCGGCTCGTCTCTGCCGGCCTTCCTGTTTGATCTCCTCTGCATCCCATGGCGTAGGCTCGCCGCTTTCCAGCCCTTCGCGGATGTCCTGCCGCAACTGTTCAAGCTTGGCGGCGCGTAACTGGTCTTGCGCCTCCATCATCCGCAACGCTTCGCGCACAACCTCGCTTGCCGATGTGTAAAGGCCGGAAGCGACTTTCTGCCTTACCATGTCCTCAAGTTGAGGGCTTAAATTGACGTTCATCGTCATGGCAACCTCTGGGTTAGGAAAGGTTTGAAACTAACACCTATGTCCAAAATTTGCAATAATTGACGATGCCAAGCCCGATAAAGACGGTGGCATTCTATGCCGGGCGGGATTTGCAATCCCGCCCGGCGTTCGTTGGGAGCCCGTCATGGCGGCATTTACGGGCAAACCGAAGGATCACCCGCAATACCCCCTTCGCAACGCCTCGGTCGCCTCGTCGGGCAACAGCGGCTTGGCGAACAAGTAACCCTGCCCCATCTGGCAACCGCCACTAATCAACAATTGGCGCTGTTCCTCGGTTTCCACGCCTTCGGCGAGGGTGGGTATGCGCAGGATATCGGCCAGTTGGATGATGGCGTTGACGATGGCGTGGTCTTCATGCTCGCGCATCATGCGACTGACGAAGCTTTGGTCGATTTTCAGTTGGGACGCGGCAAACCGGCGCAGGTAGGCGAAGCTCGAATAGCCCGTGCCGAAGTCGTCGATGACCAGATGCACCCCCAGTTTCGCCAAATGTCCCAGCATGGAGCGGGTCTGCTCGTTGTCGTCGATCAGGCCGGACTCGGTGATTTCCACCATCAACCAACCCGCTGCCAAGCCGGATTTTCGCAGCGCGGCATCGACCATGTGGGCGACATGCCCGCGCCGCAGTTCGGTCGCGGAAACATTGACCGCGACGGGGACGCACAGATTCAGTCCGACCCATTGCAGGGCTTGGCGGCAGGCTTCCTGTATCACCCACTCGCCAAGCTGGACGATTAGCCCGGTTTCCTCGGCCAATGAGATAAAATCATTCGGCCCCACTTCGCCAATGCCGGGGCGCTGCCAGCGCACCAGTGCCTCCATGCCGACGATTTGGCCCGTCACCAGATCGACCTGGGGTTGATAGCGCAGGAAAAACTCTTGTCGCGGCAAAGCCTGGCGCAAGGCGCACTCCAGTTTGAGTTTGTACTCCATCTGCTCGTTCATGCTTGCGGAGAAATAGGCAAATTGATCGCGGCCCTGCTGTTTGGCCCGGTACATTGCGGCTTCGGCTTTTCTCACCAGCGTGTCGATATCCAAGCCGTCATCTGGATAAAGCGCGATGCCGATGCTGGCAGAGCGCCGCAACTCATTCCCGTCGATCACCACCGGCGCCCTGATGCTGGCAATGATTTTTTCGGTTATGCCATGGATGCCGGTTTTCGCATTGAATTGGGTGATCAGGGCAATGAATTCGTCGCCGCCCAGCCGGCACAGCGAATCCGAATTGCGGAGGGTTCGCTTGATGCGCTTGGCTGTGGTTTGCAGATAATAATCGCCAGCCGGATGACCCAGCGAGTCGTTGATGCTTTTGAAGTTGTCGAGATCAATGAATAACACGCCAATCGGCTGGTTTTGCGATTTGGCCATGTTGGCGGCCATTTCAAACCGGTCCCGCAACAGGATGCGGTTCGGCAGCCCGGTCAACACGTCGTGATGCGCGAGATAGTCAATCCGGGCCTGGGCTTTCTTGATCTGCGAGACATCGAAGAATATACCCACATAATTGATGGTGGCAGCCTGTTCGTCATGGATAGGCGAAATGCTCAACCAGACCGGTAATAACTTGCCGCTTTTGGGCTTTACCCAGACCTCGCCAGACCACGCCCCGGAGGCAGACAGTGATGCGATGATGTCCGCCAAAAAATCCTCGGCATGACGGGTTGACACTAGATTTTTCGGCGATTGGCCCAAAATCTCGATGGGTTCGTAGCCAGTGATGGCGGTAAATGCCGGATTTACGGACAGGATTCCACCCCGCTTATCGGCGATGGCGATGGCATTGCTAGCGGCGGTGATCGCCTTGCTGGCCAAGTGTAGCTTGGCAGCCGTTTCCAGATGCTCCGCGACCTTGACTTGAAGTGCGGTTGACATGGATGCAAGGTCGTTGCCGCGTTCGATCACCCGCTCGGTCAGGTGCAAACACATTGCGTCCAAAGCGTTGCGGGTGCGGGTCAACAGCAGGTGGGCCTGCACCCTTGCGAACACTTCCTCGGCTTGGAAAGGCTTGGACACAAAATCCACTGCACCTAACTTAAGTCCAAGCACCTTGCTCTCGGTGTCTTGCAGTGCGGAAATAAACAGCACGGGAATGTTGCGGGTTTTGGGGTCGGCCTTCAAGCGCCGGCAGACTTCAAAACCGTCCATGCCGGGCATGCGGACATCCAGCAGAATCAATTCAGGGGGGCGGCTGGCGACGGAACGCAAAGCCAGCTCACCGCTATTGGCAGGCCGGACAGGTTGACCCTGTTTGGTCAACAGATCGACAAGCAGTTGAAGGCTGGCGGGGTCGTCATCGACCACCAAGATGCCGCCTTCGGGTGGTTTCCCCGCCAGTTGATTTTGGGCCTGTCCATTCACGATTTATTGTCCCGTTGCATCAAATTTTTATTATTATAACTGATATTACGCATGGATCTAGGGCTGGATCGTCAAATTATGATGCCCAGCTAGCCAATCACTTTCCCCAAAGACTCCACTACCGACTTGGCGGCGGAAAGATTCAGCCCCGACGCATCGCGAAGGCACTTGATTGCCTCAATGGCCTTTGCCTTGGATGGCATCCCTTATGTGGGTTATGGGGGAGGTACGGTAATGAAGCTGTCACCCCAGCAAACCCAGGCCAATGTCACCGTGACTGCCAATGTTGCCGGCTTGGGAATCAACGTGGATGGGTTGGATTACACCACCCCGCCCCGCATACCTTCGCTTGGACGGCAGGGAGTGTCCATGGCATCAGCACTCACTCGCCCCAATTGCTTTTCGGGGAAAGCGGGACACAATACCGATTCGACGACTGGTCCGATGGCGGCGGACAGACTCACAGCATTGCCACGCCGAACACTGACACCACTTACACAGCCAATTTCACCAGACAGTATCAACTCACTGGGACAGTGGATTCAACGTCGCATGGTTATTGGCGATTTTGTATTTTTGATTGCTATCCGATGAGTCAGAATGGCCAGCTATGGCTGGATGAGGGTGATAGCCCACTGATAGTCGCAAACGCCTACGCCGGCTTTAAGTTTTCCAATTGGACTGGTCCCGTGGACGATCCAAATAGCTCCGCTACCCGTGTCACCATGACCGGCCCTAAAAGCGTCGCCGCCAACTTCACGGGTGCGCCTAAACTGGCGGCCAAAGTCATCGGCAAGAGCGGACCCGATAACAATCGTGTTTGGACTATCGCCTTAACCAATACTGGGACCGGAGGCCCAGCCATCAATGCCAATATCACCGACATGCGTTATTCCGTTACTAGCGGAAAGGGTTGCCAGATTTATGTATTTTTCTACTTCCCCATTGTGGTAGGCGAAATACCGCAGGGCGCGATGAGGAGCGGAGTGGCCAATTGGGACTTCGCCGAGTGCCCCAACACCAACAAGTACTCAATCACCCTATATTACAGTTACCAGGATACCAGTGGCCATAGCTATTCCGGCAGTACTGCCTTTTACAACATTCAGCGTTGAGCGGGGCGGACAATCGGCATTGTGCATTCACGGTGGAGAGACTGGCGCGGCCTGTAAAACCAAGCCAGTCTGCCCATTGTGGCGCAGCGGGACGATTGCCATGCGCAAACCTGGCCACCACGCGATTCAACTTTAACAGGACATGAACCCTATGAACAAACCGGTTTTTTCCATCATCTTGGCACTGCTGCTAGTTTGCAGCACGGCCCACGCCACGCCCTTGGACCCGACAACACCCTCACCCCCGGCAGCCAACCCGGACCTTAAGGTTCTGGGCGGCCAATTGCTCACGCTTGATGGACCGATAACGCAAGCTGGCGGGGGTATCCATACCTCAGACGCAGACCCGTCACTCACGCTGAACCCTTTGGATGGCGTGTTGTGGGGTACGCCAGGAACGACCGTGGGTTGGGGTTTCACCCTTTTGGCAATCCCACGGCATACACCCTTAACCAACTGAGCGTGTATGCCGATGGCTCCCTGTATGGGGCAGGAGGCACTACTGCCCAAGGCGTTTTCAGCGACGCAGATGCGATCTGGATCAACGGCAATGGCATCACCTTGGCCCCGGGTGACAGCTACACCGGCAGCTTCGCTGGCGGGGATGCCTTGGCGACTTTTGCGGTTGATGCCTTGGCAACTTGGGGTATTCCTGCGGACGGGAGGATTTCGATGGATTATGAGTTGTACGACAACACCGATCCGAATGACCCGATCTGGATCAGTTCGGGGACATTGATAGCCCAATACCTAGGCATAGATGCCATCGCATCCGTCAATATCCCGGAACCCTCCACTTTCCCCTTGTTTGCGCTGGGTACACCCGCCATGTGGTTAGCGGGAAGGCGGAGAAATGGCGCATAAGGCTGTGAAACCCAAGTATTTCGCTAGTTCCTGTGAGAGAGAATGCAGGGACGGCGATTCATCCCCGCTAACCGACCGCCGGAGCGGTCAAAACGGGTTCCCAAGCCGGAGCGTCACTGCCATTAAGTCAAGGAATGTAGCCCGTATGAAGCGAAGCGGAATACGGGTTTGCTAGCCACGACCATCCCGGATTACGCCGCAAAGCGGCTACATCCGGGCTACAACTTTTGTCTTAAGTTATTGGCTTTGACGCTGGAGCGTGGGAACCCGCACAATTTCTTTTATAACAACACTAGCGAGAACAATAAGCTGCTGGCCGGTTTGACCTTGGATCAACAGTTTAAAACCGCCAATTGGGCGCTGCCGGAACCCGGTTCGTTGGCTTTGTTCGGCATTGGCGCGCTTGCGGCATTTGTGGCAAGGCGTAAGCGTCGCGTTTAATCGGGAGAGCCAAGGTTCGGAGCGCCAAATCCGTGGGTTCCACCAACGGCGAATTGAGTGTCTTGGAGGATGGTCGAGTCAGTATTGACCAACGACAACAGTTTGACCAATGAATCCGATGCCACCCTGAATAACTATTCAAAGGGCGAATCGAATAACACAGGATCACCAATTAATCAATCAAATGCATCCATGCTCAACAAAACGCGGCTAACGCCAGCCATAATATTGCGGGGGCCGCATGACCGGCGGCGGCTCCCGCCAAACCGGCGGCGGGGGCGGCATATAGCGCGGGGGACCGCGAAAATAAACGGGGGGCGGCGGATAATAAGGGCGTTGCCAGCCGTAATAATTTTCATAGTGGTTGGGGTGGCGGGGTCGCCAATAGCCATCGCCGTGATCATGGGCAAGTGCTGTAAAACTGCAAACCAGCCCCAACAAGATAGCAACGGGCCACCGGATAATTAGACGTTTGGATGTTGTATTCATGAATTTTCTCGCTTTATTCAGGGTCGCGGACAGGCTTCAACCGATGCCAGCCGATGTGGGCGATGTCGCCCGGTGACCGGCCTTATTCGGTGATGCATTGTCGGCCCAATTCCCTTAAAGCAGACTTAAGACATTTACGAGAATGCCTTTACCCGTAGGGTGGCCTTCAGGCCGCCAAAGTGCCCTGAAGGAGGCTCTACAATGGGGAAAGATATTTTTCGAAAATCACCTTAAGCGGTTCAGATGATCCCGTTCGTGGTGAGCCTGTCGAACCATGAACGGCTTACCCGCTCACCCTTCGACAAGCTCAGGGCGAACGGGTAAGCCTTGATCGTGCCCCACCTTAAGTTGGTAGCCCGCGTTTTCGAGTAGGCGTTTGCGCCAGAGGGAGGCATCTGCAAGCAAGCCTGGATGGAGCCTCTGGCGGAATCCGGGGAAAGGGGCAGCTAAACCCGGATTCCGCCATGCTTCATCCAGGCTACGGCACACTGCCATTAAGTTAAGAAAAATCTCGTCGTTCCGGCAGGGATTGCCGGAACCCAGTTGCCATGGAGGGCAGGCTAGATTCACCTCCCTGTGTTCTGGATACCGGCAATCCCTGCCGGTATGACGGCCTAACTTAATGGCAGTGAGGCTACGGCATCAAGCATCTGGGGCGTGCCTAATACGCCTCCCGCAACCGTCCCCGCATCTGGGTGATTTTCTCTATGGTCAAGGGCTGGCGCTTTTCGTCCCATTCCGTACCGCCCAGACGCATCGCCAATTCGCGACAGGTGGCGACGAGATCGTCAAATACCTCCAAGGGGTCGTCGACTTGCGGCGGTTGGAAAAACAGCACGATGCCAGGACACTCGAAGTTGTCCATGTCCTTGATCGGAAATGTCCCAGGCTCCACCAGACTGGCGACACTGAACAGCGGGACGCGATATTCGCGGTCATAACGATGATAGATTCCCATATCCCCGTAAATCAACCGCAAATCGTCCAAGGCATCACGCAGTTGCAGTCCGTTGAAGAACCCCCCTCTGGAGACGACGCTGATCTGGATAAGGAAGGGCGCACCCAAAGGATCGGTTCGCGGCGGCTCCCTGCGGGCGTTTTCCGGCAGTGCGGGTTTGGGCGTGGATGGTTTGGGTTTTTCCATGACGACATTCTTTTCCCCGGCATCCAAGTCATTGAAGGTGATCGGCGGGTCGATGTCTTTCGCCGTCGAATGGCCACCGTAATGACCGGCCTTGGCGGGCATTGACACCTCATCTTCGCATGGCAGTTCTTCTTCGGCTTCCAACTCGTCGTATTCACCGCGTTGGTTGATAAAATCCAGCAGCTTCTTCTTATACTGTCCCCAGATGAAAATGGCTGCAATTATGAAAACGCCGATCACGGCTAATACCAGGCGTAGCGTTTGGCTATCCATTTGATCCATTACATTACCTCTACAGTGCTGCGAGTTCTATGGCTTCGTCGATGTCCACCGCGACAATGCGGGAGACCCCGGGTTCTTTCATGGTGACCCCGGCAAGATGCTGGGCGATTTCCATGGTTGCTTTGTTATGGGAAATAAATAGGAATTGTACCTTCTCCGCCATTTCTTTGACTAATTCGCTGAAGCGTCCGACGTTGGTATCGTCCAGCGGGGCGTCCACTTCGTCCAGTAGACAGAATGGCGCGGGGTTCAATTCAAAAATTGAGAATACCAAAGCCACCGCCGTCAGTGCCTTTTCGCCACCCGACAGCAGATGAATGGAACTGTTGCGCTTGCCGGGCGGGCGGGCCATGATGGTCACGCCGGTTTCCAGCAAGTCCCGCTCGCACATCTCCAAATAAGCCTGGCCGCCGCCAAACAATTTAGGGAACATGCGCTGGATGCCGACATTAACCCGGTCAAAGGTGTCCTTAAAGCGGGCGCGACATTCACGGTCTATTTTTTCAATGGCTTGGGTCAAGGTGGCCTGCGACTCGTCCAAATCTTGACGCTGCTTGTCCAAGGTTTGCAGACGCTCGGACTGCTCGCTGTATTCTTGCATTGCGGTCAGGTTGATGGCACCCAAACGGTTGATCTCCACGGTTAATTGAGTGACCCGCTGTTGCCATTCCTTTTCCTCGGCCGCTTCGGGAATCCCTGGAATCACCTGTTCGGGGCTGGCACCGATTTCGTCGAACTGCTCCTGCACCGTCAGCCGTCTCACCTCATTTTCCTGATAATCGAGCTTGGTCTTTTCCAGGCGCTTTTTCAAGGCATCCAAATCGCGCTCCTTGCGCAGTTTAGCCTCGCTGAGGGATCGCATCCCGGCCTCGGCCTCGGTGGATTTCTTGCGCAGTTCATTCAGTTCGCGCTCCACCGTGGCACGCTGTCCCAGCAATTCCGCCAAGGCTTCCTGCTCCTCGTCCATGGGCGCACCGGCTTCTTCCATGCGCAGCCCCAAATCTTCCAAGCGTTCACCGGCCTGCTTGATGTGGGTTTCGGCCCGATCCAGATGTTTGAGGGTCAGGGTTTCTGTGGATTTTAAGGTTTCCACCCGGCTGCGCAACCCATGCACACGGTCGCGGGCATGGCGCAAGGCAGTCTCGGACTCTGCGGCACGATGCTCCAATTCTTGATGGCGACCGCCTAAACCTTGAGCGCGTCGCTCCAATTCAGCCGTACCCTGTTCGGCGAGGTGCAATAAGGCTTTTGCCTCGGCGGTTTCCTCGGCGTTGTGCTGTTGGCTTTCCTCCAAGTCTTCCATCTCCATTTCAAGTTGGCGCAGACGCTTGCCGGCCTGTTCAAAACGGGCGGATACGGCGCTAATCTGGGACTTCAGGCGGGTGATTTCGGCAGCCATGCGATTGGCTTCGGACTGGCGCTGTTCGCGTTCAAACTCAGCCTGCCTCGCCGCCTCCTCGGCCAGATTCAAATTTTGCTCCAATTCGCCCACGCTTGCATTCAATTCGTCACGCTGCGCCTTCAGTTCGCGCAATTCACGCTCGCGTTTCAATACGCCGGACTTGCCGTCGTCGGGTTTTTTCATCACCAGCCAACCCGGGCCCATCCAAGCCCCGTCAGGCGTGACCACCGATTCGTGTTCCTCCAATCGGCTGCATAATTCCCTCCCCTCCGCCAAATCGGTGGCACGATAAACACCGCCCAACAAAGGAGTCAAATTCCATGTGGATTGGATGCAATCCAACAGCAATTCGCCGCCGCCGCCGTTGCAAGAAGGCGCCGTTCTATGCGTCTCAAAGAAGGCCATTGACTCGGGATGCTTGCCACCGTTCAATAGGGGAAGGTATTGGCTGGTGTCCTCGACGCAGACGGCCTCCAAATGAAGGCCAAGCACATTCTCCACCGCCGACTCCCATCCGGGGCTTACCTCCAGGTGTTCGGCCAGTCGGCTGGCACCCTGCAGGGCGGCATCGCTCAACCATTGCTTGAGCGCGGCGCGGTCTTTACCCATGGCGTGCTGTTGCAACAATTCCAAGGAACTGATTTTGCCTTGGGCCGTGTGCAACTGCGCCCGTTTCGCGTTCAAATCTTCTTGGCAGGCTTTGGCAATGACGCGCTGTTCGCGAACCGTGGCCTGCAATGCCTCCAACCGGATCGAAACCTCCTTCTGGTCATCTTCCGCCAAGGCCAACAACTCCTGCAAGCCCTCCAATTCCGAGTCGCGCAGCCCGTCTTCGATTTCGTCCCGCTCCCGGCCCAAGCGTTCCCTGCGGCTTTGGAGTTGGCGGCTTTGGTCTTCCATGTGGCGGATGCGCGCCCGCTCCACATCGGCCTGGGCCTTGAACCCGGCCAGATCACCCTTGAAAGCCTCCCACTCGACACGCCACGCTTTTATGGCTTGCTCGGCGCCTAGCCGTTCTGCCGCCGCTTCGGTCTCGGCTTGACGCGCCTCGTTTATCACCGCTTCCAAGTTTAACAATTCCTCGCGCACGACATCAATCTGCTCACGGTCATGCGCCAATTGCGTCTGTGCTTGGATCTGTTCACCCTTAAGCCGTTCCCGTTCGCCATGCAAGCTGTCACGGGTCTGATGGGCGTGTTTTATCGCCTGTTCCAATCGGCTGATTTCAGCGCCCACCTCATAAAACCGGCCTTGCCGGTCATTCATGGTCTTTTGCAGCGTCTCCCGCCTCTCCCTCGCCTCGCTTTCCTTGGCGATCAACGCATTCTCTTCGCTGACCAACTCCCTATACTTCATCTCACATTCCAGCAACACGGCCTGGTGCTGCTTCAACAATTCATCGTACTTGCGCCAGCGCAACCCTAGCAATTGCAGACGATACAGGCGCTCCTCTTCTTTCAAGGCGGTATATTTTTCCGCCTTTTTCGCCTGCCGTTGCAGGTTGGCGATTTGCTTCGCCACCTCGTCGTGCAAGTCTTGCAATCGTTCCAGGTTTTCCTGGGTATGCCGCATGCGGATTTCGGTCTCGTTGCGGCGCTCCTTGTATTTGGAAATCCCTGCGGCCTCCTCGATCACCTGCCGCAGCTCGTCGGGTTTCGCCTCGATCAAGCGGGAAATGGTGCCTTGCTCGATAATCGCATAGCTACGGGCGCCCAGGCCGGTGCCGAGGAAAATGTCGGTGATGTCCTTGCGGCGGCAACGCGAACCATTGAGCATATAAGCCGATACGCCGTCCCGGGTGACTTGCCGCTTGATGGATATTTCCCGGTACGCGGAATATTCCCCCGGCGCACTGCCGTCGGCATTGTCGAACACCAATTCCACCGAAGCCACGCTCACGGGCTTGCGGGTCGAGGAACCATTGAAAATCACATCGGCCATCGACTCGCCACGCAAATGCTTGGCCGAACTCTCGCCCATCACCCAACGCACCGCGTCGATGATATTGGATTTGCCGCAGCCATTGGGGCCAACCACGCCGACCAAGTTCCCTGGCAACGGGATGGTGGTCGGGTCGACAAAGGACTTGAAGCCGGCGAGTTTGATTTTATCCAGGCGCATTTATTCGGCGCGGACGCATCCTGCCGGGTTGACGGGCAGGGAAATCAGGGATAAGTGGGATGGCAATGGCAAGAGAACGGCTGGTTTGGGCGGGAACGAAGCTTTATTATAACGGACTAAACGCATTCAGCCTAAAGCAAAACCATCCAATCATGTCCACGACCCCAAGCAAGCAACTCGAAACCTTCGCCAACCCGCAACCCGGCAGGAACTACACCGTCCGCATCGACGCGCCGGAATTCACCTGCCTGTGCCCGAAAACCGGGCAACCTGATTTCGCCACCTTCCTGATCGAATACGTCCCCGATCAATTGTGCGTGGAATTGAAGTCGCTGAAATTGTATTTCTGGTCCTACCGCGACCTTGGTGCTTTCCACGAGGCCGTCACCAACCAAGTCCTTGACGACCTAGTCGCCGCCACCGCGCCCAACTTCATGCGCATCACGGCAAAATTCAATGTGCGCGGCGGCATCTACACGGCCGTAGTCGTGGAACACCGCAAAGAAAGCTGGATAGCGCCGGAAGTGGTGGTTTTGCCTTGAATGGAAATTGAGCCCATGCGCCCACGTTGCAAACGCTTATAAAAACGGGAATAACCTGATCCAATCCGGCCGTAGCTTTGGCATGGCACAATCATTCATCAACATTGGAGCATTCAATTCACAACTAAGCAAAAGCTTATGAGATATCTCCTAGCGTTATCAATATTACTCCTTTCCTCAGTCAGCAATTGCATCGCTGATGATCAACTTACCGGATTCCGCAAGCTCCATCCGGGCTACGACACTGTGCCACTTCGGCAGCAAATCCACATGAAGCCCGAATACGTCAAGCGAAATTTGGTCAGGCTGGTAGACAACCCCCTCTTGGCGTAAATCATCTGGATCAATAAGGACTTGGTTAAAAATGACCTCCCGAAAGAAGCCAAATGTAGGCCGGAATAAGCCCGCCTTGGCGGGTGTTTCCGGCAAAGTCAGCCTCCGCGACTTGTCGGAGGTATGCCGGAAACGCCTGTGGACGGGCTTATTCCGGCCTACGGTGCAAGGAAGTTATTTTCGGCCATATCCTAAGAACTTTGGTTTTTCCGATCAATCAATAATCGCCCTTAAACGTGCCAAGACCTCTTCCATGACTATCGCCGGGGCAGTTTCAATCTTGCTTGCCCCGCGTCCCTGCAAATCCAGGGTACGGACGGCATTTACCAATACAACTCCTTGGGTCTCTGTGCCGGTCCCTTGCAGAGGTACGGCAAACCCGGCGAATCGGGCCAGATTGCCGCCTTGCGTAATCGGTGCCACCAAAGCAGTGCCGAGTGCGTTGAATGCGCGGGTGGACAACACCAAGGCGGGACGCATTTCACCTTGCAACTCCCGACCGATGACGGGATTTAAACTCACCCGCACTATATCGCCTCGATCAAAGGAACGGACCCTCACCAAACTTCCCTCCTTACGGCGGGTGAATCTTGCCAGTCTGTCACTTCCTGTGGCATGGGCGCATTCGGGTCGCACTGCGCCAGTAACTCATCCAAGGTGTATTTTTTATTCATGGGTTTGACTAAAAGTCCCTGTTCCGTCTGTTCCAGCGTCACGGTCTGGCCCGCGCTCAAGTGCAGCGCCTCCCTTACGGGCTTTGGAATCACTAGGCCAATGCTGTTGCCGAAGTTGCGAAGTATCGTTTCCATTGGATTCCCCCTACAATCAGATTAAGTTTTTACATTATGTAACTTTAAGTGCATCTGTTAAATCTGTCAAATTAAATTTGCCCGAAAGCTAGGTAGTCAGGCTAAAGAATTGGCGGGGGGATTGGGCGGAGGGTGTCTGCGAGGGCAATGTTGTTGAATTAAGCAATGATCACATGACACGTAGGGCGGCAACCCTTTGCCGCCAAGGGAGGGAGCAAGCCCATTGTCGGCATGGGGATGCCGACCTACTCCTTAATTCAACAGCATTGGGGGAAAAGCGTGGTGACAATTTGGAAAACAGCCGGGCAACGGATGAACCATTGCCCGGCTGCCGCCATTAGGACTTAAGCGTCAGCTTTGCCTTTGCGGCGGGCAAAACCAAATGCGCCGAACAGGGCCGAACCCACCATCCAGATGGCGGCGGGGATCGGAACCGTGCCCGGACCCGGAGGGGTTATAGTTCCAAGAAAATAGGGTTCTGTGAGACTTGTCCCGTATTGGAATCCAACTTTATCGCCAAGGGAAGCTAGAGTGAATCCCGAGGTGCCAATCGCAAGTTTGAAGATTAAAGTGTCTGAAAAGATCGGAGCCTGCACACTGGGATTTGAACCTGCAACACTTCCCGTGCCGACTAGGCCATAATCAGAACCGCCAAGGGTTACCCCCCCCGTGGCAAAGTTCCCTTTTGGCCCGAATACGCCTAATCCTGAAGCAGAAATACCGCTACTATACCCCTGTGCGCTGACACCGGACTTGTATTGCCATCCTTGCCCCACAGTATAAGTCCCAGTACCCTTGACCACACTACTGCCGCTGCCTAAGCTTGCAGAATTAGGGGTTAAGCCAGAACTGTTGAAAAAAAGCCCTGTCAAGACATCCGCGCCACTGAGAATAGCCGCAGTAGACGTGTTTTTTAACGTAATTGTTAGAAAGCCGGACGTACTATCATCAAACATCGCCGACGCCGCCAGTGGTGCTGAAGAACCACTGTAAGTCACTGAAGCGGCGTTCGCGATCCCCGAGACACTGGCGCTAAGCGCTAATGCTGCGAGTAGCGCCGATTTTTTGTTCAAAGTTTTCATTGAAAATCTCCACACCTAAAAGAGTTAAGAAGAAAATAGTTCAAAGCCTCATGTTTCTTGGCTTATAGTGGTATCAAGGCCACGGCCTTAGATTGCGCCATTTTCGATAACGTCAGAGAGGGAGTCAATACGTAAAACTACTTACAAGCCCCTAAAAAAAAACCAGTTGGCGCGCATAAAAAAGGCCGTTCGCCCTTCGATGTGTCAGGGGGAACGGCCTTTTCGGAATCATGAACGGCTTGATGTTCGGTGAATTTTGATTTTCCGTCCACCCACTTCGACAGATCCAGTGCGAACGGAAAATCCTTAACTTGACGGCATTGGCTGGGCGCCTAGCCCGTAGGGCGGCAATGGGCTGCCGACCTACCGGATCGGGGGAATCCCAAGCCCTAGCCTCTCATCGTTATACACAAGTCCCGCCGAGCCGAGCCAAAAACGCCGTCATTCCGGCATGGATGCCGGAATCCAGAGCCATGGACGGTAACTTGCCGCTTGCACAAGTGCTTGACTCAGGCAATGTGCCAACCCACAGATTCACATCCTTGTGACTGGATTCCGGCATCCATGCCGGAATGACGGGTCTCTTACACTTGTGTATAACGGCGAGAGCCCTAGCTTGGGGTTCCCAAACCATCTGCGTCCCTACGCCGGGGCGTACCTTGCCCCTGCCTGTCTGCGACAGGCGGTCAAAGCAAGCTTTGACGCTCCAAACCTTGTCTGTCCATTAATCGCCAAGCAACATCCGTTAGTAAGTCAAACTATCCTTAGTTTCGGTGTTTTGCGACGAATCATAAGTTTTACCCGTCAGCGTCACGCCGCTAACCGTGAAAGTGCAGGTGCCATGCAGCGTGGTCTTGGTGCTGGTGAACGTTGCCAAGCCATTCGTGGCAGTGGTTGCCCTTACCGTGCCCGTCGTGGTGACGCCGCTCCAGTTGCCATTGACGGCGGCACCGTTGACTAAGCCATTGACATTGTCATTCACCAAGACACTGGCCACACATTGATAATTCTTTGCCGTTAATTTCGTTTGCAAGCCTATGCTGCCGATATGCAGGGTGTTGGCGAACAGGTCTTGCGCAGCATAGACCGTCAGTGAATTGGCGCTTGTCAGCCCCTGGGAGTCGGTGACAGTCAAGACTGCGGCATAGGTTCCTGCGTAAACATAGGTGTGCGCAGGGTTCGGTGACGTGGAACTCGTGCCATCGCCGAAGTTCCAGTTGTATGAGACGACGGTTCCATCGGGATCGCTAGACCCACTGCTGGAGAAGCTGACGTTGAGCGGGGCATAACCACTCAGCGGCGTGCCATAGGGTACGGAGACCGGCGGCAAATACGGGGAAGCAGCGTAACTTCCGGTAAGCTGATATTGCCCTAAACTGTCGTAATCCGAAAACCCTGTGATCAAATCACCTTTACCCACGCCATCGACCTTCAGGAAATAAACCCCGGCGGGGACATTGACGCTGATGGCCGCAGCATTGGGTAACATTGTTATTCTCCACTACTCACAGAATGAATTCGATCTTGATGCTTATGGCCATCATGAATCTGCTTGAATCATTCTAGCCTTACTTGCTTACAGAAGCGCAATAGCCATGCCATTGACATAGGGGTTTTATATTATTTAGACGCAGTGCCTTGTCGGGAGGCATTTATGAATGCCCAAGCACTGATGAAATGCGGATAATTAATTGAAAACCGTCCAACTCAAGCAAGTTTTTGGGCAAAGAGCCGCCGTCATTGAAGTTGTCAAGCGACAGCTTTTTGACTTTTCAATAAGGTGGATAGCTTTCCAGACAGGGAAATTTTTCAGAGTGTCATTGCACTTGTCATAACTTTTCAATAACATGCAAGCTTGTCTCAGACGCGTCGCTTTTAACAGACGTAAAAATATCTACCAATAAGAACTTTGGTTTTTCCTATCAATCGGTAATCGCCCTTGAAAGTGCCAATACCCCTGCCGTTCACCCTTCGATACCTCAGGGCGAACGGCAGGAACGGATGAAACGGCGGAAGATGCCGAAATTCGAGGTGGATATGCCCTTGTGAATAAATTTGGGCTAATCAGGCATTTAACCCAGGACGAATATCTGACGCAACGGATATACCAAATTCGGGGCTTCACGGGGCATTTGATGATTTTTTATTACGCACCTTGCGCTTTTTTTCTGGCCCGGAAGCAGAAACTTTAACCACAGGATTTAGACAATGAAACTAGGCTTTCTTGCTTCACATAACGGCAGCAACATGCAGGCGATCATCGAGGCCTGCAAAACCGGCGCATTGCAGGCAACCCCTGCCGTGGTCATCAGCAACAATGCCGAATCGGGTGCGTTGGCGAGAGCCAAGCGGGAGGCCATCCCCTCTTACCACCTTAGCTCAAAAACCCACCCGTCACCGGAACGGTTGGATCGGGCAATACTTGATGCCCTGCTTGCCCATCAGGTGGACATAGTCATTCTGGCCGGCTATATGAAAAAACTTGGCGAACTTACCCTCAAGCGGTATGAAGGGGCTATTTTGAACATCCATCCTGCCCTGCTGCCAAAATTCGGCGGTCAAGGCATGTATGGAATCCATGTGCATGAGGCCGTTTTGGCGGCGGGCGAACACGAGTCTGGCGTCACCATTCATCTTGTCACCGAGGAATACGATAGCGGGGCGATCATCGCACAGGAAAACGTTCCGGTGATGCCGGGTGACACGCCCAAATCCCTTCAAGAACGGGTGCTTAAAACCGAACATGCATATTTCCCCAAGGTCTTACAAAAGATCGAGTCTGGCGAATTGGCAATTCCCGGATACACGATGCCTACAAGTCAATGCCCCGACCGCTAAGCCAGCAATTCTCATTATGGCTCCATTGCCGTCATTCCGGCATGGATGCCGGAATCCAGTGCCATGGACGGTGACATGTCGGTTGCGTAAGTGTTTAAAAAAGGCTTGATGGCGACCCCTAGATTCACATCCTTGTGACTGGATTCCGGCATCCATGCCGGAATGACGAGTTGCCTATCAGCACTTTGGCTCATAATGAGAATTGCTGCAGCCAGGCACCGATGCACTTTCTGCGCAGGGAGGCTAATGCCTTGGATAAGACATAAAACTTGTCGATCTTCCACAGTAAAATCCAGTTGGCAGACTCAAAAAAATACTTTACTTCCACCGTAAGACTTGTGTATAAATACGTTTGCCATGACACAAATGGTTTTCTGGTGAGGGGTGCGCCAGCACATCGTCAGCCCTCAACACCCAATGAACGCCATTGTGGAATATTGCACAGCACAGGCCAAGGTATTTCCGCTCGAAACACCCGCCAACCTTCTTGATTGTTGTAGTGGACCCTTATGTCAAGACAGTTTACTGCCGAATTTAAGATGGTAAGCCATCACTTGCAGCGGAACGGCGCTGCCCCGATTCGACTTCTGTTTCCGTGCGAGAGGTTTCCTTCTCGCTGAATTTGTCTACGATCTTGGCCCCCCCGCCACTGCCTGTCCGGTACACCC
>Ga0194062_1000152_pt1 | contig 29048 bp, 30 predicted proteins | sample SepL2225m_MetaG_FD_155481 | JGI IMG/M metagenome (GOLD analysis project Ga0194062, IMG submission 155481) | Anoxic zone freshwater microbial communities from boreal shield lake in IISD Experimental Lakes Area, Ontario, Canada - Sep2016-L224-25m | ecosystem: Environmental > Aquatic > Freshwater >... | reverse complement strand
AACCCCGTGGAGAGCTGGTTTTTCGATCGGATCGTGCACGGTCGCCCCGTGCCCCTGCCGGGTGACGGTCGCACCATCACCCAGCTGGGCCACGTGGAGGATCTGGCCGTTGCCCTGGCCCGCTCCATCGAGGTGGAGTCGGCAGCGAACCGCATCTACAACTGCAGTGGCCGCAAGGGGGTCACCTTCTTGGGCCTGGTTCTGGCGGCGGCCAGGGCCTGCGGCCGTGACCCTGAAACCGTGGAGATCCGCTCGTTCGATCCCTCCAGCCTCGATCCCAAGGCCCGCAAGGCCTTCCCCCTGCGGCTCGGCCATTTCCTCACCGATGTGCAGCGTCTGGAGCGGGAGCTGGCCTGGACTCCCCGTTTCGATCTTGGGCAGACCCTGGCCGATAGCTACCACCACGACTATGCCCTGCGCCCATCGGTGGCACCGGACTTCTCGGCAGACGAAGCTCTGCTTGGCGGTTGAGCCCGATCGCGGGGATCTCGGGCGTGAAGGAAGTGGTGTTCCGTTTCTGTGGCGCCAAGCCCCAGGCGGGTCACGGCACGGTTGGGCCCTGCCCTAGGGCGCCCGCATGTAGCCGATAGCCGAGCTCAGCGCCAGCAGCAGTGATGGCCAGAACAGCCACCAGCCCACCGCCTGCACCTCCTCTGCCCCAGGCCCCGGCCACAGCAAGAGCAACAGGGCGGCGAATTGCAGCACCGTCTTGGCCTTGCCCGACAGGGAAGCGGGGCCGCCATTGCCCTGGCCCGCGCGCCAGCCGGAGATCAGCAATTCCCGCGCCAACAAGAGCCACACCGCCCATAGGGGCAGCTGAGCGTTGGCGCCGAGCCACAGCAGGGGCGCGCTGATCAGAATTTTGTCGGTGAGGGGGTCGAGCCGCGCACCCCACACCGAGCCGCCGCCGCTGCGGCGGGCCAACCAGCCATCGGCCCAGTCACTGAGGCCCCCCAGCAGCAGCAGCAGCCAGCCCAGCCACAGCTGGCCCGTCACCAGGGCCAGCAGCAGGGGCAGGCCCAGCACGGCCCTCGATACGGTGAGGCCATCGGCCAGGCGCCGCTGCAGGCTGGACATCGGCACGGTGTCGGTCACTGCAGGCGAGTCTGCAACCGGATGGGGCGAACGCTCCCCCTCGGTCGGGCCGCTGATCTAGAAACGGAGCATCCGCGAATCCCCGCAATGGTCGTCGACTCCCCCTCCGCCCAGCGGGTGCGCGATGTGATGAGCACGCCGGCCCTGAGCGTGACCAAGGACACCCCCCTGCAGGAAGCTGTCACCCTGATCAGCGAGCGTCACTTCAGTGGCCTGCCGGTGCTTGATGCTTCCGGGCTCCTGGTGGGGGAGCTGAGCGAGCAGGACCTGATGGTGCGCGAGAGCGGCTTTGACGCCGGCCCCTACGTGATGCTGCTCGACAGTGTTATCTACCTGCGCAATCCCCTGCAGTGGGACCGTCAGGTGCATCAGGTGCTGGGCAGCACGGTGGGCGAGGTGATGGGCAGCCATCCCCACACCTGCGGTGCTGACCTCAGCCTCCCGGCGGCCGCACGCCTGCTCCATGACCGCAGCACCCAGCGCCTGTTCGTGGTCGACGAGGCCGGCCAACTCCAGGGGGTGCTCACCCGCGGCGATGTGGTGCGCGCCCTAGCGGCCGAGGGCTGAGGGCACCGGCGGCGGCGCCAGCACCGGTGGCGGCGGAAGCACCGGTGGGGGAGGGGCCTGGGGCAGCTGCAGCGCATTGGGGCTTGCGGGCGGCGAGGACTCCGTTGGTTGAGGAGAAGCAAGTGGTGGCGGCGTGGGAGCCGATCCTGCCGGAGGGATTGGCTTCGGATCCGGCCCCGTGGCTTCCGGTTCCTGGGGAAGCGACTGGCCCGGTTGTAGCAACAGCGGCGCTGGCAGGTCGGGGGGAAGCGGTGTCTGCTGGGGCACCGGTGCGACGCCGCCGGGGCTGTCCTTCTGCTCTCGCTCCCGCAGGGCCATCGGATCGGCGGTGATCGGCGTTTCCCGCAGGGGAGCGCCCTGCTTCGGCTCCGGGCTGCCCTGGGGCCGCTTCGGTGCCCAGATCAGGCGGGCCAGTGGTTCGAGGCCCTGCTCCACCAGCCGGTTGAACCCGGCCAGGGCTCGATCCACCAACTGGCTGCCCAGGGTCTGGCCGCAGTCGATGGGGCTGGAACAGCCCCGGGGACCGAGATGGGGCCTCAGGCTCGCCAGCAGATTGCCGCCGAGCGGCACGGTGCGCTCGCTCAGACGCAGCAGGTAGGGGACGTGCACGAAACTGGTGGCACCGCCGCTGATCCAGTTGGCGTCGGTCTGGTTGAAACCCTTCGCCCCGGGAATGATGAACCGGCTCTTGGAGGCGTGGTCGGGCAGGTAGGCGGCCACCAGGCCCCGCTCGCGGGCCAGGGATCGGGTCTGCTCCAGGGTGAGCCCATCGCGGCTCATCAGCACCTCCACGCGCCCGTCCGTGCGCAGGCCGATCACCATGCGGATCCGGGGCAGGAAATAGCGGATCTGCTGCCCCATGCTGATGCTGTAGGCCCCCTTGTAGTCCGCTGGAGGGGTCTCCAGATCGTTGTAGATGCTGTGGAGGCCGCCGATGAAAGTGTCGTAGCGGCGGGACCGCTCCGCGGTTAATTCACCAAAGCCAAAGTCCACGTGGCCATCGTGGCCGATGCCGATGTAGGCCCGCTGGCGGGCGGCGGCTCGGTTGCGGCCGCGCCAGACCCGGTCTCCCAGCTTCAGGTCACCGAGGGGAACGGTGATCTCCTGCCCGCTCTCATTGACATGCCGCTCGTACATCGGCCCGGAGAAGTAGGCGAGCGAAGCGGTGTCGGCGTAGGCCTCCTGTTCCCGGTCCCAGCCCTCCAACAGGTCGAGCCGCACCCGGCGGGGATCGAAATCAAGGGCGAAGGCCTGGTCGTCAGGCATGTAGCGGAAGGCTTCACCCCCCCGCTGGATGGTGAGGTTGGTGCTGGCAATGGTGCTGGAGCGTTCCGGGATCGGCGGGGCAATGGCGATCAGAGCCGCCACAGCCGCAAGGGGCATGCCGATCACCAGCCAGCGCTTCCGGCCCCTGCGGATGTTGCGGGCCCCCTTCCCCGGTGGGCTGGGGGGGCGACGGAGGCTGCCGGTGCGGCGGGGTCGGGGAGTGTCCAAGGAGGGAGGGACCCCACGGCGGCCCTGCATCGTGGGATCACGCTGATCGCTTCGACCGCCTCCCGTCAAGCCATGGCCTTGAGGTAGGCCTCCCGCCCCCGGGTGGCATCGATCCGCGCCGCCACCTGGGGGTAGGGGCTCAGGTCGATCTCGGGGAAGAACACGGGCAGGTAGGCCAGGTGGGCCTCTACGGCACAGTCGGACACCCCCCAGGCGTCTCCCACCAAAGGAGTGCCTGGCTCCAGCAGTCCGTCCAGCACCGTGAGCAGGCGAGGGAACTCCTTTTCCCGGCTGCTGGGCACGAAGAGAGCCGTGGAGAGGGTGGAGTTGGCAAACAGCACCCACTGCTGGGCCAGGGCCCTCCGCCCGGGTGTGGTGAATTCCTGGGCGTAGTGCTCAGCCAGATGGAGCAAGATCGCGCCGCTCTCGAACAGTGTCAGCCTGTCGCCGGCAGCCCCATCAGCCCCGTCGTCCACCAACACAGGCACCTTGCCAAAGGGATTCAGCTCCAGGAAGGCCTGCTGGCGATGCTCACCGGCGGCCATGTCCACGGGATGCCATCCGTAGGCGATGCCCTTCTCTTCGAGGTACCAGCGCACGATGGCTGCCCGGGAGCGGGGTCCGCCGTAGAGGGTCAGAGTCATGTCACTGCAGGTGGGATCGCCCTTCCATCTTCACGCCCAGAATCAGGAAGTCCGGCCGGTGCCCTGTGATGGAGGAATCCCTGGCGGCTCCTGGGGTGGAGGAAACACTCCGGCGTTTGGGCCCCCACCTGGTGGGGCGCACCCGCCGGGGGGTGGTGGGCAGCAGCCGCTATGCCCTTGCCCTTCGGGAGGCCCTGCGCCAGGCGGCCCAGGATCCCAAGGCCGCTCCGGTCCTCATTGTTGGCGAGCCTGGCCTGGAGAAGGACAACCTGGCCTCCTTGGTCCACTTCGGCTCTGGCGCCCGCAAGCAGCTGTTGGTGCGCCTTGATGGCGCCCTGCTCCGCGAGGACGGAGTGGAGTTGTTCGGCCCGGCGAGCAGCGACGGTGAGGGGGCCTTGCTGGCCCGGCTGGGCTCCGGCGCCCTGCTGATCGACAAGCTCGATCGGGTGGCCCCAGCGCTGCAGCCAGCGTTGCTGGAGCTGGCAACCACCGGCCGCTGGCAGCCTCCGGGTGAGAACGCCACACCGCGCCACTTCCCGGGTCGGGTGTTCTTCACCGCCGAGGCGGCCATGCCCGCCTTCGACCGTCCTTGCACCCTGATTCGGGTGCCGCCGCTGCGGGTGCGTCGTCAGGACCTGGGGGAGTGGCTGCGTTTCGGCCTCAGGCAACAGAGCAGAGCCCTGGGATGGGGCCAGGCCCCCGAAGTGGGCCAGTCGGTGGTCCAGCGGCTGCAGCAGCATGATTTCCCCAACAACCTCCGCGAGCTGGAGGTGCTGATTGATCGGGCCCTGCAGCAGGCCCAACGCCTGGGCCTCCAGGAGGCTGCCGCCGGCGCCAAGGGGGGCAGGCAGCGGCCGCCCCTGCTGCCGGAGGAGGTGTTCTGGACCGCCAGCCGCCAGCAGCGGCTCCGTTTTGAGCTGTGGCGCTGGAGGCCGCGTCTGCGGGAGCTGATGCGCTCGCCTCGCCTCTGGAACGGCCTGCTGTTCGGGGTGGTGAGCTGGGTGTTTGTGCTGGTGAACCTCTGGCTCTGGCTCGGGCCCCAGGACCGCGCCCACAACGGCGCCCTCAACCTGTTTTGGGCCTGGTGGTGGCCCCTGATCCTGCTCAGCTTTCCCCTGGTGGGCCGCCTGTGGTGCTCCTTCTGTCCGTTCATGGTCTGGGGAGAGATCGCCCAGCGGCTGGTGCGGTTCCTGGGGCTTCAGCCGGCCCGCTGGCCCCGGGGCAACAGCGATGACTGGGCCTCTCCCGTGCTGGCCGGCCTTTTCGCCGCGATCCTCCTCTGGGAGGAGCTGGGCAACCTGGTGGACACCGCCTGGGCCAGCAGCACCCTGCTGCTGCTGATCACCGCGGGTGCGGTGGTGGGCTCGATCACGTTTGAAAAGCGCTTCTGGTGCCGCCACCTCTGCCCGGTGGGGGGCATGAACGGTCTGTTCGCCAAACTCTCGATCCTGGAGCTGCGGGCCCAGGCGGGCACCTGCAGCGGCAGCTGCAGCACCTATGCCTGCTTCAAGGGGGGGGCCGCCGATGGCGAGGGACTGGCCACGGCAGGCTGCCCCCTCGGCACCCATCCGGCCCACCTGGCCGACAACCGCAACTGCGTGCTTTGCCTCACCTGCGTCCAGGCCTGCCCCCACCGGTCCGTTCAGCTCAGCCTCCGCCCCCCCGCCGCTGACCTCCAGCGCGACATGGCCCCTCCGCTGGGGGAGCCCGCCCTGATCCTGGTGCTGGCCGGCGGGGTCTGCCTGCACCACTGGCAGCGGTTGCTGGGGGGCCTCCCCCTGGCCCCGGCCAGCCTCCACGAGGGCCCCTGGCTGCCGCGGCTGGCCTTCGCGGTGCTGGCCCTGGCCCTGCCCGCGTTGGTTGTTCTGCTGCTTGAGCCACTGGTGCCTGAGGAGCGGCGCCGCCCCACGCTCTACGGCCTGCTGCCCCTGCTCTGGGGCCTCATGCTGGCCCGCTTCCTGCCCTTGGGCATGGGGGAGGCGGGGTTGCTTCTGCCCGTTTCGCTCTCGCCGTTGCCCGGTTCGCTGGCGGCCTTGATGCCCGCCTGGAGCGCCGACGCCCATGTGATCGGTTTCTGCCAATCGGTGGTGATGGTCACGGGGGTGGTGGGATCCCTGGTGCTGCTGCGCCGCCTTTTGCCAGCGGTGGGACGGGCCTTCTGGTGGGCCTCCGGGGCGACGGTGCTGCTGGGGGGCCTGGGCCGCTGGCTGGTGGCTCAGTAGCTGCGGCAGAGCCGCTGGATGTCGGAATCCCGGTAGATCGGTCGGCTGCCGTCGGCGGACCCAGGATCCAGCTTGACGTTCTTGGTGAGCAGGTTTGTGGCGCCGATCCGGTTCGCCACCAGGGTGTGCTCCGTGCCGCTGCTGCCGCGCCAGAGCAGGCAGTCTTTGAGGTTGTCCTCAGCCCGGACGGATCCGGTCGAAAGCGTTCCCAGAGCCAGGGCAATCGCCAGCAGGGGGTGGAGCCGGAGTGCGGGTGGGTGTGGGGCCATGGACCCATCCTGGCAAGGGATAATCAGGCCACTGCGCCCGTTGGACATGACCCTTGCCCTGTTGATCGCCCTGGCGGGATCCCTGGTGCTGATGGGCGTGATCGTTCGCCGCCTGGAGCGCGGCTGATCCGCCCTGCCGCCGTCTCGAAGGGGAACCGTCCCTAGCCTGAAGGGTCACCCCTGGGAGCGGCGCCATGCATACCCACGACCTTGAGAACCACGACAACCTCTACGCCGACGAGGTTGTGATGGCGGCGGGCGAAACCAACCGGGATGCCCAGAACCATGCCCTGCTGGCCATCGGCGTGCTGCTTGCCTTGGTGAGCGGCCTGGGGATTTTCCTGATCGTCTCCTAGCTGGGTCGGCTCGGTTCGATCGTGCGCTTCAGCGGCTCATGGCCAGCATGCGCTCGATCGGTTCGAGGGCGCGCAGCCGCAGAGCTTCGTCCATCTCGATGGTGGGGTTGAGGCTGTCGAGGCAGCGCCAGAGCTTCTCCAGGGTGTTGAGCCGCATGTAGGGGCAGGCGTTGCAGCTGCAACCGTCGGCCCCTGGCACCTCCAGGAACAACTTGTGGGGGAGGCGGCTGCGCATTTGGTGCAGGATGCCCGGCTCGGTGAGCACGATCAGGGTGGTTGCCGCACTGGTTTCGGCCCGCTGCAACAGCTTGCTGGTGGAGCCGATGAAATCGGCCAGATCCAGGAGATGTTGCTGGCACTCGGGGTGGGCGATCACCTCGGCATCAGGGTGATCCAGCTTCAGCCGCAACAGGGCCTGTTCGCTGAAGGTTTCGTGCACCAGGCAACTGCCGGGCCAGAGGGTGAGCTCCCGCCCGCTGGCGCGGGCCACCCAGCGGCCCAGGTTCTGGTCGGGGGCAAACAGGATCGGACGATCGGCAGGCAACTGGCGCACCAGATCCACGGCGTTGCTGCTGGTGCAGATCAGGTCGCTCTGGGCCTTCACCGCCGCCGAACAGTTGATGTAGCTCACCACGATGTGGTCGGGATGCTGGGCCCGAAAGGCGGCAAATCCGTCGGCGGGGCAGGCATCCGCCAGGGAACAGCCCGCCTCCAGATCCGGCAGCACCACGGTCTTGCCGGGGTTGAGGATCTTTGCCGTTTCGGCCATGAAATGGACGCCACAGAAGGCGATCACATCCGCGTCGGTGCTGGCGGCTTTGCGGGCCAGTTCGAGTGAATCGCCCACGGTGTCGGCGATGTCCTGGATTTCGGGCGCCTGGTAATAGTGCGCCAGGATCACGGCGTTCCGCCGCCGCCGCAGGTCGTCGATGGCGGCTGGTAGGTCGGCCGGCACGGCCGTCGCGCCTTCAGCGATGGCAGCCGCCATGACCATTGCGACCTCGACTCGTGCAGGATGTCGTGAGCCTAGGCAGAAGGGGTTGGCCGTCGTTCGCATCGCCATCGCAGGGGATCTGCATGGGCAATGGGATGGCGCCGATGCCGCCCTGCTTGACCTGCTGGCTCCCGATGCCTTCCTGGTGGTGGGCGACCTCAACGATGGTCAGCAGCGCATTGCCGCCAGCCTGGGCCGGCTGCCCCTGCCCACGGCCGTGATCCTTGGCAACCACGACACCGGCCGCGACGACAGCGGCCAGACCCTGCAGCGGCAGCTGGACCAGCTGGGGGAGCGCCATTGCGGATGGAACCTGCGTCTTCTGGATCCCCCCGGCCTGGCCGTGGTCGGTGCCCGGCCCTGCAGCCTGGGCGGTGACTACAACCTCAAGCCTGCGGTCCAGGCGGTCTGGGGGCCAGTGAGCCGTGAGGACTCCTCCAACCGGATCGTGCACGCAGCTCTTGCGGCCCCCCTGGAGGTTCCCCTGGTGCTGCTGGCCCATTGCGGCCCCAGTGGCCTGGGCAGCCTGCCGGGCGACCCCTGTGGCCGGGATTGGAAACGGCCCTCCCGGGACTGGGGTGACCAGGATCTGGCCGAGGCGATCGTCGCGATCCGCCGCCATCGGCCCGTTCCCGTGGTGATTTTCGGCCACATGCACCACCAGTTGCGGCGCGGCCAGGGGGAACGCATCAGCTTCCTGCGTGACCGCCACGGCACCGCCTACCTCAACACCGCTTCGGTACCCCGCCACGGCACCGATGAACGTGGCCGCAGCGTTCGTCATCTGAGCTGGGTGGAACTCGATGGCGACGGGTTGCTGCACGCCAGCCATCGCTGGTACGGCCTCGATGGGCGCCTGCTTTACGAGCAGCGGCTCTACGGGCGCCTGCCGGCCCCTGTGCCGCAGGCTCCGGCGGCCGTTCCGTGCTGATCTATGCCTGCGTCAGCGGCCATGGTTTTGGCCATGGTTCGCGCACCGCGTCCGTTCTCACGGCCTTGCGTTTGCTTCAGCCGGACTGGCGCCTGGTGGTGTCCACCTCCCTGTCGTCTGATTTCCTTGCCACGGCCCTGCAGGCGGCGGTGGGTAAGCCGATCGAGCTCCGCTCCTGCCGGTGGGATGTGGGGGTGGTGCAGGCCGACGCCCTCGGTGCCGACGGGCCAGCCACCTTGGCGGCCCTGGCGGAGCTGGAGCAAGACCTGCCTGGCCTGATCGCCCGCGAGAGTGCCTGGCTGCGCCGCCAGGGGGAGCCGGTGCTGGTGCTGGCGGACGTGCCGCCGGCGGCGGCGTTGCTGGCCGGGGAGTTGGGGGCGCCCCTGGTCTGGCTGGGGAACTTCGGCTGGGACGTGATCTACGCCGCCATGGGCCCCGCCTTCACTTCCTGGGCCACGGCCGCCCAGGGCCTTTACCGACGCGGTGATCTTCTGCTGCGTTGTCCCCTATCGATGCCGATGGACTGGGGCGTCCCCGCCGTTGAGGTGGGCCTCACCTGCGCAGAGCCCAGCCTCGGGCCTGCGGCGGTGCGGCAGCGGCTCCAGCTCCTGGACGATGGGCTGCCTGGCGTCCTGGTGACCTTCGGGGGCATGGGATTCCGCCTCGAACCCGATCTGTTCGCCCTTTGGCCTGGCCATCGCTTCGTGGTGACCGATCCCTCCCTGGCCGGAGCATCGTTACCGGCCAACGTGACTCTGTTGCCAGCGGGGATGAGGCCCCTTGATGTGATGCCCCTGTGCCGCCGCATGATCACCAAGCCCGGATACAGCAGCTTCTGTGAGGCCCTCAGCCAGGGGGTCGGGTTGCATGTGGTGAGGCGTGAGGGCTTTGCCGAGGCGGCCGTGCTGGAGCAGGCGGTGGTGCGCCATGGCCACCATTGCCTGTTGTCCCAGGGGCAATTGCGGAGCGGCGACTGGCAGTTGGACCAACCCCTGCAGTCGCCCACCGGCCCCCCCCTGAGCCCGAAAGGGGCTCCGCAGGCCGCCCAGGCCCTGGCCCGACTGGCCCTGGATCGGGCCTGAAGCTTCACCGGCACTGGGCCAGTTGGGCTGTCAAGCCACTGATCAGCAGTGCGGATGAATGGGCGGCAAGTGTTCGTGATTTCTGAACATAAATCTAGTCAAATTGCAGTGGTGCACAGTGATTGGAATTCGTCGCTGTAGTCATGATAACAAGTAGACAGTTGTTTGACTGTCACTAACTAGAACCTCGCAGCGGGGATCTTTTGACAAATTACCGCCAACGAAATCAGATCAGCTCAGCCAAGAGATGCATCTGCATTCGCTTATCACATCACCGCATTCACCCCGTAGATCAGCTGAGCACTACCGCTCATTCAGCTCGTTCTCCCATTCCGTTTCTTCCTGCTGAATTGCTTGCAGTGATCTCCGGATCCCTTGCGAGAACACGCTTGCAGTCACGCCTTGGCCGTAATGTCCTTCGAATTCGACGGTTTGCCCCGATCCACACCCGCTTCCCTTTTCCCCCGCCTGCAGAAGATCCTGTTGGGGGCGTCCCTCGCCCTTCTCACTCTCCCGGTAGCCCTCCCCGTCCGGGCAAGCGTTGACGAATCCGGAGTGATTCAAGCGCTCTCCATCGCTCCTTCGGCCGCCCCCATGCCCCGGCTGTTCGCGGTCACACCCGAGCGCCGGGCCCTGCTGAACACCATTCGTTTTGCTGAGGGCACCTGGGCCAACGGCAATGACATCGGCTACCGCGTCATGTTCGGCGGCGGCCTGATGGATTCCCTCGAGCGCCATCCCGACCGGGTCATTCGCTCGTCCCGTTACGCCAGTGCCGCCGCAGGGGCCTACCAGTTCATGCCCTTCACCTGGGCCTTGGCCAGCCGCGTGCTCGGTCTTCCCGGTTTCGGCCCGTTTGCCCAGGATCAGGCCGCCCTGCTCCTGATCCAGCGCCGGGGTGCCCTCGTTCTGGCCGACCAAGGCCAGCTCACCTCAGAACTGGCCGCGCGCCTGGCGCCGGAGTGGGCCTCTTTCCCCACCACCCGCGGCAGCAGCTATTACGGCCAACCGGTGAAGCGCCTGGCGGAACTGAAGCGCTTCTACGAATGGAATCTGGCCCAACTGCGCGGAGCCACGGCACCAACTGCCGTTCCCGTGGCCAGCCTCCCCACGCCCGCCTGTGCATCCGGTCAGCTGGAGTGTCTGCTCGAGTCAGCAGCTTCACCGGCAAGAGGCAACTGAGCTACCCCCCTCAGCTTTCGCTGGGGCGGCTGTCTCCCACGGTTTTCTGGGCGATCACGTAGGCCACCACGCTGGCGGCAGCGAATCCCAGACCATTGCGCAGCACCGGCAGCAACTCTGAGGTGCGCGTGACCACAGGCCCGAGGCCCAGTGCGATGAACAGAATCCCCCAGAGGGGCGAGAGCAGCAGCACCCAGGCCCAGGCGATCCGCTCCCCTTCTTTGCGGGGGAAAGCGGCAAAACCTGCCACCAAACCCCCGAGAACCGAGGTGAAGAACGTGAGCAGCCACTGCTCCCTAGGCAGGCCAGGAACCACCTGACAGCCCCCTTTCTCGAGGCAGAGTTCCACCGCCGACAGGGCATCGTTGATGGCCCCGTCCTCGCCGTGGTCGCGGACGTAGTACTGGTTGCCGAAGCGGGTCTGCAGTTCTACCCAGAAGGTGCGCGGCATCAAGGCGAACAGGGCATCGCCAACGTTGAAGTTGAGCAGGTTGCCCCCCCGGGGATCGGCCACCAGCAGCAAGCTGCGTTCGTCGAGATTCCAGAACTCCTTCACCGCCAGTCCAGGGGTCCGCTCGTACTGGGTCAGCACCCGCAGCTTCCAGCCATTGGCCTGTTCAAAGGCGATCAGTTCATCTTCGAGGCTGGCCCTCTGGGCGTCGCTCAGGGCCCGAGCGAGGTCGATCACCGGTGTGGGGTGATCGGGCAGCAATTGGGGATTGTCCGCCGCAAAGGCAGCTGGAGCCATCCCGGGGGTGAACAGCACCAGGGCGCAGGCCAGAAGCGCCACCAGGCGCATTCCCCAGGGACAGCGGGTGCGGTTCCCGTTGCCAAGGACGGCGGATTGGCGGGAACTGGCGGACTGGACCATGCGCCTGCTTCGATGATCTTGCATTCTCACTGACCCTTCTGCCCGACCGCGTTCCGCCCAGGCCCACGGCCCCCACGGCCACCACCGTCCCTGACTGGTTGCGCCAGCGGCTGATCCAGCACGGGGGTGCCGTTTCTTTCCGCACCTACATGGAGTGGGTGTTGCACGATCCTCTCCATGGGGCCTATGGGGCGGGCCGGCTGCGCATCGGTCCCCATGGGGACTTCGTCACGGCCCCGTCCCTGGGGCCGGCCTTCGCCGAGCTGCTGGCACCCCAGCTGGCCGACTGGTTGCTGCAGCTGACCCCGGAGCAGCCTGGCGGGTGTTTGAGCCTGGTGGAAGCAGGACCCGGAGAGGGTCAGCTGGCGCTGGATCTGGCCGGGGAGTTGGCCCAACGCTGGCCGGAGCTGGCCTGCCGGGTGGAGTTGGTGTTGGTGGAGCCCAATGCCGGCATGGCCCAACGCCAGCAACAGCGGCTGAAAGCGTGCCCGATTCCGGTGCGTTGGAGCTCGTTTGAGCAGCTGGCTTCCCGGCCCCTGCGGGGGGTTGTGCTCGCCCACGAGGTGCTCGATGCCCTGGCGGTGGACCGTTTTGAACACCGGGGAGGCCAGTGGAGACGCCAGCAAGTGCATCTGGGAGCAGCAGGCCTGGAGCTGGGCGTTGCCCAGCCTTTGGAGCCTGGGGAGATGCGCACTTTGGAGCAGCTGGGCCTGGGGATGCCCGGTCCCCAGCGGCCTGAGGGCTGGAGCAGCGAGCTCCATGGGGAGCTGGCTCCCTGGATGGCCGCCTGCGGCAAGGCCCTTGACCATGGCTGGCTGCTGGTGATCGATTACGCCCTGGAGGCTTGGCGCTATTACGCGCCCCAGCGCTCCGCCGGCACCCTGATGGCCTACCGGAACCAAGGGGCCAGCGCCGATCCGCTCCAGGATCCTGGTCACTGGGACCTGACAGCCCACGTCTGCATTGACACGCTCGAGCGGGCGGCAGACGCCACCGGTTGGATCCCCGTCGGCCATTGCCGCCAGGGGGAAGCGCTTCTGGCCCTTGGCCTGGCCCAGGCCCTCGGCGCCCTCTCCACGGAGGCTGGTGAGGGGGAGCTGCCGGAGCGATTGCAGCGTCGCGAGGCCCTGCTGCGGCTGGTGGATCCTGGGGCCCTGGGGGACTTCCGTTGGCTGGCCTACGCCCGGGGCCTCCATGCGGGGGCCCGGCAGGGGTCGCTGCCCCCTCGCTTCCTGCGGGAGCCGCCCCTCAGCTGAGTTGGGCCAGCACCCGCCGAATCAGGTCGGGCTCCACATCGTCCCGGATCACCACCGAGCCGATGGCGGTGGGAAGGACGAACCGCACCTTTCCGTCCCTCACCTTCTTGTCGCTCTGGAGTGTGCGCAGCACGGCTTCTGGATCCAGCGCCGGCAGGGTGAGGGGGAGGCCCGCTTTGCTCACCAGGGCCCGTTGGCGTTCCTGCTCCGCCGTGCTCCACAGACCCATGGCCACGGCCAATTCGCCGGCCGCCAGCATGCCCAGGGCTACCGCCTCTCCGTGGAGATAGGTGCCATAGCCCGCCAGGGTTTCCACCACGTGACCCAGGGTGTGGCCGTAGTTGAGGATCGCGCGCAATCCCCCCTCGCGCTCGTCCGCGGCCACCACCTGGGCCTTGGCGGCGGCGGAGCGCTGCAGGAGGCGCTCCAACAGGGTCGGAGACAGTGCCTCCAGGCGGGAGAGATCCTCTGCGGCCTCCAGATCCCCAAACAACTCCGCATCGCCGATCACGCCGTACTTGATCACCTCCGCCATGCCGGCCCGGAACTCCCTTTCCGGCAGGGTGGCCAGGGTGGTCGGGTCGATCAGCACCAGGCGGGGCTGGTGGAAGGCACCGATCAGGTTCTTGCCTCCGGGGTGGTTCACCCCTGTTTTGCCGCCGATGGCCGCATCCACCATGGCCAGCAGGGTGGTGGGCACCTGCACCACGGCGATGCCCCGCAGCCAGGTGGCGGCGGCGAAGCCCGCCATATCGCCCACCACGCCACCGCCGAGGGCCACGATGGCCGAACTGCGTTCCAGCTGCGCTGCCTGGGCGGCGTCATGGATCAGGGCCACGGTGGCGGGGGTTTTCTGCTCCTCGCCTGCCTCCAGCACCAGCTCCGTCAGCCGGTAGCCGGCCTGCTCCAGGCCGGCTTTGACTCCTGACCCGTAGGACTCCGCCACCACCGGGTTGCTCACCAGAAGCACCTTCGTCCCCGGCCTGAGCCCCGCCTCGACCATCAGTGGACCCAGCCGTTGGAGGCCGCCGGCCCCCAGGTGGATGGGGTAGGGGTTCGCATTCAGTTCCACCGGGATGGTGAGCAGAGGAGAGGCCACGGTGGGGGGTTCGCGGGGTGTCACAGCGGAGATCAAGGTTGTGCGTTCTGACTCGAGTAGGCAGCAGTCTGCGCGCCAGAGCGGTCTTCATGCAGCACCATCTGGGGGAACGGGATCTCGATGCCTTGCTCCTGGAAGGTGCGCCAGATGGCCTTGGCGACTTCATTGCAGACCGAGAGGTTGTTCATCGGCTTGGCGATCCAGAAGCGCACGGTGTAGTTGATGGAGGAGTCGCCGTAGCTGAGGAAAAAAGCCGCGGGAGGGGGAGCGGACAGGACTCCGGAGCAGCTGGACGCAATCCGCACCAGCAGCTCCTCAATCTCAGCGGGGTCGTGGCGGTAGGCCGCCGAAACGAGCACCTGACTGCGCCGCAGGGTGTCGCTGCCGGTGTAGGTGGTGGTGGTGGTCGTGAAGAACGTTTGGTTGGGGATCACCAGATCGGCGTTGTCCCGTTGGCGCCAGAGCATGGCCGCCCGGAGGCCAAGGCTGCGCACCTCGCAGGGATCGCCGTCGATGATCAGCACCTCCCCGGGGCGCACGGAGCCCTCCACCAGCAGCCAGAGGCCGCTGATGAAGTTGGAGAACACCTCCTTGATGCCGAACCCCAGGCCCACCGAGAGGCCACCGGCAACGGCCAGCAGACCGTCGCCCTTGATCCCTAACTGATCCACCACCAGCAGGATGCCGATGCCCACCAACACGTAGCGGATCATCAGCTCCATGGCCCGCCGGCTGCTCTCGGTGATGCCGATGCTGCGCTGCAGCAGCCAGGCCAGCCAGATGGAGGGCAAGCCCGAGGCGGTGATCAGCAGATAAAGGGTGGCCACGGCCGTGAACAACTGGCCGAGGTTGATGGTGGAGCCGAAATAGGTGCCAAGCGGGATCCCGGCCAGATCACTGATGCTGTCGAGCTTCTGGATCAGAGCCATGGTGGCGCCGATAAAGAAGCCCGGCTTGATGACCTGGGTGTAGAGGTTTCCCACAATCCGGGGATCGAACCGATGAATCAGCAGCAGGCGCAGGAACTCAAGGCCAATCCAGATGGCCTGCAGTCCGGCGAAGAACAGCAACAAACCGTGGGGCTGCCCCAGGAGCGGCAGCAGGACCGCCCACAGCAGCATCAGCCCCAACTTGATCAGATTGCGAACCACGGGGGCAACCGGCCTGCGGCGCCGTTGGGGCAGGGCGGCCAGCTGGACGCCCAGCACGATGGCCACCGTGCCAAACAGCTGCCACAGCACCGCTTGGCGCTGCAGGTAGCCAAACCAGCCACCGAACTCGTAGAGGAGCTGGTTCATCGCAGCTTCGTGAGTCGTTGGATCAGCATCTCGCTGGCCTGGGTTTCGTCGGTGGCGCCAAAGATCATCGTGGCCAGCACCTTGCGCAGGATCGTCTCGCCGGCTTCCCCCTCCAGCAGGCTTGCGTTGAACAGGTTGTAGGCCTCCGACTGGGCCATCCCCACCTGCAGGGCTGCCAGTGACCGGGAGCTGGTGACGGGGATGTTGACGTAGCGGTTCACCGGCAGGGTCTCCAAGGTGGCCAGGGTGGTGGCCCGCTGCACGAGGGGATTGACGCTGAATTCGGCCAGGGCCTGGCTGATGCGCCGCTGTTCCGGGCTCGAATCAATGCCGAAGCTCCATACCCTGAGCCGGGCAATCGGACTGGCCTCTCCCGAGGGCCCGGAGGGCAGGGGGGCCACCCCAAGCCGCGCACCCATCAAATCCTTGAGCCGGGGCAGGTGGCGGCTGCGGCAGGCGATCCACGCCAGATCTCCTTTCACCAGTCCCGCCAGCATTTCATCGGTTGTGGCATAGAAGTTGATTCGCTGCTGATCACCCGCCAGGTCCAGCCACTGGAGCCACCGCAGCAAGCCTTCCCGTTCGGCCTGGTTCAGGGGACGGGGGGGGGCATCCGAGTGCAGTTTGAGCAGTTGCTGCAGGGCAGCTGTGCCCCCCAGGCTTCCCGCGCTCCAGAAAAGGTCGACCGGCTCCAGCGAGAGTCCCACGGGTGCCCCCTTGGCGCTCACCTCCAGCAGCTCCTGCAAGGTGGACGGTGCCTGGGGGAGCACCTTGCGATCAAAGCAGGCCACCTGGGGCTGGCTGAACACCGGCAAGGCCGACCAGCCAGCTTTGGTATGAAAACTCCTCAGCAGGGAGGGCTTGAGTTGGGAGAAGATCTCCGCGGGCAAGGACACCGTGCGACTGAGACCGCGCCCATGGAGGACCTTGGCGGTGCTGCCATTGACCAGGATTAGGTCGGGTCCGAGGCCGCTGCGGTGCCGTTGGGCCACCTCCGCCGGTATTCGTGCCTCGGGGAAAAACACCAGCTGCACCCCTACCCGGGGATGGAGCATGCGAAAGCCGTGGATGAAGCGGCTGAACAGGCTGCGGATATGGCTGTCGACCCGGGGGTTGGTCAGTTGGTCAGAACTGGTGCCGACATAGATGTAGACGGTGCCCTCCAGCTCCCGGGCGTGGGGGGGCCTGGGGCTGGCGCACCCGGCCAGCGCCAGTACGGCTCCAAGAGCAACGAGCCTGCGTCCGAGGCGGTGGAGAGCAATCACACACCCAGGGTAGATAATCTGCCCCCAACCGTTACCCATCCATGGCACAGGGCCGCCCCACCCTCACCGCCTGGGGTTTTCTTACGCCCGCCCTGGTGTTGATCGCCCTGTCGGTGCTGGTGCCGGCCCTGATGGCCCTGGTGATGAGCTTCAGCCAGACCGGTCTCGATGTCAGCGAGCCGTTGCGTTTCATCGGCCTGGCGAATCTGCGGCGCCTGGCCCACGACCCGATGTTCTTCCGGGTGCTGGGCACCACCTTCCTCTATCTGGTGGCTGTGGTGCCGCCGATCGTGGTGGGATCCCTGGTCCTGGCGGTGCTGGTGAACCGCAGCCTGCCAGGCATTCACTGGTTTCGTGGCGCCTTCTACACGCCCGTGCTGGTGTCGATTGTGGTGGCCGCCATCGCCTTTCGCTGGCTCTACGCCGAGAACGGTCTGGTGAACGGCTGGCTCTCGGCCCTGCTGGGGGAGCGGTTCAATCCCATCGGTTTTCTCACCAGTCCCCTGCTGGCCCTGCCTTCGGTGATGGTGGTGACCCTCTGGAAGGGCTTGGGCTACTTCATGGTGATCTTCCTGGCGGGGCTCCAGGGCATCTCCGCCGATCTCTACGAGGCCGCTTCGCTCGATGGCAGTGAGGGTTGGCGTAAGCACCTCGACATCACCCTGCCGTTGCTTCGCCCCTACATCTTTCTGGTGGCGGTGATTTCGGCTATCTCCGCCACCAAGGTGTTCGAGGAAGTTTTTCTGATGACCCAGGGGGGGCCCGCCGACTCCACCCGCACCCTGGTGTATTACGTCTACGACCAGGCCTTCTCCGAATTGGAGATCAGCTACGCCTGCACGGTGGGCCTGGCCCTGTTCGTGATCGTGCTGCTGCTGAGCCTGCTGCGTTACCTGGTGGCGGGTGAGAAGGGCCTTGCCTGAGTTGGCCAGGTCACCGGGTGCCAAGCTGACGTCCTGCAGAGATCGGTCTGAGGTGCGTCATTGAGCGGTGATTCAGGCCCCTCCCTGACCGGGCGGCCTGCCATCGGCATCGTGGGGGGCGGGCAACTGGCCCTGATGGTGGCCGAGGCGGCAGAAGGCCTCGGCATTGATCTTCAGGTGCAAACCCCCGATCCCGCTGACCCCGCCGTCAGCCACGCCAGCAAGGTGGTGCAGGCCGAACTCGGTAGTGCGGCCGCCACCCGCAGCCTGGCGGCCGGCTGCCGCGCCATCAGCTTTGAAAACGAGTGGGTGGATCTCGAGGCCCTGGCCCCCCTGGCCGCCGATGGAGTGGTGTTCAGACCCAGCCTCAATGCCCTCGAACCCCTGGTGAGCAAACAGCGGCAGAGGGCCCTGCTGCAGCGCCTCCATCTGCCCTGCCCCCGCTGGTGGTCCCTGGACCAGTTGATGGCTCCCGCTATCGGGGTTGGTCAGCTGTCGGCTTCCAAAACCCCGCCGGTGATGGGCGGCGCCGACCCTGAACCAGCCCCGAGCCTTGTTCTGCCCCCAGGTGCCACGTTCCCCTTGATGGCCAAGGCGGCCACCGGCGGCTACGACGGCAAGGGCACCGTGGTGATCAACGATTCATCTGCCCTGGAGGCACTGGTCGCCAAGGTTGATCCGGTCGAATGGATCCTCGAGGAGTTTGTTGACTTCGATCTGGAGCTTTCCCTGGTGGCCTGCCGGGACCAGCAGGGGCAGCTGGCCTGGTTTCCCCTGGCGCGCACCCACCAGCACCAGCAGGTCTGCGACTGGACCCTGGCACCGGCTCTGGTGGATCAGGCGGTGGAGGCCCTGGCCCGCAACGTGGCGGCCTCGGTCCTCACCAGCCTCGACTACGTGGGGGTGCTGTCGATCGAATTCTTTTACGGGCGTGGTGGCCTGCTGGTGAATGAGCTGGCCCCCCGCACCCATAACTCCGGGCACTACACAATCGAGGCCTGTGTCACCAGCCAGTTCGCCCAGCAGGTGCACATCGTTGCCGGTGAAGCGGTGGCTGACACGACCCTGGTGGCTCCCGGCGCCCTGATGGTCAATTTGCTCGGACTGGAGCAGGGGGCCGAACAGGAAAGGCAACGGCGGGAGGAGTTGGCCGCCCTCCCTGAGGCCCACCTCCACTGGTATGGAAAACGGGACTCGAGGCCCTGGCGAAAACTCGGTCACCTCACGGTGTTGCTGCGGGACACCACGCCCGAGGCACGGGAGCGGGAGGCGGAGCGACATCTGCAGCGCATTCGCTCGATTTGGCCCCTCCCACCCACTTCAGGCCCCTAGAGTGACTGCGGACTGCTGTGTTGGTGACTGCCTTCTACAGTTTTCTGATCTGACTCCCTTTTCGACTTGGGAGGTCTGTCGCGACGGCAACGTATACCGGCCTTGAGTCGGAAACGAAACCCCGCTTTGACCTCCCTTCTGGTTCATCCAGGTCGGAATCTGGGGCAGAACGGCACGGTGGTCCACCCCCTTTCCAGCCTTCATCGAGTCGCACCCTCCAGGGGTCTTCGAGCTGGCCCAGCCAACCTTCTGACCAGGATTTCAGTCCAAATCGGTTCTGAAGGACCTCATTAAGGTCAAGGGGCCAACCCTGGCGGTGGGTTTGCCCATGCCGAGCAAGCGTTCCAAGGTCCATGCCGACCAGATCCGTTATGGGTTGGTCAGTGTGGCCCTCGGCGCCCTGCTCACCGTGCTGATGCTGGCCAACGCCGACCAGGAACGGCGCAACGGCAATCCGCAGTTCGCCGAGGACAGCCTCTTGATGCTCTGGTCCCCGGCCATTTTTGGCATGGCCGGCGCGCTGTTTCTCACCCGGGGGCTGCTGGGGGAAGCCGGCTGGGGGGGCCTCAGGCCCAGGCCATGGACCCGGCGGGTTATGCCCTTCGCCCAGGCTGCCCCACCAACGCCAAGGGCGACCAGGGCCCAGCAGCCCCACCACCTACCCCAGCAACCCGTTCAGCCACCTGAGACGGCTGCTGGCCAGGGATCGGCGGAACCTGCTGTGGCGCTTGAGCCGCCGCCATTCGACGATCGCTACCGCCAGGCCTGCGTGGAACTGGGCGTAGAACCCGGCACCGACTGGCTGGTGATCCGGGCCATCTGGCGCCGCAAGCTCCAGGCCTGGCATCCCGACCAGGGTGGCTCCCACGACACCTGGTTGCGCAAGAACGCCGCCTATGCCCTGCTGGAGGCCTGGGAGCAGTTCAAATCCTGAGGGGGGCCAGCCGTGGGCCATGACCACCAGACTCTTGGCCTCCTCCAGGTTCAGTTCCACCGGCCGACCATCGGTTTGACCGAGGTGTTCCTCCAGGAGCCTGCGCAGCAGTTTCACCATCGCAAAGGTGTTCGGCGCATGCACCGCCATGGATGCGGGCAATCTCTTTGAGGCGTCTGCATGGTGGGCCTCTGCTGGACCAGTTCCTCAAGCAGGAGCTGGTCCGTGGCCTTCAGCTTCCGGTTGTCGACATCGGCAGGGGGCCAAGGTGTTCTCGGCGCGGGCAAGGTGCAGCCATCAAGCCTGCAGCACCTGATCCCGACCCATGCGCTTGGCCTGCAGCAGGGCCTGATCGCTGCGGATCAACAGGGTCTCGCTGGTGTCCTCCCGTCGCCATTCCGCCACCCCGAGGCTCACGGTGACCATCACCGTTGCCTTGCTGGTGGGGACATGCAGTTCCTTAACCATGCTGCGCATGGATTCGGCCACCCGAACGCCCGCCGCGAGGGAAGAGCCGAATAGCAGCACCACGAACTCTTCCCCGCCCGTGCGGCACAGGATGTCCGTTCCCCTCAGACGGCTCTTGACCACCTCCACCACTGCGATCAGCACCTGGTCGCCCACATCGTGGCCGTAGGTGTCGTTGACGGCCTTGAAGAAGTCGATGTCGATGCTGATGGCGATGATTCCCGCCCCAGAACGCTTGCTGCGCAGGATTTCCTCGTTCAGTCGTCTGTACAGCTCCCGACGGTTGAAGCAACCCGTCATTGGATCGATCGTCGTCAGCCGCTCCAACTCCTGCTCCCGTTCCTCGAGGGACCTGTTGGTGCTCTGCAGGGCATTGGTGAGCCGGTTGATTTCCTCGCCCCGCTGGTTCACAGCTGAGGCCAGATCCTGCAGTTCGGTCACCAGGGAGTACTCCAGCTGGGGCAGGAACTGGTGCTCTCCGGTCACGGGATCACCGCTCCGGCCCAGCGGTTTGAGCATGACCTGGAACTGCCGGTCGATGAACAGGGCGACCATTTCACTCAGGAAGGAGCCGATCACGAGGATCCAGGCCAGGATGCCAAGGAAGCGGGCGCTGGACTGCTGCAGATCGACCATGTCGGCGGCCGCCGGTTCGATCACCTGAAGCCAGTAATCCCCTGACTTGCCGTTATCCCTATGGGCGTGAAAGAAGCGTTCATGGCTCCAATAGCTCTGCCCCCATCGCTTCATTTCCGGCAGCGATTGCCGTGGCATGACCACGTTGAGTCCCTCCTCTGCGATTGGGGGCCGATCAAGCGGTTTGAACTCGCGGCCCAGGGTGCTGAACAGGGGACGGTTGGTACTTTCGAGGATGCCATCGGCTGATCGAATCTGGACCGCGAGGCCTGGACTGAGCAGGTCGGGATCGTCCCGGATGGTTCCATCACTTCGCATCTTGGAGATGACCACTCTTGCCGTGATCTCAAGGCGATCGAGCACGCCCCGCTCGATCGATGCCTCCAGTTCGTGGCTGCCCATCACGGTGATGATCAGGGCCGGCACCGTGATCGAAAGGAACATGATCGCCAGGACGAGATCCTTCAAAGACAGGCCTTTTTGCTCGTGCACGGGCCTCAAGGTCGTAATCACCAGGAAGATCGTGAAGGCGACGGCGGTGTTGAGCACCCCATTTACCCCCTGCTTGAGGGCCAGCAGGGTCGTACTGGAGAGATCAATCTTCATCACCTGGTGGAACAGCAGGAACACCAGGGGTGCACCAACCAGGAGCCAAAACAGAACATCGCTCACCACGGCGTGGCCGAAGCGCTTGCGGCCCTCCTGTTGCACGATTGCGTAAAACGACACCGTCAGCCAAACGATCTCGGCACTGAAGATCAGCACGGACCAACCGTGGTGCCAGAGCTTGATGGTGGCAAGGGAGGCAATCACGCCGATGGGGATGGCGCTCCCCCCACCCCGCACCAACAGCACCAGGATCGGCACGGTGGAGCCCAGCAGCAAATTGACCCCGAAAATCACCGGGATGGGCTGGAGATTGATGGCAAGCCCGATCAGTCCAAGGAGCACCACCATCAGGATCTCCCGCAGTGGATGGCCCACCCGCTCCCTGGGATCGGAGCGGTTGGAGGCCTTCGGAAGTGACGTCAGGCGGCTAGGCCGACCCATGGGCAAGCTCCTGGTTTTCCCTTTTTAACCCAGCAGCCGGTGATTGCTGATGGAAGCGTTGACTCCAGGCCGATCATTTCGATCGGGTGGGCCGTAGCGACTGTTGCCGGTGTTCTTTAGATCGTCCTGCCTAAATTGTCGCCACCAGATGGTCCAGTTCCCCCTGGAGCCGTTCCCTGCTCCAGCTACTCACAACAAACACCTCCTGGGCTGAACTGCCCCGCCGGGCCAGGAGCTTGTGGCCCCCCTGGATCGGGGCTGAGACCCTCAACCTCAACTGGTTGGCCCGACCCTTGACCCGGCAGATCACCGCCGGAGTGACTGTTTCGATGCCGCTCTGGTTGGCCAGGGCCTTGAGCACCGGGATCAGCCCCTCGATGTAGGTGCTGTGGGTGATCACCACCCGTCCCATGGGACCGTCGCTTCGATACCGCCAAGCCTAGAAAGGTCTGCCATCATGGGCAGCCCGAAGGGTTTTCCCATGGGCTCCAACACCGAAGGGTGGAACGACGGCGCCCCCGCCTTGGATCGACGCTCCCTCGCCGAGCGGCTTAGCCACGAGCTCGGAGTGGCGGTGGAGGTGGTCTCCAGCCAGCAGGCCCAGGCGCACCGGATCAGCGGCCTGGCGTTCTGCTCGGGCCGGGTGATGAGCTTTGTGATCGATGCCCAGGCCCGTACCCTGCGCACCCGCAACCTGCTGGAGCTCACCCGGCTCAGCCGCAGGCGGGCTTAAGCCTTCTCCAGGGGGGCCATGGTGAGTCCGGCGATGCCCAGCTGCTGGTGGTAGAGCTCCGCCTGCTCAAACGGGCCACTCCAGACCACCGCCGATCCCTGGGAATCGATCCGGTGCGCGAGCTCCCAGGCCCGATCCGGTTGCATCGCCGGGATGGTGCGCACCAGGCAGTCCACCACATGCTGAAAGGTGTTCACGTCGTCGTCGAGGACCACGACGTTGTAGGTGGGGTAAGGCTCCTGCAGCCGCCTGCGCTCCAGCACGGGCTGGCCGCGGGCTGGGGAAGCGCTGAGCTGGGACATGGCTCATGAAGCACCGCTCCCAACCCTAGGTACAGTGGGCCCGATTGTGGATCCATTGGTGCCATGTTGATTTCCCTGGGTTGGGCTTCCCTGGCTGCGGTTTTCACCCTCTCCATCGCCTTCGTGGTCTGGGGCCGCAACGGCGACGGCAGCATCAACTTCTGAGGATCTGCGGGCTGCTGAAACCGCCGCAGATTGGGGGTCACCGATGGTTGAGCTGAGCGTCAACACCGTTCTGGCCACCATGGCTGGCGCCCTGTTGCTTTTTGTCAGTGGCGGGGTCATCTACCTCTCCGCGGTGGAGTGGCGCGATCGTCGGCGCCGCGTTCGCAATGAAAAACCGCGGCGCCCCTGAGCCCCCCCATGCCCCACGTTTTGGTGGCTCGCCCGACCCGCTGGCTCCACAGACTCCCCCTGCCGCTCACCGCCACCGCCACTGTCCTGCTGTTGCTGGTCCCGGCGCTCTGGCTGCACCGCCATCCCCGACCACAGGCCCAGGGGCTTGAGCGGGTGCTGGCCGCTTCGGCCCTGTTGCAGAGTTTCACGGCCGACCCCCGTCGGCCCGTTCCAGGCCTTTGGCGGCAACGGCTCGGGGCTGAGCCGGCCCGCCGCTTGTGGCTCCTCCAAAGGGGCAACTGGTGGCAGTTCTGGGGCCGCCATGGGGACGGGGGCCTTTATCTGGTGCTCCCTGCCGCCAGCTTCAAGGCGGCGGGTCTGCCGCCTCCAGCCGCTGCCCTCAGGGTCGATGACCTGCGGGTGCTGGCACCGAGCCCCCTGGCGGCCCAGATCCTGAAGGAACCGCTGGCGCTGAAGCAGTGGCAGCCCCGTGGCTTGGAGCGGCGCTGCCTCACAAAGCTGCAGGGTCCACAGGCTGTCTACTGGACCGACTCCGCCCTCGGCCAGATGCTCGGTCCGTTGTCCTCCTTGATGCAGAGCTTCCAGCAGGGCTGCATGGAGCTGGGCAGCCAGGGGGGGGCGTTGCTGTGGCAGGGCGAAGCCACCGGCACCCCGGGGGCGTTGTCCGTGGCACCCCCACCAACCGGAGCGAGCCCTGAGAGTGTTCGGCCTCTGGCAACGGACCGACTCCTGGAGGTGCGCGGGGATCAGCTTGATCTGTTGCTTCAGGACCTGCTCAATCGCCAGATGGTCCGCGAACCCCTGGCCAGCCGCTACGGCATCGCTGACCGCCAGCTTGCTCTCCTGCGCCGCACGCCGTTCCTGCTGCGCCTGCGTCCCCTTCCCAAGGGCCCGTTCCTGGCCGGTCTTGAGCTGCAGTTGGCCGTTGGGGATCAGCGCCGCGCCTGGGCCGCCCTGCTGCCTCCCCTGCGCAAAGCCTTGATCGACCAGGGGCTGATGGAGTCGAACAATCCACAGATCCGCTCTGCCGGTAGCCCCTTGCTGTTGCCCACCAGCACCTGGGAGCGGGACGACGGCACGGTGGTGGGGGGGTGGCGCTGGGTCACTCCAGCAGACAGCCCTGTCCCCCAGTTGCTGTTCTTCCTCGGGCCCGAGCCGTCGATCTCGCCACAATCATCCCCCTGGCCCGATGCCCGCTCCCCGCGGGGGGCCCGCTTCGTCTTGCAGGCCAGGCCCCTGGGATTGGCCCGACTGGGTCTATTGCCTGGGGATCTGCCCCTGCTGGTGCGCCGTGCCAGGGAATTGACCGTGGTGGGAGGAAGCGGGGGAGGGGCTGACAAACCTGCTGACTCGACCAGCCTCAGGGGTTCCCTGCGGCTGGGGACGCAGGCCCGCTGAGGGCGTCGGTGCTGGAGTCGCCTGGGCTGGGTTCCGTGGACGGGGGGGATCCTTCCGTGGCAGGGGCCGTGGCGAGGCGTTCCCGTTTCCGCCGCTCGGCGGCCACCGTTTCCTCCATCAGCTCTACCGCCTGAGCCATCCGCTCAAGGTTGGTGGCGTAGATCCCCAGGTCCTTGTCGAGGCGGCTGCGGATCAGCCCCATGGCTTCTCCGACCCCGTGGGCCGCCTGGCGCAGGGCTTCCGGTTCCATCGACTCGGCCCCTTTTGCCTTCTCCAGCAGGCTCAGCAGTCCGACGGCCACCAGGCGGGAGTAGTGGAAATCCTGGCGCTGGATGCTGGAAAGGGCGCTACCGAGGGGTTCGGGTGCCCCCTGCCCCTGGTGCTCAAGCCAATGCTTCACCTCCTCGAGGTCGTGGTCGCCAACGGCGGCCACGGCCGCATCCCGTTGACGTCTCAACTCGACGGCATTGAAGCCGGAGGAGGTGCAGAGGGCTTCGAACAGGGGCTCCTTCTGCTCCGGCGGCCGGTAGCCGCGGGCGAAGCCGTCGAAGACCTGCACCAGGCCAGCGGCGAAGAGGGCATCGCTTTGGAAACCCTTCTGATGGCTGAGCAGGTGGAGCTCCACAAGGAGCTCGTCCACCAACCGTCGGTAGAGCGGAGCGATGACGTGGGGGAAGGCGCTGTGGAAGGCGCGCTTGCTGTCAGCAACGGTGAGAGCGGGGCTCACACTCCTCAGACAAGGGTGTGTGGACCCTAGCGCTCAGGCGCTCGTTAGGATCAGCCGAGCCGAAGCACCGATGTCCATGATCCCGATCGTGATTGAAGAGTCGGGCCGGGGTGAGCGCGCATTCGACATCTATTCCAGGCTGTTGCGGGAGCGGATCATCTTCCTGGGCGAGCCCGTCACGGCCGAATCGGCCAACCGGATCGTGGCGCAGCTGCTCTTTCTCGAGGCGGAGGACCCCGAGAAGGACATCTTCCTGTACATCAATTCCCCAGGGGGCTCCGTCTACGACGGCCTGGGCATCTTCGACACGATGCAGCACATCAAGCCGGATGTGCAGACCGTGTGCGTGGGTCTGGCGGCAAGCATGGGCGCCTTCCTGCTCAATGCTGGCGCCAAGGGCAAGCGCAGCAGCCTGCACCATTCCCGCATCATGATTCACCAGCCCTTGGGGGGAGCCCGGGGTCAGGCCAGTGACATCCGGATCCAGGCCGACGAAATCCTCTATCTCAAGGCGAAGCTCAACCAGGAGCTCTCCGATCGCACCGGCCAGCCACTGGAGCGCATTGAGCAGGACACGGACCGGGATTTCTTCATGTCCCCCCATGAGGCCCAGGCCTACGGCCTGATCGACAAGGTGATCGAGAAGCGTCCGATCCGCGCCGTCTGAGGTGCCGGTGGCCCCTTAACTCCCTCAAACGGCCCCCTTTGCCTGCAGCGTTTGGCCACGATCGCCATTCCCCTCAAGCAGCAGGGAGCACCTGGTGGCAGCGCACCCTCCGTTCACGGTTTCGGGAAGGTGGTCCCAGGTGTCGTGAGCACCACAATTGGGTGAGCCTGTGGTTTTAGCCCCGGTCACTTCCTGAACCTGTAGCCGGCTAGGGCCCTGACTATTCGGGGCAGCTCTCCCAGTTCCCCCATGCGGGGTTGGCACCTGTGAAGTGGCGAGGAGGCATCTCCTGGAGCCATTCCGGGAGATCAGCGTTCGTCAATCTGCTCAGCGGCTCGATCTGGCTCTGCTCGAGAGAACAGTTGCCTGTTCTGCATGGGCAGAGCCGAGATCTTTGAGGCAACCAGCGGTCAGACCTTGGCAGCCAGCAAGGGAGAGAAGCGCTCTTTCTCGGGAATGTCGGCAAACTCAGCGACGATGGCGCGGAACTCATCGCCATCGAGGGTCTCCTTCTCGATCAGCAGTTCCACCAGCCGATCCATGCCCGCCCGATGCTGGCTCACCAGCTGGAAGGTTTCCTGGTAGGCAACCTGCACCATGCCTCGGACGGCTTCATCGATCTTGTTGGTGATCGAATCGGAAACGTCGCTGCGGGTCATCAGATCGCGACCGAGAAACACTTCCTGGTTGCCGGATTCAAGCGAGAGGGGGCCCAGATCACTCATGCCGAAGCGGGTCACCATCTGGCGCGCCATCGAGGCCACCTGCTGGATATCTCCGCCGGCGCCGGTGGTTACCTCCGCGTGGCCGAAGACCACATCCTCGGCGGCCCGGCCCCCCAGGGCACCCATGATCCGTGCCTTGAGCTGGGCCCTGCTCACCAGCATCTGCTCTTCGTCGGGGGAAAACCAGGTGAGGCCCTGGGCCTGACCCCTGGGAATCAAGGTGACCTTCTGAACAGGGTCGTGATTCTTCACCAGGGTTCCCACCAAGGCGTGGCCAACCTCGTGGTAGGCAATCAGCCGCTTGCTGCGGCCGTCGGTGAGGGGCTTACCCTCCATGCCGGCAATCACACGGTCCACGGCGTCGTCGATTTCGGCCAGGGTGGTGGCCTCCTTGCGGCGCCGGGCGGTGAGAATCGCCGCTTCATTGAGCAGGTTGGCCAGATCGGCGCCCGTGAAGCCTGGGGTGCGGCGTGCAATCGCCTCTAGGGAGACGTCGTCCGCCAGTTTCTTGTTGCGGGAATGGACGTTGAGAATGGAGAGCCGTCCCTTGATGTCCGGAGGATCCACCCCCACCTGACGATCGAAGCGACCCGGACGCATCAGGGCTGAATCGAGCACATCGGCGCGGTTGGTGGCCGCAATGATGATGATGCCGGAATTGCCCTCAAAGCCATCCATCTCAGTGAGCAGCTGGTTGAGGGTCTGCTCCCTCTCATCGTTGCCTCCGCCGATGCCGGCCCCGCGTTGGCGGCCTACCGCATCGATCTCGTCGATGAAGATCAGGCAGGGGCTGTTCTCCTTGGCCCGCTTGAACAGGTCGCGCACACGGCTGGCCCCAACCCCCACGAACATCTCCACGAATTCAGAGCCCGAAAGGGAGAAGAAGGGCACTCCAGCTTCACCGGCGATCGCCTTTGCAAGCAGGGTCTTGCCTGTGCCCGGTGGGCCCACCAGCAGCACCCCCTTGGGAATCTTGGCGCCGACGGAAGTGAAGCGTTCGGGGGTCTTCAGGAAGGTGACCACCTCCTGAAGATCCTGTTTGGCCTCCTCCACCCCGGCCACGTCGTCGAACTTGACGCCCGTTTCGGCCTCCATGGCAAAGCGGGCCTTGGTCTTACCAAATTGCATCGCCTGGCCGGGACCACCGGGGAGGCCCGAGGAACGGCGTGCCAACAGGATCAGGCCGCCGATCAAGAGCAGCGGGAAAAGCAGGTTGCCGAGGATCCCCAGCAAGGGTGGGGTGGCGCGGGGGGGATGGACATCGAAGCTGATGCCCTGTTCCTTGAGTTGGTTGATCAGGTCAGGAGCCAGGCCTGGCAGATCCACCCGGAGGCGCTGCACCCGGTTGTCCAGATCGGGGTCCACCGCCTCCACCACCGCATTGCGACCACCGTCGTAGATGTCGACGGACGTGACGCGGCCCGCATTGATGTAATCAAGGAATCGGCCGTAGCTCATGCGGGCGACGGCGGTGTTACGGCTGGCCACCCTTGAGGAGTCGGCTCCGCTGGAACCTGTGCTGAAGCGGTCGGCACCGCCTTGACCAAGCACCTGCCAGCCAAGGAAGGCAGCGACGGCGAGGGGCAGAAGCCAAAGGGCGATCAGGCGCCAGCGCTGGTTCATGGAGAGGCTCTTTTGCCAAACTTTAAGAGGCCCTCCGGCCAGCCCGTGGCGATCGGCGGGGCGATCGGCCGGGGCCCAGAAGGCTCAGTTCAAAAGGCTGCCGGCGATGGCAGACGCCGCTGTTCCCTCCTGACTCTCGGCAAGGGGAGACTCGACCAAGAGGTCGCGGGCATCAATGACTTCCACCAGCGTTGGACCGCCCAGGTCGTGGGTCCAGATCTCGACCTCGCAGCCAGCGGGGGCCCGGAAGCTGAGGAGTTCAAAAGGAAAGACCACCCGTTCGAGGAAAAATTCTTCGGGGCCACAGCAACGAACGATCACCATGCGGTCGCTGGTATTGCGATAGCCGCACGAGAGAAGCGCCAAGATCGAATCCTCATCGAGACACCCCATCAACCCACCTGCCAGGTGTGCGCTTGGTGACGATCTTGACGATTTTGGGTTTTTAAGGGTTTCTTAAGGAGTAGGTCCTCAGTGCTGGGCAGCGCTCCGGTGGGGGATCCCCCCACCGGAGCGCTGCCCAGCACTGAGGACCTACTCCTTAAGAA
>Ga0194062_1000149_pt1 | contig 29127 bp, 35 predicted proteins | sample SepL2225m_MetaG_FD_155481 | JGI IMG/M metagenome (GOLD analysis project Ga0194062, IMG submission 155481) | Anoxic zone freshwater microbial communities from boreal shield lake in IISD Experimental Lakes Area, Ontario, Canada - Sep2016-L224-25m | ecosystem: Environmental > Aquatic > Freshwater >... | reverse complement strand
AGTGAAAAATATTGAAATAAGACGAGCTGGATTTCATGGTGAATGGAACTACAAAATTACACCAAATGTATAAGTTAATTACGGACAGCTCCTAAGTATGGATGATTAGGTCCAAGTGCTTTCTCTCGTATTGACAGCGATCTGATAAGTAATGTTTTGGCGGTATTGTATTCTTCACGGCTGTAATATGGTAACGCAAGATCGTTCAAGCTCAAGGCCACATCGGGATGATCGGTGCCAAGGAATTTTTCTCTTATATCCAGTGCCCGTTTATTTGCTTCTATCGATTTATCATACTCCCTTCGAGAATGATAAAATCTTCCCAGGTAATTCAGACTGTCGGCTACATAAGGGTGTTCGGGTCCAAAAGCCTTTTCGCTGATTTCCAGTGCCCTTCTGCAAAAAGGCTCGGCTTTTTCAAAGTCATCTGTATCAATATGCATCCACGCAAGGGTATTCAGCGTGTTCGTTAAATCCGGATGCTCCGGCCCCAAAGATTTTTCCTGGATTGCCAAAGCCCTGTTCAGCAATGGTTCGGATTTGTCGCGATCGTCCTTATCTATTTGCACCCTTGCCAGAGTTACCAGCGTTTCTGCGACATCAGGATGATCTTTCCCATAAGCTGTTTCCCTGATTTTAAGGGCATCATTGAGATACTTTTCCGCCTTGGCATATTCTGCCAATAGATCATATAAAATCCCCAAATGGTCGAGACTTTTTGCTGTATCAGTATGGTTGGGACCAAATAATTTCATCCTTATGGAAAGTGATTCCTTCAAAAAGGGTTCTGCCTCCGGGTATTTTCCAGCCAGGTAATGAAGCTCACCAAGTAGATCAAGGCTTTGGGCAACCTCGGCATTGCTGCCACCCAAAGCTGCTTTCTGTAAAGCCAGCACTTCTTTTATAATGGGAATAGCTTTGTCGTAATACCCCTTCGCTTGAAGCTCGCCCGCCTGTATCTGTAATCCGGATACCTTGCCAGAAAACTCTTCTGATGAATAAGAAATTTGAATGACCGAAAAATGAAAGGCTACAAGCAGGATAAGTAAAAATCCTGATTTTCTGAACAAAGGGACTGGCATGAAGACACTCCTTCTATGTATGTCACAGCCTTGAATCAATCCGTATAAGTAGAAAAATCACCGGGTCAGACTAACATAAATATTTAGAATAACAACAATAAACGAAAACCATCACAAAAAAGTCAATTTTCCTCAAAAAAAGATGTCACTTTTCCGAATCTCAATTCGGCAACAGGGCTAAACGTACAAATGAAAGCCTGAAGAGAGGGGTAAACATTATTCGGCACGCATAAACAAATTAATCTTTTAGAGAGGAGAATTACCATGGAAAAAATAGCACCAGAGGGACTTGAATCCCAGACGACAGATGACAATGGAATGGAGTTGAGGTTTGTTACCATCGACTCTATCACAATCCCCAAGCATCACCCCCGCAGCGATTATGGAAACCTGGCAACGCTGCAGGGCAGCATTAAAAAAGATGGATTGCAAGAGCCGCTGCTCGTCTATGTAATCGAAGCTGGAAAGTTCGGGATCATCGACGGGGCACGGAGACTTAAAGCGGTTCAGGAGATGGGTTTAAAGCAGGTATCCTGCCTGATCAATAAGGGTATCAGTGAAGCTGACGCCGCTCATCTCTCGTATGTGAAAAATGTTGAACGAAAGAATCTCAGCGTTATCGAGATCGCTCGGCATATTAAAGCGATGCGTGATGACTTCGGCTATACGCTCAGGGAACTTGAGCTAAAAGGCTACGGATCGCCCGCGACCACTTCAATCAAACTGAAATTGCTTGAACTGCCGGACAAGGTCCAGATGCAGCTTCAAGATGGCTCATTAACCACCGGACATGGAGATGCTCTGTCCAAGATTCCTACACAAGGAGAGCAAGAGCGCATGGCGAAAAGGATTGTAGATTTCAACATGAGTGTAAAAAAAGCCGATGCAGAAATTACTAATTATCTCTCTAAAAAGCGTAAGGAAACAACGAGTGAGAAATCGGAAATTGTTCCATCAGGTGATGTCCCTGGTGTTTATTTCAAAGATGCCCGAGATATGAGCGAATTGGTAGATGATTCGGTTCACATGATTGTTACAAGTCCTCCTTACTTTATCGGGAAGGAATATGAAATTGGAATAACGTTCAAGGAACATTTGGAAAATATGGAAGCTGTGATTAAGGAATGTGCTCGCGTCATAGTTCCAGGGGGAATTATTGCTCTGAACGTTGCAGACATTGTCGGATTTAAGGAAGCCACGGAAAGCAACAATACACAAATTAAACTGATGGGACATTTTTACCAGAGCTGTATGAAAAAGCATAAAATTTATCTCACTGATGAAATTATTTGGTCCAAAAGGATTGCTTGGCGGAAAATATCCAAAACGGGCCAGTATTACACAGCGGATACAGTACACACATCTTATCCAATATTCAATAACTGGGAGCCAATATACATCTTCAGAGCGAAAGGTGAGAGAGAACTGCCTTCTGAAGAAATAATATTGAAGTCAAAACTTACCAAGGCGGCATGGGGGAGTTTTTCAGACGGTGTGTGGAAAATCGAAGCAGTGGGAAGTTCTGAAGAACATCCCTGCATGTATCCCGATGAACTGGTTAACAGGCTTATCCGTATGTTTTCTTATGTTGGAGAGACAGTTCTTGACCCATTCCTCGGGAGCGGCACCACGGTTAAAGTTGCCAGGGAGATTGAGAGGGTTGGAATAGGCTATGAAAAGGAGCTTATGTATAAGCCAGTCATAATGCGAAAGCTTGGATTGAATCCTGATGCGGCTGTAGCTGTAGCCACCACGATGACTGCATATGCCAAAGAAACAATGCCGCCTGAAGAGAAAGTGGTTCAAAAGATTGAACCGAAAGCAGAGTTTTTCGGGAGGATGACTCACTCTGAAGAAACAGAAGATCTGGATGATGAATCATACAAAGTATTTTCGGAATATGAGGCACTTGCAGCACTTGAGACATTTGGTTAATCGGAAGTGCAGGTGGCCTCTGATCAGCGGTCACCTGCCGAACAAATCAGGGGCTTAAAACATTGGTGCAGATTGGGCGAAAAATGTTTATCGACTTCGTAATATCGAAGCATTCATCACCAAAAACAAAATCACTTATTGAAAGGAATTAATATGAAGACGAATCAAGATCAAAATTATACCCAGGAAGAAATCAACAAGTTATCGGAACTTATTAAAAGACTGGAATCACAAGAACTGGATAAAGAGATAGATAACTCCATAAGTGTAAAAGCTTGTGATAACGGTATTGAGATGACATTCGAAGACTTTCAGGAGACGTCTGAAACAATAGAAATTAGCTTGAGTAGAGAAAATGTCAAAGGGTTACTTGACGGCATGATAAAGGTCTGGGATAAGGCTTTCCCTGAGAAATTGCTGCCAAATAAAGAAAATTAAAAAAATGATTGATGGAAAAACCTGCACAGCTCGAATTTGAGCCGTCAGAAAGAAGTACCGGTTGCCAAACAAAGCAATGAGGCTTTCAAGGCAACAATGAAACACAAAAAGGGAGGAGATACAATGAAAAAAAAGCAGATCAAGATTAGGAAGTTGAGTGATAACCTTTTTAACGGAAAGTGTCAGCTATCTGTCATGCGCGTGGTTTATGAACGAGTGCAGAAATTGAGGAAAGATATTAAGGATGGGATTAACCCTGAAAACGCAGAGCTTGAAATAGAAGAATTGCGAGCATACTGCTCAGATGGGTTCCGTCTAAGTTACCTAACAGTCTATGAGATGAGCGGGGAAAGTGTTTCAGTGCAAGAAGCAATGGGTCCTCTCTACGATATATGGCTTGAACTCTGGGAGAATGTTTGTGCTGATTATCAGCCTTTTATCGTTGATAGTTAAGTAATAACATTATGATCCGGTTCCTGGCTGTGTATATGACTGGGAGCCGGATTAACTACAAAGGATGTATGAGGATCACCAGTGACAAACATAATTTTGACCATTAGAAGAAGCTTTTCAGCTCGTTTTATCGTCACTAACGACCGACATAATTAATAAAAGGAGATAATCAGTAAACAGTGCAGGTGGCCTACGGTTTCGGAGGTCACCTGCCGAACAAAGAAAAATAAAAGATCGCGGGCAAGGAGATGAAAGATGATTGAACCAATTACAACAAAAGGAGACCAACAATGTCACTAATGCAAACAGCGTGCAATAAGGTTAAACCATACCGGGTGATTATGAATGAGCAGATACACCAAAATTTGAAAGATACGGCCAAGGAACTCCATATGACGAAGGGGGAGTTCGTTCTGCATTTGTTTAATTCGTTTGAATGTCAGCTTATAAAATACAGGCATAAAATTGGGTTTTCAGAATCAGCAGGACGCGATGAATTAGATGTTAGGTTAAGGAGATTTATTATGTTTGAAGATAATGGAGTGGAACTTGAAATGAAATTAGAAGAAATTAGAAAAAATTATGAGTGGTACCTAAGCCATTGTTCGGGAGTATCACAATAAGTACGACTCGAATGCTGACGGGGGGGGAGGCTGTGGCACCACAACTCCACCAAAGACAATGTGCAAGATGGCAGATTACTGTTTCAATCCTGTTTCCATAAAATCCAGCCTTGCGCCAGGTGACCAAAAAGAAAACCCCCCTCCGCTTCCCACAATGCCCATCCAAATCTGAATGTTAACTTACCACCTTCAACAGTAAGGGGTATTAATCGGATTATGACCCTTTACGAAAATCCTTCTGTAAAAATGCTTTGTCCATGAAAATCTGAATGTTAACTTTAGTATATAAGTTAACATTCGACAAAATCAATTAAATATAAATATATTATATAGTTATACCTGTTTTTACTCATATTGGATTTTTGGTTGCATTTTTTAACGTTAAATTTTACTCGTGAGAACAGTAAAAGATAACATTAAAGACATATCCCAAAGAATCCCAAAATAATACTTGAATTTCAAAATCAGGCTTGACAGTCAGCAGGTACTTGAATTAACAAACTGGGAGACACTTCTGTTATTTCTGGCGTTTGAACGGAAAGTCCATGAGGCCAAGATAGAAGGAAGAAAAAGGATGTAAAGTGGGTATTTTTTGATAAATTTTCAGTTACAGCGCAACCCATTGTTGAATCAAACAGCAGACCTGAATAGAAGGGATTGCGACTTATCTATCTTGAGTATAGTAGTTGGATATTGTTTAATCTGTATTATTTTCTTTAATTTAATAAAGGAGGAATTATGAAAAAAGTATTATTTCTGATGTTATTAATTTCGTCTAATGTTATGGCAGATGAAATTGATGAAATGAAAACAGACTTAATGTTTGCTAAGAGTAGAGTTGCTCTCTATGCAGAACTTCAGGAAAGGGAACCATCAGAGTATCATGCATTGCTTTCATCAACCACGAAGGAAGTTGCTAGATTATTGGAAAAAGTGTATAATACTAGTATAATTGTAAATACAGAACCTAAAAAGAAAATAGCTATAGAATATGAAATAGCTAAAAAAGAACATGTAAAAGCAATAGCGAAATCATGCAAAGTTAAAAAACTTTGTGTAGATGTATTTGGGGAAGGAAGTATAGAAGAAGCTGAAAGAGAAGCTGAAATAGCGGGTGCTAAAGTAAGTAGACTTGCTATTATTTTGAAAGAAAAATAGGATGATAGTAAAGAAAATTAGCGAACTAATTCAGTGATAAATATATAGAGTTTTAGAATCAAACAGTGGCCGCATTAAAGCACCAAATACCCCAAAGGATCAATTCACGGTGATTTTATTCACATCAATATTTGCTTTAATAACAATAATTATTGATAAATCTGATCTCGATTATTCATAAAATATTGGAATAATTCAAATATTCATTTTTTTTGAATGTGTGTAATTTCAAATAGTTATGCATTAGAACAAAATCACCGTGAGATTAATTAGACATCATCACGGACGCGAACGCACTCCAAACACACGGTTGGTGGCCGATTCGCTCCGGGGACGGGCCCAGCCTGTTGGGCCTGTGGGGAAGCCGAAGCGCCACGCTTTCGACGAATCTTCGGGTTCAGCCCAGACAAAAGAACCGGTTGTTTTAAAAACAGGGTCCTTGTTGTCGCCAGGAAAAAACCTCTCCAGATACAAGGTTTTCAATTCCTCGCGCTTCGGCATGCGCCAGCCGCCTCCCTTCACCTTGCAATCGGCAACCCATTGTTCGGCTTGTGCGTAATCCGTATCACGATCTGGACCAAGCACCCATTCAAGAGTGGTTTTGGAGTCGGTAATGACGCCCTCTGAAGAAACAGCAAACTGTGTGGCCCCCGTGACAAGATCAAGCACCAAGCTACCGCTTTTTGAATACCCAAAGGGAATAACCACCGGTGATGGCAAAATGGCAGTCTCACCTAACAGCGCACTGTTCAGTTGTATCTTTCGACCCGACATCCACTTATCAGCCAAGAAACTGAGCGTATACTTTGACGATGGATACAGCCCGTTCAGCCGGAATGTACCATCCGATTTCGTCACGGCTTCAAGTTGTTCATAACCCTTGATGGGCTGCACCTGGCTGGCCACCACCTTGACGTTTGCCAGGGGTTGCCCTTCACCATCCACAACCTTGCCTTCCAGTCCGGATTTTTTGCCGCACCCAATTGCCAACAGGGTGACCAACGCTAACACTGCCCAGAATTTTGGAACCTTCATTTATGCCCTCCTTTTAATAAAAATATAGAAAAACGAAGAAACTGTAAGCGGCGGTGCAAAAACGTACCAAATTAACATTTTCAAATTTAATACAATTTCAGGTTGCCGCAGACAGAAACAATGGAACCTAAAACCATAATCGCTTTTTAACATACTGAAGATACATTAATCGAATTATTTTTGTTTTAGGTTCATACAAAAACGCACAACATCAGATAAAATGAATCATTTTGTCCGTTGTTGAGCAACACCTTCACTGGTGTAATTTCTGCCATGATCTGTGACAGAAGCCTTCATAAAGAACCCGCTCCGGAATGATCCAGAACGGGTTTTGATGGCGTAGTCTTTTTAATCGGACTGTAATAAGTTCAGGCTTCTTATCTACGGCTTGAAATTAAAAAAATTTTTATTACGAGCTCTTTTCTCAATCTCGTCAATCTCTACATCTTTAAACAGAACTTCGTCTCCCTGAACCACCCATGTACCATTCTTTATTTTTTTTCGGATACTGGTCATGCACTCTTGAATAAGTTTTTCATCGACTTTAATTAAGCCCATCGTATTTCCTTTCTTTGATAAGGCGATATCCTATTATACCAGGATACCGCCATTTACTGTTTTAATCTTCAGAACCAGTAAACCTGTATTTATTACGGTAGTATTTGAACCCTAATTTCATGAAATCAAGATAGTTGGTAAATTTATAAAGCTTTTTGATATTTCCGAGTTTAACAAGTAAATCCTTTTGCCATTCGATATGGTTTTTTTTTGAAATAATTTCAATGGAATCATATCGTAATTCGCCATCGTGTACTGATTGGCAACAATTAACGAACCCGTCTTTTGAACCAATTTTATAACATTTCTCTGCCTGCAAGAGTGATTCATTATTTATTTCATTAATCGCATCGTCAATGCTATGTGGTTTCCCATTCGGATTGTAAAGCCCCTTATAAATAAGTTCTTGTAACATGGATAAAGTACCTGCTTTAAAAGCAGCCTCAAAACTCGGAATATCTCTACTTTTTTCAAGTAATCTTCGATATGGATTGTTTACGTTCATTTTGGTTCTCCTTTTTTTTAATTTGTGAACTACCCCTACCCTAAAGGGATAGGGGTTTTACGCCATTCTTATAAATCTTTGGATATTACTGTGGATCAGTTATTTTGATGGAAATATGTAGATTCACCTCCTTTCTTTCGATGTATTCAAATTGATGATCCATGGCCAATTGCAAAACTAGTCAAAAGGGTTTTGCAATTTATCTCCCATGTTTTTATTAAACGCTTTTTATTAAAAACGTTATCTGATAGGCTACGAGTCCAATCCTTGTTAAGGATTGGGTAAAGTAAATTTTGTCTCGTATCCCCCCACAGGATTTTTAAAAAAGGAAAGATATGGCCGCTGAAACGGATTTTAAAAATTGGTTGTCCTTATTCAAACTGTCTGATCCAAAATATTATGTTGTCGGAATGTTGTATAAGGCAGTCGAAGAAAAAGAAAGTGACGAACTTTGGGATGTATTAGAGGATGGGGAAAAGATTTTTGTTAAAGCATGTGATGAAAAAGAATATTTATTGATTTGCAATGACAAAGCAAAACAAACTTTTTTGCTTATGTTGGAACAGTCTTTTTGCGGGGATGATGATATTGATGCATGGTGTGGATACATGGAAGCTATGGAAAAAAATGATTAAGCGGGGAATCAATGACCAGATACTGAACGCAACGGCTTTACGGAAATAAGAAAACCCGCTAACCTTTGGAGCTGGTGATGGATTGTGGTGTCCTTGATGAAGCCGGAGCGTTTTATCAGAACGAGATTTGATGGTAGGGCTTCGCCAGATGAGTCAGGACGGGCGATCACAGGTTGATGCTTATGGAAGCATGGGTAAAAAAGAACTCGTAAACGGTATCTAAGAAAAGATTCTGTTTCGACCAAGACGATACTGCTCTGTACTGCGAACGGGCATAATCTGCGATTTCATTATGTTCCATCCCTCAGCGGAGGAGAGATAGGGGACAAAAGTACAGATTATGACCGTTATCGGTATAAAGCAGAGATATTTGGCAACAGCCGATTGGGGCTCTTGTTTGCCACCTCCGGTTAAAAGTGAACCCACCTTCCTGATTTTGATGGACCCACCCCAAAGTTGCATGTTTTGATTAAATGACGAAAAAAATCCGGAATTAGCTGTCCATAAGAGGCAGAGTTCTTATTTCAAAATAGCCACGATTAATGAATGGAAAAGTATCTGTTTGCCGAGGTGAGATTATAAGAAAGGGGGAACAGAGATCGGTTTTCCCCTTTTTTCTTTCCAAGTAGCTATTTGATGTTGGGAATGGTCGAGGTTTTGTAGAGATCAGAAAGTGATTGGAAGTAAACGGAGTTGATCATTCCAGTCGTGTTGGATTGGCCTGAGTCTTTTGATAGAAGGGTAGCGGGAGATCATTTTGTTGGCAATCGTGTCTCCAGTTTGATCGGCATCGAATCCGCAATGGATTTCAAAGCCTTTGGCAATAAATAGTGGTAGCCAGGCTGGATTTGGGTTTGCGCCTGAAGTGGAGACGCAAACCCAATCTGGATTCATGGAGAAGAATGATAATGCGTCGATGGCGGATTCACAGAGTATCATTTTATGGGGATTGGGATTTTTGACATAAAAACAGCCGATATCTTTCCTTGAGCCTTTTGCCATACCGACCCACCGAATGTGAGATGTTCCTCTGAGCTCGGCACCTTTGATCTGTTTTTCTTTTCCAAGCAGCAAAAAGACGGCGTTTGCGTTTTGGTCTGCATATAGGGATTTTGAGGCAATCAGGTTTTGGATGATGGCAAGGGGGATGCGGCGGCTTATGTTGAGATATGAGATGACCTGCTGGAGATGCTGATCATCTCTTTGGGGGAGAATGAGCCTGTGGTGGGTGCTGGATGGGGGATGTGATAGGGGCAAGGTGGTTATTATTGAGAAGTTTTGGCAGAGCCATGATGTGGCGGTTTTGAAGTCGCATTGGTGCAGGTGTATGAGAAGGTCGATGGCACCGCCACCGCCAGTACCGGTTGACCAGTTCATGAATTTTTGGTTGTTAACCGATAGGATGCCTCGGCTGGTATGCCACTTGGCGCGATCATGGAGGTCCGGTGTGGCATGAACGCGGGTTAGAACCAGCTTCAGATCGATATTACGGATCATCGCTATTTGATTTTTCATTATCGTTTGAGTGGTTGAGCTTTTTGGATTCATGAATACGGTAACTGGGGCCATTGACCGAGATGATAATGGCATGATGGATCATGCGATCAACGATGGAAGTGGTGACAACCGGGTCCCCCAGATAATCGCCAAAGGCTTCAAAGCCGATGTTTGTTGTCATCCATGTAGAGGATTTACCATATCTGGCATCAATGACCTTGAAGAACAGGGAGGCATTTTGAGCTGCCTGCTGCTCGATCCGGTCAAAGCCAACTTCGTCTATTAACAGGATATCAGGCTGTATGTAGGTCTTGAGCTTTTGATCCAGGGTGTCATCCGGAAGTCCTGACATGAGATGTCTTAGCATGTCACTGGCTTTGGTATACCGGCACCGGTAAGCTTGCTGACAACCTATAAAAAGAAGGGCCTTTGTGATATGACTTTTGCCTGTTCCGGAGTTACCGGCAAGAATGATCCCCTGTTTTCGTCTCACAAAATCCAGTGTGGCAAGCCCCATGATCTGTTTTTTATCGACGCCGGTTTGAAAATCAAAGTCAAAATCCGAAAGAAGCTTTCGCTCGGGGAGTTTGGATTCTTTGATTCGTCGCTCGATGCGCCGGGTTATCAGGTCAGAGGCTTCGATTTCAAGGAGGCGATTTAAAACCGGCAATATGGGCTGGTTTTGTTTTTCAGCCCAGCTTAGCACCTCATCAAGCTGGCGGTCCATTTTCAGAAGCTTTAGCTGTTTGAGATGGTCTCTGATCATTGTCAAATCAGCCGACGCTCTTGTGTCGGCTACAAGATCGTTTGTTTTCATTGTTTTTATCCTTCTGAAAGTAGGTCTGCATATTCTGAAAGCTGTCGTTGTTTGATTTCGGGTAAAGCGTTTTGCAGTATTTTTTGGGCTTGCTTTTTTTCAGTCGATTCCAGGGGTCTGGTTTTGGCATTGACTTTGAGGATGTTTTCAATGGCTTTGCCCTCAAATGCATAATATCGAGTGGCATGAATCAGTGCCTCGTGAATATCCTCCGCATGATATCGGGATTTGAACTCAAGTATATACCTTGCATGGAATCCGCAATTATTGGGATATTTGTCCTTTAAGCCATTTAGAAATTGTTCTGCGCAAGGTCCCAACTGAAGAAAGCTCTGGCGGACAGGCTCTAAACCGTAACGGATTTTTTTTGATTTCCGATGCTCCGGCAGCTCGATCTGAGCGCCGCTGCCTATTGGTTGACGTTCATGATGGGCAATAAGGTCCAGATCCGGGCTGTAGACAAAGATTTCATGCTCTGTCGCCTTCATCGTCAGAATGTCCGCCACATATTCATAGGGTACCGAATACAGGTTGGTGTCATGCTCCAGAAACCCATCTGTGCGGCACACCCTTAAGGCCACTTCGGAAGAATCATAGGGATGTGGCGGAAGCGCATGCAAACTGCGTTTCTCTTGTTCCATGAACAGTTCAATGGGCATACGATTGGTTGTGTCATGGATATGAACATCGCTTTTGTTCTCAAGCCACCACTTGGCGCAGTTTCTGATATCCTCAATATCTTGAAACTTACGGGCGTTCAGGAAATTGTGTTCAATGTATTGAAACGGAGCCTCAATTTTGCCCTTAGTTTCCGGACGTCCGGGTTTACATGCAATCGGCCTGCACTGATAATGGGTGATAAAGGCAATAAAAGCGGGATTGTACAAGGGCTGACCAGCCTCCCATCGCAACACGACAGTTTTTTCATTATCGTAGAGGCAGGTTCTGGGTGCGCCACTAAAGTATGAAAAGGCATCCTGATGCCTTCGAATCAGCGTATGGAATTTTCTGTTTGTTGTAAAATCAATGTACTGCCTTCGGGAGAATCCCAGAATGTATGAAAAGCAAAGTACGACTGATTTCCCGGTTTTGACAAAAGGGATCGTATATGGGCTCCAATCCATCTGGCCCTGAACCCCTGGCTCTGTCTCAAACCGGACCACCGGCTCACGCTTGGGCTTTGGCCGCATCACTCTCAAGTGATCGGTGACAATGGTTTTGCCGCCGTCATATCCGCCGTCTTTTAGCTTTTCTACCATCCGCACACCGGTGATGTCCGGAAACTCTTCAATGAACGACTTCATCAAAGGCATAAACGGGGTCAGTTTGCTGGTACGCTCAAGTTTTTTGGGTAGGATATCGTGCCCCTCATCGCGTTTTGCCTGATGGGACCTTAAAATTCTGCGAACCATATTGCGACTGACCTCAAAATGCCTGGCCAATGTACGGATCGACCAGCCGTCGGCATTCATGGTGACAATTTGATTTAAAAAAGCTTCTTTGCTGGTGATATAACGCGGCAAAATATTCTCCTATTAAAACGAGAACTGCTTACGAATTTCTGTCAGAACATCTGTAATCCGTTCAATTCCGGACAAAACTTTCTGTTCGTCCAAATTGCTCAACTGACTGCAATTTGCAGCGCATCCGGTGCAAAGTCTTTCTATTGTCGAAAGATCGCCATAAAATTTTGTCAGCGAATCCATTACAGACTTTTTAGGGCGCGGCGACTGTCGAGCTGAAAGAATCTCTTCCGGAAAATTCAATATCGTCTCGTGATTCCATGCAGGTTGATTCATTAACAGAGACACCAGCCGTGCCGTTTCGCGAACCGTAAATCGATATTTCTGCAAAGTTTTCAGTGCGCCTCTCTGGTTGCCACATGGCAACAAGGCCAGCTCTCGTCCAATAGAAGAGCTGACAAGTCCCAGTCGCATCTGCTCAATCACTTCGTCACTCAATCGCTCTACAAGCGATAAGCGCCGAGATACCCAGCTCTTGTGCCGGCCCAACAGCTTTGCGATTTCAACCTGACTCAAACCATCCTCTTTGTAAAAAGACTGAATGATCATCCCCTGTTCCAGATCACCAATTGAGGATATCTGCGTGTTTAAATACAACATGGCAGACTTGAGCGCCCGGTCTTTTCCTTTGAGTACTCTGCACGAAAGGCTTTTAAGCCCTAACTTTTTACTGGCCCGATACCGCTTGAATCCATCCACCATCTCATACTTGCTGCCTGTAGGCTGCCCCACAACCACCGGAGTGACCTGACCATATTGCGCAATCGATCGCTCCATCGCTGCATATGCTCCAGGATTTATAAGACGCAGATTTCCATAACGATCTCCAATGTCAGCCGATACAAGAGCGTCTGTTGGTACCTCAATAAAATCGCTGACTGCACCCGTATTTGCCATATTAACCATACCCCCGAGATGGAAAATCTCTGACAACCTTGCCCTGACACCCGCAAAACCGGCATGAGGGTACAAATTGTGACTCCGGCATCCCGCCGTGAATACGACACCACCAAATTAAATATACAATAACCCATCCGGGTGGGGGTGTAGAAGTCTTATCATCCATATTTTTTTCAAACGGGGATTTTTTTCGTTGGCGACGGCGATTTTCTGAATGGCAGTGGGCTTTTTTGCCTTTTTGGGTTTGACGGTAATGCTGCTGTGCCTTACGGCGTTTCTCCTGATACCCCAGCTTCCGGCACAGTTCACAGCAATATGCCTGACCACGATAACATTTTCGGCAAATATGAAATTCAGTACCACAATAGCGGCAGCAGATGGGCTTCAGCAGAAAAAATGCCCTCCGATCTTGCAATTGACCGGAAGTGGGGGTAAAATTATGCCAATTAGTGGGATTCCGGCCTGGAATACGGAATTCTCAACCCCTAAAGCCCGAAGCAGCAACTTCGGGCTTTTTTATTTGCGCGCCCACAAGGACGCATTGAATCAAATTGGGGAGGTAACCTGATGGGAACAAATAGAAAGGAATATAACTAAAAGCAACAAAAAACTGATTTGGTAATTGGGGGGGGATATGGATCAAACCATCATGACGACCTATCTGCTTTTCACAAGTCGATATTTATGAGAGTAAAACTGAGGGGGTGGGTTCATTTTCCAGAAGCAATCTACCAGAATGATTTTCCGGTTTAATGGGTTCACTTTCCGGTGAAGGGTGGGTTCACCATTAACCGGAGGTAGCACTCTTGTTCGTCTCCTGACTTCTGATTCTTCATACGGAATGAAGAAATTCACTCACCAAACGATTCCAGCCAACTTCTGGGACTTCACTGTATATATCAGAAATTGCCTCACCACCGGTTGCAGCCATTCTATATTTCGTTTCTTCCCCGTAGGCATCGGCGACAAGATTCTGAAGACGCAAGTACTCGTCATCAACCCAGCTTTGGCTTTCATCACCGAAAAACAGGTTCTTCAGGTTTTTTCGAAGAGAAGAAGGCTCGATCACCATCAACCATCCTTCTCCGTATGGATATTGATTAAAAGTCTTTGTGTTTTTCAGAACATTATGATTTACAGCTACGACTGTTCCATCTACTGGGCTAAGTGTTGGCGCCTCATTTCCGTTACGCTTCAGAACAGCTTGTGTGTCGTTTTGACTGACTTTTGATCCCAGTCCTGGCATCTTTATTTCATCCTGTGGTCCAAGCAGCCGAAGAGCGAAGTCGTCGACACCGACTCGTACTTTACCACCATATTCCACTCTGGCCCAAGTATGACCGAAGTGATAATAATGATCGCGTGCGACTTTGAAACCAGAAGCTATATCGATGACAGGCGGCTGTAAATTCGGCAGATAACTACTATCGTCCATCATCTGGTCGAATGCGCAATTGGCGCAGTTATATCCATAAGAGCAAAGTCCGTAGGAAACTCGACCACTCAACATATGGCGGCATTTCCCCTGTTTCATCAGAAGCTGCATTCTTGGGTTTGCACTGCTTGTTGTACCGGTAGCTTTTCTTTTTTCTTCAAAATTCGTAAGTACTCGCTGATCCATTGCGCATCCCAAGCAGTTAAAAGCGTTCACGCATTTCGTTGACTTGATCACGCCAGCCCTGCTCCAAACACATAGATCATTTGTCATTGAGAAAACAATAGGTTGTTTATCTTTTTTCTGAACACTTTTTTCCATGGAAAAACCTCCTTATAAAATTATTGGCGCTAATTCAATTAACACCAGAACTTGTATCAATAGAATCGTATTGATCGACTAATTTGATTTAATTCGGTAGATGCCCGGCATCTTCCATCATCTGGTCAAAAGGGCACCTGATGCAGCCATATCCACGAGAGCAAAGCCCGTAAGAAATATTGCCGCTCAACATGTGGAGGCATTTCCCCTGATTCTTCAGAATCTGCATTGCAAGAATTGCATTCTCATTGGCCATCGGTTGTCTATCACTTCTTTGAATATGTCTTTCCATGGGGCGCCTCCTTATATATATGATGTTTTATATCAATCAATTCATTTTGACATTACCATTTTGCATCATATATGCCAGAGTAAAACATTTAAGCATAATAGACATCCATAAAGCATTTATCATGCTTATATTATATATAATATTTTTTCTTGCTCATCCCGAATCGCAGGATTGATAGATTCCCTCCTGCTCAAGCACTTTGCTTCATTTTGCATAAGCTTGGCCATATAATAATTTTATTTCTTTTATATCAATTAGTTAGAATAGCGCTTCATTTTGCATAAGGTGGTGCAATGTACAGCAGTACGGGCAGATACCTTCATGGAAAAATGGTAGGATGAAAATCAAGATGAGAGCTTTGAGTATTCGGCAACCGTATGCTGAACAAATTCTTCGAGGTCAAAAGAAGATTGAATTTGATATGGGGCTTCGCCAGATGCGCCAGGACAGACGATAATTGGGACAGTATGGGTAAAAAAAAGCAATATTTGAGAAAGAAGGAAGCGGGGATTCAATGACCGGTGATACAGAGCTAAACGGCTGACCATATTCCCTTTCGGTGTTTTATTTTGGCCTATTATCCCCACTATAGATACACACAAAGAAGAACGCCGAGATGAGTATATGCCCTGAATCATGCCATTGTCATTTATTTTTGTCAATGATGTATGGTAGGCGATGAGATTCGTTGACGGGAGAAGGTTGATCAAGATACCGTGTCTGGACTTGTCGTAAATAAAAAACCTGCTACTGATTATGGTTTCAATCTAAAAAAAGTGCGCCGTAGCCTATGTTAAGCGTGCCGACCTTTCGTTTTTTTTCGGACAGGCATAGCGCAACAGTTCAATATCTGACCCATATCAGCATGTCAACTGATTTCCCATATATGCCATCAAAGACAGGCAGCTTTCAGTATCAGAAATAAAACCTTTTAAATCATGATATTTTATGATAATGAAAGCATGATTGAATTATGTCATGATGTCATGATGTCATAATGATATAATATTATATGATAATGATAGTATGATTAAACTATGTCATAATGTCATACTGTCATACTGTCATGATATTACGTAACAATTAAAGCATAATTAAAATGTTCAATAAAATCATAATACCATAATAGCATGATGTTATATAACAATGAAGGCATAATTAAATTATTCCATGACGTCATAATATCATGATACTATGATATTATAATACTATGACAAGGAGGTATTACCATGAAGATCGTTGCCATTATAAGTCAGAAAGGGGGAAGTGGAAAAACGACAGTTGCTGTGCATCTCGCCGTTTGTGCTGAACTGGCTAAACAAACAGCAGCAATTATCGATCTTGACCCTCAGTTATCCGCTCTTGAGTGGTTCAGCCGCCGCAAAGCCGAGACACCTGAAGTTATTACAGCCACCCCTGAACGATTACCAGCCCTCCTGAAACAAGCGAAGGCGAATGGGGCAGATTTTGCGATCATCGATACTGCACCACATTCCGACCGAGCCGCCATCATTGCCGCCAGTCATGCTGACCTGGTTTTGATTCCATGCCGTCCTTCAGCTTTTGATATTGCTGCAATTGGTACGACAATTGACATTCTCAAACTGAGCAAGGTTATTGATAAAGCAGCCATTCTGCTTAATGCCGCACCACCGCGTGGGATCATGACAGAAAAAGCAGCAGCAGGTTTATCTGAGATTATCCCTGTTGTGCCCATTTATATGTATCAACGTGCTGCTTATTCCCACGCCATAAATGGCGGATACAGCGTCGAAGAATACGAGCCTCACGGCAAAGCAGCCGAGGAGATTCGGGCACTTTACAAATGGATCATGGAAACATAATAGCATGATGTCATTTTTTCATAACATCATGATGTTATAATAACATTATATTATAATTATATAGTATCATGATAACATAACATTATAAGGATATACACTTATGGCTAAAGCATCAGGTTCATTATTCCGCGCCAAACCTGCGGAAAAGGAAATTACCAGTGTTGATATTGACGTCAAAAAACCCAAACGTGGGAAACATCTGATCAGTGGACTTTTCGAGGAACCTACTTACAGACAGTTCACGACTCTGGCAGCGGAATTGGGGTTGCAGAGACAAATCCTTTTGCGCGAGGCTCTAAACGATGTTTTTGTGAAACACAACAAACCGCCAATTGCTTAAAAAATGAGGTTGTGCAGGAAGAAACCTGGGGGGAAAGATGGAGCACAAATACGACCAAAAAATATTTCTGAAGCAAATATGGCGAAGTGCCAGAAGGTGGGAGTGTTCGAAGTGAAAGAAATAAAAACCGCAGAACGTAAGGCAAATGTTTTGCGGAAGGACAAACCGCGTACCCCAAGCCGAAAGAAGATCATCACCGGACAAATTAAAGCCAAAATCGCGATTGAAGCATTAAAGGGGATTAAGACGGTGGATGAAATCGCCCAGGAATTTAACGTGCTTCCTTCCCAGGTAACCCACTGGAGGAATATTTTGCAGAAACAAGCACCAAAGTTATTTGAAATTGACACTAGACCGATAAGGGCATCATGCCCCAAACGACTTGACACAGAAAGCAGGTGATCGACATGCTGGAACCCATTCATTCTTCTTGCAAACCTGATCCGGCCACCGAGCAAAGTATAATCCAAGAAATACGCCAGGCAGTAAAAAAAGCCATAATTCAGACCAGGGAAATCAATGTAGGCTTTAATAATCTGGATTTTGTTGTGGATGATTTTGTCGATTTTGATCTTCCAGATGAGGAATATTCAGAGATGCAAGATGCTTGTGACATGGTTGCATTCAACGAATTCAGCAGAATAATGACCCTCCTGAAAGAAGCATTTGGTGTGGAGAGTATGGAATAATTGGAAATTATTCTTTACATCAAGGCGAATGTAAAGCATAAGACTACTGGATACTAAATTTTGAAAAAAAGATGGCCTTCAAGTCGGGAAAACTTGAAGGCCGTGTTTGAAACGCATGGCTTTTCCTTTGACGGGGATTTGAGCCAAACCTGAACACTTTTACAAGTGCCATTTGTGCAAAAATAATACATCTGGTTAAGTTTTGCAAGAAAATTCATGTTTGGAAATGAAGCCCAGGGAAAAGCCATAAAAGGTTTTCTTTGGGCTTTTTTTATTGAAGCCCCCAATTACATGGAGGTGCAAAATGTTTAAGATGGATGGAGCGCACGAATCACCAGCAAAAATATCAATACCCATACTGCAAGATAATTATACGAAAATACCAAACGCTGTTATGGATTCCTTTTTTAATGCCAAGATACCTATGGAGTGCCGCCGTGTGCTTGATGTGGTGATGCGCCATTCGTTCGGGTGGAACAAACTGAACGTAGAAATGTCCACAAGCAAGCTGTCTGAACTGACAGGAATCAAACAGCCAAATGTCGTAAGGTGCATCAAACGCCTCGAAGGTATGAATATAATCACGGTGAACAGATCGGGGCATATATGTTCGTATGGTATTAATTGTGATGTGAGCCAGTGGCGGAAAAAACAGAAAAAAAATGATACTGATATGAAAATCCATATCTCAGCAGATATGGGTATTGAAAACCATATCAAAACAGAAAATGATATAGAAAACCATATCTCAGTTGATATGGAAATCCATATCTCAGCGGATAACCCTCTATATAAAAGCAAAGAAAGGAAAGAAAGCAAAGCAAAGCAAAGCGAAAAACCGCTTGCTTGTTTTTCTTTTAATGTTGAAAAAGCACAAGCAACAGCACCGGCAACAGTACCGGAACCGGAACCTCCGGCAGCAGCACCACCGGAACCACTGGCGGAAATCCCGGCAACACCAGTACCACTGGAAACAGTACCGGTACCGGCACAAACGGCAAAAGAAGTATTCCAATCCCTGTTCGATGTGGCTGTTCCGGGAAACTTCCATGATCTGGATGCAATTGCTGAAATGGTTAGCCGAAAACTGGCCGGGAAACTGAATAATGTCAAAAATCCATTGGGGTATCTGAACAGTCTGTCCGGCAAGGTTACGTCAAGTGTTGCGCCTGCTCCTGTCCAACAGACAACATCCGGAGTATCTTTCTTTGTGACTGAAACACCCAGGATGGATCATGCAGATATGGCGAAAATTAACGATATATGGGATACAATGGCAATGGAAGAACGTAAATTATACGAGGCCAGAGCATTACCGAAGTTTGAACAACAGGCAGGCAGATATAAAACGCCTCTTCATCTTCTGGCAAAGGGTATCTTTAACACGGAACAGCTCCAGAAACACAACACGATAACTACCGGGATTGAAATGTAAAATGCGTCAAATTTATGTGACAGCCCAAACGTTAATCAGTGTTACAGCAAAAAGTGTGTGTGACAGGCACCCGTAAAAACTGTAACAGAACCGTGACAGTGTGATTACAGTTGACAGTAAAAATTAACAATGGGGTCATTAGGATGGTAAAATTGTAACGATCTGACTATTTGCAGCGGCATTCTGCCTATCAGCTAAATGTCGGTGATCAAACAGAGCGTAGGATGCTGGTGCTGGTTTTAATCTGGTAAAAAAGGAGGCTGAAATGTCAACCACATTAACTTTGGAAATTCCAGATCAAATTTATCGCCCTTTGTTAAAAAAGGCTGATAAGCGTGGAAAAACACTCAATCAAATCTTAATTGAATGGTTGGAAGAGGCTGTCAAGGATGAACTGGATGATCCATTACTACAATTAGCCGGAGCCTTTGCTTCAGATATTACGGTTATAGGTGAGAATCACGATTTTTATATCGGACAGGAATTGAGAAACACTCATGAGTGAGATTTTCGCTGATACATCTGGTTGGGCAAATTACTTTGTTCGGACTGAACCATTCCATCAAGCTGCAAAGCAATTGATGCAACAATGCCATAAAAAGAAAAGGGCGGACCCGTCTGTTAAGATGCGAATCGGAATAGGATGGCGGGCGATCGGTTTCGGAAACGGTGACACAATGGTATAGTTCTGAATGGTTGAATGCATGGGAAATTGGTATCTGGCTGATTCATAGGAACTTGAGAAGTTTTTCGGGCAGGATTCAAGGCGGGAGATCCTTTTCGTAAAATCGAAGAGCCTTTAGAATTCAGGGGCGCAAATGGCACTTACAAGAGACTTTAAAGAAACAATAAAGAAACGGGTTGAATGTGACCCTGGTTTTGCCAAGTCACTACTTCATGAAGCGATTGACTTATTACTGGACGGCGATTCAGCAACTGCCAAACTGATTCTCCGCGACCTCGTAAATGCAACCGTGGGATTCGAGCGATTAGCTGAAGAAGTTCAGAAACCGAGTAAAAGCCTTCACCGTATGCTTTCCACTTCCGGTAATCCTACCATGGAAAATCTTTCGGTTATCTTTGCTACAATTAAAAAAGCACTACACGTCAGGATTGATACCACAGTTACTGCTGTTTAAAATAACTACGTTCTGCCGCAATCCTCATTTATACATAAGGATTTGCGAGGTGGTTCGGATACAGTTTCAGCGCAAAAGGGAAGGGAACAGGCTCCAACCCTTCTGATTTGACTGTGGTGCGTTTTTACCGCTCCTATGCCATTATACCTGCCTCTTGGTATTTCATGCCTATGGGCGTGGTTTTCCGGCAATTGCTGTTTTGTGCTTGCTTCGTTTCCTCTGGGAAAAGTGAAATTGTTCGCAAATATGCAAGCGCGGTTTTATCAAGGCGGCGACGGTGTTGCTCCCATCCCTTCAAGGTGGCAAGCGGTATATCATAGGCAATGGAAAAATCTCTTTGCGACATTTCCAGCCCCTCGCGGATTGCTTTCACGTCTGGCACAAAAACCACATGCTCGACTGTTCCAGAAGTTGGTTTGCCCTTGGCATGTGCAAGAGCGCTTTCCAGTCCGGCCATAATACCCTTTGCAAAGTCGCTTATTTCTTTTTCCATGATTGTTGTGCCTTGCGGCGCTCCTTGTTTGTTGATTTCAATTCAGCCGCAAACTTGCTTAATAAGATTTTTTCCTTCGGTGTTAAGTCTTCTTGTGTGCCTTTGGCATAAATCCAAAGGAGATAAATCGGCGCGGATTCGTCGTAATAATAATAAATAATCCGCGTCCCTCCACGTTTTCCCATGCCAGCTCGTGACCATCTCACCTTGCGAAGTCCGCCTGTGCAGGGGATTTCATCCCCTGCCATTCTGTTTGATGCGATAAAATCCACAAATTCTGTTCGTTCTTCTTCCGTCCAAATATCGGCGGCACGTTTCAAAAATGGGTCTGTCTCAACAACAGTATGCGGAATATCGTACATGGTCATTACCATACGTCACTGACACCCTTATGTCAATTTTCTTTTTCCTATTGCCCTTTTTTGATTTTTTATCGAGTTATTTGTTCAAGAAGAATAAAAATGATTCAATCCCAAACCTATTGCCCTTGTTTTTTCGCTTATGAAAATGCAGTTGGATTTTATGTTTTCTACACCCCCCAAATCAATACGCTGGCCGCAACATTTGCTGTGGTAGCGGAACCGTTTCTGCGCAAATCCGGAACCGTATATGCGTAAAATAGGTTGGTGGAGGAACCATATATGTGTAAACAGGGGTGGTTTGGATACCGTATATGCGTAAACAGGATACCGTTTCATCGCAAGAAAATGAATTATTACATGACGAATGGTTGCCAAATTACACTTCAATCGTTCTTCTGACAGAAGCACGCAGATGATTTGATACCAAACCTATTGCCCTTGTTTTATCGCTTCTGAAAATGCAGTCGGATTTCATGATTTATCCCCCCCAAACTCTACAGGTGTTTTTTTTTATAGGGGTGTATAGGTGTACTACAGGGGGCGGGGCGCGGGGCGTTTACCAGTATAGGTTTGCGGGGTAAGTGCGCTACCGTTTCTTCGCAAATGCGCTACCGTTTCTTCGCAAATGCGCTACCGTTTCTTCGCAAATGCGCTACCGTTTCTTCGCAAATGCGCTACCGTTTCTTCGCAAATGCGCTACCGTTTCTTCGCAAATAATCATTTGTCGAATCAAATATTTTTCTTGATTTATTCCCCCATTCATAAAATAAGTGGTCTTGCGCTCACAGGAGGTAATAATGGAAGATACCGACTTACAAAAATATATTGCTGAAGCCGTAATTATCGAGGAAGAGGAAGCCAAAAAAGCGGGAAATATCGGTTATATGGCGCGGGTTTTTGTTCAAGCAACTTTGCCTCACAAAGAAACACCTGGAAACATATTTCAACGGAAAAATGGCACCCATGAATTAACCATCATGTCCCCCCGTGGGCTGCCGTACGGATCAATTCCACGTTTATTGCTGTCGTGGATAACAACAGAAGCCATAAAAACCCGTGATCCGTTTATAGTCCTCGGGGTCTCCCTTTCGGATTTTTTGGCACAATTAAACCTAACACGTTGTGGCGGTAAAAAAGGCGATATAACCAGATTAAGAAAACAAATTACGCGTCTTGTTGCCTCTTCAATATCCTACACTAAAGACGGTGAAAATAACGATGAAGGCGGCGGATTATTCATTACAGACAGTTATAACTTATGGTGGCATCCCAAAAACCCCGATCAAATGCCACTTTGGAAATCATCGATTTTACTTAGTGACAAGTTTTTCAAAGAAATTATAGATAGGCCTGTTCCAGTTGATATGGATGCTTTGACCTCGCTCAAACGCTCACCGCTGGCGCTTGATATTTATTGCTGGCTCACTTACCGCCTCTCGTATCTGCAAAAAGATGCACTTATTCCGTGGAAACTTCTTCAAATGCAATTCGGGGCAGACTATCCCCCAGATCAAAGAGGATTGAGAAACTTCAAAGGAAAGTTTCTTCAACGCCTTAAAGACGTGGCAGCGATTTATGATAAGGCAAAGGTTTACAACTCTGATCACGGGTTGCTTTTAAAACCCAGTCCGCCTCATGTACCAAAGCGCCTTATTCCAGAACTTGCCAGAAGTCGAAAAAGGCTTCTTCCTGCTGCCATTGCTGCTGCTGAAGAGGCTGCCGAACGCTTGGTGCCTGTCATTACATTTGAAAGCCATGCTCCCATAAGTCTGAAACTGGATACTTTTGAAAAAGCCAAAAAGGTCGCACCTGGTTTCGATATTTATTATTTGGAAGCGGAATGGCGCGAATGGATCGACAAAAAAGGCGAACATCCGAAAGACCCTGATGCTGCTTTTATTGGTTTTTGTCGTAAGAAAGCAGTAAAGGCATAACCTGCATCCGCTGGATTTTTAAAATATCGTTCCAGTCCTTCCCTGACATCTTATCAGGCAGAACACGTCGAATTTCACGGCAGGCAGGAGCAACCGCCTTGATCTCCGCCGCGATTTTGTTCCCGCCTTCATCATTATCGAAAGCCAACATGACAACTGCGCCGACAGGAAGCTTGTCAATTGCTCCGCGTATCAGGGCGGGCTGTTGAGGATTCAGCGCCCCACCCGTTGACATGTACCTGGTACAGTTTCCCTTCCGAAGGGCATGAAATGACAGCGCATCAATGGCACTTTCCGTCAATACCAGTTCTCTGTCAGTCGATTTGACCCGACTGAACCAAAGCCCCTTGACACCACCTGCTGCAAATCCAGTAAAGTCTGTGTTTTTGATTTCAAAACCACAAATTCCTGACTTGTCGTAATGTGGGAAAATGGCATTATTGCGTTTATCAACACGAACGCAATTGGCGAAGATTGAAAGGCTCAACAGTTCCGGAGATAATCCCCGCGCTGTGAGATATGGCAAGGAAAGACATCTTTCCGCCCGTTCCCAGGCAGCAATCACCCCTATTCTGTTCCTCGAAACAGGTTCTAAATCCTGGACGAATAAAGGAAGATGAATAACTGGACGCGATGAGCCAAGCCATTTCCGTAATATTTTCCGCACCTCACCCAGGTTGCCGCCTTCTCGTCGCTGGATAAAATCAATAATCGTACCATTTTCCTGATCGTCCCGAACACTGAAAAAAATCCAGTTTGTATTCATGTCATTGCGGGCGATGATAATTTTGTCACCATCAGGATGACGCATTACGGCTGAATTGCGGGAGGATTCCCGGCGATCCAGTTTAAAACCACGCGAGGCGGCAAACTCGGACAGGTTGACCAGCGTTTTAAATCGTTCAAGCTCATCATCAATCATAATAAGCACCAAAAAAACTACAGAGCGAGCCGTTCTTCCGGTAAAGCAACACGATGCACCTTTATCGAGGGTGATCTTTTTTCGATTTGCGCCAGATCATAATTAAGCTGCATGCGAAGCCAAAAACCGGTAGTACTACCAAAGGCTTTTGACAGCCGCACAGCCATTTCAGGCGATACGCTGGACTTTCCGTTGATAAGGCGTGAGAGGGTGGTACGGGTAACACAGAGAGCCATAGCGCCTTCTGTGATGGTAAGTTTCAATCCGTCTGTGCAAATATCACGAATAAGCTCACCAGGGTGAGATGGATTTTTCATGGGCATTATTTATTCCTTTACCCCAGGTTAATGATAATCTTCCAAATTCACATCATAGACTTTCCCGTTTTCAAATCTGAAAGTTATGCGCCAGTTGGCACGAACCGTTATTGAGAAAAAACCTTTTCTGTCACCCGTGAGGGAGTGAAAATGAAAGGTTGGTATGTGCAACTCGTCCGGTGTTTCCGCTGCATCAAGTGATGACAAAATCATTTTGATTTTAGCGATCTGATCGGAGGTTAAACCGCTGCGGTCGTTTTTTTCATAAAATTGTTTTAAGCCTTTATGCCTGAAACTTTCGATCATGTTTCACCTCATCCCGTATAGTGAGGCGTTACACGCTACAAGTCAAGCAAGAAAAGTTCTTTTCATCGTTGCACTGTAAGCAATGTATTTTAAATTATTGACTATTTACGAGTTTGGAGGAATTGACCATGGGGTGACAGAAGGGATTGAAATGTAAAATGCGTCAAATTTATGTGACAGCCCAAACGTCAATCAGCGTTACAGCAAAAAGTGTGTGTGACAGGCACCCGTGCAAACTGTAACAGAACCATTACAGTTGACACCTGAAAGTGTAACAGAATCATTACAGTATCCTATGATAGTGTAATATATAATGATAACAGTATGATAGAAAATTGCACTTTGAAGGTAGATATGAAAGTCACTGCCCTTATCTGGCTGGTCTCATGAGTGCGATTTGATGCAACAAATACATAATAATAATATAATAACAATATGTTATTTACGACACAACACTACGGAGCCTCATCATGACCAAACCCGTACCACTGAACACCGAAAAGAATCCAGCAAGTGTATCAGCTCCCTCAACAATTCCGGATTCCCCTTGGATCGAAGGTGACATTTCCTTTCGCAAAGGTAACCGAAATATTATCCTGATTGCGCCACACGGTCATAAAGAGGATGATGAAAAAACTTACCAGATAACACGACTGGCTGCTGATCAACTGAATTGCTATGCGTTTGTTACAAAAATATATCAAAAGCCACCCGAGAAAGAAGATTCATACCGGTCTTGAAAAACCGCCTGTCAGCGACAATTGGTATATACTCCGTTTTTGTAGATGAGTTCGGGGAGATCTCCAACCCTTTTAAAATCTTTACTCAGCACGCCAATCCATCCCAGATCCTTCCAGGGCAGGATATTTCCATTGCAATCGGAATTCAGATTCAACCAGTTGATTGAGGGCTGCTCTGTGCCGTTATATCCGGCACTGTAAACGTTTATTTTGATACCTTTTTTGATAAACAGCTTTTTGTCAAAGGAATCTTTATCTACATCAAAATAAACCTTGGCGTTGACAATCGATTCATAAACACCCGGTGTAAAATTCTCATTCTCTTGGTATAAATACCCATTCGCCTTCACCGACTGGCTCATTTCTTCACCATCATCATTTTGTCTGCTGATTCCTTCGTCGGGAATGGTCTGTTTGACGGCTGGTATAACGATCTTTTGGGACGAAAGTGCAGGTGTTCCTGATGAAGGCTTATGGGTGCTTGCAATAGGATCATTAAGCACCGACAGACGTAAGGTGTACGCCTGTTTCAGACAATCGACATCCTTGCATGAATCGCGCTCCGACTTAAGCCACTCTCGTTGGGTTGTCTTCAAAGTACTTGGGTCAGATGAGTTCGCTAATGCTTTTTTGTATAAAGTCATCAACAATTCATCCAAAATGGAAAGTTGCTTATCACTGCAAATGGCATGCTCAACCAATGTTTTTGCCTTGCCGCAATCAAAACTTGCTCCATAAGCCTGAAATGAAAATACAAGCACTCCAACCAAAATTATATATTTTTTTACCATTGATTTAGAAACTCCTGTTGGCGGGCATAATAAGCACCGCTATTTGAGAATAAAAAAGACTCATACGTCCTCGAATCCGGTTAACACCTTGTTTATATCTGGAACGGTAAACTTAGCAAAAAACCCTGTCATGCGCTTTATACAGTTAATGCCTGCAATTCTCATCATGAACCTATTTGTCTCTTATCACTTCCGTGGGTACAATGCCCCCACGGGAAGCAATAAGAGTTGTGCTAACGCATTCTATTTGGTTACATGTACCTGAACTGAATCATAATAAAACGGTGAATCAATAATGCCATTGGGACTCATATCCACGAGGAAGTAGAAAGCATAGTCTCCAACAGGGAGAGTACTGGAATAAATTACCACAGCAGGTGATATGCTAAACAGCGGGGATTGAAATAATACATTGATTCCTGGAGACCATCCATTTGAATTGAAAGAATACCAGCCGGCAGACGAGCTGTAAGCAAGCCACCAGTCAGCATTTTTTCCATTTTCGTTTCCAGGCTCAAGGCTGGCTGTTATGGAAACAGGAGTTCCGGTTGAGACAGTAATTTGCCCATCCTGTCCATTGGCTTTTAAATCGGGCGTGCAGATAGCTTGTCCACCACGAACGGCACGGACATAATATTTGTCGTTCTTGGAGGTGTAACTATCAGATCCTTTGCTGAAGCCCACATACCAAGCACGTGACGTTAGATCTTGACTTGCCTTAGTAGTCCCCGTCCAATAATAGTTCAAAACCGTATTCGGAAAAACATCTGCATTAATGGATGGGAAGTTCTGCGTGTAGTGACTGTAATCCACCAGACTTCGCAATTCCTTCGTGGTAGGCAGTCGCCAGTCTGTATGGTTGCCAAGATTCAGCTCTTCACAATACTCCAGCGCCTGCTGCCAAGTCTTAGTGTCGAGAGAACCAGCTTGCTGCCATATCAGACTTGTGTATGTGTCTGTTACTGTTCCGTTGCCGTTATCCATATAACCGCCGGTAACAATCGAAGCATCGTCTGATCCAGATTGTCTTCCGCGAACAGCACGGACATAATAGCTGCTGTTGCCGTTCAACTTATAATCGTCGAAGTCATCGCTGCTACTGAAATCCATACCCCATGCGTAGGTCGTAGTGTGCGCAGAGGTAGTGGCTGACCAATATTTGGACGGCTGGGTATTTATGAAATAGCTTGTATATATCGTTGGCCCTGGGGAGGCAACACTATAATTGACAATATAGGATAGTTCCTTGATGGTGGGAAGTCTCCAGTCACTGTAGCCGCCATATTTGGCATCATTCAGTGTTTTAAGAAAATCCTCGCTATCCGTCCCTTCCCTGGGAGTTCCAGCATTACCACCGTTTGTTTCCGGGTTGCTGTCATACCAGAAATATTTATTGTCCGAATCGTGAGGGTCTTTGAAGTTTTCTTTCCCATCTTTGTTCGTTTTTCCCTCCCATATCAACCCTGTCACATTATCTTTCACCATCACCCAAGCCGTGGCTGTAACCGGCAACGCATTGCCACTCCCGTCCAACTTGGTGTATGATGGTGAATTAATGCTGAAGCTACCGTCCTGACCATAAAAAGGCTGACCAGGCGATGGGCAGGTGATTACGATTCCGGTGTTATCGTAGCATGTTATTTGACCGGTGTCCGGCACTGGTACTGATGCGGCAAACACAACCGCTGTAATGAACATCATAACCATAGTAATAAAGCCAAAAGCACTTCCCAATTTTTTTTTCATACTGCTTTCCTTTTTTAGTTTTTCAAGGTTTAGATACTTTGCTATCGAACAGATCCTTTTCGTGAACCGCTTTGACTTTCTTCATGTGGTTCTGAATAGGCACATTAAACGATTCGGGTAACGTCGTGATCCGGTCTTTAGCGCTTTACACATCGCATACGAGAATTTGTTGTGGGAGACATTGATGTCCTGAACTCGAATTCTCATCATATATCTATCTTGTTTTCTTGGTTTTTCCAACATAAGAACCCGTTTTATCGTAAGTTTTGACTGTAACGTTATCGCGTTGCAACACGTTTTTTCCAGTATAAGAACCCGTTTTGTCATAGGACTTCTCGGTTACTTTATCAGACTGCTGAACAGTCTTTCCAATGTATGAACCGGTCTTGTCATACATTTTTACTTCATCCTTTGCAAAGGCTGAAGATGTCATCAGCAATAAAATCAATAATATTTTTATCAAAGCTTATCCCCCCCCGATAAAGCCGGTACTATAAATTAAGCAACGATAATAATGAGCCGATATGCTTTAACCGGAAACTATAGACTTCATCATGTTCAATCAATATTCATTTTTTGTGTCTGTGGAAGAGGACTACTGCAGGGGAGTGTTAATTTATCTGAGCGCTATAGGTAATTCCAATAATTATCCCAAAATGACCCTATGATAAAGCAATCGTGCCTGGCAAACGAATTATCCACATTCCGATTCATCATGGTCAACCTGCTTTTCCACAGTGCTGACGCATCAGATACGATTGAGCATCTCAAGTCGGAGCATAGTGAAAATTTTGGAAATATCCTGAGCCTGTTGCGGTTGTCAGCGGTCAGTGAATCAGTGAAATTACTTCTTCGGATCACT
>Ga0194062_1000147_pt1 | contig 29260 bp, 61 predicted proteins | sample SepL2225m_MetaG_FD_155481 | JGI IMG/M metagenome (GOLD analysis project Ga0194062, IMG submission 155481) | Anoxic zone freshwater microbial communities from boreal shield lake in IISD Experimental Lakes Area, Ontario, Canada - Sep2016-L224-25m | ecosystem: Environmental > Aquatic > Freshwater >... | reverse complement strand
ATTTTTGATGAATTAATTGAATCTGGGTTCATTGATGGAAAGGGTGTTATGTATCACAAAATCATAGAGGTTCGTGCTGACATCTCTAACTGTTTGTGAGTGGTTTTCACGAATTGTAGTTTAAAAATTGATGTTGTGTTTGTACAATGAAGTTCCCTTGGTTCTGTTTTTGGAGAGAAGAATGAACGTCGAACAGTTGGAATACAATCGCATTGTGGATTTGACTCACAGCTTTGTTAATCCGAATCAAGTTTTGAGTGAAGAGATTGTTGCTCTTCGGAACAAGTTGACCCCATTGCCGCCCTCTGGGGATTGGCGTTGGTTGGGTTCTTTTCCTGAGTTTGTTTTGACTCCTGAGCGAGCGAAGCAGATGCAGACCGATTATAATTTATTTTTAGGGCAGAGAAATGCTACTAAAAAGCGTAAGGAAATGATTGCCACTGCTGGACTTACGGATAACTGGCATGGAAATAAGTTTGTGTTGGCTATTTTGGGCGAGGAGTATGAAGCTGTAGATGGTCGTAATGTAAATGCTTTGTTGTTAAATGGTGGGAATTCCATTGCGGCTTCTATAGAGTATGGTTTGACATTGAAGCATAATTTGCTGCAAGTCATTTACTGTCCTACGATTAAGTCTGCTGCCAATGTTTATCATAACATGGACAGGAAGGAATCAACTCGAACTGCTAGTGAGCAATCGAAGGCAGTTTTAGCTGGTGAGGAGAATAGATCAGATTGGAGTAGTCAATCAGGGATAATGCGACCTGGGGTGTTTAAGGATTGTTTTACAGCGGCTTGTGTAGTTGAATATGGTCCAAATTATCGTAGCAAGGGCATGTCTACTATTGAGAAGGTAGCGATGGCACAGGACCGTTATTCTGAAGAGATGGATTGGCTGCGAGGTTTTGTTTTTGATCGTACTATAGGTTCTCCCGCTCGTTCTGTGGCAAAGCAGTATAAGTCTGTTGTGGGTGTTTTGGCTCCTATGATGTATACGCATATAGTCTGGGGGAATATTGCCGAGGAGTTTTGGGACGATGTAATTAAGGGTTATAGAAACACTCCTAACAATCGATTGTCTGGTGTTGCTATACGTCGAACTCCTCAAGATGCTTTGCTTAATTATTTAAATAATTGCAAAGACACGGAAGTCCTTAAATATGAGAAGGTTATGGCTGCTGCAAATGCATGGGCATCTGGTCATACGACATTTTCTTACAAGGGTCGTGCTAATTTTGATAGAGAGCCTATTCCTATGGAAAAGTTTAGACCTCATCCTAGTTGCAGACCAACTGCTGAGGAATGGGAAGATAAGTAATGAATCCTAATAAGCCTGTTCATCATCACTAGATGGACAGGCTTATTTTTTTTGATGTACCCTGTTTGATATGGTTTTTCAATGTCCCTTGGGATAAGTCATGAATATGCATGAAATTTTAAAGATTGTTGAGACTGGTCGATGGATTGGGGGAGATTCTCCGATTGTTGGTCAATTCCGTTACAACGGGTAGGACAGCAAGGATTTTTGTTTAATAAAGATAATGGGAGATGGGGATGGCTAGTAATCTTCAGGTAGAGAAGATTTGTGGAACTTGTGGTAAAACTAAAGAAAATCATTATACGGGTGGTTTTTGTTATCACAATACTAGCGAACAATTTACAGAAAATCCTACTAATGAAAATTTTTGTGCATGGTTTGAAGAAAAGTTCCCAAAATTGTTTGCAAAATTAAAACAAGAGTGGAAAGAGGAACATGGTCACTAACGAATGTACCCTGAAGGGTTTTCAAGGAGATTGGGATGACTTTGGATGAGATCAAAGATGCTTGGAAGAATGCATGGAGAGAAGAGGACACTCCAGGTGTATTCTTTGGTTGTGCATCTAGTTTTGGGCAATGGGTTCAAAAGACATGGAATACTAAAGGTAGAAACAATTATTTAATTTGGAGAAATCATCTTTATGATTTGTATGGTAATCCAGTTAATAGAAATTGTTCATATGGTTATTTGTATTGTGAACATACTGGCAATTTCTTGAGAGAGGCTAAGAAAGAGGAATTTGATGCAGTTGAATCTTTACTTAAGATAAATGGTTTGTTCATCACTGATACATTTTTTGACATTAACACTGAAATTGAGAAAGAATTTGCTGTAAATTTTGGTAGTAGAAGGCGTTGTTTCATTTGTGATCGATTTGCTCCGAGAATGTTAACTAATATTAGACAGGTTGGGGTTGAGAATGATGCAGTTTGGTGGAGAACAATTTCTGTTTTAACTCCTAAACAGAGGATCAACGAGTTATATAATCAAATTAAAAAAATTGATTCCGAGATGATTTTAATGAATTCATACCTTGAAACATCAAAAAATTTAATGGTTTATTGGAACTTGGGCAAAAATCATCATGAATTGACCGCCCAAGATGCCGACACCGTGACCAGATATCATATTATGGGTGTGAAAATGACCCGATATTATCAAACTGTTTTTGATTTAATGATGTCGGGATTTTAAAATCCTTTGTGATTGCAGTACAATCGACGCCTAGTGCTTTTTTGCGAAAATAACCAGACAATTTTGTGAGGAAAATCAAAAAATGAGTGAGAATCATTATAAAATTCAATGGAATATCAAGTCTACTCTCGGAGAAGAGGACATTCTTGAAAATTTAGTTGAATGGTGGGACAGAGATGTTGCTCCCACTAAGGAAATGGATGTTGCAGGTCAGTTTGTTCGATTCTCAGCAAATGATTTGAGCAAAGAAGAGTGTGAACTAAGTCTTTGTTGGGCTTCTAGTTACGAAAATGTGGATAAAGCCAAAGAATTTTGGGAAAACTGGATGAAGACTTCATCCGTGAAGGATTCCCCAGAGTTTTTCGGAAAGATTGGGGAATTTGATCGCAACAAGTTTGTTGTGACCGCTGTCACTTCGCAAGAAGTTTACGATTTAATCTGAGGAAAATTAAAAAATGGACCAAAAAACTGACAACCCAACGATTGCGATTTCAGACAAGGATCATAAGAGACTTCGAATTCTCACTATGCAAGAGAAAGACTATGTAAAACTTAGATTTCTCATGTTTGTGATGTTGATTATCTCTGCCCTTCATGTCGTTGTAGATGTAACCAATCTCATCGACAAGTACAGTAAAGAAGCTGCTGAACCAACGTACACCGTAGAAAAATGATGTACCCTGATTGGCATCGAAACCTTTTCCTCAATGGAGAAATGAGATGCCAGGGGTTGTATTCTACGAAGGAAAGTCTGAAATCGATGGTTCTCCTATTGTGGGAATTGCCACATGGGGAAGTGAGAATGAAAAAACTGGACCATTGATTCAGACTTGGATTATGCGATCAGACATGCATCCTGTGGTCGCAATCAATGAAGGAGCGGACGCATCAATTTGTGGAAGTTGTCCTTTGCGTGGGTTGATTCGTCCGATTGCGGAAAAGACGCATAAGGGTGGATATGCTGGAGAGACTGTAAACAAGTCAAGAGCTTGCTATGTTTTAGTTTACAATGCTCCTGCTCAGGTTTACAAGAAATACAAATCGGGTGGATATCCTGAATTAACTAAAGAATTTGCCAAGAAATTCTTTGGAATGGGATTACGATATGGTTCGTATGGTGATCCTGTCGCTATTCCAATGAAAAATTGGAAATTGTTGGAAAGTTTGTGTTCTGACACCGCCCCAGGATATACGCATCAATGGAAAAACAAAAAGTTTAGTAATTGGAAAACTAAACTAATGGCTTCGACTCATTCGTTGAAAGAAAATGAGGATGCATCGTCAGCGGGATGGAGAACATTCCGAACGGTGAATGATGTTTCTGAGATTGATTCCAGTGAGATTGTTTGCCCTGCCAGCCCTGAAGCTGGGATGAAAAAGACTTGTGCTATGTGTGGTGCTTGCAATGGCAGACGCAACAAATCGGACGCTAGAAAGTCGATTGCGATTGTTTCTCATGGAAGCCATAAGCACAAATTTGTTTCAGAAGTGATTGCATCAGCATAAATAATTGAAATCGCCCTAGAACCCCTTCCTTTATTGTGAAAACAATAAATAGGCTCTAGGGCTTCTTTTTTAGATGGAGAAGAAATGAAAATTAAAAGAATCATTCCGATGACTGTGGGTGACAATAGAGTTATTCCGATGACCAACGAAGATTTTGATGTACCCTATTTGGAAAACGACCCTTTCTCAAATGGAGATTCAACATGTCCGTGGAGATTACCAGACAATTCCTTTTGACTGCTCGTGAAGAGATGGGACAAGCCCTGAAAGAATTCGGGGAAAAGCATGGATTGAAAATCACTGTTGGTCATGCGTCTTATACGGCAGGCGTGGATGGGAATGCTACATTCAAGGTGGAATTAGCGACTCAAAATGAGTCTGGATTAGTGTTCTCTAAGAAATCAAATGATTTTCTCATGAATGCGGAGAGATTGGGTTTTCTTCCAGAGGATTTGAACAAAGAATTTAAATATGCTGGAACAATTTATAAGTTGATTGGGTTTAATCCCAAATCTTATAAGTATCCTTTGGTTGTGGAGCGAGTTCGAGACGGCAAGCAATTTAAAATGCCATTGGAAGCCGCTAATGTTCTCAAGACAAAAACGGCTTGATGTACCCTGTGCCTCTGTGTAACTCACTGGCTGAGTGGCAGACCAATGTCTGTTGAAGTAGGTTCAATTCCTACCCAGAGGATTAGAACTTTCCGTGTTTTAGGATAACACAATGAACAAACCATATTCTGTGCGTCATGCTCGTTATGCTAAAGGCAAAATGGTTGTCAGTGCGAATAAGACTGATGGTTGGAAAAATCGTTTCGATAGATTAGTCGAAGCGTTGGGTGGGAAGTGGGTCCACAGAGATCATGATCGTTTGTACCCTGATTCGTGTCTTTCATGGAGAGAAATATGTCATCTTTTGTGTTGAATGGGCTTGATCCAATTTTTTCAGATTTGTTGGGTGTTCAAGCATCATGGACAGGATATATTGCTGCCCATTTGATTAAACAAAAGAAAATGAATCCCAAAGAAGCATTTTTTGAAGATGTTTTGACGGATTTGTGTACAAAACTTTATTTTGATCTCTCTGATGGGGGTTTGAAAGAAAAAGTTTCTATCCATGTGAAATCAACAACGGATCAAGATGCGTTGGCAAATTTGATTCGTCCAATGTTTTCCTCAGCAATTGACTATCGATTTCGTTCGATTATTCGTGCTTTTCGACGGAAAAACAGTCGATTTGTACCCTTATCGACGGATGTTGAACAAAAGAGTTCTCCATCAGAGGAAATTGATGCTGAAAATCTGAGGGAAAAGATTTCGGAAGCGGTTTTGTCAAGAAAAATGACACCAAAGGTGCGACAAGTTGTGGTTGTCATTCTTCCAGACAGGTTAAATGGAATGGGGTTGAGAGAATTGTGTGAAAAACACAATCTTCAACGTGGTGGAACTGCACTTAAAGCCTTGAAAGAAATTCAATCCTGTGCAGAAGATTTCTTTCAATCAAGAAAGGTCTGTCATGACTGTCAAACAAATTTGGGAGGAAAGATGGACAAAAATAGAATCTTCTAGTACAATTGCACCCTGATGGTTGATGATTGGGTCGTTAGCTCAATGGTAGAGCAGCGAACTTAACTTGCGAGAATCTAAACAAAATGTTTTTGCATGATTCTTGCAAAAAGGGTTGCTATTCTTTTCATTCAATGAGATGAATAGTAGAATTCGTCAAATTCGGGGAAAGCTGTGTCGTAAGACGTGCCAATCCCGAGCCAAGCCAGAAGTTCTGGAAGGTGTAGAGACTATACGGCGAACCCGTAAAGGGAAGAGATAGTCCAGACTACAAACCTGAAAAGGGTAGCGAAAGCTATAGTAGTATGCATAATTCGTTGGTTTGGGAGTTCGAATCTCCCACGACCCATTTTGGAAGATTTTCATGAAGAAACAAAATAAAACAATTTGGAAAAAAATAGGAAATACCTATCAGGCATATACTCCAGTTGGAGTGGTGGTTATTTATAAAGAAGCTGGAAACTACTATTCAATTACTGGAACTTTAATAAATGCCAATGGTATAGAAAAAGTTCAATATGCGAAAGATTCTGTCGAATCTGTGTTGAAACAAAAACTTAAAGATTTGACGGAATATGTTGCCAGAATTTAACTTTGAATGTGGGAGAGAAATATGGAAATTGATTTCTGGAACAATCATGATTGGATGTTTGTTCTGTGCATGTTTTTCTTTCCTAGACTGACAATGTTGCTTGGGACTTCGGTTTGTAAGGGTGCCGAACCAATTTTTTGGATTGGATGGTTATTCTTCCCGAGGTTTACCGTGGCAATGATTGCTACTTTTCTTTATGGTCACAGCAATACATTCTTGGTGGGACTGACATGGATATGGGCAATCAATCTTGAAGTTGTCGAAAAACGTGAAGTCAAAAATAGATTTTACGAAGATTGATGTACCCTAAACGATACATCGGTGGTCAATTGAGGGCAACACTTGTCTGTGTTGAGCGACCTGAGCCATCGGTCCTTTTTCCCCAAGGAGAAGTCATGAGCAATTGACAAAAAGGTTCTAATCCCTCTTTTGGGATTACTTTTCTTTCTCTTCTGATGGAAGACTTTTTGCTGCTTCTCGTTCAAATGAAATCACTTATGAGTGTTTTTGTTTAATGGGTGGTTTGTCGAATGGGAGATTGCAAAAAATTGCAAAAATTGATGGGAGTTTTTCCTATCATCTTTGCAATACGCCATAGTGGAGATTTCCAATGTTTCTGTTGTTGTCAATTTTTCTTGTCGCCATTGCTTGTGGGGATCATTGGCATAACAAAAAGGTTCTAATCCCTCTTTTGGGATTACTTTTCTTTCTCTTCTCCTTTTTGATTGAGAAGTGATGTTCGACAAGAAAAAATTCCTCATTTTGGTTTTTTGTTATCTCTTGTGGAATGTCATTGGAGATTACGTCATCAATGGAGAAACAACAATTGTAAGGTCATGTGTTGACTTTTTCTCCATATTGTCGTTTGTCATATGGTCGACAAAAACTGATGTACCCTGATCGGTGTTCGAATCGAGTCTCAAGGAGAGATCATGTCACGCAAGTCAAAAACAAAAGTTGGACGCAATGTTGTCTCAACCAAAACAATTCATTTTGGCAATGGTGTAATTCCAGGCGGTTGTCCAGGAGTAATCACCAAAAAGAAACATGAATCTGTGACTGTGAGATTTGATTATTACGATCAAGCAGTCTTGGCAGAAGTTGATTTGGATTCAATCACCATCTCTAATTCTCATCCTTAACTTTTGGGGAACATCATGCTTTACTGGATGAGGATCGGAGATGAAGACCGTTATCATTCTGTCGATACCATCGAAGAAGTAGCAGAAGAATTTCTACAGAATAACATTCATTTTGTGGAACGATCTGTGCTTTATGGATTTACCTCTGAGGAATTTCAAAGAAACAATTACATTTCTTTGTTCAGAGCATTTGATCCAGGTGGACCGACGATTGTTGAAGTTTCCAATGAAGATGTTGAGATTTTGAACGAACTCTTGGGGAGAAGTAAATGATTTGGGACATTGTTGGTGCTGTCATTGTCATTTTTTTGATTTGTTATTGGTTGAAGACTGGAAAAAGTTTCTTCAGCAATTGAAGCGTTGTCGAGAATGCTCGACTTTGAAGAAACTCTTGCGATGTACCCTAAGCGGTAGGAGAACAAATCATGAGAAAGTGCGGCGGAACACCATTTCTTCTGACCGAAAACAACAATTTCTTTGGCTTTCATCTTCCTGCTGACTTCACAGCGGAGCATGAATGGGGAATTGTTAATATGAAGCGATGTTTTGGGATTCCAAATCCTGAGATTACTTGTGAACCATTTGGTTTGGAGCGTCGAAAGGCGACTATCGTCCCAGATAATCTTTATTTAATTGAAAAAGATAAAGAAATTTACCTTTTCATGGATCGATACAAATTTGACAATGGAAGAATTCCAACTGATCTGACTTATTATCGTGATGGGATCGGTGGAACATGGGATGGGGATGGGTTTGGGATTGTTGTTTCCAAGGAAAATGAAAACTATTGCAACAAAATCAAAGAAATTAAACAGGCGATTGATGCTTGTGATGTTGCTGTTTTCCTTGGTGGTGGTGGAGTTTTTGAAAATTCAGGTTTGAATGTTGCAATTGCTTCAAAAATCTCCAAAGGAAACATCAATGTGGGAAGATGGAGATAAAGAACTTGCCAAGCTGTACAAAGATGTGGAAGAAACGGGGATCAAGAAGAAACTTGAAAATGCGAATTTGAGATATTATGCTTTGTCTCCAAGTCGTCCTAATAAAAATATGAAAACAAAGTACAATGTGATGTTCTGGCTTAATCCTCAGCAACAAGATATCCATAATTATGGATATTTCTCTGTGGAACAGTTGGAAGAATGGATTGAGGGGAAAGGTCCGATTCCCAAGAAGAAAAAGTGATGTACCCTGTTGGTTGTTCAAATCAAGTTTTCTTGGGGAGATAAGATGGAAGCTACGGTTGCAGAGAGAATTCTTGAGGATGTGAAAACAATCCGAAAGGGAGTTATCAAAATTGAAGACACTGATTTGGGCAAACACTGCAAACTTTTTTCCCAAATGAAATTGGCATTGGACCGCATTGAAGATGAATTAGGCGGATCGAAACCGATGAGATACCTTTACGATTTGAGAGAATCTCAAGTCCGTGTTCACGAATTAGGCGAAAAAGAAAAATTTGCAATTGATGAAAATTGTTCAATTGTGAAATTTTATTGCCAAGTTGGAGATACTTTGTATTTCCAGCGTGAAGCAATTGTACCCTTTACCGAAGATGACGAAACTTATTTTGTGAAGTTGGAAATTCCAGCTAAGACTTTGATGAAGCATCTGAATCAGAAAGCTGTCGTCGAGGTCTGGGTGGGAGATCATTCTCAAGTGGTTTGGTCGCCAAAATGGTAGTTGTACCCTGAAGTGTGGAAGTCAAACCTTTTTTTGGAGAATGCGATGAAGAAGACAATGACCGTCATGGACATGGTTGCTCAAACTGGCATGGAGTATGCTACGGCAATGGGTCTCATGAAAGTGATGCTTTGCCTTGGGATTGCAAGTATCGTTGGCAAGCGAAAGACTGCCAATGGCAAGGGAAAGCCTTCGATTATCTATGAATTCCCCACGGAATTCGCCGTGAACATCGATACGCTTGCCCAGAAAGTCAAGGAAGCTCTCGAAGCTGAGAAAGTGGCTAAGGGCAAGCCTGAAGCTCCTGAAGCTCCTGAAGCTCCTGCCGAAGTAGCGTAGTTGTGATTAAATCCCCTGTCTCAATGTGGGATGGGGGATTTTTTAACTTCTAAGATTTGCTACTGGGAGGTGTATTCATGTACCGAAGGAAAGAATTGGGGAGCTTGATTGTCGAAGACGATGTTGTGATCTTCAGTCTAGACAAGATTCGTGAAATTGCCGAACTTTTGAACATTTCCGATGCAACTTTGATTGAAAAATATCAAGGATTGAGAGGAAATGTTGAATCGGATGGAAAATACACTGTCGCACACATGTTGAGTGTATTGATATCTGGCAGGGTTGTTGACACGTTGATGATTACTGGGAGTCACAACATCGATGAATTTGTGAGATTTCTTCAGAAAAATGATCCATCATTTACTGAATTTATGGAAACTCACGAAAATTATGATCCTTCAAATCCAACCAACAACTATGCGGAGATTGTGCAAGAATATCGTCAATCTCTTCTTGGTGATGTACCCTGATGGGCAACTGATCCGCCAACAAAAAAGGAGTTTGCTATGTTTTCTGTGACGATTGAATTTGGTAACAATCCTGAAACTCGAAAAGAATATCCTTTTCAGACTCAGCAGGAATTGAACGCTTTTCTTGATGGTGTGGAATCTGCTCTTGGCTGGATGGATTATCGAGTCGTCGACGGATGATGCGTCGGTATCCCGCAGATGGTCCCTCTAGGCTGATCGATCTTTTTTGGAGAAAACGATGAACAAACTTGCAGAGTTCATTTTTGTGGGAGTTGTCATGCTCCTCATGGTTGGAACTTTCCTGCCTGTCATGACTGCTTTCTACAATCCCCACTTGTCGCTTTACGATTGTTGTCGGTTGTGGCATGCAAAAATGACATTTTATTTCTGATGTACCCTGAGTAGCGTTACTCGGCAAACATCAAAAAAGGAATTGAAATGAATCTTGTCTCAACTGTGATCGGTGATTTTCTAAGGAAAATCACCACTGGAAAAATCAATATTCCTGTGCCGATCATCCTTGTTCATCCAAAAAATCATTTCGCCACCTTAACTTGGTGGGGAGAACATGGATTTTTCAGGATTGATGCGGTGAAGTCCAGATTTAATTTTGAATTTGGCATCATTGCTCCTGAAATTGATTACAATTGGATGGAAAGTGTGTTCTTTGAAAATTCCATCGATGGAAAAGAAGAAGAAATCTCAGAATGTATTCAACGGTGTTTGACTGAGATTGGACATGTTTCATAAAAGAAATGTACCCTGATGGTCGAAAGGAATTGTGATGTCTTCTGAGCGTGTCGACAAACTGCTTCGCCGTTTGGGTGAAATTGAAGAATCTGACATTGAGAGTGTCAAACAACACGTTTCACAATTGATTGAAGAAAAATGGACGGATTCAGAGATTCTTTCCTATTGTCGTCAGACTGAGGAGGTCAATCCTCATCTTGAAGAAGAGCCAGCATGTGCCAAAATGTCTGAGATAAGGAAAAAAGTCGAAGAAAGATTGGCAAAAGAAAACAATGTACCCTGATGGTTGCCGAAAACAAAACAATCGATGTCGCCTAGTCGGTAGGTAACAGTTACTGGTTCGAGTCCAGTCATCGAAATGTACCCTGATGGGTACGAATTGCGGGGATAAGAAATGAAACCATTCGGTTTCTGCCCTGCTCAGTTTGGAGTTTGCGTTATGTCCAAGAAGACCGTTGTTGCTGTGCGTCGTGGTCGTCCCGCTATGTTCAATGCGACCGCCGAAGCTGCGATCTGCAAGCTGATCGGCAAGCTGGGTGCAACTGGCACTCAGAAGCATCTTGCGGAAGTCGGTATTCGCAATGGCACCACCAATAATGAGCCTGTCGAAGTGTCGATTCCTACGCTGTGCAACATCGCACATCGTCATGGTGTCACCCTGACTCGGGGTCGCCCTGTGGGTTCTGGCAAGGCTGAAGTGGTTGCTGAGAAGCCAGCCAAGTCCAAGAAGATCAAGGCAAAGGCTGGCAAGAAGCGTGGTCGTCCCGCTGGAAGCAAGAACAAGGAAATTGCCGAAGTCGCTGAAGTGGTGGCTGTCGCCGCTCAGGAAGCTGTTCCCGCCGTCGCCTAGTCACTCAGCCCCAAGTGTGACAAGAGTAATAGGGGGAGATTTCTCTCCCCCTATTTTTAACTTTAGGGGAGAACGAGATGGAAAAGTCTCTGGCTCCTAGCAGATTCCTTGTTCGTTCCATGAGATTAAGTCATGGAATTAAAAGGGAGTCTCAAATCGCTGATGCTTTGGTTAATCTCGGATTGAATCTTTTGCCAGTCTCAAAATCTGACGACGACGAAAGAAAAATCGACCGATGGTTAATGTACCCTGATGGGCGGAAGATTGGACTGCAAATCAAATATCGGGAAACTGGTAGTGATTTGTTGTTTGAAGTTCACGATCTGTTTTTTGATTGGGGCAACCCGAACAATAAAATTGGTCGTGACATGATCGGACAAGCTGAACAATACGTTGTTTTGCTGTCTGACCGAAAAACTGCTGTGATGATTCCAACTAATTTTGCAAAAAACGCAATCGATGTACTTGTGCAAGGGGCACAAGTAAGATGGACTGTGAAAAGTGAAAGAAGTTGGAATTTTTGGCACCATTGCAATGGAGTCAAGTTGGAATTGAAAGTTCAATTTGACCCGTGCGATCATAGACGAAAAATGATTGCTTACATTCCACCCGAATATTTCATTCGTGAAGAAAAAGCAAAAGTTTTCAATCTGGTTTTGCCAAAGCATTGGAAATGATGTACCCTTGAGCCTGTTGGCATATGTAACAGTATGCCAACTTTTTTCGCCCTCGTAGCTCAGATGGACAGAGCGTCGGGTTTCTAACCCGCAGGTCGTAGGTTCGACCCCTACCGAGGGTAATTTCAAGAAGCGAAGCCTTGATGGGAGGGAGAAGCGAGAGAATTTCATTGTATTGCTATCTCTCAGCAATTATATGGAATGCGACTCCCTTCTGTCGGGCGTTTTTACAAACAAGGAAACAAAAATGAGAAAATTCGGAGAAAATTATCTTGTCATTGGTGTTTTTTTGGAGCGTAAATCTACAGGTTCATCTATGAGATTGGAATTTGAAACTCCAACAAAAATCAATGACATTTTGAAACAATTCCCAGGATGGGAGTCTGTTGCGGAAGAATTATCATTCGACTGCATATAACATCCAGACGATGTACCCTAAATGACAAGGAAGAATGTCGTGAAAATTTGTGCCTTGTCTGATTTTCATGGAATTCTCCCAAAAGTTCCAGAATGTGATCTGTGCATCATTGCAGGAGATATCTGCCCTCAATTCGATCATGCAGATTTTTTTCAACTTTCTTGGGTGACGACTAGCTTCAAGATTTGGCTTGAAGAGATTCCAGCAAAACATATTGTTGGAATTGCAGGAAATCACGATTTCATCTTTGAATCAAGAAAGATCAATCTTCCTTGGAATTATCTTCAAGATAGTTCTGTGGAAATTGAAGGAATCAAAATTCATGGAACTCCTCATGTGAAGGGAAGTAAAAGTTGGGCTTTTTCTCATGAAGAAGAGGAATTGGAAGAAATTTGGAAAAATCTTCCATATTGCGACATTCTTGTGAGCCATTGTCCACCATTTGGAACTGCTGATGATGATGGTTTTGGGACGAACATTGGTTCAATTTCTTTGAAAAACAAAATTGAAGAAATGAAAATTCCAATGGTTGTTTGCGGTCATGCTCATGAAAACTATGGAATTCACAAAATGAACAATTGTGAAGTTCTGAATGTCGCAATGGCATACAACGGATATGATCCGAAGTCTGTCAAGTTGGCAAACGTTCCGATGATGTACCCTTATGATCGGAAGAAATGATGAAAACGATCTTTGAAATCATTCTTCTTGAGTGTTTCTTTCTTCGGAGTAGAATTGTTTTGTATTATAAAACAATTCTTTGGAAGTTCTTGTCTTGGCGACTTCACAGGGAGATTGCGAAATACAAACGCCAAGTGAAGTTTGCTGGGCTTCCATCTCTGGATGAATACACTGACGAACAAATTGTGGAAGGGATTCGTCGATCAAAACAAGATGTACCCTGGGGGTGATGTTCCAAGGGTCTATAGGGAAAAATCATGAAAGAAATCATTTGTGTTGTTTTGGTCATCTTGTTTGGTTGCTTGTTCGTAACATTCACAGATGAAACAAAGCAATGGACAGAACAAGATCAAAAACAAAAACAATTGATGAAACAATTGTTCAAACAATCTGGGCTTCCTGCTATGGAATTCAAATTCAGAAACATAGAAGAAAGGGGGAATGATGAAACATCTCAAAACTGAAACTGACATGCGAGATATGATCCAAAAAGGTCATCTCTATGATGCTCTGTCTCGTGGAATGAAATTTCTGAAGGATTACGGTCCAAACACCACCATTCAGCATCTTGTCGCAAGTATCCATTTCGCCCAACAAGATTATGTCAACGCTTGGTTTTTCATTCATCGAAATCCCGACAGTGAATTGAAAAAGAATGTGTTCAGAAAAATTCAATGGTTGTACCCTGAACCATACCGAAACTGAACATTGCCCAGGTGGCGAAATGGCAGACGCACGGGACTTAAAATCCCGAGACTCGAACGGGTCGTGCGGGTTCGAGTCCCGCCCTGGGCACTTTCCGATGTACCCTGTTGAAGGAACCACTGGTGGGCGGTGAGGAGACCATAGTTTACTAATCTTAAACAGACGATTAGTAAGTTGTGGTAACAGGAAAGTTTGGAGTGCAGGTTTGTCGCTGCTTTGGATGAGTGAGAGGGATTTTTCGCAATATAGCTAATTGCTAGAAATTCTTCAAAATGTCTCTTCCGAGATATACACACGATGACTACGTGCAGATGTTTTCTGTTCGCCGTTGAAAATGGGGGGGAGTTGCTAGAGAGTAGCAACCGATTGACATTAACTCAGACGTGAGCGACCTCAAGTTCGTCCCGAAATCTAAACTTCCCCCTGTTTTTTTTGTACCCTGATTCACGTTCCGATCTTTCAATGGAGAAAATGATGAGCTTCAAGCGAGTGGTGATGTTCGTCACCAGTGATGGAAAGCAGCACACGGATGAAGATTCTGCGAAGACTCACGAAGTGGTTCTTGATGCGAAGAATGATTTGTTTTCTCTTCTTCGAGAATCTTTCCAGACTGGTCGTCCTGACTCTGTTGTGAGTCAAGTCATCATGGAATGTGATGCTGTTCGTGACATTTTGGCACGGATGAGTCGTCGGCTTCCACGAAAGAAAAAAGAAGAAGCCGCTTGATGTACCCTGATTGACATAATCGAAAGAAATGGTTTCTTTTGATTTTCCCTCTGCGTATGGAGAATATCTTGGTCTACAAACCTCGACGTGGATCGATTGCCGAAATGGTTCTGGCTGTGAAGTCGGCAAATCCTGACTTATCACCGTCAGAAGTTCAAAAAGTCGTCTCTTTGCGACACCCTGCGGGTTCTGTGAGTCTCTCTCACGTTCAGAGAACTCTCGATCTCGGGAATGTTCGGCAACGAATTCAGCGAATTCCTGCGAGAAACAACGATGCCATCAAGCAACGATTTCAAGACTTCTTGGACACAGTTTTCGACTGATGTGTCTTGAGTTCCATCACATCAAGGAAAAAAGTTTCAATGTATCAGAACACTTGTACAAGAAGCTGGAACATCTTTTGACTGAGATGGAAAAGTGTACAGTGTTATGTTCTAACTGTCACAAAAAAGTCCATGCGGGATTGTTGGACGCCAGTTGTTGCATGCTGGTGAAAACATCCTGTTATTGATTTTGTCTCTGTAACTCAATTGGTAGAGTAACGAGCTTTTAACTCGTAAGTTCTGGGTTCGAATCCCAGCGGGGACATTTGGTGTTTGTAAGGGAAACGGGTAGGCACTGAACTCCTTCCACTCCCCAACTCAAAAGGAAATTTCAATGGGAATGGTGACGGAATGACTTCCACTCCCTTTTTTTGTACCCTGTGAAAATGAAAGAAAACAAATTCCTTCTGAGGACTTGATGATGGACGACAAGAACAAAGAAATTCTGAAGAAACACATTCGGGAAACCATTCGAGAAATGAAAAAGAACGGAACTACGGGTTGTTCCGTTGAAAATCTCAAACAATGTACCCAAACAAGAGGGTTGACGTGTTCTGCTTCTGCGTATCATTTGCACTTTCCTGAGATTGCAAAAGAAACTGCAAAGAATTTCCTCATCTACGACAAATGGGCAAACCATGCTTAACGCTCAGGAAATCATTGCCAAGGGAATCTCTGGCAAACGTGTCGGGGAAATCATCAAAATGTCCAGAAATTGGACAGACGATGAAAAGAAATCTTTTCTTGAATCGGGAACAATTCCTGAAAGAAAAGAAAACAAATTCATCGTTGATGAGAACTCTGTTCTACGATGGATGATTGAAATGGAATCTTTCATTCCACCATCAAGCAATTCAGAGAAGAAGAGAATGCTTGACAATCAATGTGTTTTAATCAATGGGAGAAAGGTTTCCCATGATGACGTTATCCCACCATTGATTGAATCTTTTGTTTTGTTTCCAGAAAATAAAACAAAACGATGTACCCTGTTGTGAGTCACTGACTGGCAGCACTGTCGGATGACATGCACCCCATACACGTAATGGTGGCTGTGAAGGCGGGGAGATCATCAATCCAGTCAATTTGAAAGGAAACAAATGAAGATTCGCATCCTCAAAGAATACAAATGGAAGTGCAAAATTGGCTCTTTGGTTGTTGCAGGGAAAGTAATTGCTCCTCCAGAAGAGAAAATCATCACTTATCCAGTTGGGAAAATCCTTGATTTCTCAAGAAAAAAGGATTTGGAAGGGTTTTTGAATTTTCACAAAACCCTTGAATGGACTTACGCTAATAAAAGCGAGTAAACCATGTTGGCGTCAGTGGTTGCGAAAATTGAACCTCGGATGGATTGTGCTTCTGGTGGTTCTTGTGGGTTTCAAAAGTAGCCTTGAAATATAAAATCAATGATTTCAAGGTTGTTTTTGGTCATGTGCAATGTCGAGGAAAGAATAGAAAATGGAGAGATGAACATATTTGGATTGAACAGAATGGATTGAAAATCGATCCTACTGTAGCACAATTCTTTCCTTATTTCACTGGCTATGTCGGTGGGAAAAGAAAGAAATTCACTCCAGAGGAGTTCTTAAAGAATAAGAATTTCTGTTTGAACGGCGATTGGGTGAAAAAGCATCTGAAAATTGATGTACCCTAAAGTGTGCAGTCACCAAACCTCCTCTCAAGGATCAAGAAAATGGACAGTGTTCTCACGACCGCAATTGCCAAGCATTTCGAGAAATTGGCAAAGGGAATGGTCATCCCTGTCGGTGCTTACCAGATTGATACTGTGGTCACTCTGGAAATCAAGGGTTCTCTCAAGAAGGGACAATCGACACTCGCCACTCCGACCGTTGAAATTCCTCTGATTGCAACGATGGCTTTGTTGTTGAAGAAAATGGGGTTCCAGCGGGAAAAAGCTGCGGAAATTCTTCGGGAGTGTATGACCGAATCGCTCCTAATGAAAGACAATCCCCAGCCTGACGACCAAACGAGTGCAGAATTGATTGCGGAACGAATTTCTGATGCGGAAGCAGCAATCAAGTTCGTCAAGGAAGCGGTTTTGGAACGGTTGCCAAAACAGCCGAAAGCTGGTCCGACGAATGTGACGGTAGTCGTCAAGGAATTGGTCGAAGAACCTGTCGCTGCGTGAGTCGAGGGGGAGAAATCCCCCTTATTTTTTTCTTTCAATTTCTTTTTAGCTGTACCCTAGTGTGCAAGGAGATTGAAATGGACCGACTCGAAAACATCTTGAACAAAATCGCAATCAAGTTGGGGCGGAATGGCTTTGACGCCATGTGTGACTCTGCTTGGGGAATTTTTGAAACAAATGCAATCACTGTAAGGTTTTCCGACTTTGCAGCTACGTTCAGCCCCTCAGAATGTGGAGACAAGTATTGGATTTGTGGAATTTATTGGGACAATGAAGAAGAAACTTTGGATGAAGTCAAATTCTCTCTGATTCCCAGCAGAATTCCTGATAATTGCGAAGATGAAGATAAACTTTTCCAATGGATGAATGGGGTTTGTGTTGGATTGAGAGGGTAATTGTCATCAATTCCCTCTTTCGGTCAAAACGATCCGAGAACAATACGGAAGAGAATGCTCGCTTAACTTGCCAATTTTCGGAATTGGTAAGACTCCGCCTGACAATCCTATTGAATATGATCTTTCCATTGAAGATGCGGTCTGATGTACCCTGTTGTTCAGGAGAAACAAATGGGATTGCCACCAAAAATTCAAATGATGTCGATGGTTCTTGGTCTGCTGCCGTTAAATCGGATCAATCCGATGGTTGGCGATTCGGTTCGTGTTTATCACGACACTAAATTTGAGATTTGGATGAAAGTCCAAAGTCGCAAATGGCAATTAACTAATGGGTCGAGTCCTAAGTTGATTGTGGAATTAGGATTGCCTGATTGTTACGAAACATTGCTCGATTTTGAAGAAGATATGCGAAAAAACTTTTTCAAAGTTTGATGTACCCTGCTAGGCAGGAGAACAATCATGCAAATCAGATTCAAATCAAATGGATTTCTCACTTGGGTTACTGAGTTCGGGGCTGAACACCGAATGCAAGTCAATTCGGGGGAAGTCTATGATGTCGAATTAGAAGAAACCAATGATGGGATTCTTCTAACTGATCTAAACGGCTTTCACGCTCTCGTAAACGCTTCGGCGTTAGAACAAGTGGGTTGAGTCATGACTCCATCACGATTGGCTTTAATCGCCATTACTGAGCTTCACAAAGCAGGTTTCTTGAATACCAATGTGGTAAACAGCCCTGCAAAGGTGGTTGAAGCTGCCATTTGTTTGAGAATTGCTCTTGGGGATGTAGTGTGCATCCCTGACGAACAAGAAAAAACCCCAAAAAATGACCATGACTGTCATTTAGAAGACGAAGGGTGCTGAAATGCTGAAAATTTCAATCATCGTTCAAGTTCTTTCTCTGGTCATGGCTGGATACTCGGTCAAGAAAACTCTCGACAATGCAGGAGATGAGATTTTCATCGCATTGTCTGGATTTTGGGCAGGGATTTTCGTCTACTCTTCGATTTTATGTGTTTGGTTTACATTTGTTTCATAGATGTACCCTATGAGACAGACGGGAAGCAAACTTCAACAAAGGAACTGATGATGCTGTTCAAGTTTTTCGCAAAACAAGGACAAGAGAATCAAGTTGTGGGACTGCTAAACAAGTTTGGCAAGCCACGAATGGAAAATAAACCAAGAATTGGCAGGAACGATTTCTGTTCTTTTTCTTGCGGATTTGTTCAACAAAGAACCTGAAAAGGTTGCAAAAGATGTGATTGCCTACAGATTGAAAACTGTACCCTGAAGACCATCATGAAAAGAATCTTCGTTTCAGAAACAGGAAGTTTCGTTTCTTTCAAATATGAAGGAAATGAAATTGTCGAAATGTGTTCACGACCAGAATGGGAACTTTACTTACTTGAAGTTAAATTGTCTGAGGAATACAAAGTCCCAGATAATTTAATTAAAGAGTTTGTTGAGAAAGCTCGTGAATTAGAGTCTTGGGAAGACAGGCTGATGCGACGTGATGATTGATGTACCCTAAAAGGAAAATCCCCTGAACTGTGTGAGAAAGGTTCAAACGATGTCGACGAAAACATTCCAGCGAGAACGGGTCGACCGCTGGGAAGAAAGCCCAAAACATCTTCGCAAGCCCAACAAAATCAAGGGAAAAACTTGCATTTGTTGTGAGAAAGAATTCAAAGGCTCAGGAAGTTTTTGCAGCGACCGATGCCGCAAAGAATACTGATTTGCCCGACAGGAGAATTTGACTAATCACTTGAAAGAGTGGTCAGAGAGGACGTAAATTCGTAATTTCTAACGAATTCTCCTGTTTGTATACAATGTACCCTAAAAGGTGCATCCCCTCACTCCGAAAAAGAGAGAAACGTGACACTCCGCAACCTACTCCGACAGATGTTCCAGCAAATTAAAGAAAAGTTTGCTGACAAATGTGAAGTCATTGCGATCTTCCCAGAAAGCAATCTTTTTCAGGGAAGAATCTTCGCAGGGAACTATTCATACTTTTCAAAAGAATGTGTGGATGTTCAAGAAATCAATTTGCAGAATTTTGAGGAAAAAGACCTCGAAGTTCTGGCGAACACAATGTTCAATTCATCTGAAACATTGAAAGAAATGTTTGAAATCGACGGAGAAGATAAATTCTTCTGCATCGATGTCGATGATCTCGATGAAGCTGATGCCGATTTGAATTTCGGCATCGTTCGTGGGACGAGAATCTATCATACAGTTACTGGACAAAAGACTCGTCGATTTGCTGTGATGATGGAAGATTCCAAGTTACGATTCCGACATGGAGAAAAGAAACTGACCAAGAATTTTGTTCTTGGAAATCTTCTTGATGTACCCTAATGGCTACGACAGTGGTGGAATCCTCGAAAGATTCAAAAAACTGAATGATCGGCACCACAACTGATTCCAAAGAATTGGGTTCTTTGGATGTACCCTGATTCTCGTCCAACTTCGGACAAATCACAATTTTGAGAAGGAAATGCGAATGTCGACTCCTGTGAATGCGATTGTTGAAGGAAATGAACTGGTCATCCGTCTGCCGATCAATCAAGGCAAGGTTCGCTCCAAGAGCGGCAAGACCCTGATTGTTGCGACCACCAACGGCAACATCCAGACGGACATTCTCATCGATGGCACGCCCGTCGTCCTCGGCGTCAATGCTTACCGCAAGGAAGCATAATTCCAAGGGGGGAGAGAAATCTCCTCCCTTTTTTTTGTTTCAAATGAATTTTAGCTGTACCCTGAAAGACAGCGGAACTCACTGTGAACAACTCTGGGGGAAGCCTGATTTCAATGTCTTTCATGATGGGGTAACGGCGAGTATCCCTAAAAACTTGAAAGTAAGAACACCGTTGAAATCAGTTCTCGCCTTTGTACCCTGAGAAATACCATGACCGCAATCGAAATCATCGTCGCAGCAGAATTTGGAATAATTCTCGGACTCCTGTTCTCCTTGAAGTTCCTACTCGACAAAGTTGCAATTCTTGAAGTTACTGTGTCGAGACATAACGATGTTTTGCAAGGGATCATAGACGATCATATTAAAGAAATTGATGCGGAAGCAACAGCTTGAAAGATTGGCAAGGTCTTTCTAGGTGAGAACTGTTGCAAGGTTGGTCTTGCCAAGGTGAGGTGAGTAGTGGGGGATTGTACCCTGTTGGTTCCAAGGACAATCCCCCACTGTTTTAACGAGAAAAACCATGAACTCAACCCAACTCATTGAACAAGCAAACATTCTCAAGAATCTACACAAGAAGATTCGTGATGAAGGGGAGCAAATCTTCATCGCTTCGATGAATGCCACAAAAGAGTTTGCAGAAAATCCAACACAAGAAAAACGTGAAAAAGTAGAATTATTTCTTGAACAAATTCAAGAAATTCGTGAAAGAGGACAAAAAACAATCGAAGAAATCGATTTGCTCCTCAAGCAAATCGAAGAAAAACAAACTGAAGAGCGAGCAGATTTGCTTGAACTTTCAATTGCTCTCGAAGAGTTTTCAAAAAACCAAGCGTGAATGTACCCTGTTGTGTGTAGTCACCACCTCACACTGGAACAAATCATGAATCTCTTGATGTTTGCTGCTGAACTTGCCGAATCACTCTCCAAAATCGAAGCTGGATGGTCTGTCTATCCTCAGCCTGAAAATCCAGAAAACTACTCTTGGCAAAGAGTTAAGCACACTGATGGTCGAGTCATCTGGTTTAATTGCAGAAAAGAAAAGTGGATTTTCACAGGACGATCAGAAGAGGGGATTACCTGCAATCTCCCAAATCCTGATGTGTCAATGTCCATCAGCAAGACACCCGACAAGATCGCTGCCGATCTTTACAGAAGACTCATCCCCGAATACAACAAATATTTCGCCGAATGTTCAAAAATCAGTCAAGCACACAAGGCATATGCCGAGAAAATTGACGCCATTCGACAGCAAGTCGCCGATCTTCTCAAAACACAACCCAGAAGAGACAATCAATTTTATGTCAATGGATGGGAGTTTGAAGTGCGGTCAGATGGAATCGCTGTGGAAGGAATAATTCCAAAAGACAAGATTCCTGAATTTCTGAAGTTTATCGGTCTTCAGCAAAGCTGATGTACCCTAGTGTGTGTCGAAAGCAAAACAAAAGGGACAGTCGACTAACTTTCAAGTCTCTGGGATGTATCCCCCAGAAATACTAGGTGAAAATCCTGTCTGTCCCATTTTTTTCTCAGGTGTGAAATGAACCTCAAACAACAACTTGAAGTAACGGAACTGTCGCACCTAAATTTGAACAAATCTCTGACTATCTTCGTGTGATCGAAGAGCCAATCAACATTTGATGTACCCTAGTGTGTGTTCTCACCACCCTCAAGGAAAACGTCATGTCCACTGTCCATTTGAAAATGTCTGACCCTTCAGTCAAGAAGATCATCGCTGCATCTTTTCCTGAATTGACGTGGACCAAAGTTCACGCAGAGATTCGAGAAAATGTCACTTTCTCGGGAACTCAATGGGATGAGGGAAACAAGCGAGATTATGTGATCGTCGAATTGGCAACAATGCGGGCTGTACCCGTAGCTGATGCCCCGTTCCTGCGACGGTCAGATTTTCACACTCAACCCCACAAGATTCCTGACGGATTTGTCGTCGTGGCGGCATGCTCGATCTACAAGTACAATCACTTTGTGATCTATGCCCCCGCTTCGGTCATCACGCCGATGATTACCCAAAAACCAGAATTGACGTACCCTGAGCAGGTGGTTCTGGTCGCAACCCGAAGCCTGAAAGCGTCTTACGCTGGAATCTCTAACTATCGATTCAGTCAAAATCGTGGAAGAGTAACAGCAGAAGAATGGGAAAAAGCGAAAGCCAGCCTGATCGAAAAGAAATTTTTGAATAAGGCGGGAGCAATCACGGTCGACGGCAGAAATGTCTGTCCTCAAGATTACCCTGAACGTCCCAAAGCAATTGCTTGAAAATAAGGAGGGAACAAATCCCTCCTTATTTTTTTATTTTGTTTAATTTAATTTTTAGCTGTACCCTGATGTGTGGAAGTTAAAGAAAAGAAAATCGACCAAGATCAAATCTTTTCTTTAACAATGTACCCTGATTAGCACTGAAGCCACTCTCACCACTCAGGAATCAAAACGATGCGAGACTTCCCTGTTTCCAAGCCAGTTTGCAACTACAAGCCACGCCCCGCAACGAACGCAGAAAAGATTCTGAACTACATTCTTTCACATCAAGGTTGCCCTCATTCCTATGTCCTACGGCATTTTGAGTCACTCGGCATAATGAGTTGCCCCGACGGTCAAATTCGTCAAGTCGTCGCAAGCATGATTTATCATGGACATGAAAGCCTGATTCCAAAGGGATATAGCGACTATTTCCTTCAGAAGTGTGGACTCGCCAAAAAGAAGACGGCAACCGTTCAACAAGCCGAAATCAGCTTCGAAGATTTGATCTTCGCCAAGAAGATCATGAAAAAGTTCGGCGGGGTCGCACGATTCAAAGAAGTCTGTGAAGCTCTCGAACAACTCGAAGCCGCTTAATTAACATTGTACCCTGACTCTCACTGACCTCCTTCTCAATAGGCACTGACAACCACTCCTCACGAGAACGATCATGGAAAATCTTCAAGCCGCAAGCATCACTGAAAACATTGAAGAGTTTGTTGAGCATGTCAACAAACTCTTCAAAACCAGAGATGTGCCAAATCAACAGAAAGTCCTCAAAATCGTTCAAGGCGACAAGTGGACCAAGTTGGTTACAGAAATCTGGTCACAAGACACTCTGATCTCAAAGTCTGTGTATGCGTTCATCTCCATGACGGACAATTACACGAAAACTCTGGGGCAATTGGTCCACGGTGGCATCTACAAGCCAGCCAGTTGGGCAGCACCAGCCAAGCATGCTCGGGGAAATGTCTCCGATGAGAACTCTTGGACTTGTGCGGGTGAGTATGGGATCGTTTATCTGAAGTAATCAATAAAAGACAGAGATTTCTCTCTGTCTTTTATTTTGTTTAATCAAAATTTAGCTGTACCCTAGTGTGTGTTCTCACCACTTCCCACAACGGAACAAGACCATGTTCGACATTCAGTCCATCAAAGACACGATTGCAGAACTCAATTTTGAAGACAAGATTGCAAAAATCAAAGATTTGCACTCTCAAAGTGTCGAGATTCGCCGTCAAATCAACGAAATTACGGCAACCCTGAAATGGAATGAACTCCTGAAAGCAGGGCTGAAGATGGAAGCTATCGTTTGCCACCGCAATTCCATGAAAGAAGACGTGAAAGGTTGGACTCTCGAAAATTCTCAGAAATACATTGAGGATCATCTTTGGAGAAATCAGGATTTGTACCCTGCTTTGCGACCAGTCCAAAAGTCTCAAACAGGTTGATTTTCATGAAAATGAACTGCGGTCATATCTGGCGTGATGGTTCTCCAAGATGCGGTTTGTGCAACAAATGCTGGGATTGTTGCAATTGTGATCGAAGACCTTTCCGACAACTTTTCTCAGAAGCAAGTCTTTTGGCACACGGGCATCATGCGGCTCAATGTACCCTAATGGGCACGAAACCCCCAACAGGAACCAGATCATGATTCGCAAAGACATTTTCTCAGTCAAAGTGTGGGATGCTTGCATCGGAGATTGGGTCCATACTTTCATGACAACCAATCGCCAAATCGCTGATGAGAAAAAGAAAGAAATCGAAAACGATCATTCATTGGGAATGATCCGACTCGCCAAAATCGTCCACCCAGCCGATTGGGTAGTGAAAATGTTCTCTTCTCACAACCAAATCCAAACTTGTTGATGTACCCTAGTGTGCATCACCGAACCCTCACTAGGAACCAAATCATGCAGTTTCGAGTCATCAAGACTGGCAAAAACACCTACGATCATCGGTCAATCGTCATCGGCAACGTCCGAAACGAAGTCCAAATGATTTCCAAACTTGCGAATTTCATGGGAATCACAAGGATCAAGCTCGACCGAAAAAAGAAAGAATTTGAATTCATCAACGGCGATACAACGATGAATTTCAAATTTGAAGAAATTCCAGAACCTGCCGTTGTCTGATGTACCCTGTTGTGTGTTCTCCTCACCGAACTCTCTCCAAGGAAATCTCAAGATGGCTAAGAAGTCCTTCACCGAATGGATGAAAGAAGTCGATTCAATCATTTCTGCAAAGATTGGATTGTCTTCCGCCGATCTCCCAGACCTCGCCTACATGGATATGTGGGAAAATGGAAAGTCGGCAAAATCCGCCGCTGCGAAAGCTCTGAAGTCTGAGTGATGTACCCTAGTGGGTATCACCGAACCTCACTGGGAACTCAGAAATGAAACATTTCACCGATCAAGACGTTGTAAAATCCGATCTCGACAGAATCTTGGCAAATTGCAAAGAACTGATCGATGCCCCTCCCGAATGGATGAAAAGAGGATTGACCGAAACGGCATCAGGTTACGGATCAAAACTCAATTCAGGATTCAAGATTTCCTTCAACGGAAGAATCTATCGAATCTACACCACAATCTTTTCCAATTCTGGGACGAATTGGTTTGTTTCTAAAGGAAGAAAAATCATCGTGAGCTTGTGTTAATGTACCCTAATGGGCACCTAACCAACTCCTCGGAAACAAAACAAATGAAAATCTTCCTGTTCGTCGTCTGGGCTGTCGTCTGTGTTCGTGGTCCTGAATTTCTCGAAATTGCAAATCATCCTGCAATTCTCCTCATCCAAACACTGTGGACCATCGTCTGCATCGGATTCCTCCAAATCATCGAATAATCCGAACGGTGTCCTCTAGTAGGATTCCACTTAACTGTGGGGCAAATCCGAAATTGTCCACCTAGTAGGATTTCAAATCATTGTACCCTAGTGAGTGTTCTCACCAACTCACTCAAGGAAAACAATCATGTCGGCAATCCAGACCAAAGATCACCTCTTCTCAGTCATCAACAACGTCGAAAATGTCGACGATCTCTACCATGTGTGCGAAAATGTCGTCATGCCAGTTCTCATCCACACTGAAGGGTTCTGGATCGAACTGCGGTACTGCTACAAAGCTGCTGAAATTGCTGACCGTTGCGTTGCATGCCTGAATCACTGGCTTACCACTTGCCAGCACCACAAAACGATTCTGAAGCTGTCCCAACTGAAAGCAACTATGCAGACTCTCGGGGATAAGTACAGAATCCTTCAGGGTTAAGATTAGATTAGTCGGAATTTCCGACTAATCTTTTTCTTTTCTTCAAATTTTAGCTGTACCCTAATGGGCACCTCACCACTAGGAAACAACCCCATGTCAGTTCAAATCCTCGAAGGTCCAACAAAATGTGTGACGCAATGTCACAATTGTTCTGCAATTCTTTCTTACGAGAAAGAAGATGTGGAAGAAAGATTGATTCTTCAGCGTAATCCTGAAGGAACAGAATGTTTCATCGTTTGCCCTCACTGCAAAAATGAAACGGAAGTCCATCCAAAAATCATTTATCGTGTAACAATGGAATGTTACAGAAAAGACCCAGCGAAAGCTAAAGAAAAGCTCCGCCTCCCATTTGATTGATGTACCCTAGTGGATGTTCTCACCAAAACCTCCTCTCAAGGAAACGATCATGGTCATCACTGGCGACAAGATTCCACTCTTCCGAATGGCAACTCTCAGAGCTGGTCTGAGGCTCGAATGTAAAGGACTCGGCAAGCGGGGTGAATCCTGCTTCTCAATCATCAAACGAGAATTCGGACTGAAGGGAAACAAAGAGAAAGTCCTCGAAGAGTTCTCTGCGATTTATGAGAAAGAAAAAATCGCTAAGGGGATTCAAGGGTAAATCCCCCGAGACAGAGATTTCTCTCTGTCTCTTTTTTTTCTTTAATTAAAATTAACTGTACCCTAATGGGCACGAAACCCAACAGGAAACCCCATGATCCTCGATCTCAACAAAAAGTTCGAAATCACCTTCCTCGGACGAAAGAAATCAAAATTTGGTTCTGGTCCAAAACAAGTCATGAAGGCAATCTCATTCGCAAATAACGAATTGGACGCAATTTGCGATGTGAACCGACGTTTTGATGTTTGGACTGTGAAAACTGTTTCACTTGTACCCTAATGGGCATCAAACACCTCACCAAATGAGACAAAACCATGTCAGAACCGATCTTCAATAAGAAAGACATCATCAAGGCTCATTACCTGATCGAAGTCCACTGGAATCGATCTGGGTGGCTTCCTGAACGTCCGTCGAACTCCCGACGCAAAGAAGCAACTCACGTCCAACTCCACCGCATGGGCATCAAATACCAAGATTTGTGTCCAAATGGATGGAAATCTCTTTCCCGAAATGGAAAGAAAATCTACAAGTTGCTGGAAAAACGCTACGGATTCCCCTCGTAGTTGTACCCTGATTCGCACTGAACCTCTTCCCCCCAACCGAGACCAGAACCATGTGTCCAAAGAAATTCCTTCAGATTGTCACAATGACAGCTTTTGCATCTTTCGGAATCTATGCCTATCTGGCAGTTGCCGTCCTCTACATCGACTGATGTACCCTAGTGGTCATCACCTCACCCCTCCTCACAAATGGAAATTGCACGATGCAAGGTTCTAAAGGTTTAGGAAGAAATCAAAAGAATCTCTACAATTTCTTTGTGAGACACCCAGATAACTGGCACACAATCGGCGGCGATGTTGTCACCCGAAGGATATTAAATGATTTGATATCCAGAGGATTGGTCAAGGGAAATGAACACAATCAATTTTCCCTCGTTGTACCCTAATGGGCGGCAACTCACCCCGTCTCAAGGATCAAACAAATGGCTCGTCTCACTCTCAAGTTTCTCGAAGAATTCGGAAAAACCCACGGAATCAAAATCGAACGCCGTGTCAAGAATTCTTACGACGTGTGGAAGTTCGACCACACAATCCACGAAGAACCAAATTTAATTGGAGCATACCAAATCATGCTCCAATTGAAAAACGAAAAGTAATTGTACCCTAGTGGGTATCACCACCACCTCATCAGGAAAACATCGTGCAATCAACAATTGAGACTCTCGTCGAGAATTACCTCGATTTTGTCAACAATTACCTCACGGTTGACAAGTTCGCAGAACATCATGGAATTACACTCAAACAAGCTCACCAACTTCTGACAGTCGGGAAATCATTGCACGAATCCCGTGTCTCTGGCGAAGAGTAATGTACCCTGATGAGTGGTAGAACCAACCTACTCTCAGGATCAGTTCCATGTCCAGTAATGACAAGAAAACAATCCACAATCTCCTGTTCCAACTCAAAAACTGCAAGTAATTGTACCCTAATGGGCACGAAACCCTACAGGAAACAACCATGCTCAAAGTTTGTGATCACCTCTCCAATCACCTCGGAACCAAATCATGCACGTCACCATCAAGAACGATGTCGATGGAATTCCCGTAGGAACGAAAGTTCAATATCTCGGTCATGTGACAGGCGGAATGATTAAAATTCTTTTTCAAGGGAAAGAATCGATCATCCACCCAGAAAACACCGCCGAACTGTCAAGGGTTGTGTTCGCAACTGTACCCTAATGGATGTGAAAGGGAGTGGAAGGAGTTCAGCCGCTGGCAAGCCAGCTTTAATAGAACGTGACTTCCACTCCCTTTCGTTCTCTCACTGTACCCTATTGGGCAGCAACCATGTCGAACATCGCTGTCAAGTCTGGAATGGGCGGGTCACGATGCGGCAAGTCTCGCCGTGAACCAACCGAAGTCCTCAAGAAACTCAGCAAAAAACTCCGCCGACAACAGGCGAAGAAAGAATTCTTGAAAGAATTCAACCGCATCTTCGGATGATGTACCCTAATGGGCACGATGACCGACCACTAACTCAGGACCAGAACCATGCCGAACGTCTTTGTCCCAACTCCTCACGATGATTTCGATTTCGAAAAATTTCTGAAGATTTTCGTCCCACTTTGCACCGCTTCGATCATCTTCTTTCTCGCCCTCGCAATCTTCGTCTCGTTCTGATGTACCCTAATCCTGACGGGGATTTTCTTCGACGAACCTGACCAATTCTATGTCCTGCATCCGAGAAACCGAGTGGATGGACCGTATCCACTGACCGACCACCGGTTTTCCTGATGTACCCTAGTGAGTGTTGAGACCGACCACCACCAACTCAGGACCAGAACCATGTTCAAGAATCTCTTCGCACTGCTGGCATCTCTGCTGAACTTCGCCCCCGCTCGTCCTTATTGTCTTGTCGTTGTCTTGACCAACGATGGAATCGTCGCCGACAGCTTCGTCTTCATCGGACCAGCATCTGCTGCCGCTGCCGAAGCTGAGGCTAAATTCCTGAAATTGTGCGAAGGGTCCAAGAATTGGAATGCTGAAAATGCAAACGATGCACTGGATGCTGGTCATTATGAATGGGAAACTTGGTCGGTCTGCCTCACGCATCCTGAAATCAACCGTTGCTGATTGTACCCTAGTGAGTGTTGAGACCGACCACCACCAACCACCACCCCACTGGAACCCTGACCATGTTCTTCGCAACCCTTGAGCTTGTTGGCAGGATCACGCCTAGCGATCACTACAATCGGATCATGGGCATGCTGATTGCCTGTGGCACGTATCTTGGTGGACGAGACTACGCTCTAGATGGCAAAGTCTTCCGCTGCTTCCCAACCCTGATCGAGGTCTACTCCATCTAATTTAATCTAATGTACCCTGCTGTGTATGACCCGAATACTAAACAAATGAATTAGTATTCGGTTTCTTTTCTTTATT
>Ga0194062_1000145_pt1 | contig 29648 bp, 28 predicted proteins | sample SepL2225m_MetaG_FD_155481 | JGI IMG/M metagenome (GOLD analysis project Ga0194062, IMG submission 155481) | Anoxic zone freshwater microbial communities from boreal shield lake in IISD Experimental Lakes Area, Ontario, Canada - Sep2016-L224-25m | ecosystem: Environmental > Aquatic > Freshwater >... | reverse complement strand
GAGCAGTTCCTGCAGCAGCAGATGGGTTTTGATCGGCTTGGACAGCATGCCCATGGCCACGGGGGAGTGGAGCTGTTCGCCCACGAGGGTGAGCAGGATGAGGGGCAAGTGGTCCCCCCTGGGATGGGCCCGCAGGGCCCCCGCCAGCGTGGGACCGTCCATGTCGATGAGTTGGCGATCCAGCAGCGCCAGATCAATCTCCTGATGGTCCAGAAGGGCCAGGGCCTCGGCGCCCGAGGTGGCAAACATGGCCTTCAGACCCCAGGCTTCTGCCTGACGTTCAAGCAGCTGGCGGTTGCCGCCGTTGGCCATCACCACCAGGAGCCGTCGCTCCGCCAAGGAAGCGGCGGCGGAGTCGCCGAGGGTGGCCGCCCCACTGGTGTCGGTCGTGGGTGCTGCGGCTTCGATCGTGAAGCGGAACACGCTCCCGTTGCCATCGGAGACCACCAGATGGATGTCTCCGCCGAGGAACCTGGCCAGTCTTTCGCTGATCACCAGGCCGAGGCCCGTGCCGCCATGGTGACGGGTGGTGGAGGCGTCCCCCTGGGAGAAGGGCTTGAACAGGCGCTCCTGGATGGATGCGGGGATGCCCGTCCCGGTATCCCTGATCGTGAAAGCCAGTTCAACGGACCCGTCTTCACGGCGAGTCACCAACTCCGCCTGGAGGATCACCTCCCCTTCGGTGGTGAATTTGACGGCATTGCCCACCAGGTTGAGCAGGATCTGGCGCAACCTTGTGGGGTCGGTGATCACGGTTTCCGGCACACCTGGCTCCCAGAGGAGGGCCAGCTCCAGCCCCTTGGCCTGGGCGCTGGAGGCGGAGAGGTCGAGAACCTCTTCGAGCAGCCGCCGCAGGTCGATGGGCAGCAGCTCCAGTTCCAGCCGACCCGCTTCGATTTTGGAAAAATCCAGCACGTCGTTGAGGACCGCCAGCAGGGACTCCCCCGACCTCTGGACGGTCTGCAGGCATTCCCGCTGGCTGGCGTTCAGCTCCGAGTCGAGCACGATGCCGGTGAGGCCCAGCACACCGTTGAGTGGGGTGCGGATCTCATGGCTGACGCTGGCCAGGAAGGCGCTTTTGGCTTTGTTGGCGGATTTCGCCTCCTCAGCGGCCAACTCGGCCAGAGTGCGGGCCTTGGCCAGCTCTCGCACCGCCTTGGCCTGGGCCTTGAGCGAGCGGAAACTTCCGACCCCCGCTGCGATCGCGAGCATTGCGCTCCCCGCCAGGGAGAGCACAAGGGCGACCCGTAGGGGGTGCAGCAGGCCGTTGAGGGTCTTCAGGGAGATGTCGATACCGACGAACCCGTCCTCCGGATGCCCCTTCCTCACCGGGGCAAAGGCGCTCAGGAACGTGCCCCACTTATCGGTGTAGGGCTTCTCGCTGACGGTGGTTGTGGCGCTGATCAGGGCTTGGCGCGCGGCCAGGGGGGAATCGTCGTAGAGCTCTCCGGGGGGGGGGAGGTGGCTGTCTTCATCGCCTTTTTGAACGATGTAATACGAGGTGTCGAAGGTGAAGCGCAGCCCCCCCTCCCCGGGGATCAGGCCGTAGGCGTAATAAATTTCAGGAATACTGCGCTGCAGCTTGACCAGGGGCTCGGCCGCCCGGAAGTAGGTCGGGGAGCCCAGGTCGGAGGCCTGGAGGAGCTGCCGTTGGGCAGCTGGATCGATCAGGGCGGCGCCAGCCTCGGCGATCCCCTTGAGGTTGATGCGGGTCTGCTCTACCAGGGAGTTGGTGGCCGCCAGGTAGGTGAACGTCAAGCCGCTGGCCGCCACCACAAAGATCCGCCCGCCGGTGAGGATCGATTCCCACCAGATCCGCTTTGGCGAGAAGGCGGCATCCGCATCCCGTGGCGCCGACGGTTTCAACGGCTGTCAGACCCCTGGAAGCGCCCATTCTATTCAGCGCAAAGGGTTTAAGGGGGGATTCCGGTTGGATTCCCCGCATTCCGTCGGCCCCTTAAGATCTCTGGAAAGCTGTTGCTTCGATCCAGCGTGACTGACGTTGACGCCCAGGCAAATCACGAAGCCACCAAGGTCATCCCCCTGTCAGGGATTTTGGATGCACAGGCCGGTCGCTCCCTCCGCGATGTGGTGAACGAGGCCCTTGAGGCTGGCCATCGCACGATCCTGGTGGATTTTCAGGCGGGCACCTACATCGATAGCAACGGGTTCGGCTCCCTGGTGGCCTGCCTCAAGAAGACCAGGGAGGCGGGCGGCAAGCTCAGCCTCCGCGGTCTGAACAACCAGGTCCGGCTTGTGATGGAGATGACGGGCACCGATCGCATCTTTGATGTCTTCAAGGACGAAGATTCCCCATCTGCAGCGAAGCCCTGATTCCTGGGCCCCCTACGGCCCCCGCCCAGGGCATTGGGCATCACACCGGTCTTGGTGAGCAAGGGCCGCTTGCAGCCCTTGAAACCCTTGTTGCTATACCCCCTTAGAGTACCGGCTATCGAATGGCAATTCGTGGTGCTGGGGTTGCACAACCCAATGGCACGTTTGCCAGAGATCACCGGTGGGGAGCGAGTGCTTGCAGTTGAGCCTGACTCCAGCTCCAGCGTTCAACCGGCTTGAACTTGGATGGAAGGGATCTCCCTAATCAGGTTCTGTCCTAAAGCTAAGCCGCATCAAGGAAACGTCGTCGCTGAAGTGGAGTACACCCGTCGTCTGTTTGATGGCGGCCATTACCTTCTCTAGCGCGGGGGGATCGGATGCCGCAGTTGACAGCATCAGTTCGGTGAATGATTTGAAAGTCCATTCCCCAAACTGGTGGGGGCCTGCCTGGCCCATGGTTTCGTAGATGCCATCGGTGTAGAGATAGATCAGCGATCCAGGTTGGATTTGGGTGGACTGCTCCACGTAGGTCGCATCCTCGAAAAGACCAATGGGTAGGTTATTCGTTTTCAATTCCTGCATCGAGCGCCCCGATGGGGCAAAGGGCGACAGCAGCAGACAGGGTGGATGGCCGGCACTGGCAAAGCGCAGGGTTTGGGATGAGGGTTGGTAGACCCCATACCAAATGGTGAAGTACTGCTCGTTCTGGCGCCCCATCTGAAAGAAGGAGTTGAGAGATGCGAGCACCTTCTCCGGTTGGAGGAGAATTTCCTTAGGGAGGGCTGAGGAGCGCAGCAGGTTGTAGATCGAGATGGAAGGCAACGCCGCCGCCAGGCCATGGCCAGAGACGTCGAGCATGTAAAAGATAAAGTGATCTTCATCCAGCCAGTAGAAGTCGTAGCAGTCGCCGCCCAGTTTCTGGGAGGGCAGGAACAGGCTGTCCGTGGCGATCGGACCATCGATTGAGGCGGGCAGGATCGAGATCACGTACTCCGCCGCCCGAGCCATTTCTTCCTCCAGCAGGCGCCTTTGCTGATCAAGATCCAGGCTGAGCTGTCGCAGGCTTTGGTTGCTCTCGTACTGGCGCATGCCTGAACGCACCCGAGCGGTCAGCTCGGCGGGCTCCACCGGTTTAGCCAGGAAATCGTCCGCGCCCGAATCCAGGCCGGCGACCCGATCCTCGAGGCCCGAGCGGGAGGTCAGCAGGATGAAGAAGAGGTTGTTCAGCTCTGGGTCGGACTTGAAGTGATGGCACACCTCCAGTCCGTCCATGCCGTCCATGTTCCAGTCACAGAGAACCACCTGTGGGTGATGCTCCCGGGCCATCGCCAGGCCGCTGGGACCATCGGAGGCAAGCAGCACATCGGCTCCCTCCTTTTTGAGCACCCGCTGCAACACCTTCTGAAGAATTCGATCGTCATCGATCAACAGAATGCGGGTGGGTGGACTCATGCTTGCCGCCGCCGGCTTTGAAGATCGATGGTCACCCGGTGTGCCTCCTCCATTAACTCCTCGATCACAGCCTCTGGAGGGAGGTCTTCCCTTGTGCTGGCTTCCTCCACTCGACGGCAGTGTTCCGCTAGCCGCAGGGCGCCAAGGGTGGCGCTAGGAGATCGTAGGGCGTGGGCGGTGCGGGCCAAGGATTGGGGTTGGTTTGATTGATGGTCCCTGCGGATGGCTGCCAGCAGAACGGTGCTGTCCTCCAGGTACATGTCGATGAGCTCATCGACCATGGAGTCGGCATCCTCGCCACCAAGGGCGAGCAGTTCGCTCCATGCCTGGGGATCGATCGGTTCCTGGTTCATCGTCGGCACGGTCAGGTTGCGGGGCTGCTGGTCAGGGGAGAGCGCACAGAAGGGGCTGTCACCACGTTCTTCTGTTGAGGGGACGGGGCTGGGTTGGTCTGCAGCCAGAGGTGGTAGCGATCCAGGGCTTCCTGCAGGTCGGGAAGGCGCACGGGCTTGCTCAGGAAATCTTCCATGCCTGCCTTTTGGCAGTCCAGCTTCTGCTGGTCGAAGGCAAAGGCGGTGAGTGCCACCAGATAGGGCTGGCGAAGGTTGAGCTGGCGTAGTTGCCGGGTGGCTTCGAGGCCATCAATGCCTGGCATCTGCAGATCCATCAGCACCAGATCGATTCCGTTGTGTTGCAGGCGCTCCAGGGCGGCTTCCCCATCGTTGACGAACTCTGCGGATAGCTGCAACTGGCCCAGCAAAAGTTCAAGAACCCTCTGGTTGATGCGGTTGTCCTCCACCACCAGGATCCGTGGCGCCTCCACGGGGCAGAGGCTGGCCTTCGGTGCGCCGGGGTCGGTGCTTGCCTCGTTGTGGAAGCGCTCAAGCGTGACGTGGGCGCAGAAACGTGAGCCCACCCCCACCTGGCTGCTGACCTCAAGGCGGCCTCCCATCAGGGAACAGAGGCGATTGCAGATGGCCAGCCCCAGGCCACTGCCCTGGGGCTGCTCCCCTGCCGAGGGGGCCTGGGTGAAGGCGTCGAACAGGCTGGGCAGGAATTCAGCGGCGATGCCGGGCCCGCTGTCTTCGACCCGCACCTCCAGCCGCTCGCTGTCGGCATCGAGGCAACGGCTGCTCACCTGGACGCTCACATAACCATGGTTGGTGAATTTGATGGCGTTGTTGATCAGATTGAGCAGCACCTGGCGCACCCGCAGGCTGTCACCGATCAACAGTTTGGGGACCTCTGGGTCCACCCCGATCTCCATTCGCAGGCCCTTGCTATCGGCGCTCGGTTGGAGAATGGCGCAGCACTCCTGCACCAGGGCGCGGATCTCCAGGCGATCGCGCCTGAGCTGGAGGTGATCGGCTTGAATCTTGGAGAGATCGAGAATGTCGTTGATCAGCTTCAACAGCAGATCACCACTGTGGTGAATCGTGTGAACCAGTTCCCCCTGGTGCTCGTTCAGTTCGGTGGTGAGTAGCAGATCGGTCATGCCGATCACCGCATTCATCGGCGTGCGGATCTCGTGGCTGATGTTGGAGAGGAAGCGACCCATGGCGTTGCGGGCCGCCAGTGCCTCATCGCGGGCTTGCTGCAGTTCGGCGGTGCGGGTAAAAACTTCCTGCTCCAGGTTGTCCCGGGCCCGTTTGATCTCATCCTGGGCCTGGGTGATGGAGCTGAGGTCACGAAACACAAACACCAAGGAAGGATTCGGCAACAGGTTCACCGGTGACCAGCTCACCTCCTGCACGCGCCGGGGTGGATCCAACGAGAGATCCCAATTCTCCGAACCTGCCCCATTGGCGGCTTGGGCAATCAGCTGATCGCCCCTTGTCGCTTTACCGGAGACATAATGCTCAGGCAATAAATCAGGCAGATATTTGCCGAGAGACTGGAGCCTTGTACGACCAACGATGGAGTCGAAGGAGGAATTGGTCCACTCCACTACCCCATCGAGATTGGTGAGTACAAGTGCATCTTTCACCGAGCTGAGGGCGGCCTCGAGTCGCCCCAGGGTGTTACGCAGCTGATCGGTGAGGTGCTCGGAGCTCAAGGCCTCACTCTAGGGGGCGGAGGGTGGCTGCGAATGACCAGGTATCGCCATGTCGTTCGGCCACAATGAAATGTTCTGAATTGATTTCGCTTTGATCTTTGCAGACCGTTTTGAGAGTGAGGGGATGATTGAGAATTTCCGACTCACCCGTACCCATGCGGAAGCGGGAAAAGCCCAGATGGTGGGCGTCGCGGAAGGAGTCGGGGAGGATCAGCCCCAGGGATTGCCCGATGATGTCCTCAGGCGCCCAGCCGTAGATAGAAATGAAGCTGTCATTGACTTCCTCAACGATCCCTTCCTGGTCGGCGCGAACGAAGGGCAGATCGTGAGTGCGCAACTCCTCGATTGAGATCATGGATCATTCAACCTATGCCAGCAGCTTACTGAATCTGCTCAAAGCGCGACAACCGCATTGGGGCCCGCCAGGCGGAGAGCATTCTCACTGCGGATCAGCAGATCGCTGAAGCCCCCATCGCCACCCGTCAGGTGGCTGAAGCCAATCCGAACAATGGGCTGCTGCTTTTTGGCGGTTGCCTCTCCCGCCCGTTGAAGGAGCTCCTCGAGGATCGCCTCCGCGGTGGCGAGGTCCTGCTCAGTCCATTGCTCTGCTTGCGTGGCCTCGTCGTTGTTCACCAGTAGGAGGGCCAATTCCCCGTTCCCCAGGCGACCGAGCAGGTCCGCCCGGCAACTATGGCCATGGAAGAGCTTCGCCACCTGAGAGAGCAGTGGGTCCATCTCTTCCTGGTCCAGGGGGGGGGCCGTCGGCGGCGGTTCGATCAGCACCCTGATCAGGCTGAGGGAGCTCCGGGTGCGGCGTGCCCGCTCGAACTCCTTCTGGCCCAGCAGCAGGAAGTGGGTGCGTTTGAAGCAACCCGTGATGGGGCAGGTGGAGGCCTGTTTGCGCTGCTCCAGTTGCCGGATCACCTGCTTGGAGAGAAGTTCCAGCATGCGCTGCTGCTGGGAATCGATAAGGCGGGGGACCTGATCGATCACGCAGAGGGTGCCGAGTTTCAGACCATCGGCATTCACCAGGGGGGCTCCGGCGTAGAAGCGGATGCCCAGCACCCCCTTCACCAGGGGGTTGGTCTCGAACCGGAGGTCCTCCCGGGCATCGGGCACCACCATGACCCCTCCTGATGCAATGGCATGGGCACAGAAGGCCATCTGCCGAGGCGTTTCACTGGCCTCCAGGCCGATGCGGCTGAGGAACCATTGCCGTTCCTTGTCTACGAGCGAGATGAGTGCGATGGGCGTGTTGAGGATTTCGCTCGCCAGTTTGAGGATGCGATCCAATTCTGGGTCTGAGTCTGTGTCGAGGAGAAGCTCGCGCTCAAGAGCTCGCAAGCGTTTTTCCTCGTGTTCAAGAACTGGGAGCTCTGGATAGGGTGCCATCGTTGACTACTTCCGAGGGGAATTTAGCGACTGCCATCTACGGGGCCGTGCCGGGGGATGCCCAGGCCCATAGCATCAATCGTCTCTCCAAGTCCCCACTGTGCCGTCCAGCGTGCCCGCCAGCGGTGCCCCCTTGATGGTGTTGTGGGCAGTGGCGCTGCTTGGGGTGGCGCCGCCCCTCCCGCTGCAGGCTGCTCCGCTCAGCGCTTCCGTCAACAGCTCCGCGGGTGCCTTGGCGCCCTATCCCCTGAGGCTTTTACCCCCCGATCTGCAGGTCCAGAGTGGTGTGCACCTGGTGCTCGATCGCCGCCGCCGCCGGCTGCTGGTGATCAACTCCGGCGCCCTGTTACGCCAGTTCCCCGTGGCCGTGGGCATGCCCGGCTGGGAGACGCCCGTGGGCAGCTTTGCCGTCACCGAGAAGCGGGTGGATCCCTCCTGGGAGCATCCCACCACCGGCAAGCGCACGGCCGCCGGCCCCGAGAACCCCCTTGGCAGCCGCTGGATCGGTTTCATGGTGGATTGCCAGGGCCGGAAGGCCTCAGATGGTGATCAGGTGCTCGACATCAAGGGCTGTGTTCAGGCGGGCTTCCACGGCACCCCCCACCGCTGGACCGTGGGCCGGGCCGTTTCCCACGGCTGCGTTCGGCTCTATGACGAGGACGTGCAGGCCCTGTTTGACATGGTCAGCGTCGGAACGCCGGTGACGGTGCTCCCCTGAGGGGTGCCCGCAGGGGCCCCCTAAAGTTGCGGCCCTCCGGGTAATGGGCCGATGCGGGTGCTTTTTGCGGCGGCCGAATGCGCTCCGATGGTCAAGGTGGGTGGCATGGGCGATGTGGTGGGCTCCCTGCCGCCGGCCCTGGCGAAGCTCGGCCATGACGTGCGCATCATCTTGCCCGGCTACAGCCGGCTCTGGAGTCGGTTGGCGATCGGCAGCGAGTCCATCTGGCGGGGCCACACCATGGGCACCGACTTCGCCATCTACGAAACCCGCCACCCGGGCAATGGTCTGCCGATCTACCTGGTGGGCCACCCGGTGTTCGATCCCGAGCGCATCTACGGCGGCGAAGACGAGGACTGGCGCTTCACCTTCTTTGCCAGTGCCACCGCCGAATTCGCCTGGCACGTCTGGAAACCGGAGGTGCTCCATTGCCATGACTGGCACACCGGCATGATCCCGGTGTGGATGCACCAGGACCCCGAGATCAGCACGGTCTTCACCATCCACAATCTCCAGTACCAGGGGCCCTGGCGCTGGAAACTGGAGCGCATGGCCTGGTGTCCCTGGTACATGCAGGGGGACCACACCATGGCCTCGGCCCTGCTCTATGCCGACCGGGTCAACGCCGTCTCCCCCACCTACGCCCAGGAGATCCGCACACCGGAGTACGGCGAACGGCTGGATGGCCTTCTCAACTTCATCAGCGGCAAACTGCGCGGCATCCTCAATGGCATCGATACCAACGACTGGAATCCGGCCACGGATGCCACCCTGCCGGAACGCTTCTCAGCTGACGATCTGGCTCCCAAGGCTGCCTGTAAAAGGGCCCTGCAGGAACGCATGGGTCTGACGGTCCGTCCCAACACGTTCCTGCTGGGCATGGTCAGCCGGCTGGTGGATCAGAAGGGAGTGGATCTGCTGATGCAGGTGGCGGACCGGGTCCTGGCCTACACCGACAGCCAGGTGGTGGTGCTCGGCACTGGTGACCGCAGCTATGAATCCGGCCTTTGGCAGCTGGCGTCCCGCCATCCAGGCCGCTTCGCCGTCTTCCTCACCTACGACGATTCCCTGTCACGTCTGATCTATGCCGGCAGCGACGCATTCCTGATGCCCAGCCGCTTCGAGCCCTGCGGCATCAGCCAGATGCTGGCCATGCGCTACGGCTCCATCCCCGTGGTGCGTCGGGTTGGCGGCCTGGTGGACACGGTGCCCCCCCACGATCCAGCTCACCACAGCGGCACGGGCTTTTGCTTCGATCGCTACGACCCCCTCGACTTCTACACGGCGATCGTGCGCTCCTGGGAGGCCTACCGCCATCCCGACAGCTGGAGAGAACTGCAGCGGCGCGCCATGACGGTCGACCACAGCTGGGCCCGCTCCGCCCTGGAGTACGACCACATGTACCGGGAGGTGCGTGGCGTCAAGGAGCCCACCCCCTCGGCGGAGGAGGTGGAGGCCTTCTCCCTCGGCCAGGACGCCGATCCCAGCCGCCAGGCCACTTCCAGCGTCGGCGTACCTGTGGAGGCCCCTCCCGATGGGGCCGAGGAGGGCCAGGTCCCGGTCAGCAAGCGCCGCAACCCCCTCTCGCTCCTGCTGCGGCGTCCGCAGTCATGAGTGGGGGCCGATGAGGGCTGGTCGATGAACGAGGAAGGCCCGGGCTCCCCCCTTCCCAGCTCCAATCTGCCCAGCTCCTATGTGAGCCCCTGGTGGCTGCTGGGCCAGGACCTGCAGGCGGTGGCGGCCAGCCTGGGCCTTCGGGCCCGGGAGCTTTGGCGGCGTAGCGGCTCAGGGGATCTGCCCAGGCCTCCGTTCTGGCCGCGCGCCGGGGCGGCGCTGTTCTGGCCGTTGGTGCTGGTGGGGGTGTTGCTGTTGTTGCTGGCGCTCGGTCGACTGGCCTACCGAAGTGCCACAGGAGCCGGCCTTCCGCCACCACTGCCTGTGGCCACGGCGATGACCACGCCTGCTCCCGCCCCGGTCGGTGCCCGAGGGCCGGAGCTGCCAATGGAGCCCATGGTTTGTGAGCCGCTGGATCCACCCCCTTCACCCGAACTCGCCCTCGATCCTCTGCTGGAGTTGCTCTCCGCTGGCGATGGTCAGGTGTTGATCGTTGGGGCCCGGCCCCGGCCCGAGCTGGGGAGCCTCGTGCTGGAACTGGACCGTGCGGCGTTCCTGGCCCTCCCAGCCCCCCAGCGCCAGAGCCAGGCGAACCTCTGGCAGCAAAGGGCGGCGGAGCTGGGGTACGGCGCCCTCGATCTGGTGGAGGGGCCCTCTGCTGCCGGATCCGGCCGCCTGCTGGGACGGCAGGCCCGGGTAGGCACCGGCATGATTCTGCTGGCGTACGGCTGAAGGGGCCTCGGGGGATGCAGCTACGGCGTTTGGTGGAGGTGTGGGGTGAGCCCAAGGGCGGAGTTCCCCTCGATCTGGAGCAGCCCCTAGGGCCGGTGACCACCGACAGCCGTTCCCTCCAGCCCGGCAGCCTGTTCGTGCCCCTGGTGGGGGAGCGCTTCGATGGGCACCGCTTCCTGGGGCAAGCCCTTGGGGATGGGGCCCTTGCGGCGGTGGTGGCTGCCGATCGACTCGACCAGGTGCCCCCGGGGCTGCCGGTCTGGTCCGTTCCGGACACGTTGGCTGCCTACCAGCAGTTGGCCCATCTATGGCGGCGGGAACTGACTGCGCCGGTGGTGGCGGTGACGGGTTCCGCCGGCAAGACCACCACCCGGGAGCTGCTGCGGGCCGCCCTGGCGCCCCTGGGAGCCGTGCTCGCCAGCGTGGGCAACGAGAACAACGATGTGGGGGTTCCGCTCACGCTGCTCAAGGCGCAGCCCAGCCACGGGGCGGTGGTGGTGGAGATGGGCATGCGGGGTCTCGGGGAGATCGAGCGCCTCAGCCGCTGCGCCCAGCCCGATCTCACGGTGATCACCAACATCGGCACGGCCCACATCGGCCGGCTGGGCAGCCGCGAGGCCATCGCCCGGGCCAAATGTGAGATCGTCACCGGGCTCAACCCCGCTGGCCTGGTGGTGGTGCCGGCGGGGGATCCGTTGCTGGAGGAGGCCCTGGCGCGGGCGTGGGGCGGCCGGGTGCTGCGGGTGGCCCTCTCCAGCGACGGGCCCTTTGATCCCCTCCTTCCAGCCGCCGATCGGCTCGGCCACCTGGAGCCCGATGGGGGCCATCTCCGCTTGGACGGCCACCGCTACCTGTTGCCTCTGCCAGGGGCCCACAACGCCCGCAACCTGCTGCTGGCCCTGACGGTTGCCCGGTCCCTTGGGGTTGACCCCCAGGACCTCGCGTCCCTCGAGGTGCAACTTCCGGGGGGGCGCAGTGGCCGGTTGGAGGTGGCTGGGGTGCAGGTGCTCGATGAGACCTATAACGCCTCGCCAGAGGCCATGGAGGCGGCCCTGCGGTTGCTGGCCCAGCAGGGCGGGCGCCGTTACGCGGCCCTGGGCACCATGCTCGAACTGGGAGAGGCCAGCCTCGCGCTGCACCGGCGGGTGGGTGAGTTGGCCGGGCAGCTGGGTCTTGATGGGCTGGTGGTGGTGGACGGGGGGCCCGAGGGGAAAGCGATGGCCGCTGGCGCCAGTGGGCTGGGTCGGCTCGAGCAGGTGGCCGATCCCGCGGCCGCTGCGGCCGTGCTCAGGGGCTGGCTGCGGCCTGGTGACACCCTGCTGCTCAAGGCGAGCCGGGGGGTGGCCCTGGAGCGGCTGATCCCCCTTCTGGCTGCCAGTTCTCCCTGATGATCTGGCGGGCGCGCCCCAGGGCCAGGGCCCCGGCGGGCACGTCCTTGGTGAGGGTGGAGCCGGCCCCAACCGTGACCCCGGCGCCGAGGGTGATCGGGGCCACCAGCACCGAATTGGCTCCGGTCTTGCTGCCGGCTCCAATCACGGTGCGGTGCTTCCGGATTCCGTCGAAGTTGGCCGTGATCGTGCCGGCTCCGACGTTGACGTTCGCCCCCAGATCGGCGTCACCGATGTAGCTGAGGTGGTTCACCTTGCTGTCGGCCTCGAGGTGGCTGTTCTTGACCTCCACGAAATTGCCCACCTTGCAGCGGGCCCCCAGTTCTGTGTTGGGTCGGATTTGGGTGTAGGGACCGATGGAGCAGTCGTCGCCCACCACGGCCTGGCGCACCACCGAATAGAGCACTTCGACACCGGCTCCGAGGTGGCTGTCCTCCACCAGGCTGCCCGGGCCGATGCGGCAGCCGTCGCCGATGTGGCTGCGTCCCCGCAGGTGGGTCTGGGGTTCGATCACCACATCGCGGCCGAAGCTGGTGCCTTCGCTCACGGTGCAGCTGGCGGGATCGACGAAGGTCACCCCCTGCTCCATCCAGTGGCGCCGCAGCCGGTCCTGCAGGACCGCCTCGCACTGGGCCAGGTGGAGGCGGTCGTTGATGCCCAGGATCTCGTCGGGGTCGGCCACCTCCAGGTGCATGGCGTTCTCCAGCAGGGTCACCGTGTCGGTGAGGTAGAGCTCCCCCTGGTCGTTGTCGGTGGTGAGCTGGGGCAGCACCGCCGCCAGCTGGGGCCAGTTGAAGCAGTAGATGCCGGCATTGATCAGGGTGTTGCGGCGCTGCTCGTCGCTGCAGTCGCGGTGTTCCACGATTGCGCTCACGTTGCCGCTGGTGTCGCTGAAGACCCGGCCGTAGCCACTGGGGTCCGCCAACCGGGCGCTGAGCAGGGTCACGGCCGCACCGCTACGCCGATGCTGGGCCACAAGCTGCTCCAGGGTGGCGGACCGCAGCAGGGGCACGTCGCCATTGAGCACCAGCAGCTCCCCCTGGAAGCCGGCCAAGGGGCCCAGCAGTTGCTGCACCGCATGGCCCGTGCCCTGTTGGGGCTGCTGCAGCACGAACTCGAGTCCGTTGCCCCCGGCCAGGGAGGCCTCCACCCGATCGGCCTGATGGCCCACGATCAGCAGCTGGCGCTCGGGGGTCAGGGTCCCGCAGCTGGCGAGCACCCGTTCCACCAGGGTGGCGCCCGCCAGGGGCTGCAGCACCTTCGGCAGCAGGCTCCTCATGCGCGTGCCCTTCCCGGCGGCCAGCACGGCGACGGCGAGCATGGATCCCCTGCATGGAACGGCCGGAATCTACTGGCGGCCGGAGTGATGACTGTTTCGTGGGCCTCCCGCAGTGCCCCTTGGCTCAAGCCTGGAGCCTGGCCAGGTCATCCCAGAAGCCTGGGTAGGAGACCGCCGCCGCCTCGCTGCGCCGCAGCTGGGTTTGCCCGGTGGCGATCTGGGCCGCCACCGCCAGGCTCATGGCCACCCGGTGGTCGGTCTCACTGTCCACCTCCGCCCCGTGGAGGTCCACACCCCCCTGGATCGTGAGGCCATCGGGGTGCTCCTGGAGCCTGGCCCCCATGGCCGTGAGCTGGCGGGCCATCACCGCCAGGCGATCGGTTTCCTTCACCCTCAATTCCTGGGCCCCCCGAATCGTGGAAACCCCCTCGGCGCGGCAAGCGGCCACCGCCAGCACGGGAATTTCATCCACCAGGCGGGGAATCTGGTCGGCCTCGATCGTGAAGGCCCGTAGGGGGCCATGGGTTACGCGCAGATCACCCACCGGTTCGCCGGCCACATCGCGGGGGTCGAGCACCGTGATGGCGGCGCCCATCTGCCCAAGCACCTCGAGGATGCCGGTGCGGCTTGGGTTGAGACCCACGTTTTCCACCACCAGATCGGCGCCGGGGGTGATCGCGCCCGCCACCAGCCAGAAGGCCGCTGAGCTGATGTCGCCGGGCACGGTCACCGCCTGGCCCGTGAGGGTGGCCCCCGGCGTCACCGTCACCTCGGTGCCCCCGGCCCCCCCCACCGCCAGTTCGGCGCCGAAGGCCCGCAGCATGCGTTCGCTGTGGTCCCGGCTCTGGGCCGGCTCGATCACGGTGGTGGGCCCATCGGCGGTGAGGGCCGCCAGCAGCAGGGCGCTCTTCACCTGGGCCGAGGCCACCGCAGTGTGGATGGTGCCCCCGTGGAGAGGCTGGCCCTGGATCGCCAGGGGGGCCAGGTTGCCGCCCTGGCGGCCGGCGATGGTGGCCCCCATCTGCCCCAGTGGTGCTCCGACGCGGCGCATCGGCCGGCGCCGCAGCGAGTCGTCGCCGGTGAGCACGAAGTGGCGGCCGGCGCGGCCCGCCAACAGCCCCAGCATCAGCCGCATGGTGGTGCCGGAGTTGCCGCAATCGAGGATGCTCTCGGGTTCCTGGAGGCCGTCGAGCCCCACCCCCCGCACGATCACCGGCCGGCCCGGCTCGATCGCTGACACCTCCACCCCCATGGCCCGCAGGCAGGCGGCCGTGCTGAGGGGATCTTCTGCCGGCAGCAGCCCTTCGATGCGGGTCTCCCCCGTGGCGATCGCCCCGAACAGAAGCGCCCGGTGGGAGATCGATTTGTCGCCCGGCACCCGCACGGTTCCCCGCAGGCTGCCCCCCCCCGGCAGGGTCAGCGGGCTGGGGGCAGCAGGGGAAGGGGCCAAGGGTGCGCGCATCCGGTGGGGGGATCCTATGGAGAAGGCTGGTGCCCCACCTTCTTTGCCCAGGCATGGGGCGAAGCCTCAGCCCACCATCAGGCCCCCGTCCTCCCGCAGGCTTTCCTGCCAGCTGCGCAGGTCGAACAGCAGTTCCTCCAAGCTGAGGGCGGCCAGTTCCTTTTCCAAGGCTCGCCTGAGCCGCCGCTGCAGCGCTGAGACCACCCGGTCACCGGCCGTGCCCCTTTCCAAGCCCAAGCCTTCCTCGCGGCTGCTGTCGCCACTGGCCTCCAACGGCGGTTTGTCCCCCACCGCCGAGAGGATGGCCGCCAGCCTGGTCTCCCGGGCGGGCCGCCGCAGCCGGTAGCCGCCGCTGCGGCCCCGGCGGGCCTCCACCAGGTCGGCGCGGCGCAGCTGCAGCAGCAATTGCTCCAGCATCGGAGCGGGCAGGCTCTGGGCATGGGCCAACTGGTTCACCGACTGCCAGGCATGGGGCTCCCGGGCCAGCTCCAGCAGGGCCTTGACGGCATAGAGCCCGCGCTTGCGCAGCATTCAGGGGCGTGCCACCAGTCGTTCGGTGGCCAGCCGCTCCAGCACGTGCTCAAAGCAGTAGCCGAACAGGGCCGGATCCGGTTCGACCCCATCGAGGTCGCCCAGCCCCAGCTCGGCCCAGCGGCCATCCATGCGCGCCTCCAGTTCGGGGGATCGGGACAGGCCCTCGCCCCAGGGGTGCCGTTTCTCCGGACCGATCTTGGTGGTGGCATCGATCGCCAGGCGGCCCCCCAGGCCCAGGCGCTCACTGGCGAAATCGAGGGAGTCGAAGGGGGTGTCCTCAAGCACGAACAGATCCCGCTGGGGATCCACCTGGGCACTGATGGCCCAGATCACCTGGCGCGGGTCGCGGATGTTGATTGCACGGTCGACCACCACCACAAACTTGGTGTAAGTGAACTGGGGCAGCGCGCTCCAGAAGGCCATCGCCGCCCGCTTGGCCTGGCCCGGGTAGGCCTTGTCGATGGCGATCACCGCCAGCTTGTAGCTCAGGCCCTCCATGGGCAGGAAGAAATCCACGATCTCCGGGATCTGCTGGCGCAGGATCGGCGTGTAGATGCGATTGAGGGCGATGGCGAGCATCGCCTCCTCCTTGGGTGGCCGGCCGCTGAAGGTGGTCAGGAAGATCGGCTCCCGCCGCTGGGTGACGCAGTGGAAACGCACCAGGGGGGAGAGCTCCTCGCCGCCGTAGAAGCCCATGTGGTCGCCGCAGGGGCCATCGGGGAGCTCCTCGCCGGGGGTGATCGTGCCCTCGAGCACCACCTCGCTGTGGCTGGGCACCTCCAGATTCAGGGTTTTGCACCTCGCCAGTCGCACCCCTTCGCCGGCGTAGAGCCCGGCAAAGAGCCACTCGCTCAGCTGCACCGGAATCGGTGTGGCCGCCGCCATCACCAGCAGCGGGTGCACGCCGATGGCCACCGCCACCTCGAGTTTCTTGCCCAGTGCCGCCGCCTTGCGCAGGTGGCGGGCTCCGCCGCGCACCGAGAGCCAGTGCACGGTCATGGTGTTGATGGACTGGCGCTGCAGCCGGTAGACCCCCACGTTGGGCACCCCGGTCTCCGGGTCCTTGGTGATCACCAGCCCCAGGGTGATCACCCCGCCCGCGTCACCGGGCCAGGGGCGCAGCAGCGGCAGGGCGTCCAGGTTCACCGCCCCGTCTCTGAACACCTGCTGGTGGCAGGGGGGTGTCAGGTCCCGGTCAGGGCGCGCGCGGATCAAATCCCACAGCAGTCCACCGAAGCGGGCCGCCTCCCCCAGGCCCTTGGGGGGCCGGGGTTGCTGCAGCAGGGCCAGGCGGCTGCCCAGCTCTTCCAGTTCCTCGGGTCGCTCCATCCCCATCGACCACAGCACCCGCTCGACCGTGCCCAGCAGGTTCACGGCCACCGGCAGGTTGCTGCCGATCACGTTTTCGAACAGCAGGGCCGGTCCGCCCCGGGCCAGCACCCTGTCGGCGATCGCGGCCAGTTCGAGGTTGGGATCCACCGGCGCCGTGATGCGCCGCAGCTGACCACGGCTCTCCAGCAGCGCGAGGAAGCCGCGCAGGTCACGGCGGTTCTGCCCCGTCCGTGCCCCCGCCATCCCTGCTCCACCGGTGCTTCCTACTGTGGCGCACCCGGCCTCCCCTTGCGCCCATGCAGATCTCCTACTTCCCCACTTCTGAGCTGGTGCCATCGCCCCAGTCCCCCGACGGGGCTGCACCCGATGCGGCGGTGGTGATCGACGTGCTGCGGGCCACCACCACCATCGCCTGGTCGCTGCACAACGGCGCCGAGGCCATCCAGGCCTTCGCCGATCTCGATGAGCTGCAGGCCGCCGCCGCCGCCTGGCCGGCGGACAAGCGCCTGCGGGCGGGGGAGCGGGGCGGTGCCCGGTTGGAGGGGTGTGAGCTGGGCAACTCGCCCATCGCCGTGACCCCGGAGGTGGTGGGCGGAAAGCGGATTTTCATGAGCACCACCAACGGCACCCGTTCCCTGGACCGGGTGCGCCATGTGCCCCTGCTCGTGACCGCCTGCCTGCCCAACCGGAGCGCGGTGGCCCGGCGGCTGATCGAGCGGGGATGCCGGCGGGTGTGGATTGTGGGCAGCGGTTGGGAAGGGGCCTACTCGCTGGAGGATTCCCTGGCGGCTGGAGCGGTGGCTGAGGCCGTGCAGGAGGCCCTGGCCGGGGCCCCTGGGGAGCCCGTTTCCAGTGGCAACGACGAGATGGTGGCGGCCTTGGCGCTCTGGGCCCAGTGGCGCCATGACCCCGAGGCCTGCCTGCGCCTGGCCAGCCATGGCCAGCGTCTGATCCGCCTTGGGGACCATGACGCCGATTTCCGCTGCTGTGCCGCCGTCGACAGCCTCGAGATCGTGCCCACCCAGGGGGAACCGGGCGTGCTCCTGGCCGCCTGAATCAGGTCCCTTACAGTGCCGCCACCCCGGCCTCTCCAGCGTTGACCAGCTTCCTCGCGGCAGCCCTGCAACTCACCAGCGGCTCGGATCCCGAGGCCAACTTCGCCGTCGCCGAGGAACTGATCGAGCTGGCCACGCGCCGCGGCGCCGAACTGGTGGGCCTCCCCGAGAACTTTGCCTTCATGGGCGACGACGAGCGTCGCCTGGAATTGGCCCCGTCCCTGGCGGAGCAGGCCCAGCGCTTCCTGGTCACCATGGCCCGGCGCTACCAGGTGACCCTGATGGGGGGTGGCTATCCGGTGCCGGCCGGCGATCGACTCACCCTCAACCGGGCCGATCTGGTGGGCAAGGACGGCCAGTTGCTGGCCCGCTACGACAAGATCCACCTCTTCGATGTGGACCTGCCCGACGGCAACACCTACCGCGAATCCGCCACCGTGCAGCCCGGCGGTGAGCTGCCCCAGGTGGCTGACGCTCCAGGTCTCTGCCGCATCGGCCTATCCATCTGCTACGACGTGCGCTTTCCTGAGCTCTACCGCCATCTGGCTGGGTCCGGAGCCGAGCTCGTGATGATTCCTGCCGCCTTCACCGCCTTCACAGGCAAGGACCACTGGCAGGTGCTGCTGCAGGCCCGGGCCATCGAAAACACCGTCTATGTCCTCGCCCCGGCCCAGACAGGGCTCCACTACGGCCGTCGCCAGAGCCATGGCCACGCCATGGTGATCGATCCGTGGGGCACGGTGCTGGCGGATGCCGGCATTGCACCTGGGCTCGCGGTGGCTCCGATCGATCCCGAGCATGGCCTGCGGGTTCGGGCCGTGATGCCAAGCCTCCAGCACCGCCGGCCAGCCCTGTTCTGAGGCTGCCCATGGCCATGGCCCGGCTGGTGAGGGCTCTGCCCGCTCTTCTGTTCGTTGGAGCCCTGCAGGTTGTCGCCTTGCTCGACGCCCTGCCGGCGCTGGCCGGCAGTGCCCTGGCGGCCTGGCGCATCAGCCGGGAGGGGGTGTTGGAGCTGCGCACCACCCCCGACATCACCCTGCAGGCTTTTTACGAAGCCGGTCGCGGGGGCGGTGGACCACGGGTCTGGATTGACCTCCCCGGCGCCCCCCTGCGGGCGCGCACCCTGCCGGGGGGAGGGGTGTTGCGGGAAGTGCGCGTGGGCAAACCCACCCCCGACAGCACCCGGCTGGTGTTCGAGTTCCTCCCCGGCACGGAGATCGATCCCCGGGAGCTGAGGCTGGAGGGTACGGCGCGGGACCGCTGGCGTCTGGAGTTCAAGGGGCTCGCCGGAGCCGGTCTCCAGCCCATCGGTGAAGGGGAGCTGGAGCCTCCCGTGGTGACCTGGCAACCCCCCGTTCCCCGTTGGACAGCGGGCCCCCCTCCCTCCGGTGCTTCCCTGCCGGAGCTTCCCCGTGGCCGCTACCGGGTCGTGATCGACCCTGGCCATGGTGGACCGGACCCCGGGGCGGTGGGTATCAATGGCTTGCGCGAAACGGACGTGGTGCTGGATGTGAGCCTTCAGGTGGCCCAGTTGCTGCAGCAGCGGGGCGTCCAGGTGCTCCTCACCCGCACCACCGAGGTGGACGTGGATTTGCCGCCCCGGGTGTCCCTGGCCAACAGCAGCGGTGCCGATGTGTTTCTCAGCATCCATGCCAATGCCCTCAGCCTTTCGCGCCCTGATGTGAACGGCATCGAAACCTTCTATTTCGAAAGCCCCAGCTCCCGCGCCTTAGCCGCCGCCGTCCAGCAGGAGGTGTTGGCCACCTCCCCCGATAGCCCTGACCGGGGCGTGCGCCAGGGTCGTTTCTTCGTGATCCGCCGCACCGTGATGCCCTCGGCGCTGGTGGAGATGGGGTTCGTCACCGGTGATCTGGATTCATCCCGTCTCGCGGATCCCCAGCACCGACGGCGTCTGGCCCGGGCAATCGCCTCCGGCTTGCTCAACTATCTCCGGGGAGGCGGGCGATGAGCCTGCTCCTGGGCCTGTTCGACAGTGGCCTCGGTGGCTTGACGGTGCTGCGGCAGCTGCTGGCGCGCCACCCGGATCAGCGCTTTCTCTACCTCGGGGACACGGCCCGGGTTCCCTATGGCCAGCGTTCAACCGAGGACATCCGAGCCATCGCTTCGGAGGTGGTGACCTGGCTGCGGGCCGAGGGGGTGGATGCCCTGCTGATGGCCTGCAACACCTCCCACGCCCTGGCCTTCGATGTGGCCGTGCAAGAGGCCGGGGTGCCGGTCTACGGCCTGATCGACAGCGTCGCCAGCCACCTGCGGGCCAGGCGGGTGGGGGTGCTGGCCACTCCTGCCACCGCCGCCAGCGGTGCCTACGGCCGGGCCATCCGTGATCACCAGCAGGGGGCCGTGGTGGTGGAGGTGGCCTGCCCGGAGTTCGTGCCCCTGATCGAAGCCGGCGATCTGCGGGATCTGCGCCTTCACCACGCCGCCCAGATGTATCTGCAGCCCCTGCTGGACGCCCGGGTGGAGGCGATTGTTCTTGGGTGTACCCATTACCCCCTGCTGGGCCCCCTGCTGCGCCAGCTCTTGCCCGACGACGTGGTGCTCATCGATCCTGCCGTGGCTGCCGTTGCCCGCCTCAAGGTGCTGCTGGAGGGGCAAGGGGCGCCCTCTCCGTCCAATTCCCAAGGGGAGGCCCGCAGCCTGGGCCGCTTCTGTGTCACCGGTTGCGCTGAGAGCTTCGCCGCCTCCGCCACCCCCTGGCTCGGTCAACGACCAACGGTGGAGCAGGTCTCGCTCCAGTCGCTCTCCCGCTCCTTCTAGGATCACCTCACAGGAGGGAGACATGGCAACGGTCGCAGAGCTGCTCCAGCCGGTCGAAAGCGATCTTGAAACGCTGCTCAGTGACCTGCGCAACCTGATCGGTGCTGGCCATCCGATCCTGCAGGCGGCTGCCGAGCACCTGTTCAGTGCCGGCGGCAAGCGCATCCGGCCCGGCATCGTGTTGCTGCTCTCCCGTGCCCTCTCCACGGACGGCACGCTCAGTGCCCGTCACCGGCGGCTGGCTGAGATCACCGAGATGATCCATACGGCCTCCCTCGTTCATGATGATGTGGTGGATGAGGCCTCCACCCGCCGGGGCGTGGCCACGGTCCACAGCCGTTTCAATCACCGGGTGGCGGTGCTGGCCGGTGATTTCCTGTTTGCGCAGGCCAGCTGGCACCTGGCCAACCTGGACGACCTTGATGTGGTCAAGCTGCTGTCGAGGGTGATCATGGACCTGGCCGATGGCGAGGTGCGCCAGGGGCTCTACCGCTATGACACCGGACAGAGCTTCGCCACTTACCTCGACAAGAGCTACTGCAAGACCGCCTCACTGATGGCCAACAGTGCCAGGGCGGCCGGGGTGCTCAGCGGCCTTCACACGCCCCGGCTCGAAGAACTTCATCGCTTCGGCCGCCATCTGGGCCTGGCCTTCCAGGTGGTCGATGACATCCTTGATTTCACCGGCAGCGACCAACAATTGGGCAAGCCGGCCGCCAGCGACCTGGCCACGGGCTACCTCACCGCTCCGGTGCTTTACGCCCTGGAGGAGCGACCCAGCCTGGCGGGCCTGATCGAACGGGAACTCTGCGAACCCGGCGACCTGGAGCAGGCCCTTGAGTTGGTGCGCGGCTCCGAGGCCATCCCCCGCTCCCGCGCCCTGGCGGAAGGGTTTGCCCGTGAGGCGTCCACGGCCATCGATTGGCTCGAACCTTCCGATTCCCGAAGTGCCTTGCTGGCTCTGCCTGACTACGTGCTGAGTCGGCTCTACTGAGCCGCTCCCTTTCGCGCCCAGAGGCCCCTGGATCCGGGGGATTCGGCTGCGATGATCAGCCATGAAAAAGCCCCCGCATGGCGGGGGCGAACAGCATCCAACAAGAAGGGAATCAGTAGGCCATGGGGTCGTAGGCCTCTTCCCCGTGAAGCACGTAGTCCAGACCACGCTCCTCATCTTCGGGGGTGACGCGCAGGGGCATGATCACTCCCAGAACCCAGAGAATCACGGCAGTTCCCAGTCCAACGAATCCGTAGGTGATGATTACGGCCTTGAACTGCACCACGAAGAGAGCGAAGTTTCCGCCCTCTTCGATGACTTTTGCTGAAACGGGGAAGTAGTCAGCTGGAACCAGAGCCTTCACAGCAAATACACCAGTCAGCAGAGCGCCAACGGTGCCCCCAACGCCATGGACCATGAAGGTGTCAAGCGCATCATCGAACTTGATCGCCATCTTGACCCGTACGGCGATGAGGCAAGCCACCGCAGTGAGAGCTCCGATCACGATCGAATGGCCCATGTAGACGAAGCCCGCTGCAGGAGTGATCCCCACTAGACCGGCAACGGCACCCGTGGCCGCACCGACGGCTGTGGGTTTGCCATCCAGGAACCACTCCAGCAGGCACCAGGTGAGCAGCGCAGCTGAAGCAGCGGTGGTGGTGGTGAGGAAGGGGTAACCGGCGGTCTTGGAGGCGAACATGCTTGCGCCGTTGAAGCCGAACCAGCCGAACCACAGCAGACCGGCGCCCAGAAGGATGAAGGGAACGTTGTGGGGTGGGCTCTTCTGTTCAGGCCAGTTGGTGCGTTTGCCGATGATGGCTGCAGCCACGAGGGCGGATACACCAGAGGCAATGTGGACCACCGTGCCGCCAGCGAAGTCGATGGCGCCGATGCCAAAGCAGCCGAGGAAGCCTCCTCCCCAAACCATCTTGGCCATGGGGGAGTAGATGAACAGGCTCCAGATCAGGGAGAACCAGAACCAGGCCTTGAAGTTGATGCGCTCCACCAGTGCCCCACTGATCAGGGCAGGGGTGATGATCGCGAACATGCCCTGGAACATGGCAAAGCTCGAGGCACTGATGGCGAAACCATCGGCCAGGGGGGCATCGCCAAGTTCGCCACCCACGCCATTGAGCATGAAGAACTCCAGGCCGCCGATGAAGGGGCTACCAAACCCTGTGCCAAAGGCAAGGCTGTAGCCGATCACCACCCAGAGCACCCCGATGAGACCCATCAGGAAGAAGCTCATCATCATGCAATTGAGCACGTTCTTGGCCCGGGTGAAGCCCCCGTAGAAGAACGCCAGACCTGGAGTCATCAGCAGCACGAGGGCCGAGCCGATCAACATCAGCAGGTTGTCAGCCCCATCGGTGGGGAGTTTCGTGAGCGCCGCCTTGGCGGAACCGGCCATCAAGGGCAGTAATCCAGCACCGACCCCCAGGAGGAACACGGCCGCCCGGCGCAGTTGGGGGTCCTGAACTCCTGCCATGAAACCGGCGCGGAGTCTGTCAAAAGTTTCGAGAGCGGAGGGTCCGGCCGTTAGGGCGGTGCTCCAGCTGGAATTGGGTTGGGTCCTTCGCATCATCCAAGCCCCCTTGCAGGAACTGATCGATAAACGGGCTTGGTCAGAGTCTTGGCTTCGCAGCGGCTGGCTTGTAGCCAAAGGCACATAAGCCAAGATCCGTTGGGGAACGCCATCGGTTTCAAGGGCTTGGGGAATGCTGCCGAGCCCGCTCGAGCGTGCATTGGGGGGCTTCATGTTTCCCCCTTGTATGTGATCGCCGTCGAATGCTGTTGGCTGCTGAGAGCCCCCTGGCCGGGTGCGGCACGGCGCCAGCTAGGCCATGCCTTTGCTCCCTTGGGTACGAAAGAGCGGGAGGCTGCGCCCGTTGGAGATGGCTTCCAGCGCAGGGGTGGGCAGCCATAGCCCCATTGGGTTCCCCCTGAAGGGTGCCCGCCGTTTGCGGGGCCGTTGGCCTGAATCTCCATGAGGGTTGGAGCGAATCAGAACTCCCGGATCGAGCTGCGATGGGCCTACGCGGGGTTGAGTGACCGTTTGCCTCCTCGGGTGTGCTCCGTTTCATTGGCGAATACCGCCTTACCAGGCCAGGTAACGGGGGAGGACAGATCCATTCGCTGGATTAGCATGGATGCAATACACGCATCAACGATCCTGGAGGTTTTCACCGAGCTCACTGATCCCGGCTCCAAGCCGCTGAGCCAGGAAAGCATTGCTCCACCCTTGCGGCCCGCTCGATCCTCGGCCGAGCCTGCCGGTGCGGCCGGGGATCGTGAGCCAGCTTTTTGGAGTGGCCTGAATTGATGGATCCAACGGCCGATGGAGTGGGGGACGCCTTGGCGGAACCAGCGTTCAGCGAGCTGATCTCACTGGAAAGTTCCCTCGAGAACCTTCCCGAACTGCTGCTCTGGTTCAAGAGCTTCAACCGGTTGCCCCTTCCCACGCCCATCTGGATCCAGGGGCAGACCGGGCTCATGGAGGCGTTCTCCAACGCCGTACGCCATGCCCACCGGGGATTGGTGCCGCCGCCGAAGGTGGGCGTGGCGGTGAACCTGGCCCCTGAAGGCATCCAGATCAAGGTGATTGACGGTGGCCCCCCCTATGACTTCGATGCCGCCCTGGAGGCCGTTGAGGCCATTGTGACGGCCCCGGGGTTCAACCCCCTCGACCGTGAGGCTCACTGGGGGCAGGTCTTACTGCTGCGGCTGCGGGATCACCACGGCTGGTCCATCAACTATGGGCCCTGCGCGGACGGCGGCAATCAGTTTTGCCTCACCCGCCCCCTGGGGGATGGGTCCGTCCAGATGGCCCAACGACCAGATCCTGAGGATTGAGGAACAAGCCGTTGGTGGGTCATGGCCCTCCAAGGATGGGCTCGGGCCCCATCAGCGACGGCCGTTGACGATCACCGACGGGGCCCCGGTGCCGGGGGTTCCAGGCAGGGCCGGCACCACCGAGGTCTGGCCATCCCACTTGTCGAGGAAGAGCTTGTAGAGCACCTGATCATCGAGGCTGGAGTTGAGGATCTGGTAGCGCTGGGCCTCTTGATCGGCGATCTTCACCTCGGTTTGGGCCCGCAGCAGCCGTTGGTCAGCGATCTGCTTCTGCTCAATGGCTGCGCGGTATTCCTCGGCGATCTGCAGGCCGGTGAGATCGAGGCTTTGCACAATCACGTAATCGAATTTCTTCAGTTCTTCGGCCACCTTGTCTTGAACCAGCTCCGAGATGCTGTTCCATTCGGTGGCAATGGTGACCAGCTCGTACTGGGAGAAGACTGATTTCAGTGCTTTCAGCAGCGACGGCTGGATGATCCGCGCATAGATCTGGGAGTTGTCGGTGGCGATCGTTTCAAAGATCCGCGCCGCCTCACTGGGCTTCACCGCGTACTTCACCGTGGCGGTGGCCTCAATGACCTGCAGATCCTTGGTGAGGGTGGAGAACTGCTCGGGGCGCACCTGGGTGCGCACGTCAAACAAAGAGGTGGCCTGAATCAAGGGGGCCTTGATGTTCGGCCCGGGGCTGCGCTGGCCGCCGGTCACCTTGCCAAGGGTGGTGACCACCGCCACGTTGCCAGCCGGCACGATGAAGATGGTCTGGCTGACCAGGAGCAGCAACGCCACCGCCACCGCCGCGATCACCTGGAAAGAGGCTCCCGGCCCACCCCCATCGGCTGGCCGGATTGAGCTTTGCATCAGGTGTCACGTCAGTCGAGCCTCGACCCTAGGCAGTGCGCTTGATCAGGGGGGGGCATGGGTTGCCGATCCGTCCGCCAGCCCTTACCGGGGTTAAAGGCCAAGGTCGCGGAGAGAACGTAGACAGCGCACCTGGGAGGGATAGCTCTCGCAGCCCACCCCCGGCGGCAGCAGCACATGCACCAGGCAACCGGCCGCCAGGGCCGCCTCTGCGCCAGCCGCCGAATCCTCGAAGGCCCAGCACCTGTGAGGTTCGACACCGAGCCGGCTGGCGGCCAGCAGGAATCCGTCGGGGGCAGGCTTCCCGCTTGAGACGGCCGGATCATCGCCATAGACCCTCAGCTGCAGCAGTTCGAGCCAGGGGTGGGGGGCGCCCTTGCGCAGCGCCGCCTCTTGGCTGCTGCTGGTGACGAGTGCTGATGGGATCGCCAGGTCGCGGCAACGGGCCAGCAGTTCGGGTGCCCCCTCCATCGCCACCGCCGTTGGCAGCAGGAGGCGGGCGATCGGTTGCTGGACCGCCAACAGCTGTTCCGCATCCGGAGCTGCCCCGACGCGCTCCTGGATCCAGCGGATCACCTGCTGGGCGTTGTCCAGGCGGCGGCGGCCCCGCAACTGCAGCAACTGCCCATCACTGAGTTCCACCCCGAAGCTTCGGGCCGCTTCGCGCCAGGCCCGCCCGTGCAGGGGCTCGGTGTCCAGCAGGAGACCGTCGAGGTCGAACAGGCAGGCGGCGGGAAGGGCCATGGCGCCATCTTCCCAGTCCGCTCGCAGCGGGGGGCGTGACTCTGAACATCCATCTCGCCTCGGGGCGAGGTGGGCGCCCGCTGGCTTGAATGGGCGCATTGCATGTCGGGTTGATGAGCGAAGCCACGATCGAATCGGTGCTCCAGGAGCAGCGGGTGTTCGCGCCCCCCGCCGAGCTGGCGGCTTCGGCCCGCATCGGCAGCCTGGGGGCCTACCGGGAGTTGGTGGAGCGGGTGGAGGCCGACCCCGACGCCTTCTGGGGGGAGCAGGCCAGGGAGCACCTGCACTGGTTTGAGTCGTTCCATACGGTGCTCGACTGGACCAACCCGCCCTTCGCCCGCTGGTTTGAGGGGGGCACCACCAACCTCTCCTTCAATTGCCTTGACCGGCACCTGGAGGGCCCCCGGGCCGACAAGATCGCCCTGATCTGGGAGGGGGAACCGGGCGATGGGCGCACCTTCACCTACCGCGAGCTCCACGCCGAGGTGTGCAAGGCCGCGAACGCCCTCAAGGCCCTCGGCCTTGGCAAGGGCGACCTGGTGGCGCTCTACATGCCAATGGTGCCCGAGGCGGCCATCGCCATGCTGGCCTGCGCCCGGATCGGTGCGCCCCATTCGGTGGTGTTCGGCGGCTTCTCGGCCGAGGCCCTGCGGGACCGCCTGATCGACGGCGAAGCCAAGGCGGTCATCACCGCCGACGGTGGTTACCGCAAGGACAAGGCGGTGGCCCTCAAACCCGCGGTGGATGCGGCGCTCGCGGACGGGGCCTGCCCCACGGTGGAGCATGTGCTGGTGGTGCGCCGTACCGGCCAGGAGGTGGCGTTCGCCCCGGGCCGCGACCACTGGTGGCATGAGCTGGTGGAGCCCCAGGGCAGCGACTGCCCGGCCGAGCCGATGGCCAGTGAAGACCGGCTGTTCGTGCTTTACACCTCCGGCTCCACCGGCAAACCCAAGGGGGTGGTGCACACCACCGCCGGCTACAACCTCTGGGCCCACCTCACCTTCCAGTGGATCTTCGACATCCGCGAAGACGACATCCACTGGTGCACCGCGGACGTGGGCTGGATCACTGGCCACAGCTACATCGTTTATGGGCCGCTCTCCAACGGAGCCACCACGGTCATGTACGAGGGGGCGCCCCGCCCCAGCAAGCCGGGGGCTTTCTGGGAGGTGATCGAGAAGCACAAGGTCTCGATCTTCTACACCGCCCCCACGGCGATTCGGGCCTTCATGAAGAACGGCCGCGCCGTTCCCGACCAGTACGACATGGGCTCCCTGCGCATCCTCGGCACCGTGGGGGAACCGATCAACCCCGAGGCCTGGATCTGGTATCAGGAGGTGATCGGTCACGGCCGCTGTCCGGTGGTGGACACCTGGTGGCAGACCGAAACCGGCGGCGTGATGATCAGCCCCCTGCCGGGAGCCACCCCCACCAAGCCGGGGTCCTGCACGTTGCCGCTGCCTGGAATCGCCGCCGATGTTGTCGACATCAGCGGCACCAGCGTGGGGGTGGATGAGGGCGGCTACCTGGCGGTGCGGCGCCCCTGGCCGGGAATGATGCGCACCGTGCACGGAGATGCCGACCGCTTCCGCCGCAGCTACTGGGAGCACATCCGACCGGCGGATGGCAGCTGGCTCTACTTCGCCGGCGACGGGGCCCGCCGTGACGTCGATGGGTATTACTGGGTGATGGGCCGGGTCGACGACGTGATCAACGTGTCCGGGCACCGGCTGGGCACGATGGAGATCGAATCGGCCCTGGTGAGCCATCCGGCCGTGGCCGAGGCCGCCGTGGTGGGGGTGCCCGATGCACTCAAGGGGGAAGGCATCGTGGCCTTCATCACCCTGGAGACCGGCCGCACGGGGGATGGAGCCCTCGTGGCCGAACTCAAAAAGCATGTGGGTCAGGGAATCGGCCCGATTGCCAGGCCCGATGAAATCCGCTTCAGCGATGCCCTGCCCAAGACCCGCAGCGGCAAGATCATGCGCCGCATCCTGCGCTCCCTGGCGGCGGGTGAGGAGGTGAGCGGCGACACCAGCACCCTGGAGGACCGCTCGGTGCTGGATGCGCTGCGGGTGTGAGGTGGGCCCCAGCGTTGGGGCGCTGGGGCCCGGGGCGAGGTGGGGGTTTAACCGGGGATCGACGCCTGCACCAGCAGCACAATCAACCAGATGCCGCCGATGATCGGCACCAGACCGATGAAGATCCAGGGCCAGGGTTTGCCCGCATCCCGCAGCCGCCGGATGGTGAGAGGCAGGTGGGGAACGATCTGGGCAATGACATAAACGCTCAACAGCTTCGCGAAGATGTCCACGAAGCTGCCCAGCACCGCCAGGATCAATACGACGATGAAATTCGCCAGCACGAACCACCAGTAATCGGGGCGGCTGGAGCGGCCTTCATAGTCGAAGGCTCGTTTCCAGCCGGAGATAAAGGCTTCGACCATGGTTCGATGACAGCAAATGGACCACAACCAAGTTGTGGGTGGTCGGTGTAAGTGTCAACGCAATCGTGTTGAACGGTTGTGCTTGGTATCACCTGCCTGCGTGGGCAGCCACCACCCCAGGATCTGCTCGCACAGTTGCCGCATCTGGCGCACCCGCGCCGGGTCGTCGGCCCAGCTGCCCAGCAGGTTCTGGCGCACCCCGGCGCTGGCAGGGGTGAGGTGATCCCCACTGAGTTCCAGCAGCCTGGAGCGATCACCAGGCCTGCTGCGCAGGACCGCCAACAGGTCCTCGCTCTGGTCGATCGGGTCGCGGTTGAAGCGCACCAGCAGGTTGCGGGCCTGGCCGTAGCTGCTGGCGATCAGTCGTAACGTCTCCTTCGGAGAGGGGCTGAACTCGCTGCTGAAGCCCAACCGGGGCGCCAGATCCGCCAGCAGCGGGATGGAGCGTTCGGCGGCGAAGTTGTTGAAACACAGGGCCACCAGGGCGCCGCTGCCCCGGCCCCCGTCGGGGGCGAGCAGTTGCAGCTTGCAGCCCAGGCTGTGGCCCAGCCGCAGGGGCGGAGCTCCGGCGGGGCTGGGCCGGCGTTCGCGGGCCTGGCGGAAGGCGCGCCAGGCCTCATTGGCCTGGGCCTGGTGATCGAAGCCCGGCACATAGCCCCAGGCCCGCACCTGGACCCCCTCCCGGGCCAGGGCCTCCAGCAGCCGCCGGTAGCTCAGCTGGGGGGTGAGGGCCAGGCCGGTGCCGCCGATGAACTCGATCAGCCCCCGGGGTCCCTCCGGGTTCAGGCACCAGAGGGGACCCTGCTGCTGCCAGCCGCTCACACCGCCAGGCGCCGCAGGGCCGCCAGGGCCTCGCGGGCGTGGGCGGCACCGTCGAGCAGGTTGTTGAACACGAACCGCACCACGCCGCTGCCATCGACCACGTAGGTGACCCGGCCGGGGATCAGCCCCAGCACTCCAGGAACCCCGAGGGCCTTGCGCACGCTGTTGCCCTGGTCCACCAGCAGGGGGAAGGGGAGGGAGTGCCGTTGGGCAAAGCGCCCATGGCTGGAGGCGTCGTCACCGCTCACGCCCCACACCTGGGCGCCGAGGGCCTCGAAGGCACTGATGTCATCGCGAAAGGCGCAGACCTCGGCCGTGCAGCCGGGGGTGTCGTCCTTGGGATAAAAGAACAGCACCAAGGGTTGGCCCCCCAGCTGGTTGCTGTGGCGTTCGGTGCCGCTCTGGTCTGTGAGGGTGAAGGGGGGCAGGGGATTGCCCACCTGGAGAGCAGGGGCCACGCGCAGCCGTCGAACAGCAGGTTCAAGCCTAGGGAGATCCCTCGCGGGGCCGTTCATGCCGCACCTACCTGGGCGTTCGAAGTCACCTCCATCGGGTTGATGCCCTCGAGGATCCCCCGTGATCGCCAGGGCCCCTTTCACCAGTGGTTCCACCAACTGCGCGGATCGTCTTGCCACGGCTGGGACCATGGAGGCAGCCACAAGCCGGTGATGGGTACCGAAGGGGGAACGCCGGCGGAAGACCAACTGCCCCTCTGGGGCGAGTCAGGGGGAGAGGAAGGACCGAAGGATCGCCCCGCGGCCAGGGAGCAACCCCCCAGCCGCCCCCGTCCTTCGGTGAAGCTGCC